>WNEY01002631.1_pt1 | contig 13202 bp, 11 predicted proteins | sample 5400531 | NCBI WGS metagenome assembly WNEY01 (sample SAMN13153338, study PRJNA577476) | soil metagenome | isolation source: 200 cm saprolite under Douglas fir tree site 1 | place: USA:California | collected 2015-04-18
CGATCTGTACGGCGAACGTGCCCACGCCTCCCGACGCACCGTTGATGAGGACGTTTTGCCCTGGCTGAATCTGCCCCTTGTCGCGAAGACCCTGCAGCGCGGTGATCGCGGCCACGGGCACGGCCGCCGCCTGCTCGAACGTCAGGTGGGCCGGTTTCAGTACGACTGCTCGATCCTCGCGAACAGCCACGTACTCGGCGAAGGCGCCATTCCTCCCGCCGAACACCTCGTCACCCGGTCGAAACTGCGTGACGTCTTTGCCGACCGCTTCCACCGTCCCCGCGAAGTCGACTCCCAATCTGTTGCTCTTTGGTTTGAGTAGCCCGAACTGCGTGCGGCCGACGTACGGCGTGCCCGTCAGGGTGTACCAGTCCGCTGGGTTCACCGAAGCCGCGCGGACTCGGACCAGCACCTCATCGTCCGTGACGTCTGGCTTGTCGATCTCCTGGAGTTCGAGAACATCTGGTGAGCCGTACGTGTTGCGAACGATCGCCCTCATCGAGCTCGGCCGCCGTCGATGGTCAGGACGACGTTCCCGGTCTTCTGCTGCGTTTCCACGTACCGGGTCGCCTCGACCACGTCCTCCAGCGGGTAGCACCGGTCGATGACCGCCCGGTACTTCCCAGCCTCGATGAGCTCCTTGAGGAAGAGGACGTCCTTCTTCGTGTACCGCGGTATCGGGAACAGCACCTTCCTGTCGCCGATCCGCGACGTCCACAACGCCAAGAACGGGTTCTGCCAAAGGAATCCGAGGTCGGTTACGGCGTACATCCCGCCTGGCTTCAGCGAGCCTCTGCAGCGCCTGAACGAGTGCTTGCCGACCGCGTCGAAGATGACGTCGTACGTCTCGCCGTTCTTCGTGAAGTCCTCCTGCAAGTAGTCGATGACCTCGTCTGCTCCGAGCGATCTAACGAGCTCGACGTTCTTCGTGTTGCACACCGCGGTGACGTGGGCGTCGAAGTACCTGGCCAGCTGCACCCCTGCCGTGCCGATGGATCCCGATGCGCCGTAGACGAGGATCTTCTGCCCCTTCCGGAGATCCGCCCGTCTCAGGAACCCCAGTGCCAGGATCGCCCCGTCGCAGACCGCCGCCGCCTCCTCGAAGGTCATCCCGGCCGGCATGTGCGCCAGCGGAGCGCTCTCCCGCATGCAGATGAACTCCGCGTGTGCGCCGAAGCCCTTGACGCCGAAGACGTGGTCACCGACCGCGAACTCGGTGACGGCTGCGCCGACTGCGTCGACCTCTCCGGCCAGCTCGCTGCCGAGGATCTTCCGCTTCGGTCGGAGGAGGCCGGTGAAGAAGCGGGAGATGAACGGATCGGCGCTGCGAAACCCGCAGTCCGTTCGGTTGACCGTCGTGGCGTGGATCTTGACGAGGACCTCGTCCTCTTTGGGTACCGGCAGCTCGACGTCTGCGAGCCGCAGAACGTCCGGAACCCCGTACCGGTCGTGGACAACTGCTCTCATTGGTTCCCTCTCCTCTTCTCGGTTGGCTGCGGGTACCGGATCGGTCCGCCGTGCTTCCACATCCGCCCTGCTCGATAGAGCTCCGCGGGCTTGCCGCCGGTCGATCCGGGCCGAGCTCGGCGCCCGGTCGGGATCACCCAACCGCTCTCCGCGAAGATGCTCCTTCGGAAGTTCGCGCCGTCGAGTTGCACGCCCCAGACGGCCTCGTACACCGCCCGCAGCTCGGCCATGGTGAACGTCGCTCCGACGAATGCCGTTGCGATGCCCGTGAGCTCGAGGTCGACCCGGACACGCTCGACCGCATCGCGCACGATTCGCGCGTGATCGAACGCCAGCTCGATCTTCCCGTCCAGCACCTCGGACACCGGAACGAGGGCGGCATCTGCCGCGTCTGTGCCCGCGACGACCGCGCCCACCTCGCGAAGCACTGCGAGGTAGGCGACCGTCACGACGTTCATTCGAGGGTCGCGCCCAGGATCACCGTAGGCGCCGAACTGGCTCAGCAGGCTCGCGCTGTCGACGCCGGTCTCCTCAGCAAGTTCTCGCTTCGCCGCCTCGTCCAGCGTCTCGGTGGGACGTTTGAAGCCACCCGGGATCGCCCACATCCCCTCGAACGGCGCCACCCCACGACGCACGAGCAGCACATGAAGTCGGCTTTCGGACATGGTCAGGATCACCACGTCCACCGTTACTGCGAACGCCGGGAACTGGGATGGGTCGTAATCCGCCGGCACTCCTGGATCGCTGGTTTTGGTCGTCACGACTCTTACCCTACAGGAAGTTATGGTCTTGTCGACCAGAACTCTTCGCCGACACGTCCTGGGTCAGAGCCGTGATGCTCGTGCGGCATCGCCACGCAGCCCGCGGCGAAGAGGGAGCGGAGAACCCGCTCTCGCGAGGCCGAACCGAGCATTGCGCGAACCAGCAAGACTGCGCCGGCTCGTTCGCGGCACCGCCCTCACTCTGACGTGAGAGTGCGCAGCTGAGGCGCCACGAGTTCCGCCGGAGCTCTAGCCCGGACATCCCTTGCCGCAGGTGCGACGATTCCCTTCCGGGCAAGACATTCTCGGACGAGACGCGAACGGGAGGAACGAATGCCCGCTTGAACTTTCTGTACGACGAACCTTGGGACGAGTGTCAGGCACTGTTAAGAAGCTGATGCCGGACGAGCCATGTCCGATTCCGCCGCCGCGGCGGGCTTTGCCCGTCGCGGCCGCAAACGCATCGTCGTGAGACCGAATCCGACCGAAGTCATGTGCCGCGAAGCGGCACGGACTTCGGTCGGTTCATGGAGCTAGCCGGACTCGAACCGGCGACCTCCTGGGTGCGATCCTGGCGGGAGTCATCAGCCCGAGCAAACCCGATGCGGCGGACGCTACTTCAGGCTGAGCCGTTCCATTGCGGTCTTGCAGCACCGACTGACAAACACGCGGACGAGGTTCCGCTTGTACTCGACGGAGCCATTCAGGTCGGCGAAAGGCGCCACCGCCTCCGCGGCGATCTCGCCGGCCAGTTCGAGCCGATCGGCGCTGGGTTGAAGGGGAAGACCAACGAGCACACTCTCGGCCTCGGGCACGCGCGCGGGCGTCGCCGAAACGGAGCCGACCGCGATCCGTGCCGCCGCGACCCGGCCCTCCTCCGCACGCACGAAGCAGGACACGGTCAGCGCCGGCCGCTCGTGCATGGCGAATTTCTCGTGCACGAGCACGGTGTCCCGAGGAGGTATCGAAATACGGATCTCGGTGAGGAGCTCGTGTGGCTCGAGCGCGGTCTCGTAGGGACCGCGCACGAACTCGCCGATTGGAATCGTGCGTTCGGCGGTGCCACGCCGAGAGACCAACTCGGCTCCGGAGGCCAGAAGAAACGTGGCAGGATCCGAGTGCGGGTCGGAGAAGCAGAGGTTGCCGCCGAGCGTGCCCACACTGCGGACGCGGACGTTGGCCACGCGGTGTTCCATGCCCGCGAGCGCCGGAAAGACCCGGTGGACGACCGGCGAGGACTCGAGCTCGCGATGCGTGACGGCGGCTCCGACACGTAGCGCGCCGTCACGCTCCTCGAGCACGCGGAGCTCCGGGATTCCCTTCACGTCGACGAGATGCGGGTAGGCGGCGAGGCCGAGCTTCATCACCAGGAGCAGCTCCGTACCGCCACAGAGGACGGCGGCCTCATCCCCGTACCGGGCGAGGAGCTCTTCCACCTCCTCGAGCGAGCGGGGTCGATGAAGCGCGAACGGAGGGAGCGTCACGCTACAGGCGCCGCCTCTCCCGCAAGGACCTCGAGCGCCGCCTCCACACCGTCCCCGATCTGGACCTGGACACCGAGGTCGGCCAGGGAGCGTCCCAGGGCGGCCACGCCGACGACCGGGTAGAGCCCGCGGGCGGTCGGACCCATGTGCCCGATTCGGACGAGGTTTCCCGCGCCCTGGCCGCCGGAGATCATCACGCCGTAGCGCTCGCGGACGTGCCCGCGCACCTGGACGTCCGTCAATCCCTCGGGAACCGTGACGGCGGTGACGCACGCGGCTGTGATCTCCTCCGACCGCGGCCAAAGCTCGAGCCCCATCGCGCGGATACCGGCCCGGCAGGCGCGAGCAGCGAGCTCGTGCCGCTCGATCGAGGCGTCGAGCCCCTCCTCGAGCAGTTGATCGCACGCCGCCTCGACCCCGTGCACGTCGGAGACGGACGGCGTGAACGGGAACTTGCCGCCTTCGAGCCACTGCTCCTTCCAGTCGAGCAGCGAGAGGAACGACGCGCGCGGCGCGGCGGGGTTCTCGCGGATGCGTGCCCAGGCCTGCTCGCTCACACTCATGAGCGACATCCCGGGTGGCCCGCCGAGGCACTTCTGCGGCCCGGCAACGCAGACGTCGAGCTGCCACTCGTCCGCCTTGAACGGGATGCCGCCGACGGAAGAGACGCAGTCGACGAGCGTCAGCGCACCGTGCGCCTTGGCGATCGGACCGATCTCGGCGACGGGGTTCAGGGTGCCCGAAGGCGTTTCGGAATGGACGACCGTGATGACCTCGATCTCCGGGTGGTTCCCGAGGAACCGTTCGACGTCGGTTGCATCGACCGCGTCGTTGTACGCCACCTCGAGCTCATGGACGTCGGCGCCAAAATCCCGAAGCCAGTAGCCCATCCCCTTGCCGAAGATGCCGGAAACGAGGTTGAGCACCGGCGTCCCAGGGCGCACGAGCGCGCGCGCGGCCGCCTCGAGTCCCAGCACGGCTTCGCCTTGCATCAGCACGACGTCCGCCGACGTCTGCAGAACCTGTGCAACCTTCCGCTCGGTTCGACGGAAGCATTCGAGGAACGCGGGGTCGTAGTGGTAGGTGATCGGGGAGCCGAGGGCTGCGAGCGTCCGTGCTGACGCGGTCACCGGTCCCGCACTTAACGTGAAGTCGGGCTCGTTCATCGTTCTCCTTTCCGTCCGATCCTGCCGAGCCGCTCGGCGACGGCGCGGAGGAGCAGCTTGATTCCGGAGATCTGAGGCACGGCGGCCGGGAGTTCGAGGCCATCCCCCTGGTCTCCCAGCCTCTGTTCGAGACACGACGCCATATCGGAGACGAGCCGCCGCACGACCTCGTCCACGATCCCGCGGCCCATGCGGGCCGCCCTGCCGGCGAGCGCCAGCTCGGTGAGGACGTCGACGCGCGACCCCTCCCCGTTCGGTGTCACGTGCATCGTCATCGACGCCTCGAGCGAGCCGTGCGCGCCGGTCTCCCGCGCCTTCGCCCGCAGGACGGCGCGCCTGCTCGCGTCGTCCTGCTCCGAGATCCAGAGCGAGCCGTCGTACCTGAGGCGCATCGGTCCCAGCCGTACGGTTACCTTCGCCGGGTACGAACCGTCCGCCGCCGCGGAGCCTAGCTCTCCGCCTGGAACGCAGGGCGCGACCTGCTCGACGTCGAGGAGGAACCGATACGCCTCTTGCGGAGGCAGCGCAATCGTGAAGTCTGTCGAGATCTTCACCGTGCACCACGAACGTACGGGAGTGCCAGCGCAGGCGGAAGGTAGGAGCGGCGTGCGAACGCGACCAACGCGACCATGATCGCGATGAAGGGGAGCATGTTGACGACGTCGGTCGAGATGTTGATTCCGGCCAGCTGGAGCGCGGTCGCCACCGACAGCGAGATCCCGAAGAGGAATGAACCGAGCACGACCCACAGCGGCCTCCCACGCGCGAGCATCGCGATCACGATCGCCATGAAACCTTGGCCCTGGGTCATGAACGGCGTGAACGTTCCGGCCCCGACGATGGAGAGGTAGGCGCCGCCGAGGCCGGCGAGGCCGCCGGTGCAGAGCGCGGCGTAGCTCCGCGTTGCGACGACGCTGACGCCGGCCGCATCGAGCGCCTCCGGCTTCTCGCCCGCCGCCCGCAGGTTGAGGCCGGCGTTGGTCCGCCGAAAGATCCACGAGGTGGCCGCGACGGCGGCGAGACCCAGGTACACGATCAGCGGCTGCTCGAACAGGCTCTTCCCCACCACCGGGATATCGGAGAGGCCGGGGATCGCCACTGTCGGCGGAGCGCCCAGGCGCGGGTACGTCGTCCCGAATTGCGTCTCCTGTAAGACGCTCGTGATCCCCTCTCCGGCAAGCGTGATCGCGATTCCGACGACGATCTGATCGAGGCCGAGCCGGACGCACAGAACGACCATGAAGAGAGAAGCGAGGGCGCCGCCGCCGATTCCCGCAGCGAAGCCGGCCCAGAACGAATGGCCGTAGTAGGCGCCGATGAACCCTATGTAGGCGCCCACGAGCATCATCCCCTCGAGACCGATGTTCAGGACGCCCGCGCGCTCGGAGATCGTCTCGCCCAGGGCCGTAAACATGAGCGGCACGCCTGCGAGCAGCCCGCCGGACACGAGTGCGGTCAGGAACGTGCGGGTCAGGAGTTCGCTCATTCGCTCGCCTTGCGCCGGCGGCTCGAATAACGGAGCGCCTGCTCGAGACCTGGCGTGAGGTAGCTCGCGCCGAGCGCACGGCGACGCCCGAGGTACTCGATCACCGTCATGAAGAGCAGGATCAGCGCGACGAGCACGAGCAGGAAGTCGGTCGGGAGGTTCGCCTGCTGCGTTGCAAGGTCGCCCCCGGTCGAGAGGACGGCGTAGAAGATGACGAACGGGATGAGGGCAAGGGCATTCAGCCGCGCGAGGAAGACGAACGGGATGACGGTGTCGCCGTACGCCGGATTCCAGTTCGCCCGGACATAGCCCCAGGTCCCGAGAATGTCCGCGGCGGCGGCCATCCCGACCAGCAGACCACTGACGAGGAAGCTCATGACGATCAGCCGCGGCACCTTCAGGCCAACATGCCGCGCCGCACGCGGGTTCGCTCCGAGGATCTGAAGACGAAGGCCGAACGAGGTGCGCGTCAGGACGAAATGAACGAGCAGCGCAGCCGCGAGCGCCATCAGGACGGCGATGTGAATGCGTGTACCCGGAATCGCCGGCAGCATCTTGTCCAGCGGGAGCACGCGCGTCTGCGGGATGTTGACGGTGGGGTCCTGAAACGGACCCTTGATCAGGATGTTCGCTATACCGACCCCGATGAAGGACATCATCAGCGTCGTGATGATCTCGTTCGTCTCGTAGCGGGCCTTCAGAACTGCGGGCAGGAGCGTCCAGGCCGCGCCCGCGGCACCCGCGACGACAAAGAGCACGACGAGTGCGAACCAGCGTGGTTCGCTCCCGACGAGGCGAGGCCCGAGCCCCGAGATAAGAGCCGCACCGAGCAGGAACTGGCCGTTGTATCCGAGGTTCCAGATGTTCGCCCGGAACACGACCACGAGACCGACGGCGATGAGAAGGAGCGGCGCCGCGCGCACCGCACTGTCCTGCCAGGCGGTCAGCTCGATCCCGCCCTTCCAGACGTTTGAGTAGAAGGTGATCGGATCGCGGCCAAGTGCGAGGAGGAGGATGGCGCCGGCGCCGAGCGCGAGCAGCACCGGCACGATCGAGCGCACGACGACGTCGAGCGCGTCGGCGACGAACCGGCGCCGGGGCGCGGCCCGCTGGACCGGCGCGCGTGTCTCCGGCGAGAGAGTGGTCTCCGTGGTGACGTCGGTCATGCCGCGACGACGTCTCCGGCCCCGACCATGAGCTCGCCGACCCGCTCTCCCGCATTCGGCCCGTTCTCGACCTCGCCCACGAGCCGTCCCCGCGAGAGCACGAAAATCCGCCCACAGAGATCTAGCAACTCGTCGAGATCGGTCGAGATCACGAGGGCAGCACCGCCGCTGCGGGCCAGACCGCGGATCATGTCCCGCACCGTCCTCGTCGTCCGCAGGTCGAGCCCGTACGTCGGCTTGTGAAAGACGACGACCTTCGGGTCGAACGAAAGCTCGCGGGCGAGCACGACTTTCTGGACGTTGCCGCCGGAAAGTGCGCCGGCGCGCGTGGAGACGCTCGGCGTGCGCACGTCGAAGGCCTCCACGAGCGACTGCGCCTCACGCTCGACCGAGCGCCGCTCGATCCGGCCGTGCCGCCAGAACGGCCGCTGGCCAATGCGCTTCAGGAACAGGTTCAGGCTGATGGGCAGCGAGGTCACGATGCCCTCTCCCATGCGGTCGTCCGTGACGTACCGGAGGCCGAGCTTCTGGCGCGCGGAGACGTCGAGGCGTTGAACGGGTGCGCCGTAGAGCCGGATCTCGCCGGCGGTGCGCGGCCGCTCGCCCGCGATCACCTCCGCCAGCGCACGCTGGCCGTTCCCGTCCATCCCGGCGACGCCGATGATCTCACCCTCGCGGAGCCTCAGGGATAGGTCCTCGATGCCTGGATCGAAGCCGCCGACGGCGCGCGCCGACACACGCAAAAGGTCGAGCAGCACGTCGGCGTCCGGGGGCCGCGCGTCCAGGGGAGCCTGGTCGCCCTCGAGATCGGTCCGGAGTTCGGCCACATCGGCGACCGCGCGAGACTCCTCGCCAAACATCAGCCGGACGATTTGCGCCTGCACCTCTCCCGGCGAGCTTGCCGCGAGCTCGGCGGTGTCGAGAGCACCGACGACACGCCCGGCCCGCAAGATCGTGATTCGGTCCGCCACCGCCAGCGCCTCGTGCAACTTGTGTGTGATGAAGATGACCGCGATGCCGGTCTCCTTGAGCCGGCGGAGGACCTTCTGCAGCTCCGCCACGCCCTGGGGAGTCAGCATGGACGTGGGCTCGTCGAGGATGAGCACACGGGAGCCGCGCCACAGAGCCTTGACGATCTCCACCTGCTGCTGACGCCCCAGCGCAAGCTGGCCGGCCGGGGCGTCCGCATCGACGTCGACGCCGAGCGTCGCAGCGACCTCGGCGAGCCGCTTGCGGCCCGCCTCGGCATTCAGCCGCAGTCCGCGGCTCTCACCGAGCAAGAGGTTCTCGAGCACCGTCAGAGCCGGCACGAGCGTTGAGTGCTGATAAACGGTGCCAACGCCGCGCTCGAGGGCTGCCCGTGGCGAATCGATGCGTGCGACATCGCCGCCCACTCGGATCTCGCCGGCGTCAGGCCGGACCATCCCCGAGAGGATGCTGATCAGGGTCGATTTGCCGGCGCCGTTCTCGCCCAGCAGACAGTGGACCTCGCGGCGCCGTGCGGCGAACGAGATGTCGTCGTTCGCGAGGACTCCGGGAAACTGCTTGGTGATGCCCACCAGCTCGACGGCGGGCGCGTCGGACGAGTCCCGTACGCTCTCGCCGCCGGACGGAGCGCCTGTCGGAGTGGCCGCTTTGCGACTGAGCGATTCCGTTGCGAAGCCCCTCGTCTTACGGCGGCGGCCGCCGAAGCGGCCGCCGCGCGATGTCTCGGGCCGCGTCTGCTACGCGGCTACTTCTTGTTGATCAACGCCTTGACCTGTGCGGCCTTGGTCGTCAACGGCACCTTCACCGTGCCTTTCATAATCCCCGTCTGCGCAGTCTGGATCTCCGTCCACACGTTGGCGGGGATGTAGCGGGTCTTCAGGAGCGAGATCCCGCCGTTCGAGAGCGTCAGGTTGTACCCGTGCGTGCCATACGTGCCGGCCTGGATGTCCGAGATCGCCTGCTTGTAGGCGCGCGTGAAGCTCCAGAGCACGGAGGAGAGGAGCACATGCTTCTTGTCGATCGGCCCCATGTTGCCGATGTCGCCGATGTACCAGACCTTGTGACCCGCCGTCGCGGTCTCGATCCCCTGCAGATAGCCGAACGAGGCGTTGTCGCCCATCCCGAAGATGACGTCCGCGCCGGTCGCGATCACTTGCGTCACGACCCGCTTGCCACCCGCCGAGTCGTCATATCCCGCAGAGCTGACGGTCACGAACGAGATCTTGATGCTCTTGTTGACCTTCTTGACTCCGGCGACGAAGCCGCCGCTCATCTTGTACCAGTTGGTGTCCGAGGCCGAGATCACGACACCGACGTGTTTCGTCTTCGTCGTCCGCGCCGCGAGAATGCCGGCGAGATACGAGCCCTGCTGACTCGAGGTGGTGATGTTGGACACATAGTCCTTGGTGAGCTGGGTCGGAATGTCGTAGGTCATGATGGGGACCTTGTACTGCGTCGCGATGCGGGACGCGATCGTGTCGTAGCCGCTCGCGTGCGCGACGATGAAGTCTGCCCCACCCTGTGCGAGTTGTCGCAGCACCGCCTCAGTCTTGTCGTAGCCGATGTTCGTCTGTGCGACGAACTTCGCGCTGACGGAAGCTGCGGCCGCCTTCGCCGCGTTGTATCCCTGCTGGTTCCAGCCGTAGTCGCTCGGTTTCGCAGGCGTGGCAATCGCCACCTGCTTCACCATCCCGTTCTTGCTTGCCGTCGCAGCGAACGCGGCACCCGCTGCGGCCACAACCGCAACGATAGCGAGGGAAGCGACCGCGGTTACCGGGAGACGCCTATGCATCGGGGGAGATCCTCCTCTCATCGACCCTTCTTCCTGAGCTGTCAGCTCGGCGACCGGGCGCCGCCCTGGTGCGCGCCGGCGCGGCCGTCGAGCGCGGCGAACCGAGTCTGACCGGCAGGGCGAGGGCGAGCGTGTGCTGCTTGATCGCCTCGTTCACAGGGTGTTAGGGTCGGCTGGTAACTGTCAACAATCCGCGCGCGAGGCGACCCTACCGCTTTCGCCGGAAGGATGCAATGGCCCCCGAGGCGACGGTTCAGAGCGACCAGCACGACGACGTTCCGCGGCTCGAGAACCTCACGCTCTCCCAGCGCGCACACGCCTACCTCCGCGAAGAGATCCTCTCCAACCGACTGCCTCCGGGCGCGGAGCTACAGGAGCTCGCGCTCTCCCAACAGCTCGGCGTGAGCCGCGGGCCGATCCGGGAGGCACTCGGCCGGCTGGCCGCGGAGGGCCTGGTGACCGTCCGCCCGCGGCGCGGCGCCGTGGTCCATTCCCTGTCGTCCGAGGAGTTTCTAGAGGCCTATCAGGTGCGGGAGGCGCTCGAGGTGCTCGCCGTCCGCCTGGCCGTGCCGCAGCTCGGCCCCAAAGAGCTCGAGCGGCTCCAGACTCTCACCGACACCATGGCCTCGCGGGCCGCATCGGGACACGTGACGGAGTTCTTCGAGGCGAACGCCCTCTTCCACGAGACGTTCGTCCAGATCTCGGGTAACGCGAAACTGCAGGAGATCTACCGCCGGCTGATCGGTCAGATGCGGCGCTACTGGAGACGCTCGCTCGTGTTGCGAGGCGACCTTCGCCGGTCGGTCTTGGAGCATCGAGCGATCCTGCTCGCCGCGCGTCAGGGCGACGGCGAGAAAGCGGCTGCGCTCATGGCGGAGCACATCCGGGTTCCGCAGGTCCGGCTGCAGTCGATGACCGCGGACGAGTTGCTCGAGGCCGAAGCCTCGTTCGAGAGAAAGGTGAACGAATGAGCGAGAAGACGCTCCGGTTCGGCGTCAACCTCAACAACCGGGAGCCGCTCATCGCCCCCGACTACGATCTCCAGGCCTTACTCGACCTCTCGACGGTGGTCGAGGAATCCGGGTTCGATTCGGTCTGGGTCGGCGATAGCCTGTTCTCGAAGCCGCGCTACGAGCCGCTCGCTCTCCTCGCCGCGATCTCCCAACGTACGTCGCGCGTTCGCCTGGGCACCGCCTGCCTCGTCACGTCCACGCGAAATCCGCTGTACCTCGCGCTGGAGTGGGCGACGCTGGACGTCATCTCGGGCGGCCGCACCATCCTCGGCGCCTGCAAGGGCAATCCCGAGGAAGGTGTGCGCCGCGAGTTCGCTGCACTCGGCCTCGACTACACGAAGGCGGGATCGATCTGGGAGGAGGGCCTGCACGTTTTGCGGACGCTCTGGACGGACGGCGAGGTCACCTTCGGGGGCAAGCACTTCGACTACGACGCCGTCTCGTTCCACTCGGGGACGGAGATGGCGCCGCTCAGGCCGTTGCAGACGCCACCCCCGATTTGGGTCGTTTCGAACCCGCGCCTCGTCGGCGACGCACCCAGCGACGAGATGCGCCGCCGCATGGAGCGCGCCTGCCGCAGGGTGATTCAGTACGGAGACGGGTGGATGACGTGCTGTCGCGCCCAGCACCCGGACGAGCTGACCGAGCAGCTCGGGTACCTCCGGGAAGCCGCCGAGCGATACGAGGAGGACTTCGACCGCTACGTCGTCTCCTACCAGGTCACCATGAACATCGGCGAGTCCGAAGACGAGGCACGCAAAGCGTTCGACGATTACATCTCGAAGTACTACCCGGAGCTGTCGAAGGCGATGGACCTGTCGAACTGGGGTCCGGTCGGCACCCCAGAGCAGATCGGAGCATGGCTCCGCGAATTCGCCGACTGCGGCGTCGACCACTTCATCTGCCGGTTCGGAGCGATCGATCAGTTCGGGCAGGTCGAGCGCTTCGCAAAGGAGGTTCTGCCCGCATTCACCGCCGAGCGAGTGAGGTGAGTTCCATGGCAACCGCTGTCGACACGCTGCGCAAGGACGCCGAGCTGGTCGTCGACATCTGCATGTCCGTCGAGCAGGACGACGTCGTCACGATCATCTGCGACGACGAGCACCGCGACCAGGCCGACGCAGTCGCGAACGTCTGTGTCGCGCGTGGCGCGTGGCCGGTGATCATGAACAACGAGGCGCAGGTCGTTCGCGGGCGTGCGGACACGCGCTTCCCGATGGCTCCGCCGCGCAACCTGCACACCGCGATGACGAGCTCGGACGAGGTGATCATCCTGACGAACCTCGAGTGGGCGAATCGCTTCGCCCACGTCAATGCTGTCCGGGAAACGTGTGCGGCAGACGGGAAGATCGCGTCGGTCGAGGAGGGGATGGGCGACTGGGAGCTGACACGGGAGATGATCGAGGAGGCGACGCAGCGCGCCCGGGGCGCAATGGCTGCGCTCGAGGGCAAGAAACTCTGCCGAGTCACCTCGGCGAAGGGCACCGACGTGACGGTCTCGATCGAAGGCCGGCCGGCGCTCGAGGTGACGCCGATCAAGAAACGCGGTCAGATGATGGGCCCGGTGCCGCTTTGGGCGGAGGTCGCGTTCGCAGCCGTCGAGGACCGCACCCAAGGGACCATCGTCGTCGACGGCGTCATGCTCGGGATCGGCCTGCCCGGCCAGGTGGAGACGCCGATCCACTGGACGCTTGAGAACGGGCGCTGCACGAAGATCGAGGGCGGCCCCGAGGCCGACCGATTGCGCGAGGTGATCGCCGGCGTCGACGGGGCGGACGTCATCGGCGAGTTCGCGTTCGGAACGAGCGAGCGGTCGCCCTTCGGCTCTCCGTCGGAGAAGGGCAGGCTCGGCACGGTCCACTTCGCGCTCGGCGACAACC
>WNEY01002632.1_pt1 | contig 13202 bp, 14 predicted proteins | sample 5400531 | NCBI WGS metagenome assembly WNEY01 (sample SAMN13153338, study PRJNA577476) | soil metagenome | isolation source: 200 cm saprolite under Douglas fir tree site 1 | place: USA:California | collected 2015-04-18
CGACAAGCCGATCGTGCGCTTGCGGGTCGACCGCGACCGGGACGGCGCCCAGCAACGCGACGAATCCGTGGAGCGTGCGATAGCGCTCGGGATCGGTGGCCGCGACCGGGGTCAGGAACCAGGTGGCGCCCCGAAAGAGCTCACCGCTTGCATGCGCCGGGCCGTGCGCCTCCGAGCCGCAGACGGGATGCCCGCCGATGAAGCGGCCGTCGCTGACGGAGCGCGTGACAACTCCCTTCGTCGAGCCGACGTCGGTGACGGTCGTTCCGTCGCCGCTCGCTTCGAGGACGGCCGCGACCTGGGCCGGCAGCTCGGCGACCGGAGCGGCGACGAGCGCAAGCTCCGCATCCGCGACCGCGGCGACGAGCGAGCCCGCAGGCTCGACGGCGCCGCGCTCGCCCGCGACCGCGAGCGCGTCCGCATCGACGTCCCAGCCGCGCACGTCCCCCACTCCCGCGGCGCGCGCCGCGAGCCCGACCGAGGCGCCGATCAGCCCGGTGCCGACGATCGCGAGCCTCTCAACCATTGGCACCTAGCCGATCGTTCGGCCCATGAGCTGGGCGAGCTTGCGGATCTCGTCCGCGAAGTCCGGGAAGTCGGCGACCGGAATCTGCTGCGGACCGTCGCAGAGCGCTTCTTCCGGCCGCGGATGCACCTCGACGATGATTCCGTCCGCGCCCGCAGCGACGGCAGCGCGTGCGAGCGGCAGCACGAGCTCGCGTCGCCCGGCCGCGTGCGAGGGATCCACGATCACCGGCAGGTGCGTCTCCTGCTTCAGCACGGGGACGGCGCTGATGTCGAGCGTGTAGCGCGTCGCGCGCTCGAACGTCGTGATGCCGCGCTCGCAGAGGATCACGCGCGCGTTCCCTTCCTTGACGACGTACTCGGCGGCCATCAGGAGCTCCTCGATGGACGCGGCCGGCCCGCGTTTGAGCAGCACCGGCTTGTTGGCGCGGCCGACCTCCGAGAGGAGGTTGAAGTTCTGCATGTTGCGCGCTCCGATCTGGATCACGTCGGCGTGCTCGAGCACCGCGTCGACGTGGCGCGGATCCATCAGCTCGGTGACGATCGGGAGTCCGGTCTCCTCGCGCGCCTCGACGAGGATCGCGAGCGCCTCCTCGCCGAGCCCCGCGAACGTGTACGGCGAGGTCCGCGGCTTGAAGGCTCCCCCGCGCAGCATCGTCGCCCCGGCGTGCGCCACGGCTCGCGCGGTCTCCAACGTCTGCTCGCGGTACTCGACCGTGCACGGGCCGGCGATCAGCCCGAAGGCGTCGTCGCCGATCCGCCGGCCGCGGACCTCGATCACGGTCGGGTCGGGTGAGAGCTCGCGAGAGACGAGCTTGTACGGCTTGAGGATCGGCAGGACCTGCTCGACGCCCGGATAGCCCTCGAGCGGCATGGCCGCGAGCGCCTCTCGCTCGCCGATCGCCGCGATCACCGTGGCCTCGCGCCCGGGGGTGACGTGCGCGTGCGCGCCCGCCTCGGCCAGCCGCTCCACGACGTGGTCGACCTCCTCGGAGGTCGCGTGGGCACTCATCACGATCAGGAGTTCGGGAGATCCCGTCACAGCCATGGAACTCAGGATACTTTTGCGCGAGCCATGCGCATCTTCAGCGGCATCCAGCCCAGCGGCGATCCCCATATCGGCAACTACAGCGGGGGGTTCCGCCAGTACGCCCAGACGCAGGAGCGAGGCGAGGCCTTCTTCTGCATCGTCGACCTGCACGCGATCACGATTCAGCACGATCCTGCGGCTCTGCGCGAGGGGACGCTCGACATCGGAGCGATGCTCTTCGCTACGGGCCTCGATCCCAAGCGCTCGATCGTGTTCGTCCAGAGCCACGTCGCCGCGCACGCCGAGGCGGCTTGGCTGTTGTCGTCGGTGACGAGCTACGGCCAGCTCGGCCGGATGACGCAGTTCAAGGAGAAATCCGAGGAGGAGGACTTCGTCTCCGCCGCGCTCTTCACCTATCCGGTGCTGATGGCCGGCGACATCCTGCTCTACCGCACCGACATCGTCCCGATCGGCGAGGACCAGCGACAGCACCTCGAGCTCACGCGCGACATCGCGCAGCGGTTCAACTCGCGCTACGGCGAGACCTTCGTCGTGCCCGAGGGAGTCTTTCCGGAGACGGGCGGCCGCGTGATGAACCTGCAGGAGCCGGAGGTGAAGATGTCCAAGTCGCGGGGCGCGGAGAGCGGAACCGTGCTCATGCTCGATCCGCCCGACACCATCCGGAAGAAGGTCAAGACGGCAGTCACCGATTCCGGGACGGACGTCCGCTACGACCCGGAGGAGAAGCCCGGGATCTCGAACCTGATCGAGCTGATGACCGTGGCCACCGGCGACTCGATTGCAGACGTCGAGGCCAGGTACGACGGCGCCGGCTACGGACGCTTCAAGGAGGACGTGGCCGAGGCGATCGTCGAGGTCCTCGACCCGATCCGCAAGCGGTACGAGGAGCTGCGCTCGGACGTCGGCGAGCTTGACCGCCTCTTCAAGGTCGGCGCGGAAAAGGCGCGCGAGGCCTCCGCGCCGACGCTCGAACGCATGTACGAGCGGATGGGCTTCGCCAGGGTCTAGGCAACAGCGCCGAGGCGGTATAGGTTTCTCGGCGGCGGTTCAAACTGGGGAGAGAGGGAGGAACTATGAACCGGTCGTTCGCGCCTGCCATCGTGGCTGCGCTTAGTGCCATGCTCGTACTGGTGATCGGCTCGCAGGGAGCCGGAGCGGCCAAAGCGGGCTCGCCCGTCGGCAGCGCACCGCGGGTGCTGCTGTTCTCGTCAGACGGCATGCGCCCGGACTTGATGAACAGGTACATCTCTGAAGGGGTTATGCCCACGTATGCCCAGCTGATCGCGGACGGCGTGCAGGGCGACAACGGGATGACGCAGGGCTTCCCGCCCAACACAGGTGTCGGCTGGTACACGATGGCCACGGGGACGTGGCCGAGCGAGCACGGCTCGACGAACAACACCTTCCACCGCACCGGCGACACGTTCTCGAACCGGACCTCGTTCGCGTCCTCCGCCACCCTGCAGGCCGACACGCTCGCGAACGCGGCCGAGCGGGCCGGGGACAAGGTCGCGCAGGTCGACTGGGTCGGCGGGCTGAACGCGAAGATCAAGGGCCCCTCGGTCGACTTCGCGAGCTTCTTCTCGCGCGCCGGCGTGCTCGTCGCACAGTCGGATCCGTCGGAGTCGGCGGGAGCGGCGGCCTTCAACCTCTCCTACCAGATCGCGAGCTTCGCGGACGCGAGCGGCTGGACGAACGTTCCGACCTCGTTCAGCACGGCGAAGGAGACGCAGCTCACGATCCCGACCCAGACTCCGACGCCGAACGCGAGCTTCCCCGTCAACCGCCTCTACAACCTCTACATCTACGACTCGACGAACGACACCGTCCTCAACTACGACCACGTGCTGCTGACGCCGGCTCCAAGCAAGAACGGCGCCGACTCGGTGGGCGACGTGACCGAGGGGACCTGGAAGAACGTCAAGCTGAACCTGAGCGGGCCGAGGAACGGGCAGCGGGCCGGCTTCTACCTGAAGCTGGTCCGGCTCGCGCCCGACCTGTCGGCCTTCAAGCTCTACTTCACGTCGGTCGCCCGCGCGAACGCAAGCTGCGGCACGGCGGCGTGTACCGCGCTCTTCGCGCCGGCGCAGCTCCAGTCGGGTGAAAATCCGCTGGAGAAGAAGATCGCCGAGGAGTTTCCGAGCTGGATCGCGGCCGACTTCGCGCCCCTCGAGGCGGGGATCGTCGACGAAGACACGTATGTCCAGCAGGGGCGCGACTTCGAGATCGCGTTCGCCGACACCGTCATGCAGTACATCCTCGGGACGCTCCAACCCGACACGCAGCTCGCCATGGTCGGGTACCCCGCCACCGACGAGTTCTCACACCAGTTCATGGGGCTCGTCACGCCGACCGACATCGACGGCGACCCAAACCCGTGCTACGACGTGACGCCCAAGTTCAACGACGTGCAGTGCACCGGGCGCGGCACGGCCGGCCGGGTCGCGATCCGCGAGGGGTACATCCGCAGCGTCTACCAGGCGGCCGACGCGAAGATCGCGCTCGCCCGGAGCCTGCTTGGCGGGAACCCGACGACGATCGCCGGCTCCGACCACGGCTTTGTGCCGCAGTGGTTGGCGGTGAACGCGCGTCGCGTCCTCTGGGAGAACACCGTCAACGGGATCCGGCTCCAGGGAAGCGGCGAGAACACAGCGTCGAACTGCGGCGCCGCACCGAACCCCGCCCCACCCGCGCCGCAGATCTCGTCTGACCTGACGAAGGCCTGCTGGGCCGGCGGGACGATCCAGATCTACGTCAACCCGACGCCTCCGTCGGGAAGCCCGACCTACGACCAGATCCGCACGGGCGTCATCAACGCCTTTCAGAACCTGACCGACCCGGCGAACCCGGGCAAGCAGGTCGTCGCACAGATCTTCACGAAGGAGCAGCTCCGGAATGTCGACGGCTCCGACTCTCTGCACCCGAACCGGTCCGGCGACGTGGTCGTGGCCCTCAGGCCGCCGTACCAGTCGGATGCCGGTACGCCCGGGCAGGCGATCGCGCTCTCGCACTTCTTCGGCCAGCACGGCTACCTGCCCAACCTGGTCGACCTCGCGCACAACGTGAACATGCACGCGACCTTCGTCGCGTCCGGGCCCGGCATCGAGCACTCGACGACGCCGGTCGCGAACGTTCGGGCGATCGACCTCGCGCCGACGCTCGCGTTCCTGCAGGGCTATCCCGGGCCGCAGAACGCACGCGGCAAGATCCTCTACGGGATCACGACGGGCGGCTCGTCGCTGCGCGAGTTCGACATCCTCGACATCAGCGACTACCACGGCCAGCTCGTGCCTCTGACCGAGCGCTCCGACTCGCTCGGCCCGAGCTTCGGCATCGGCGGCGCCGCCTTCCTGAAGCCGTGGTTCGACGTCTACCGCCAGGAAGCGCAGGGGCCGACCCTCACGCTCACCGCCGGTGACGCCGTCGGCGCCACGCCGCCGATCTCGAGCTTCTTCGGCGACAAGCCCACGATCGAGCTGATGAACAAGATGGGCTTCGACCTCAACGGCCTCGGCAACCACGATTTCGACCGCGGGGAGCAGTACCTGCGTAACGAGCTGATCCCGCTCGCTAACTTCAAGTACGTCTCGGCGAACATCCTCGACTCGGTGACGAACGACACGCCGCCCGAGTGGTCGAAGTCGCGCGTCTTCGACTTCGGCCCGTTCAAAGTCGCGGTGATCGGGTTCTCGAATCCGGACATCACGCAGCTGACGAAGCCGGGGGCGCTCGGGCCGTTCGTCGTCAGCGACCCGCTGCAGGCGGTGAACAAGCGGGCGACGCAGCTCGGGCATCGGAACGGGATCGCCGCGATCGTCGCGATTGGCCACATGGGCGCGACCGAGGGGACGACGTCGGCCCCGGTCGGCCCGCTCGCCGACCTCGCGGACGGGGTCCAGGGCGTCGACGCCGTCGTCGGCGACCACACGAACCTCCAGGTCTCGAGCCTGCGCTCGAACGGCGTGCTCGTGACGGAGAACCTGAGCAAGGGCATCCGCTTCACGCGCCTGCGGCTCGTGGTCGACCCGGCGACGCTCAAGGTGGTCTACAAGACCGCGGACTTCCACAAGCCGTGGAACATCGGCGTTACTGCCGATCCCGAGATCCAGGCGAGGATCAACGAGCTGACCGCCCAGCTCCAGCCGATCCTCGGTACCGTGATCGGCGAGTCCACGGTCGAGATCCTGCGCACGGACTCGTGCGGGAACACGAACGGCCGGCGCTGCGAGTCGAAGGTCGGCGACGTCGTCGCCGACTCGATGCGGAAGCGGTACCTGACCGACTTCGCGATGACGAATTCGGGCGGTCTCCGCAATGCGCTGACCTGTCCGCCCTCGGGCGGGGGCGACGGGTTCTGCCCGAGCTTCACGCCGCCGCCGTGGAAGATCACGCGCGGCCAGGTGCTCGCCGTGCTCCCGTTCGGCAACGTCGTCTCGACGCTGAGCCTGAACGGGGCGGAGCTGAAGTCGTTCCTCGAAAACGGCGTGTCCTTCTTCGGGAACCCGGCTCTGAGCGACGGACGCTTCCCGCAGGTGTCGGGTCTGTGCTTCACCTACAGCATCAACGCACCGGCCGGTACCCGCGTCATCTCGGCGGTGCGCGCGAACTCAGACGGCACCTGCTCGGCGACGCCGGTCGACCTGACCGCGGCCTCGACCTACACGCTCGCGATCAACGACTTCATGGCATCGGGCGGTGACGGCTACCCGAACGTCGCGGCCAAGGCAACCACTCGTGACGTGATGGACCAGGTCCTCGCCGACCACATCACTGTGAACACGCCGATCTCGCCCTCAATCCAAGGGCGGATCACCTGCACGGGCTCCGGCTGCCCGGTACCCGCGCCCTAACGGGAACGCAACGCTTCGACCTCGGCTCCGGCGAGCTCTTTCCACTCGCCGGGGCCGAGGCCGGCCAGGTCGAGTCCCGCGTACCCGCTCCGGTGCAGGCTGCGGACGGGATGGCCGACTGCGGCGCACATCCGTTTGACCTGATGCTTGCGCCCCTCGTGGAGGGTCAGCTCGAGGCGTGATGGTCCGAGCCGCCGCGCCCGGGCGGGGGCGGTCCGGCCGTCCTCGAGCTCGATGCCCTCGGCGAGTCGCTGGAGCGCTTGCTCGTCCGGCTCCCCCTCGACCTCCACCTCGTAGACCTTCTCCACGCCGTAGCGTGGATGGGCGAGCCGGTGCGCCAGCGGGCCGTCGTTGGTGAGGAGGAGCGCACCGGTCGTATCCGCGTCGAGTCGGCCGACGGGGACGACGCGCTCCGGCACGTCGACGAGCTCGACCACGGTCGGCCGGCCCTGAGGATCACGGGCGGTCGTGACGGTTCCTGTCGGCTTGTGCAGCAGGACGTACGTGAGCTTCTGCGGGGCGAGGGGCTCGCCGTCCACCTCCACCCTGTCGTCGCGCTCGACGAACGTGTTCAGCTGTCCGGGCTCGCCGTTCACGGTGACGCGGCCGGCCTTGATCAGCTCGTCGGCGCCGCGACGGGAGGCGATTCCCGCTCGGGCGAGATAGGCGTTCAGGCGCACGGAGGACATATATTCGCCCGGTGCCGCATTACGTCACCTTGATGCGCTGGACAACGCAGGGCTACGCCGGCCTGCCGAAGTGGCGAGAGCGGGTCGAGGAGGGTGAGCAGATCATCACGGAGGCCGGCGGCAGCCTCGTCGGCGTCTACGTCACGCTCGGCCGCTACGACGTCGTCGAGATCTTCGAGGCACCCGACGACGGCGTGGCGATGGAGATCCTGATGAAGCTGAACCGTTACGGCGCCGAGCACACGGAGACCCTGCGTGCGTTCACCCGCGAGGAAGCCGAGGAGATCGTCCGCAAGCTATGAGCGGCTACGCGTTCGGGTCGCTGGACGAGCTCGGTGACGGCTACGGCTTTCGCAAAGTGCGCGGCGCGCTTGGCGTGACGGCGTTCGGCGTGAACGGGATCGTGATGCCGCCCGGGTTCGAGGGCTTCCTGCACTACCACGAGCGCCAGGACGAGCTCTACTTTGTCCACCGCGGACGCGCGCTCGTCGAGATCGGAGGTGAGGTGCACGAGGTCGGCGAGGGTGGACTCGTCCACGTCGAGGCGACGACGGCGCGACGTGTCTCGAACGCGAGCGACTCGGAGGATCTCGTGCTGCTCGTGATCGGAGGCAAGGACGGCTACGTCGAGCGTGACGGCCATCTCGTCGATCCCGAGCACGATCTCGCACGCCGGATGTCGTTCGGGGGCTGAGGGTGAGGGAAAGTTCGACCGGGCCCTCGGTCGAAGATCTCGAGCACTCCCGCTACTTCCTGACCGAATGGATGCCGCCGCTCTTGCGCGAGACGGCGGAACGGTCGCCGCCGCGCGTGCTGGCCGACCTCGGCGCCGGCGACGGGGGCACGCTCTGGCCGCTCGATCGCGCGGGCCTCGTCGGCGAGACGATCTACGCGGTGGACGTCTCCGCCCAACACGTCGCGCTCTGCGAGCGGTTGTCGCCGAAGGTGAAGGGAATCGTCTCGGATGTCGCGCGTGTGGAGGAGCTGCCGGACGCGTCCGTCGACGCGGTCGTCTCGTCGCAGGTGATCGAGCATCTGCCTGACGACCGGGTGCTGGCGCCGGAGATCGCGCGGTTGCTGCGGCCGGGCGGCTGGTTCTACGTGGCGAGCGTGATCCGCGGGCGGCGCGGGTTCTGGATCTACAAGGGCAAGCCGCCTGCGCCGGAGCGCTGGCAGCTCGACCCGACCCACATGCGCGAGTACGAATCGGAGGAACACTTCCGCTCGGCGCTCGCACACCCGGAGCTCGAGCTCGACGTCGTCCGCTCGAGCCAGCTGAAGTTTGGGTTGACGGACGCCGTCTTTCGGGTGGCCGCGCTCGCGCGGCTTATCCCGCGCGACCGCTTACCGGAGCTGTATCTGCATCTCCCAGCGTGGGTCGCGCGAGCGCGCCGCGCGATCGGCGTCCCGATTCCCGGTTATCGCTGGGTCGAAGCAACGGGCCGCAAGCGCACGTCTTAGGTACACGCGAGTACGTTGCCCCGGGGACCCCCTGTGGGTACCCCGCGCTTTTCAGCGTAACCAGGAAATTCGGACGCGTGGGTAACGCGAACGTTCCGAATGTGGGTTAGCGGCGCGCGAGCCGCTACGCTTCACGCGCTGCGCTGCTCGGCGACCGCGTGCAGGCGCTCGCGCAAGTCCTCGACGTCGCCGGCGAGGTCGTCGAGACGCGGCAGCTGCGACAGGCTCTCCAACCCGAAGACGCGCTCGAACATCGGCGTCGTCCGGTAGCGCACCGCTCCGCCGGCGCCGTTGTCACGCCCGGCCTCGGTGATCAACCCACGCTCCACCAGCCCGGCCACGGCCGAGTCGGCCGCGACGCCGCGGATGCGCGCGATCTCCGGCCGCGTGCACGGCCCCAAATACGCGACGATCGCCAACGTCTCCAGGGCCGCCTGCGACAGCCCGCGCTGCACGGGCCGCTCGAACAGCCGCCCGCACGCCTCCGCCGCGTCGCGCGACGCGCGAAATGCCCACCCGCCCGCGACCGACTCCAAGACGATCCCGCTTCGCCCCTCGCGGTACCGCTCGGCCAGCAAGCCGAGGGCCATCTCCACGCGCTCGCGGTCGTCCTCCGAGGCCGCCGCCAGCTCCTCCACCGGGAGCGGCGCCCCGGCGACGACGAGCAGCGCCTCCAGCGTCCGCGCGAGCTGGTCGAGCGGGTTGGCGGTGACTAGGCGGAGCGGGCGTTCCACGCGAGTGTCCTTTCGTCCGCGACGGAGCTTTCCTCCCCCACCCTAGCCACGCGGATGGGAGCGAAGGGAGCCGCCTGGCTGATCGAGATCAGGTCGGCGCGCCGGAGCTCGAGCAGCGCCAGAAAAGCAACCGCCTGCTCGGCGCGCGACAACCCCTCCAGCTCCGCGTCGAAGTCGAAGCGGGAACGGCGCCGCAGCAGGGCACGGAAACGCTCGAGGAACTGGGCGACGGGCGGAAAGCGAAGCTCCATATGTGCCAGCGACACCGTAGGAGGCTCGGCGGCGAGCAACCGCACGACCTCGGCAAGCGACTCCGGATCCTGCGCCGCGAGCTGCCGCTGCGGCTCGGGAGCGAGCGGCGCCGGCCCGAGCCGGAAGAAGCGGTCGCGCTCCGACGCGAGCCGCTCTGACAGCCGGGCCGCCGCCTCCTTCATCCGCCGGTACTCAGCCAGCCGCCGGGCAAGCTCCTCGGCCGCCTCCTCGGGCTCGAGATCCGCGAGCTCCGCCGCCTCGTCCTCGAACAGGCCTCGAGCTTTCAGCTCCAGCAGCGCCGCCACGAGCACGAGGAACTCGCCGCACGCGTCGAGGTCGAGGGCCTCCCGCTCGGCCAGCCGCTCGACGAAGCGAACGACGATCCCGGCGACGTCCACGTCCGCGAGGTCGACCTCCTCCTTGAGGACGAGCGTCAGTAGCAGGTCGAAGGGCCCCTCGAACGCGTCGAGGTCCAGGTCGAGCTCGCGCACGATCATGAGACCGGGAACCTAACGGCCCAGGCGGACGCGGCCCTTGGGCACCGCCATCGCCGGCCCCTGGGGCACGATCTTGCTCGCGCGAGGCTCGGACCCGCTGGGCCGCCGGACGAACTGCCACCAGATGAAGAACGCGGTCGAGAGCACGAACAGCGCGATCGAAACGTACGCGTTCAGACGCAACCCGAAGTACTCGTGCGCGGGATCGATCCGCAGCAGCTCCTCGAAAAAGCGTCCGAAGGAGTAGATGCCGACGTAGAGCGCGAACAACGCCGGGCGCCGGAGCCGGAAGCGACGATCGATGAGCAGGAGAATCGCCACTCCGCCGAGGTCGTAGACGAGCTCGTACAAGAAGGTCGGGTGGAACGTGTCGTGGTCGAAGTAGCCGGCCGGACGATGCGCCGGATCGATCTCGAGTCCCCACGGTAGGTCCGTCGGCTTGCCGAAGAGCTCCTGGTTGAACCAGTTCCCGAGACGGCCGATGCCCTGCGCGAGCAGGAGACCCGGCGCGACCGCGTCCATGAACAGCCGGACGCTCTGGCCCGACCGGCGCACGACCCACGCGCCGACGAGGCAGCCGAACAGAATCCCGCCCCAGACGCCGAGGCCGCCCTGCCAGACGGCAAACGGCCCCCACCAGTCCTTGGGAACCTCACTCCAGCTCGTCAGATCGTGGTACAGGCGCGCCCCGACGATCCCGGCGGCGACACCCCAGACCGCAACGCGGAAGACCAGGTCCCAGTCGCCGCCCCAGCGGACCCAGCGCCACCCGGTCAGCGCGACGCAGGCCGCTATCGCGAGCAGCAGCATCAGCCCGTACATGTGGATCGTGAACGGGCCGAGGTCGATCGTCCCGCTCGACGGCGACGGAATGTTCGCAAGGAAACTCACCGGGCAGAAGATTCTGCCCGGATGCGAAGCATCCTGTCCGCGCAAGCGGACCGGTGGAGGGGGTTTGGGGGAACCGGGAGGTTCCCCCAGCGCCCAAAATCACCCTCCTAGAGCAGGATCTGGAGCGCCAGCTCCGCGGGGCAGCCCCGCGTGACGAGCCCGACCGCGACGTGGAGATCCACGTCGGGCCTCATCGCCAGCTCGGCCGCCGCCTGCGCAGCGTAGCCCGCCATCTCGAGCTGCTCGGCCCGCCAGGCCTCCACCAGCTCGGTCTCTTCTCGAATCTCTGTGGCCGCAGTCATCACGGTTCTCTATTCGGACGAAGCGGCCGAATGGTTGTCCCCTTACTGGGTGATATCTCGCGCGAGCTCGAGCATCTGCCCCTTATCCAGATCGCCCTCGAGCCGGAACGTCTGGTCGCCGACCAGCCAGATCAGGACGTTTCCGGCCAGCCGTGTCTCGATCTGTCGGGGCTCGCCGATCCCGAATTGCCAGGTCAGGACGTGCTTCCCGCCCTCCAGCCAGATGCCGAACCGGCCGATCTGCACGGGCTCGACGTTCGTCCCCGGGGGCACGAACTTCTTGCCGATCGAGGCCTGGTCGCCGTGCAGCTCGACCAGCAGGACCGGCTTCGTCCCGGAGTGGAGGAACGTGGCGATCAGTCCGCCCTGCGCGTAGTAGCGACTTGGAGACGCCCCCTTGAAGGGCGGAAGGAGGATCGGGAAACCTGCGCGCCGCTCGGCCTCGGAGCGGGAGAGCGGCGCCCCCAGTCCCGCGGCCAGCGGCCTCTCTTGCGCGGGCGGCAGCGTCTCGACGCGCTCGACCGTGATCGCGCCGATGTGGAAGAAGCGGAGGATCGCGCTGCGCGCCTGCGGCACGGCCATGGCGATCCCGAAGGCGACCACGAGCACCGCCAACGCGAGCGCGAGCGCCCGTCGTCGCGGAACGAACGCGAAGCGCCGCCGCTCGGCGAGCCGCGCCCGTACCGCCGCAACGAGATCCGGCTCCGGCGGGAAGTCGAGCTCCTGCCCGAGAGCAACGAGTGCGCGTTCGAGCTCAGTCATACGCCTCCCTCAACCGCTCGAGCGCACGCGCCGTGCGCGACTTCACGGTCCCCTGCGGAAGGTGGAGCGCCTCCGCGACCTCGAGCTCCGACAGCCCGAGGAAGTACCGGAGCGAGATCACGACGCGCTGGTCCTCCGGCAGCCTGTTCACCGCGGCGAGCAACGCGTCCCGTTGCTCGGCCGTGAGGAACGCCGCCTCGGGGGACGGGGCCGCGTCCCCCGAGGGTTGCTCCGTCGCCGCCCGCAGCGCGAGGTGCGCGCGGCGACCCGCAGAGCGGCGGCGGTTGCGGGCCTCGTTGGCGACGATCTGCAACAGCCAGGGGCGAAAAGGTGCGCCCTCGCGAAAGCGCCCGAGCGCTCGCCACGCCTTGACGAACCCGTCCTGCGCGGCCTCCTCGGCGTCGGCCCCGTTGCCGGCGATCACGTAGGCGGTGCGAAAGGCGATGCCCTGGTACGTGTGCACGAGCTCCTCGTAGGCGTGTTCGTCACCACGCTTCGCGCGCTGGATGAGGTCGGTTTCGTCGAGTGGTCGGCCCACCACCGGCGTATCTACACCGTTGGCGGCGCGGAGGTTCCGCCGTAGAGGAGAGACGGCTGACTACGCTTGGAGCGCATGCCGAGGCTGGTCGGGATGAACCACATCGCGCTAGAGGTCGGCGACCTCGACGAGGCGCTCGCGTTCTGGGAGTCCATCTTCGGCGAGCTGGAACTCCGCGGCCGCGTCGGCAACATGGCGTTCATCGACATGGGCGACCAGTTCATCGCGCTCGCGCAAGGGCGAACACAGCCGCCCGACCGAGAACGCCACTTCGGACTCGTGGTGGACGGCAAGGAAGCGGTGCGCGCCCGGCTACGCGAGCTCGGCATTCCGGTCTCGCCCGGACGCAGCCTCGACTTCCGTGATCCCTGGGGGAATCACATGCAGGTCGTCGATTACCGCGACATCCAGTTCACGAAGACGGACGAAGTGCTGCGCGCGATGGGTCTCGAGGGACTCGAGAAGTCCGAGTCCGCGCTCGAGGAACTGCGCGCGAAGGGCGTCACAAGCTAACGCGGCGGGGGTCAGACCCGAGCCTTTCGGGGCACGGCCGGTGCCGGTTCCCATAATGCGATCTGCAGGGAGTTCTGTTTCAGGCGGGGTCAGACCCTGTTCTTTTCGGCCCTGTCCGACCGCTCGCACTAAGAGCG
>WNEY01003393.1_pt1 | contig 13199 bp, 15 predicted proteins | sample 5400531 | NCBI WGS metagenome assembly WNEY01 (sample SAMN13153338, study PRJNA577476) | soil metagenome | isolation source: 200 cm saprolite under Douglas fir tree site 1 | place: USA:California | collected 2015-04-18
CGTTGGGCTGGAAGGCGCTGCGTTCGTTCGGTCCGATCACGATGTAGTCGGCGTGGTAATGACTGAGCAGGCCGAGTGCCTCCGGCCCACCCTTGTAGATGCGGGCGATGTCCGCCTCCCGCTGGGCATAGTTGATCCCGTAGCTCCAGAGCCAGCCTGGGTAGCTCATCAGCACCGGACGCCCGGCCAGGTCGGCGATCGGATTGTTCGGTTCCTCGCCGGTGACGAAGACGGCTTTCGGCGGTGTCTTTGCGCGCACCTCCACGGCGAGCTGCACCTCGTCAGTCGAGAACCAGACATAGGCTGGACCCTGGGTTGGCAGGAACTGCAGTAGCGAGAGCACGCCGGAGGCGACCAGGCTCAGCCAGATCGCCGCCGCGACCATGCCACCGAGCACGTGCACCCGAGCGAGCCGGACGAGCACCGCTCCCACCGCCACCGCGCTCGCGAGGTACCAGAAGACAAGCAGCTTGCTGTTGTCCCAATCCCAGGGCTGGAACTTGATCAGGTTCGCCACCAGGAAGACCAGGCTGAAGGGGGCGATCAGCAGTCGCGCTCGGCCGCGCAGGGCCAGCGGGCTCAGCAGCGCAAGCAGGAGCAGCGGGATAAAGAGGCCCGTGTTCTTGATCCAGAACCAGGGCGGGAAGTCGGTGCCCGACACCCAGCCGATCAACCACCGTGGGTACTGGTGAGCAGCGCCCAGGACGCGGTCACGATGCCGAGCACCACGAGGCTGTGCACGTGGAAAAGCGGCAGCAGGCCGGTCAATCCGCCGGCGACGAGAAAAGCGACCGCCTCGCTCTTCAGCGTCCACCGCCGCCACGACGAACGGATCGTGGTGAGGGTTTCGCGCCAGCGGAAGAAGGGCGTCGTTAGCAGCGGCGGGGTCAGCAGCAGCAGGACGGCCATCACGATCGCGGCGCCGAAGACGAACGATCGCTGCGGGAGGTAGTAGGAAAGGATCGGGTTGTACCACTGGATGTTGATTGGCGGGTCGAACTTGTCGTAGGCGCGCGGGAGATGCGTCAGGGCATTGATCAGTCCCATGCGCGCCGCATCGCCGAAGAAGAACCAGAACCCGACGCCTCCGCCCAGTAGCGTGAGCGTGACCGCGATCATGCCGGCGACGATCCCGCCGGTGAGCCGGCGCGCCCAGAGGATCAGCCCGCCGAGCGCAAGGACGGTCACCGCCCAGCTCGGCCACGCGAGCGCCGCCGGGATGCTCCAGCCGCCGCCGACCAGCAGCGCACTGCCAAAGTCGGGCGCGAAGGGATAGCGGAAGGGCGTCCCGGCGAAGATCGGGTTTTGCGGCGGCAGGTTGTGGCCGTAGACGAAGGCGGTCGTGTAGCTGGCGTGGAAGGACCAGTCGGACCAGGTGTTGTTGTAGTGCGCGAGCCAGGCGTCGGGCGTGACCTCGACCGCGCGCGCGAAAAGGTAGCCCATGCCCAGCGCCAGCGCGGCCACCACGGCGGGCAGCGCAAATGGGGCCCCGCTCCGGCGTGGAAAAGCGGGGAGATAGTATCGGCCACGGTGACGCCAGAGCAACCAACCACCCGCGATGAGTGCGGCGAGAGCCAGCAGCAGGACGAGGCCGACCGTCACACCGACGGCCAGCGCCGCGACATAGCCCAGCATCGTCTGCGCGACCACCGCCAGCAGCAGGCCGATGACGACCCGCTCGCCCGCCGTCAGCCACGGCGGCCCACCCGCCGCCAGGCCCAGACCGAGGACCAGGCAGCCCGCAACCAGCGCTAGCCCGGGGAGGTCCAGTAGCAGAGACACCAGTTGGGCATCGGTTTGACGAAGGCGAACCACACGTGGTTGTTCAGGGCATCCGCTGTGAGCGGCAATCCGGTCCACAGCGGATAGAAGTAGAGGAAGAAGCCGATCACCATCAGCAGGTAGGCGTACGCCGGCACCGCCCCGCTGGCGCGCACCGCCAGGCCGGGCAAGCGGCCGCGCAGCGTGCGGAGATAGGTCAGCCCGAGCGCGAGCGCCAGAAACATCGCCGGCAACCCGCCGAGCATGTGATAGAGGAAGAGCCCGCGCGGCACCCGGGACAATGGGAGCCAGGCCGCGAGGAAGGCGACGAGGATGAAGATCGAGAGGTAGAGGCGCTGCTCGACCGGTCCGGCCGCGTCGCGCGGCGCGCCGTCCGCGGGGGCCAGTTCATGCCGCGAGCGGTAGTCGCGGATCAGCGCCGGCAGCCCGACCGCGATCCCAACCAGGGAAGAGGTGGCGGCCCACCAGATGACGGGATTGCCGAGGTTGAAGATCTCCGCAACCAGCGTCGACCCGCTCGACTGGTCGACACCGAGACCCTGGCCCGAGTAGTAAAAGACGACCGGGCGGAAATCGAGCGGCCAGGACCACCAGGGGCTGTAGAAGATGTGGTCCGCGGTCAGGGTGATGTGGTAGTGCCAGGTCTGCCAGTGCCATTCCCTCAGCTCGGTCCAGGCCGCGCCCGGGTTGAAGTGAAAGGGGACGAAGGACAGCGCGGGCTGCGGCAGATTGGTGATGCCGTGCGTAATCGTCAGGTAGCGAATGAAGCTCAGGCCGTAGAAGATGGCCGGCAACAGGGCGAGGCTGAGCAGCGCAATGCCACTGGTGGCGCCGTCGTAGCGAGTCCAGCGAAGGATGAGCCTCAGCGCCAGGATCACGATGATGGTGCCGTAGGCCGCCAGCGTCGTCCATTTGGATCCGAGCGCCAGGCCGAGCGTGACGCCGGTGAGCACGATCATCCACCTCCGGCGGGAGACGCTGTCGGCGTTGAGGTGCAGGTGGAAGAAGAGGTAGGCGAGCACCACCAGTGTGATGGGAATGATGTCGATGACCGCGGTCCGGGACTCGACGAAGGTCAACCCGTCGAAGGCCGTCAGCACCCCGGCGGCGACGGCAAAGAATCGCACGGCCAGCAACTGGCGGGCGAGCAGGTACATCAGGGGGATGAGCGCGGTTCCGAAGAGCGCCGGCATGAAGCGCCAGCCGAACGAGTTGAAACCGAACAACTTGATCCCGATCGCGATGATCAGCTTGGCGAGCGGCGGCTCCGGATCGAAGTAATCTCGACCCAGCAGGTCATTGTGGGCGTCGTTCGCGAAGTAGAGCTCGTCGAACACGAAGGGCGAGTTGGGAGCGATGTCGTTCGGCTTGCCCAGGCCGGGCAGGGAGGGGTCCTGGTAGTTGTGCCCGATGCCCCAGGCGCTGATCGGCATGGACGATCCGGGGTGGGCGAAGATATCGAGGAAGATCGGGCTGCCGAAGCGAAGGATCCCCGCGATCAGTGTGAGCGCGATCAGCCAGTACAGGTCGCGCCGGTCGAGGCGCCACCAGGCGGCGCGGGATTGCGTCAAGTCGTCTGACCGCGCACCCGGCCCTTGATCTGCGCGACGAACTCGTCCACGCGCGCAATCGGGACGACAATGTCCGCGCCGGCAACCAGGCGCGGGCCGAGCTGCCGTTCGGCGGACTCGATCAGGTCGGGCTGGCGGCGATCGAGCCGGATATAGACGGCCGGCTCGCGGCCCAGCCGTCGCACGAAGCGGTTCACGAAGCGCCGGCGGTCGGCCGGCTGAAACGCCACCTCGAGCGGCTGGCGCCGCACCCGAGCCAGCGCGCTGTAGGGCAGTTCCAGATGACGAAGCAGGTAGCGGACTCTAAGTCCGTCATCCGAGATCTCCAGGTAGGAGAACTTCTGCATCAGCCAGAACGCCACCAGGATGGCGCCGCAGAGCACGGTCACCGGGACAAAGGAGAGAATCGCCATCCCGCGGTAGAGGTTGAAGGCGATGAGGACCAGCCCAATGACGAAGAGGCCTCCGTAAAACCATTTGCCGTCACTCCACCGCTGCGTCGCATAGCGGATGGGGAAGCGGCGGGTTCCGCTCTCGGTCATCGGGCCACGCGGACGGTGCCGGTGCGCTCCATCAGGTGATCGGCACCCTCGAAGTACGTGTCGAGGTTGGGCTGCGACTTCAGCCACTGCCAGTACTCGCGAGTCATCGCCTCGAGCCCGGTCTGCGCTTCCCAGCCGGCTGCCTTCATCCGGCTGACGTCAGGGACGGAGTGCCGCGCGTCACCCACGCGATAGCGACCGGGCGTTTCCGGCACCATGTCGCGCTCGGCGACCCGCAAGAGGATGCGCGCCAGGTCAATCACGGTGTGCGCCCGGCCGCTCGCGACGTTATAGGCGCCCGGCGGCAGCCCGGCGAGCGCGGCAACGTTGGCGCGCGCCACGTCGTCGACGTCGATGAAATCGCGGAGCTGATTCCCGTCCTCGAGCAACTGCGGTGTCTGGTCGTGGGCGAGCCGGAGCGCGAAGATCCGCAGCGCGCCGTAATAGGCGTTCTGAAACGGCTGCGCTCGTCCCTGGACGGCACCGTAGCGAAGGATGATCCACTCGATCCCGTGCCGCTCGCCCAGGAGGCGGACCAGCTCCTCCTGCGCCAGCTTGCTCAAGCCGTAGGCACTCGTGGGTCGAGCTACTGACTCGTCGGTGACCATCGGCGTGATCGCACCGCCGCAAATCGGGCACGGAGGATCCCAGATGCCGCGCTCCAGCGCGTCGACCCGGCGGGGCTGCGGATAGACATCGCCGTCCTTTCCGCAGCGATATTTGCCCTCGCCGTAGACGGCCATCGAGGAGCCGAGCACCACCCGTCGAACCGAGGTCTTTCCCTCGAGCAGCAGCTCGAAGAGAATCGCCGTGCCGACCGCATTGACGTGGAAGAGTTTGCTGAAGGACGGCAGGTAGTCATGGTGATCCGCGAGGTGCACGACGACCTCGTTCTCCTTGAGCGCCTTCACCCAATCCTCGCGCTTGCGGACGTCCCCCTCGACCAGGTCGATGCCCGCCGGGAGTGCCGGTGGGCCATCGTGCGCCGGGGGCGAGAGATTGTCGAGGATCGTGACCTGGTGCCCCTGCTTCATCAGGTGCTCCCCGGTGCGCTGACCAATGAAGCCGGCCCCGCCGGTGATCAGCACCTTCATTGCTGGGGACTATAGCTGACGCTCGATCGGGGTCCGACCCTATCCCGTGACAGCGCCGTTACCGCCTCTTCACTGCTCCTTAACACCCCCACCGATATCGTGATCCCCGCTTCCCCTTCCTTGAAGGCCGAGACCCCAATCTCGGCCTTTCTTTTTTGTTCGGGGTCACATCCGCGCCCCTTCCAGCGAGCGCTGACAGTTGCAGCTGGGGGTGGCCGGGATGATCGGGATCAGGGTGGCGAGCAGGTCGCGAACGCGGGCGATGTTTGCGGCCAGCACCCGCATCACATCCTGGGCCTGCACCGCCGCCACCTCGGGCGCTCCCTCGACGCCGGCGTCGTAGTCCGTGACGAGCGAGAGATTCAGGTAGCACATCTCGAGCTCGCGCGCGAGGATCACCTCCGGGTACTGGGTCATGCCGATGATGTCCCAGCCCATCCGTCCGTACCAGCGGCTCTCGGCGCGCGTCGAGAAGCGCGGGCCCTGCACCACGACGACGGTTCCGGTCGGACGAAAACGCAACGCCTGTTCGCCGGCGACGCTTCCGGCCAGCGCGCGCAGCTCCGGGCAGTATGGATCGGCGGCGCTGACGTGGACGACTTCCGGCCCGGGGAAGTACGTGTCCGAACGGCCGGTGGTGCGGTCGATGAACTGGTCGCAGATCACCAGGTCGCCAGGATGAAGGTCCGGCTGCAAGCTGCCGACCGCCGACGGGCCGATGATGCGGCGCACGCCGAGCTCGCGCATCGCCCACAGGTTGGCGCGGTAATTGACGAAGGGCGCGGGAATCGTGTGCCGCGGGCCATGGCGCGGGAGGAATGCGACGCGACGACCACCGACGTCAGCCACCGCGATCGGCGCGCTCGACGGCCCGTAGGGTGTCTCGACCGTGACCGCTTCCGCACCGGCAAGCCATTCATAGAAACCGGAGCCGCCGAACACGCCGATCTCCGCCGGCGCCGGCATCAGACGAGGACGTGACCGCGCGGGGAGACCTGGTCAGCGTAGCGCGCGAGGTCGGTGATGCGCGCCCGCGACGAGCAGACCAGGCAGTCGGGGTCGCGCGGAAATGTCGTCGTCCGCGTCTCACCATTAAGCCCGTCGTGCTGGAAGATTCGACCGCTGAGCGGATTTCCGACTCCGAGCAAGACCTTCAAGACTTCCTCTGCTTGCACGCTGCCGACGACGCCCGTTGCCGCCCCGATGATGCCGGCCTCTTCGCAGGTCTGCACGTCGCCGGGGTCGGGCGGCTCTCGAAAAAGGCATCGCAGGCATGGACCGTCCGGCAGGACCGTCGTCACCTGACCGCCCCAGCGCAGCACCGCGCCGTGAACCAGCGGCTTGCGCAGCAGGACCGCGGCGTCGTTGAGCAGGAACTTCGTCTCGAAGGCGTCCGTGCCGTCGACCACCAGGTCGTACTCAGCAAACAGCTCGGCCACGTTGGACGCTCGGACGTTCTCGTGGCGGGCGTCGACGCGGAGCCCGGCGTCGAGCAGGAGTAACCGGCCGGCGGCCGCCTCGACCTTCGGCCGGCCAACGTCGCACTCCTCGAAGATGATCTGACGGTTCAGATTCGAGAGTTCCACATCCTGATCGTCGACCAGTCCAAGGCGGCCCACGCCGGCCGCCGCGAGGTAGAGCGCCACCGGTGAGCCGAGGCCGCCCACACCCACGATCGCAACGGCGGCGCGCTCGAGTCGCCGCTGCCCGGCTTCGCCGACCTCGGTCAGGATCCGTTGCCGGTGGTGGCGCGCATCGGTCATGAGCGGGCCTCCGTGCCGACAAACGCGTCGTAGTCGACAAGGGTTTGCACCGTCGGGCGATCGCCGCACACCGGGCAGGCGCGGTTGCGACGGTAGCGAACTTCGCGGAACGTCATTGCCATGGTGTCGTGGAGCAGCACGCGGTTGACCAGCCCGTCACCGACGCCGGTGATCAGCTTGATCGTCTCGGCCGCCTGGATGGTGCCGATGATGCCCGGCAGGGCCGCGAAGACGCCGACGTTCTCGGATTCTTCGATGGCTCCCGCCGGCGGGGGCTCGGGATAAAGGCACCGATAGCAGCCGCGGCCCGGGACGAACACCGTCACCTGCCCTTCGATGCGAAAGATGCTGCCGTGCACCAGCGGTTTGCGGAGCAGGTACGCGGCATCGCTGAGCAGGTAACGGGCGCGAAAGGAATCGGTGCCGTCGACGATGACGTCGTACCGGCCGAGCAGCTCCATCGCATTGTGCTCATCGACGGTCTCCTCGACCGTGTCCACCTTGACGTCCGGATTCAACCCGCTGACCGTCCGTGCCGCGCCGGCGACCTTGGACCGGTTCAAGCCATCCATCGAGTGGATGATCTGCCGCTGAAGATTGGAGAGACGGACATGGTCGTGGTCAGCGAGCCCGATCGTGCCCACACCGGAGGCCGCGAGGTAGAGCGCGACCGGGGAGCCAAGCGCGCCCACGCCGACGATCAGCACCCGCGAGCGCAGCAGCCGCTGCTGGCCTGCCGGACCGACCTCCGCGAGCGCGAGATGGCGGGCGTATCGCTGTCGCTGGTCGGGCGTCAGGGATCGCTCACCCATCAGGCGCCTTTGGGTTTTGCCGGTACCGCGTGGAAGATGCCATGGAAGACACGCGGCTCGAGCAGGCGGAGGCGAAGGCAGTCGGCCAGCGTGTGCGAGGCGAAGACATCGCGGGCGGCCTGCTCGGCCTGTTCGGTCACGTGCCCCAGCACCCGACTGTCGCCGGTCTGCGCACCGTCCGGCTGACGGCTCTTCGAGCCATTCCCCTCCAGGCAGTCGATCACCTGGTCCAGGCGAATCTCCTCCGGCCGTCGGGCCAGTTCGTGCCCCCCGTGCGGCCCGCGCGTGGAGATGATGAAGCCGGCGCGTCGGAGGATCATCAGCACCTGGTCGAGAAACGGCCCCGGAATTCCCTGCCGTCGGGCGATCTCGCTACTCTGAAGCGCACCCCGGCCGGCATGGCCGGCCAACTCCAGGACGGCCCGGACGCCGTACTCGGTTTTCATCGAAAAGCGCATTCGCACGGCACTTGACCCTTAAAAGTTGATCGACCCGGTCAAGTATATCGCACGCCGCCTTTCCGTTTGGGACGTCAAACCGGAAGGCGAAGGGCGATCGCGATGAACAGCATGCCCAGGACCACGAGCGGAACCGTCGTGGCGATCAGGCTGAGGCTGCGCAGCCCGATGGCGCGGCGGTCCTCGCTCGACGACCGGACTCGGCCCCGCAGGACGAAGCCTTCGACGGCCAGCAGCAGCGACGCTCCGCCCAGGCCGAGGGCCACCATGACGATCGCCCAATTCGTGCTCGGGGTCCCCTCTTGCTGCGCGAAGGCGTTGAAACTGGCGGCCAGCACTCCCACCAGCGCGACCAGTACACCGAGCGGGACCAGCGTCAGGTTGATCGCGCGCATGATTCGACCCGGCTCCGGGCGCCGCGAGAACTGCCAGGCCGACGCCAGCACGAAGGCCATGTACGCCGCGATGACAACATAGAAAAAGACTGGCGTCAGGAACTGGCCAAAGGTCGTTGCTACAGGCACCACCTGCACAATTTAGTCTCTAGCGGCCTTCAGGCCGCCGGCCGCACCGGCGCTTTAGCTGAGAATCCTGTAGAGATTGTTGACCACGGCAAACGTGGTGATCCAGGCGGCGATCAGGTAGGCGTTCCAGATCCCGGCGCGGCGGCGGCCGAACATGAGAAGGAACGCCACGAGCCCCGCGACCAGCGACAACTTGAGCGCGTAGACCGCCATTTCCCCGTTGTGCTCGATGATCCAGGCTGCCACACCATTGAGCTCCTGCCGTCCCTGCGAGAGGCCGATGTGGGTGGTCGTGACGTCGAGGAGCTGGGCGGCGGAGAACCCAATGAGGATGAAGGCCTTCTTCCCGGTCGAGACGTCCTTCCTCCCGATGCCCTTGACCCGGCGGGCGACGGCGACGCGCGCTTCCCCAATCATGGCAACGACTCTACACAGCCACTATCATAAAAGCAACGTCCGAGACGCGCTTTCTGAATTCCGCGGCTTCCCTCCTAGAAAAGACTGCCCGGATTATATGGGCAGCGTGCGGCTCCGTCCAGAGCCAAGTTTCGCGACTTTCGTCAGGAGGTTTTCTTGCTGTTGCCGAGGATCTCGCGCCGCTTTTTGAACAGGTAAGGGACGGCGATGAGCACGCCGCCGGCGACCGCGGCCCCTGCGCCAATGCGCAGGTACAGGGTCCAGTCGGACGGGGGGTCGAGCGCCGGATCGTAGACCGTGCGGGCCGTCAGTTTGAAGCTGAGGGCGCCGACAGTCCCGTTCAGGCTCCAGGTGCCGACCGTGGCCTCCGCGTGGTTCCAGCGCTGGTCCTCATTGACGGCCGGCAGGCTGGCGCACGGCCAGACGCCGGCCGCGGGCAAATGAACCGGGATCGGGGGCCGAGGGGTCGCTGCCTTGGGCTGGGCCGCGAATCGGAAGGGCTTTGGCGGCTTGCTCATGTCCAAAAGGATCACGTCCTGAGCGGTATGGTTCTGGAGCAACAGGTCGCAGCCGCCCGTCGTTCCCTCGATGGTGAGACCCGCCGTCTTCGGCACGATGCTGTCGACCACGGTCTTGAAGGGCTGGTCCTCGGCCACCGCCGTCAGAGGAAGGAGCAGCATCGCGACCACTGGCGCGAACACCAGAGCGAGCCGGTTCACGACCCTATAACGCCAATCCGGCCCTCGGCTGGCGCGGTCCCTGGCCGGCCCTCCGGGCTAGACTGGGCCGGCAAGGAGGGAGTCATGTCGTACGAGTTCGTCCTCACCGACGTGGATGGCGCGGTGGGCATCGTGACGATCCACCGGCCGCAGGTCCGCAACGCGCTCAACCATCAGACCATCGCCGAGCTGGTCGATGCGCTGGAGACGTTCGACCGTGACGACGCCATCCGCTGCATGATCCTCACCGGCGATGACCGCGCCTTCGCGGCCGGTGCCGACATCGCGCAGATGGCCGAGGCCGGCGCGGTCGAGGTCCTCAACGATGACAACTTCGCGCGTTGGGCACGCTTTCGAGCGATTCATAAGCCGGTGATCGCCGCGGTGAGTGGCTACGCGCTCGGCGGTGGCTGCGAGCTGGCGCTGATGTGCGACCTGGTGGTGGCATCGGAGACGGCCCAGTTCGGCCAGCCCGAGGTGAAGATCGGGATCATTCCGGGGGCCGGGGGCACGCAACGCTGGGCGCGAAGCGCGGGAAAAGTCCGCGCCATGGAGGCGGTGCTCACCGGCGAGCCGGTGCGCGCCGTCGACGCCGAGCGGATGGGACTGGTCAATCGCGTCGTGCCTGCCGGCGCGCAACTGGAAGAAGCCCGGCGCCTGGCGCAGCTGATCGCCACCCGCCCGCCGCTCGCCGTTCGCCTCGGGAAGGAGGCCGTCAACCACGCGATGGAGGTCGGCCTCGCGCCGGGCCTCGAGTTCGAGCGCAAGCTCTTCTACCTCCTGTTTGCGTCGGAGGACAAACGGGAGGGCATGCGAGCCTTCCTCGAAAAGCGCCCGGGCCGGTTCACCGGGCGATGAGCGACGTCGTTCTGAGTTCCCGCGACGACGCCGTCCTGACGCTGACCCTCAACCGGCCGGAGGCGCTCAATGCTCTCAACCAGGAGACGACCCAGGCGCTGCGTACCGGATTGGAGGCGGCGGGACGTGACCCCGGCGTGGGTGCCATCATCATCACCGGGTCCGGTCGTGCCTTCTGCGCCGGTGCCGACCTCAAGGACGTGAGCGCGCGATATGAGGCCGGGGACAGCGATCTCGGCGCCGACCTTCGAGCGAACTACACCCCGATGATCCGTGCCATCCGCGCCTGTCCAAAACCGGTGATCGCCGCGCTGAATGGCACGGCCGCGGGGGCCGGCCTGAGCCTGGCGCTGGCCTGCGACCTGCGGCTGGCCGCGGCAGGCACGCGGCTGATCGTGGTGTTCGTGCGGGTCGGCCTCGTCCCCGACGCGGGCAGCCTCTTCTTCCTGACGCGGATGCTCGGCTTGAGCAAGGCCACCGAGCTGGCGATGACCGGTGATCCCTTGAGCGCGGACGACGCCTGCCGACTCGGACTTGTAGCGGCCGTCGTCCCACCCGACCAGTTGATGGCGGCGGCGCTCGAGCGAGCCCATCGGCTGGCGGATGGACCGCGGCAGACCTATGCCCTGATCAAGCGGGGCATGGAACGCGCACTCGACCTGGACCTCGAGCAGACGCTGGAGCTCGAATCGCAGCTCCAGGCCGTGGCCGCCAAGACGCCGGACGCCCAGGAGGCGATCCGCGCCTTCCTCGACAAGCGGAAACCGGTCTTCGGCGGGTAAGGCGGGAAAAAGAAAGAGCGGCGGTGTTACCCGCCGCTCTCACTTAAATCAACTAATGCCATGGGCACCACCTCCCATTACTTAGGGGGCCATTGTATCAATTCCCGGCGCGGACGCGGTCCTCGATGAGCTCGCGGGAGATGAAGATCTGGCGCGCCCCCTCGACCGCACGGAGCTGACGCAGGAGCTCGGCCGTGGTTCGGTCGTGGGGGAGGCCGACATCGATCTCCAGGCGGTCGTCGGTCTCATTCAACTCATGAATCCGGAGTGACATCGGAAACGCGCCGATCACTGCCAGCGCCGCCCGCACCCTTTCGATCTCACCCTCGCCGCGTGGAACGATCAGGGTGACCTGCGCCTCGTTTGGCCGCTTGAAGAAGCGTTTTTCAATCGGTTTCAACACCATCAGCACGGCCAGGATCAACAGCGTCGTGAAGACTGCCTCGAAATATTGCGCCGTCGCCGCCGCCATGCCGATCGCGGCCACCGCCCAGATGGTGGCGGCGGTCGTCAGCCCGCGGACCAGGTCCTTGCGAAGAAAGATCGTGCCGGCCCCGAGGAAGCCAATGCCGGTGACGATCTGCGCGGCGACTCGTGAGGGGTCCGTCTGGCTGAATCCATAGGCGCCGACGATCGTGAAGAGGCAGGCTCCCAGCGACACCATGGTCACCGTTCGTAGCCCGGCCGCCCGCTCCTGCCGCTCGCGTTCAAGGCCGACCACGGCGCCCAGGACCAGCGCCACCAGCAGGCGCACCATGAGATCGAGCGCGTTTGGCACGGCGCTATGGTACACGCGGGAAACCCCGCAACCCCAACGAAGTTTTAGTGCCGCGTTTTAGTGCCGCGCCCGGGGTCGTTGCGGCAGAGAGTGTTTAAGCGGCGGTAAAGAGCCCGCCGTCGAAGGTCTCGGCCTCCGGCTCGACGGGAAGCCCGCGGCGCGCACTGAACAGCGTCTCCTCGACCGCGAAGAGCGCGTCCATCAGCTTCGCGATCCCCACCTTGACCTTGATATTGGCGATCTGGTCCGGCATCGACGCGATCGGTGTGACCAGAACCAGGATCTCGTCCAGGCGCGGCTCTCACGATGTTGCTGTTCGGCGTCACGGATATACGCGTTGGTCTGGGCGAGCAATCCTGTCATCAACGAACCCTCATTTCATCGCGGTGGAGATGGCGTACACGCTCGCAAACCGAATCGGCTCCGGGTTTATTCCCAGAAATCGGACGAGTTTTCTGGGCCGTTGTCCGCCAACTCAGCCGTAGACTTTCCGTGACATGCCGCTGCTGCGCGTCGACCGGCTCAAGCTGATGTACGGCGCCACCGAGGTGCTGAGCGACCTGACGTTCCAGGTCGAGCCAAGGCAGCGTCTTGGGATCGTGGGCGCCAACGGCAGCGGGAAGTCGAGCCTGCTGAAGGCGATCTCCGGCGACGTCATCCCGGCGGCCGGGTCGCTGACCCTGGCGCCCCGCACTCGGACGGCCTACCTGGCGCAGGAGCTGGAAGCCGGTCCGCACGAGAGTGTGTACGCCGACGCGCTACACAGCCGCCCCGACATCCTCAGCCTGCGCGGGCGCCTCGAGGGGCTGGAGGTCGCCATGGCGGGGGCGAGCGGCGCCGAGCAGGCGGTCCTGGTGGAGGACTACGGCGAGGTCCAGCACGAGTACGAGCGGCTCGACGGCTACGCCTATGACAACCGGGTCGCCGAAGTCCTACACGGCGTCGGGCTCACCGAAACCGACCAGGCACTGACGCCCAACGCGCTCAGCGGGGGGCAGCGCCGCCGCCTGGCGCTCGCCCGGCTGCTCCTGCAAGACGCCGACCTGTTGCTGCTCGACGAACCGACCAACCACCTCGACCTCGAAGCGATCGAGTGGTT
>WNEY01005570.1_pt1 | contig 13198 bp, 9 predicted proteins | sample 5400531 | NCBI WGS metagenome assembly WNEY01 (sample SAMN13153338, study PRJNA577476) | soil metagenome | isolation source: 200 cm saprolite under Douglas fir tree site 1 | place: USA:California | collected 2015-04-18
CAGTGAACGATCGGCAGCCGGTAACCGGTGTTCGGTCCGGTGTTCTCGCGCGTGATCGTGTGCACGGCGTTCGAGCGCAGCGGATGCTCGACAGTCGCGCGCTCCGTACCGGTCTTGAGAGCGGCGTAAATTCGTGCCGGATGCAGGGGAAAATGCTCACCGACACGGCATGCATAGACGGCGATTCCGGTGTCCTGGCAGACGAGGTTCTTCTCGCTTTCAGCGACGTTGACGTTCTTGAGAATCGTCTGCAGGACGCGCTGTCCGGGCACGGACGTCTCGCGCGTCGCCGCATCGGCGAGCGCATTGCGCAGGTCCTGCGGAATGTCCTTCAACGCCCAGACGTAGAGGTAGGCGGCCGCGTCTTCGACCGCTGCTTCGAGATCGGTGATCGTGATCGTTGTCATGCCTTCGCTTTCTCTGCCGCGGCCTTGCCCGCGCGCCGGCCGAAGACGCAGCACTCGAGCAGGCTGTTCCCCATCATGCGGTTGCGACCGTGCGTGCCGCCGGCGATCTCGCCGCATGCATAGAGCCCTTCGAGCGTCGTCTCGGCATTCGCGTCGATCACGAGGCCGCCGTTCTGGTAGTGGAGGACGGGATACGTGAACAGCCGTTCGCGCAGCGGGTCGATCCCGCCCGCACGGTACCGGCGCAGCATGTAAGGCAGCGACACGTTGGCGTCGGCTTCGGAGATCCGCGTCGTATCGAGAAACACGGCCGGTCGTCCGTCAGGCGTCTCGACGCCTTTGCCCTTCTCGACCTCGTCGACAATTGCCTGGCTGACGGCATCGCGCGGGCCGAGGGAGTCGGTGAACTCCTCACCGTCGGCGTTGAGAAGCACGGCGCCGTAGGCCCGTGTCGTCTCGGGAATGGAGTAGCCCTGCATGTTCTGCGGCCATGCTCCGCCGTTCGGGTGGTACTGCAAGGCATCGAAGTCGCGCACCTCGGCGCCGAGATCGACCGCGATCTGCGTCACCTCGCCGGTCGCACCGGGATGGTTCGTCGACAGCTCGCCGCGCTCTTTCGCCACGCGGAAGCACCGCCCGCCCGCTGCGAGGACCACCGTCGTGGCGTCGATCGTGTGATCCCCGCAGCGTGCGCGCCAGCCGTTCTCGGTCCGGGCGAGGTCGGCGAGCGGTGACTTGGGAAAGGTCTGGATGCCGGAGCTTTCGGCGGAATCGCGCAGCGCGGTCGTGATCGCGTGGCCCGTGCGGTCGCCGACCTGCAGCAGCCGCTTGCGCGACGCGCCGCCACAACGGGCAAGGCGGTAGCCGCCGTTCTCCCGTGTGAACTCGACGCCGAGCTCTTCGAGCCAGTGGATCGCCGACGGCGCCTCGCCGGTGAGGATCTCCACCAACGCGCGGTCGGCCGTTTCGTGGGAGGACTTCCAAACGTCCTCTGCGTGCTGCTCGGGGGAGTCGTCGTCCCCGAACGCGGCCTGAATGCCGCCCTGCGCTTTGGCCGAGTTGCAGGACTGAAGCGCGCCCTTCGTCGCCAGCGCGACCCGCGCACCGGCCCCCTGGGCCGAGACCGCAGCTGCCAGGCCCGAAGCCCCGCTGCCGATCACGAGCACGTCAAAGGAAGAGTCCGCCACGACCACCAGACCTTAGCACGATTTAGCTAATTCGACGTATTAGCCGTCGTTATTCAATAGATCGAGCGCAACAGTTCCTCGACCTCGGCCGCGGTCGGCGGCCGTGGGTTCGCCTTGGCGCCTGCGCGCTCGACGGTCGTGGCCGCGACCTCGGCGAGTTCTTCCTCCGGCACCCCGAAGTCGCGCAGCCGTTCGAAGCCGCCGAGGCGTGCCAGTTCCTCCACGTGCGCGGCGGGATCGTCCGTGCCGAGCGCCTCGCCGAAACGGCGCACGGCTTCGGGCGCGACCTCGGCGTTGAAGCGCAGGGCAACCGGCAACGCCAGCGCGTTCATCGCGCCGTGTGGCAAGCCGTAGCGTCCGCCGAGCGCCTGCGCGATCGCGTGGCCGAGCCCGAGCATCGAGCCACCGAGCGCCATCCCCGAGTGCATCGCGCCCTCCAGCAGCTTCGTCCGTGCGGCGAGATCCCGCGGCGAGTCGACGACACGCGGGAGCCATTCGCCGATCAGCCGGGCCCCGGTGAGGGCGTGCTCGTCGGCATCCGCATTGTGGCCCTCGACATACAGCGCTTCCGCACTGTGCGCGAGCGCGTTGAGCGCGGTGCCGACGGTCTCAACGCGTGGAAGAGAGAGCGTCAGCGCCGGCTCGTAGACGACGCCGCCGAGGTGGGCACCGACCCCGCCGCCGCGCATCCTTCGCTCGGGATCGCGGATCCCGTAGAAGGACGTCCACTCCGCTCCGGCGTACGTCGTCGGCACGGAGACGACGGGAACGTCTGCCGCGCCAGAGATCGCCTTGCCGAGGTCGATCGCACTCCCTCCACCCACGGCGATCACCCCGTCGCCGGCGTGCTCGGCGGCAGCCGCAACCTGATCCGATGGAACCTCCGTCCAGCGCGCTGCCGTGCGCACGCCGAGGTTCGTGCCGGCCATGCGCTCGCTCGCGACGAGGAGCGGCTGCTTGATTCCGAGCTCGCCCAGCACGCCGGGGAGCGCGGCCAAGCCCCAGCGGACGATCACGCGGGCAGACGACCCTGGGCAAACGCGACGAAGGCGCGCGCCGCCCGTGTCTCGCTGCGCCCGCTCGCGCGGGCGAGGAAGATCTCCCGCACCGGATCGAGCCCGCGGACGCGGGCGGTGGCGATCCGGCCTGCGGCGAGATCGGCCTCGATCGCCAAGCGCGAGATGAACGCGACGCCGTGTCCGGCAAGCACCGCACTGCGCACTGATTCCTGCAGGCCGAGCTCGAGCCGGACGTCGAGATCGCGCAGCCGCATCCCCGCCTTGCGCAGCTCGTCCTCGATGACCTGACGAACGCCTGCCCCCTCCTGCATCACGATCAACTTCTCGCCCTTCAGATCGTCGAGCGAGATCGTCTTGCCGGCGAAGCGATGACCCGACGGGCAGACCAGCACGACCTCGTCGCGGAAGAACGGCTCGAACGCGACGCCGCGGTGGCGGCGTCCCGCGCCGACGATGCCGAGCTCGAGCTCGCGCTCCGCGACCCGGTCGACGACGGTCTGCGTGTCGGAGACCGTTAGTCGAACGCGCACGTCCGGATGGTGTTCCTGGAACTCACAGAGCAAGAGCGGGACGACCGTGCCGCCCGGGCCCGTCGAAGCGCCGAGCTCGAGCGTGCCCGTGATCGCCCCTTCGTCGTCGGCGTCGAGCTCCTCGAGCAGGTGCTCCTCGGCGGCGAGCACGACCGGAGCGGTCGAGGAGTTGCCGCCCGAGACGCTGCTCGAGCGAGCGGATCTGCAAGCTGACCGCCGGCTGGGTGACCCCGAGCCGCTCGGCCGCCTGAGAGAAGCTCTTCCGCTCCACGACGGCGCAGAACGCGGCTAGCTGACGCGTGTCCATAAGCATTCATTATGCAACCCGGGGCCGGGTGGGCAGGCTCTACGATCCTTCCGTGGCCTCAACGCCGCAGTCGAGCGACTCGTTCATCCTCCGGTTCTCGGAGCTGACGGAGGAGAGCCCGAGCCGGCCGCGTGACGCTCTGCTGCGCGCCTTCGACATCGCGCTCTCCACGAGCGGACGACCGCTCCTCTACCGTGGCGAGCGGGTCGGGCGCGGTGGACGCGTGTTCGAGATGCTCAAGCTCCGGACGCTGCGCCGAGACGCGGAGGAACGGCTCGGCCCTTACCTCGGGGAGGAGCTCGTCCACCGCACACGCGAAGAGACGACCGCGATCGGTTCATGGCTACGCGCAACGCAGCTGGACGAGATTCCGCAGCTCTGGAATGTCGTGCGCGGCGACATGAGCCTCGTCGGCCCGAGACCGATTCGGCCCCGCTTCTTCGCAGCCCTGGTGGAGGAGCTGCCGGCGTACTGGCAGCGACTCGTCGTCCGCCCAGGCCTGACCGGCTTCGCCCAGGTGCGCCGCGGTTACGAGACCTCGATGGCGGAGAAGCTCGCGCACGACCTCGAATGGATTGCCGACCGTTCGCTGCGGCTCTATCTACGTACGCTTGCCACGACCGCGTGGCGCGTGTTGGGCCAGTTCGCGCGCGGCCTAACCGCGCGCAGCTAGCGCCCCTGCCGGTGACGCTGCCGAGTTTCTGGGTCGCGAGCACCAAGCTGTGTAGCTTGGGTTGAGGCCGCACTCGCTCGCAGCCAAGGCTGGCAGCCTTGGTAAGAGCGAGGGTGGAATCTGGCGCCGCGTGATCGCGGGCCAGAAGCCGGCACGTGTCGCCGGTAGGGGCGCTAAACGTCGAGCCGGGCGTCCTCGAGGTCGAGATCGCGCTGAAGGCGACGCTCGACGTCGCCACCGATCACGCCCCGGCGGCGGAGATTCACGATCTCGGCGCGCTCGGCCTCGAGCAGCTCCCGACGGAGACGCTGGTAGTTGAGCGACCGCTCCTCGATGCCGCCGTCGTCGTCCTGATCGAAGCGCGAGGCGAACCTGCTCCGGCGGAAGCCGTACAACCCGCGCAAACGCTCGGCCGTGTCGTCGCGAACCCATTCTTCGCCTGTCAACTCCTCCAGTCGCGCGAGCGCAGCGTCGGCCGCCTTGATCCGCGCCTTCGCGTCCTCCTTCTCGTCGAGGTGGTCGGCCTCGATCCCGAACGTCCTGATGACGAGGGGGAGCGTCAGCCCCTGGAAGACGAGCGTCCCGAGGATGACGCAGAACGTAAGGAAGATGATCAGATCCCGCTCGGGAAAGGGCGTGCCCGAGTGCGTGGTCAAAGGGATTGCCAGAGCGGCGGCGAGCGACACTGCGCCGCGCATGCCGGACCAGGCGACGACAATCGGGTGGCCGATCGTGGCCCGCCCACGCTCTAGCCGCCGGGAGAGGAGCTTCGGCAAGTACAGGAAGACCGGTGCCCAAATGAGTCTCGTGCCGACCACGGCAGCGGTTGTCACCAGCCCGTACCAGATCAGCGTCCCTGCCGAGTGTCCGGTCAGGGCGTCGAGGATGTGGGACAGCTGGAGGCCCACGAGGGCGAATAGCAAAGCGTTGAGGACGAAGACGAGGATCTCCCACACCGCGAGACCTTGCAGTCGCGTCTGCACGGACGTGAGCTCGGGCGTACGCCAGCCGAGGTAGATCCCGGCTGTGACCACGGCGAGAACGCCCGACGCGTCCGCCGCATTCGCCGGGATGAAGGCGAGGTACCCGGTCATGAGCGCGATCGTCACTTCGACGGGCGGGTTGTCGAGCCGCCGTCGCAGTGCAGCGATGAGGAACCCGGCGACAAGGCCAATCCCCACGCCGCCCACGACGCTCCAGAGGAAGTGCCAGGAAGCGTTCCAAAACGAGAAGGCGCCTGACACCGCGGCGACAACCGCAACGCGGTAGAGCACGAGCGCGGTGCCGTCGTTGACCAGCGCCTCACCCTCTACCACCGTGACGATTCGTCGTGGGACTCCCAGCCGCCGCATGATCGCCGTCGCGGCCAGCGGATCCGTAGGAGAGACAATGGCTCCGAGTACGAACGCCGCGCTCCAGGACATGGAGTCGACCGCCGCGTGGGCAACAACGGCCACGACCGTCATCGTCGCGACCACGAGCCCGATCGCCAGCATTCCGATGGGGCGGGCGTTCGCACGCAGGTCCCTCAGAGAAGTGAAGAAAGCCGAGGCGTAGAGCAGCGGGGGCAAGACGGCGACGAGAACGACGTCAGGCGGCAGTTGGAGCGTCGGAATTCCGGGGATGAAACCGAGCGCCAGTCCCCCGAGCACCAGGAAGATGGGGTACGGGACACGCAGCATTGGCGCAGTCACGAGCATGGCCGCGACCGCCAACAGCAAACCCACGAGGAGGAGCTGCTCGTGCACCCCGAAGTGCATCCCTAGAGCCTAAATCGCGCCTAGACCTCTGGGTCGGAGGCTCTCAGCCGAGGACGTGCGATAGCACAACCGCGAGCACGTTCAAGACCGAGACCGTGAAGGCGATCGACGTGATCACCGCAGTGGCCTGAACGAACGCATGTGTCTGTGGCTCCAAACTCACCCCTCCCCCTGCTCACCATGTCACCCGGAAGGGGTACACGGCAATCCCTCGTTCGAGGGCCTCTCTAGACTGACCGCCCGTGTGCGGGATCTGCGGCATCGCCTCGACGAACGGCTCGGCGGTCACCGACCGCGTCGCGGCAATGAGCGCGACGCTCGTCCACCGAGGCCCGGACAGCTTCGGCGAGTTCAGTGACGGAGACGTCGCGCTCGCGGCCCGGCGGCTCTCGATCATCGATCTCGAGACGGGCGACCAGCCGATCGCGAACGAGGACGGGACCCTTCACGTCGTCCAGAACGGTGAGATCTACAACTACCGCGAACTGCGGCGGGAACTCGAGAGGACAGGGGGGCACCGCTTCCGCACGCAGGGCGACACCGAGGTTCTGCTGCACCTCTACGAGGAGCACGACGACCGCTTCGCGGAGCGGCTGCGGGGCATGTTCGCGATCGCGATCTGGGATGCACGCAGGCGGCGGCTGGTGCTCGCACGGGACCGCTTCGGGATCAAGCCGCTCTACTACCGCGCAACCGAGGGCGAGCTTGCCTTCGCCTCCGAGCTGCGAGCCCTGCCCCGCGGCGAGATCGACCCTGACGCGCTGGAGGCGTTCCTCGCCTTCAACTCGATTCCCGCCCCGCTGACGATCTTCCGAGAGATCCGCAAGCTCCCCCCGGGGCATCTACTGATCTGGGAAGACGGTCGCCTCGACGTTCGGCGCTTCGCGCGGCCCGCGCCGATCGAGGAGATTCGCGAAGACGAGGAGGCAGAGCTCGTCGAAGAGCTGCGCTCGCGCCTGCGGGACTCCGTGCGGGCACACCTCGTCAGCGACGTGCCAGTCGGCGTTCTCCTCTCGGGTGGCGTCGACTCGGCGTTCCTCGCTGCTTTGGCCGCGGAGGAGAGCTCGGAGGCATTGCGCACGTTCTCGATCGGCTTCGAGGAGCGCTCGTTCGACGAGCTCGCCGGTGCGCGCCTCGTCGCGGAGCGTTACGGGACGCAACACCGAGAACTGATGCTCCGCCCCGACGCGGCCTTGCTGTTGCCGGCTCTCGCCGATGCGTTCGACGAACCGTTCGCCGATTCGTCCGCGCTGCCGACCTACCTCGTGTCGCAGCTCGCAGCGAGCGACGTCAAGGTCGCGCTGTCGGGCGAAGGGGGCGACGAGCTCTTCGGGGGCTATTACACGTACGCAGCCGACCTGCTCGCGGCGCGCGTCGGTGGACTGGCGCGACTGGCAGGCCCGCTCGTCGAGCGGTTGCCGACGTCGACGTCGAGAGCGAGCTTCGACTACAAGGCAAAGCGCTTCGTGCGCTCGGCACACCTGCCGCCCCTCGAGCGCCACCACGGTTGGAAGGAGATCTTCTCGCCCGACCTTCGGGCGGAGCTCACCCGTGACCGCTCTGGTTTCGACCCCGTCGACATCCTTCGTGACAGGTACCGAGAGACCGAAGGCGCCGACGAGCTCGCACGGCTGCAGGACGTGGACCTCGGCATCTACCTCGTCGACGATCTGCTGGTGAAGACCGACCGCGCGTCGATGGCGCATTCGCTCGAGGCTCGCGTGCCCTATCTCGACACCGTGGTGACGAATCTCGCGCTCGCTCTTCCCACCCGGCACAAGATCCGCGGCCTCGCCAAGAAAGTGCTGTTGCGGAAGGCAGCTGCCCCGCTGCTGCCACGCGAGATCGTTCACGGCAAGAAGCGCGGGTTCTCGATTCCGGCAGCCGCCTGGCTCCGGGGCGAGCTCGAGCCGTTTGCGCGGGAGACGCTCTCGCGAGAGACGCTGCAGCGCCAGGGCTTCTTCAGTCCCGAGGTGGTCGCGCGCCTGCTGGACGACCACGTCGCCGGGCATGAGGATCGCAGCCGCCAGCTCTGGGGGCTGCTCGCCTTCACCCTCTGGCACGAGCGGCATGTGGAAAGGGCGCCGCAGGAGGCGTCGCGGCCGGAAGTGCTCGTCGAGCGCTGACCTAGACTCCTCCGAATGGCCAGCCGACCTCTCGCCGTCCATGTCGTCGGCGCGCGGCCGAACTACATGAAGGTCGCGCCGGTCTACGACGCGCTCGATGGGCTTGGCAACGTCGAGCAGCGACTCGTGCACACGGGACAGCATTACGACGCCCTCATGAAGGACGTCTTCTTTGCCGAGCTCCCGCTGCCAAGACCGCACGTAGAGCTGGACGCTCAAACGACCGAGGATGCCTTGACCGGGCTGGAACGCGTCTTCCGTGAACTGCAGCCGGAGCTCGTCGTTGTGGCGGGAGACGTCAACTCGACACTCGCCGGCGCGGTCGCCGCGTCCAAGTGCGGGATCACTGTTTGCCACATCGAGTCCGGCTTGCGCAGCGGGGACTGGTCGATGCCTGAGGAGCGCAACCGCGTCATCACCGACCACCTGTCGACCTTGCTCCTGACACACAGCGATGACGCGGACAAGAATCTGGTCGCTGAAGGCCTCACCGACAGGATCTCATTCGTCGGGAACACGATGATCGACACGCTCCGAGCGAACGAGGACGCGGCGCTCGGACTGGAGGCTTGGCGTGAGTTCGGGCTCGAGCCGGGAGGCTACGTCCTCGTCACCCTCCATCGCCCGAGCCTGGTCGATCATGCCGACCTGCTCGCACGGACGGTCGCCGCGCTCGACGACGTCGCCGAGTCCTTGCCGGTGATCTTTCCGGTGCATCCCCGGACTGGCCGAAATCTCGGCGGCTCGACACGCATCCTCCTGACGGAACCACTGCCGTATCGGCAGTTTCTCTCGCTCGAAGCGAAAGCCGCCGCAGTCGTGACGGACTCGGGTGGAATCCAGGAAGAGACGACGGCGCTCCGAATCCCCTGCTTCACGCTGCGTCAGAACACCGAACGCCCGATCACGATCGAGCTCGGCACGAACACGCTACTCGGCCTCGAGCCCGAACGGCTGCGCGAGCTGCCAACGTTGCTGGCGGAACCGAAGCACGGGCAGATCCCGCCACTCTGGGATGGGCATGCAGGAGAACGGGCCGCTGAAGCGGTCGAACGCTTACTCGTTGGAGTCACGGCCTGAAGGTCTGGGTGGACATGACCGCGTCGGCGCACGTGTTGGTCTTTCGTCCGCTGATCCGGCTGTTGCGCGAGCGAGACGACGAGGTCGAGATCACCGCGCGCGACTATGCGCAGACGCTGCAGCTGCTCGAGCTGCACGGCCTCGAAGCGACGGTAGTGGGCCGGCACGGCGGGCGATCGCGGCTCGGCAAGGCACGGTCGCTCGCGTCGCGCCTGCGGGCCTTGCGCAAGTGGGCGCGGCCGCGCGACTTCGACCTCGCCCTGGCGCACGGCTCGCACGAGCTCACGCTGACCGCGCGGCGGCTCGGCATCCCGAGTGCGACGACCCACGATTACGAGTTCGCCACGCTGCAACATCACCTCGGCATGCGCGCCGCGACGAAGGTGGTCGTGCCCAACTCGATCCCCAGCGAGCGCCTCGCACGCTTCGGCGCCAGGCCACCCAAGCTTTTGCGCTACCCCGGCCTGAAGGAGGAGTACTACCTCTCCGACTTCGAGCCGGACCCCGGGGTGCTCGAGCGGCTGGGCGTCGACCGCGAACGCCTGCTCGTCGTCCTGCGACCGCCGCCTGACGTGTCGCTCTACCACCGCCATTCCAATCCACTGTTCCCACAGACGCTTGCGTATCTCGGCGAGCTCGACACGGTGCACGCGGTCGTGCTGCCGCGGACGAATGAGCAGCGCGACTACGTCCGTGAGCTTGCGTTGCCCTCAGTGATCGTCCCCGATCGCGCCGTCGACGCGCAGAGCCTGATCGCACTCGCCGACATCGTGGTCTCCGCAGGAGGAACGATGAACCGCGAGGCGGCAGCGCTCGGAGTCCCCGTCTACACGACCTACGGCGGGCGGCTCGGCGGAGTGGACGAGGAGCTCATCCGTCAGGGCAGGCTCAAGCCGCTGACCGATCCACGCGCCCTCGAGTTGGAGAAACGCGAGGAAGGCTCAGGCAGCCGCGTCCGCCGCGATCCGGCCGTCCTGCTCGACCTGCTGCTCACCGCACGTGGCGACGACGCGTAGCACATCGCCGCCGTAGCGATCGAGCTTCGTCGGGCCGACACCGGCGACGGCTCCGAGCTCCGACAGGTCACGCGGACGGCGCCCGGCGATCTCGGCGAGCGTGGAGTTGTGGAAGACGACGTACGCCGGCAGATCGTCGGCCGTCGCGCGCTCGAGGCGCCAGCGCTTCAGCGCCGCGTAGAGCGGATCGTCCGGCTCCGCCGCGCGTACAGGGCGCGCGGCGATCCCGAGCTCGCCGAGGAACCGGCTTGGCTTTCCGCTCCAGGTCAGTGCGAGCTGTCGCTTCGCCCGCGTGAGGCCGACGTAGAAGAGCCGCCGTTCTTCCGCGATCTCGCCCGGCTTCTTCGCCTGTCTGATCGGCAGCTCCTTCTCCTCGAGCCGCGGGATGAAGACCGCCTCGAACTCGAGCCCTTTCGCCCCGTGCAACGTGAGCAGGTGCACGCCGCGACGGTCCGCGCCGGTCGAGCCGAACCGCGCCTCCAGGTCGGCGATGAAGTCGCCCGTCGTCCGCACGCCGTCGTCGAAGTCCTCCGCGAGGCGAATGAGTCGGCCGAGATCGGACTGGCGCACCATCTCCCGCTCGCCGAGCTTCTCCGGCAGCCGCTCGCGCCAGCCCGCGTCCTTGGCGTAGTTCCGCACTGTGACGGCGACGTCTGTCGAGTCCACGCGCCGCAGCCGGCGTAGCAGCTGGCGCGCCGCTTCTCGCCCGAGCAGCGACGCACCCTGAAACGGGATCTTCGCGTCGTGCAGCGGCTCCTCGAAGTCGGCCAACCTGGCGTTCGTGCGACAGAGAACGGCGATCTCCTCGAGCGGAACGCCCTCCTCGTGCAACACACGCACGCGGTCGACGACGAACGCAACCTCGCTCTCGCGGGCCGGGAACGACTGCGTGACCGGCTCCGGTCCCGAGCCGAGGGTCGCGCGCAAGATCTTCTCCGCGCCGCCGAGCGCGGGCACGATCCGGTTCGCCAGGGCGAGCACCTCGGGCGACGAGCGATAGTTGTCCTCGAGCCGGATCACGGTCGTGTTCGGGAAGCGAGCCGGCAGCCCGAGCAGGTAAGCGGGTGTTGCTCCGGTGAACGCGTAGATGGACTGGTAGTCGTCGCCGACGGCGCAGAGCTCGGCACGATCGCCGAGCCAGCGCTCGAGGAGCGTCTGCTGCAGGAGGTTGACGTCCTGGTATTCGTCCACGGTGAACGCGCTGAAGTGCTCGCGCACCTCGGCCAGCGCCTCGGGACGTTCGTCGAAGAGGCGGATCGTGAGCTCGAGCACGTCCTCGAAGTCGACGTAGCCGCGGTCGGTCTTCTCGGCCTCGTAGCCGCGAAAGATGCGGAACATCAGATCGGGCGGGATGGGCGGCTCGTGGTCGCCGAGCTCGGCGAGATAAGTGGCTGGAGTCAGCCTGCGGTTCTTCGCCCACTCCACCTCGGTCGCGAGATCTCCCGCAGGACGAAACTTGTACGGCGGCGGCAGCGTGTTCCCGAGTTGCCGGAGCAGCAGCGCCTTCGAGGCCATGATCCGGTCGGGCGGATCACCGAGCCGGTGCAGCTGACGTAGGGCCGCCGAGTGAAACGTTCGTGCCGTCACGCCGCCGACGCCGAGCCGCTCCAGCCGTTCGCGCATCTCGGTGGCCGCCTTGTCCGTGAACGTGACGGCAAGGATCTCGTGCGGCTCGAACTCGCCGATCGCAACCTGGTTCGCGATCCGGCGCGTGATCGTCGTCGTCTTTCCCGACCCCGCGCCGGCGAGTATGCAAACGGGCCCACGCACCGTCTCGACGGCGCGATGCTGTTCAGGGTTGAGCCCGGCGAAGATGGGGTCGCGGTCCACCCGTGCACCGTAAAGACCGCGGGGGACGGCGACTGTGCCGAGTTAGTGCAGAGTGTCTTCCAGAACCGCGGCGCCGGCCCGCTTCGGCTCCCGCAACATCGCGGTCAGCCGGGAGACGACATCCAAAGTCTCGCCCCGTTCCACCATGCGTTCGAGCTCGTCCAGCCCTTCCTGGAGCCATTCGGCGTCGATCGGCGGCCGTGCGGCACGGAGGATCTTCGGGTGCGTGGTCGGCCCGACCGTCTCGCCGTCGGTCCAGAGCTCCTCGTGCAGCTTCTCGCCCGGGCGGACGCCGACGAAGGTGATCGAGATGTCCGTCTTCGGATCCCTGCCTGAAAGGCGGATCATGTTGACCGCCAGATCGAGGATCTTGACCGGCTCGCCCATGTCGAGGACGTAGACCTGGCCGCGGCCGCCGATCGCGCCGGCCTGCACGACGAGCGACACCGCCTCCGGGATGGTCATGAAGTAACGCGTCATCTCCGGATGGGTCACCGTGACGGGGCCGCCCTTCTCGATCTGGCGCCGGAAAATCGGGATCACGCTGCCCGAGGAGTTGAGGACGTTGCCGAAGCGAACGGCGACGAAGCGCGTGTTGAGGTCCTTGCGGTGGCCGTAGGCCTCGACGATCCACTCGCACAGCGCCTTCGACTGGCCGAGGAGGTTCTTCGGATTCGCGGCCTTGTCCGTCGAGACGAGCAGGAACCGTTGTGTGCCGTATTCGACCGCGACATCCGCCATCACCCGCGTGGCCAGCGTGTTGTTGCGGACCGCCTCGAGCGGGTTGGCCTCCAGGAGCGCAACGTGCTTGTAGGCCGCGGCGTGGAAGACGACGCCCGGCTTGTAGCGCTCGAAGACCTGGCTCATCTTGGCACGGTCGCCACAGTCGCCGAGCACCGTCGCGACTGCAGAGAAGTCGCGCTCGCCCACGAGCTCGCGCTCAATGTCGAAGAGGGCCGCCTCGGAGTGCTCGACCAGTACGAGCCGCGCCGGCCCGACGCGCGCGATCTGGCGGCAGAGCTCGGCACCGATCGAGCCGCCGGCACCCGTGACGAGCACGGTCTCGCCGGACAGGTACTTCGCGATCGAGCCCATATCGACCTCGACCGGCTCGCGGCCGAGCACGTCCTCCACCTGAACGGGACGGATCTGCCCGGCGAGGTTGAGGTCGCCGGAGATCAGCTCGTACAAGCCAGGCAGCGTCTTGACGGCGACGTTCGCGGCCTGCGCGATCTCGACCACCTGCTGGCGTGTCTCGCCCGA
>WNEY01002633.1_pt1 | contig 13197 bp, 12 predicted proteins | sample 5400531 | NCBI WGS metagenome assembly WNEY01 (sample SAMN13153338, study PRJNA577476) | soil metagenome | isolation source: 200 cm saprolite under Douglas fir tree site 1 | place: USA:California | collected 2015-04-18
GTACATCCCGGCGAGCGCGCGGACGTGCCCGCAGCCGGGAGTGTTCGCGCCGAACGGTCTGCCGCCGAGCCCGAGCAACCTGCCGGGCGGCTGCACGCGCGACATCGTGCACCGCTTCTACCAGGAGCAGTACCAGCTCGACGGCGGGAAGCAGGACAAGTACACGACGGGCAGCGACGCCGTCGGTCTGACGCAGGGCTACTACGACACTCAGGCGCTGCCGATCTACGCCTACCTGCACGGCGGTGACCATCCTCACTATGCGATCGCGGATGATTTCTTCCAGTCCGCGTTCGGAGGCTCGTTCCTCAACCACCAGTGGCTGATCGCGGCGGCGAGCCCGACGTGGCCGGGAGCGCCGGCGGCTAACCACTCGATCGTGGACTCGAACGGGATGCCGACCAGCTACCCCCTCTATCACGCCACTGGGCCTGTCCTCGACAGGCAGCTCACGCAGCTCTGTCCGTCGCTCGTGCCGGGCCTCGCCTGCGGTGACTACGCCGTGAACACGATCCAGCCTGCGTTCCAGCCCTTCCGCGGAAGCCCGCAGCTGCCGCCGCAGACGGGGACGACGATCGGGGACGAGCTGAGCTCGGCCGGCGTCAGCTGGGCGTGGTACTCGGGCGGCTGGTCGAACGCGGACGGTGACGTCGGTGCACCGGGATGGACGAACGGGTTCGTGCCGGGCGTCTGTGCCGACCCGGACTCGCAGCCGAACCCGGTCTGGCCGTACTGCCCGAACAAGGTGTTCCAGTATCACCACCAGCCGTTCAACTACTACGCCAAGTACGCGCCCGGCACGCCCGGGCGGACGCACCTGCGCGACGAGGCCGAGTTCCTCTCGCTCGCGCAGTCCTCGACCAAGGACTGCAAGCTCGACGCGGTCAGCCTCGTCAAGCCGGTAGGGCTCGAGAACGAGCATCCCGGCTACACGAGCGAGACCCGGGGGAGCGACCATCTCGTTCAGCTGCTACAGGCGATCCAGAGCGGCAAGTGCGCCAAGGACACGATGGTGGTCGTCACCTACGACGAGTTCGGCGGCCAGTGGGATCACGTCTCCCCGCCAGGCCAAGGCGGAACGTCGGGACCGCACGACCAGTGGGGCCCGGGGACGCGGGTCCCCGCCCTGGTCGTCTCGCCGTTCCTGCGCGGCAACTTCGTCGTCGACCATACGCAGTACGACACGACGTCGATCCTCGCGACGATCGAGAACCGCTACGGTCTCGCGCCGCTGTCGTCGCGTGACGCCGCGGTGAACGACCTCTCGAACGTCTTCGCTGCGAAGCAGTACGAAGCGGCAGGTTAGAGGCGCTTCGCGCACGGGCCTGTTCTCGGAGAATGGGCCCGTGCGCATCCTGCTCGTCTCGCAGATGTATCCCGGCCCGGCCGATCCGGACCTCGGCGTCTTCGTGCGCAGGATGGAGCTCGCGCTGCGTGAGCGCGGGCACGAGGTCGAGCTCGCGGTGCTCGACAGCCGTGCCGGCGGCAAGCGCCGCTACCTCAAGCTCGCGCGACGGGTGCGTCGTGCTGCGAAGCCGGACGTCGTCTACGCGCACTTCCTCGTCCCGGCTGGGCTGATCGCGTCGCGCGTCGACGCACCGCTCGTCGTTACCGCTCACGGCCGCGACGTGCGCAACATCGGCGCAATCCCGGGCGTTGCTGCGCTGACGCGGCGAGTGGTCAAGCGCGCCTCGGCGGTGGTCGTCGTCTCGGACTACCTGCGCCGCGAGCTCGAGGCCAAAGTCCCGGATGCGCGCAGCAAGACGCACATCATCGACATGGGCGTGGACACCGACCGCTTCACCCCCCAAGTGACAAAGTGTCACTTGCAGTCTCCGGCGTTCCTGTGCGTCGGGTCGCTGACCGAGCGCAAGAACGTCCTGCGGCTCGCGGATGCATTCGCGCGGCTCGGCGAGGGGAGCCTCACGTTCGTCGGCGAGGGCCCGTTGCGCGCGCGGCTCGAGGGTCGCGACCGCGTGCGCGTCGTCGGTCGCGTCCCGCACGACGACGTGCCGGGCTGGATCGCGCGCGCGGACGTCGTCTGCCAGCCGAGCCTGATCGAGCCGCTCGGCCAGTCGCTGCTCGAGGCGATGGCGTGCGCTCGCTCGGTTGTCGCGACGCGCATCGGCGGTCCGCCCGAGTTCGTCCCACCGGGGGCCGGAGTGCTCGTCGATCCGACCGACCTCGACGATCTCGAGCGCGGCCTCCGCGCAGCCGCGTCGCTGCCGAATCCGAACGCCGCGGCCCGCGCGGCCGCCGCCGCCCACGACGTCAGGCTTCAGGCGGAGAAGATCGAGGCGCTCCTCGAGCGAGCCGTCATGAGTCGGGGGGAGCGTTTTCTTTAGAAGGAGAGAACCGCTCCGCGAACCTCTCCAGATCCGCGAGCCTGATCTCGACGAGCGGCCGTACCTGCTCCTCGAGCCCCGCTTCGCGCGCGACCTGGAGCGCCTTTTCGAAGCTCTCCCGCACCTTCTCCGGATTGACCCCCTGTTTGAGGCGGTTGTCGCCGGTCACGAGCAGCTTCTGGATCTGTTCGCGTGCCTCGTCTCTTTCCATTTTCGAGCAAGAAGACTACGCTTTACTTATCTAAAATGGTGACAAAGGTCCGAGTCCTGATCGCCGACGACCACTCGCTCTTTGCGGAGGCGCTGGAGGTGATCCTGGCCGCGGACAAGCGCGTCGAGGTGGCGGGGCACGCGCGCGACGGGAGGGAGGCGGTCGAGCTGGCGGAGCGGCTCGAGCCCGACGTCGTCCTGATGGACATCTCGATGCCGCTGATGGACGGCATCGAGGCGACCAAGCACCTGCGCAATGCGAACGCGGACGCGCGGGTGCTGATGCTCACGGGCTCCAATGCGCGCGCCGACGTCGCCCGCGCGCGTCAGGCCGGCGCCGTGGGCTACGTGACGAAGGACCGGATCGCGGCCGAGCTGATCGACGCCATCCTCGAGGTCGCAGACCGGTAGCGTCGGCTACGCTTGCGAAGCGATGCTCCCGGTAATCGCCGTCTGGCACGTCCTCGTCTCGATGGCTCTGGTGGGCCTGATCCTCATGCACTCCGGCCGCGACGCCGGCCTGGGCGGCATGGGCTTCACGCCGCAGTCGCAGGGCGGCACGCACATCGTCGAGCGGAACCTGACGCGAGTCACGATCGTCGTCGCGGTCATCTTCGCGATCGACACCGTCGTGCTCTTCCGCCTGCTCTCGTAGCGCTCGCGCTCGCGGGCTGCGGGGCGACGCATTCGGCCGCGCCCCTCCCGATCGGCGGGCCGCCGCACACGTTGCGGATCGCCCTCGCGCAGGTGCACTGGCCGATCGATCCGGCGCTGCCGCTGACGCGCGACGAGACGACGCTCGTGCGCGCTCTGCTCGCAACGCCGCTGCGTGTCGATCCGCGAACCGGCGATGTCGCGCCGGGGCTCTGCACGTCGTGGCACACGCGTGACGCGAGGAGGTGGACGTTCCGCTGCAGCCACGCGGCTGCGATCGCGCGGGCGCTCTTTCGCCACACGAGCTGGATGTTCCAAGCCGTTCGCTTCACGGCGCACGGCGACGAGCTGCGCGTCCGCCTCCCGTTCCGTTGGCTTCGCTTCCCGTACGCGCTCACGTCTGCGGCCGCAGCGCTCCCTGGATCACGCGGTCCCTTTCGCCTCGTGCGCGCACGCAGCGGCGAGGTCGTCGCGCGTCGCGGCTCGCTCACGCTCGACTTCCGCCGGGTTCCGCCGGCGCGCGCCGCGGCCCTCTTCAGGCGCGGGGAGCTCGACGAGGCTCCGGTCCCGCTCGGCGACATCCGCGCCGCGCAGCTCGACCCGACCCTCAGCCCGGCCGTGCACGTAACACAGCTGCTCGTGGTGGACGTCGTCGTCGTCAATCCCCGCGGCGCGCTGGGCGATCTACCGAACACGCGCCGCGCGTACTGGCAGACGGCAGACCGCGGCGACTACCAGGCGCTCGTTCCCGAGCGACAGGCGCCGTCCGCGGTCTCCCTCGTTCCCGGCAGCAATCCTCCCCGCGCTCCCGCCAAGGCATTCCGCGCCGCGCGCGCCAGGATTCCCTCGCTGCCGCCGGTACGTGTGCGCCTCGGGCACGACGCGCACGATCCGGCCACTGCGTACGGCGCCTCGCTGCTCGTCGGCGCGTGGCGCGACCTCGGCCTCGGCGCGACCCTCGCGCCGAACGGGCCGGATGCATTCCTCTTGCGCGTGCGTGCGGAGTACCCGCAGGACGAGGCGCTGCTCGACGCGCTCGGCCCGTTCCCCACTGTGCTCGCCGCGATCCACCAGCGCGCGGTAATGGAACGCGTGGACGAGACGTTGTTCCACGAAGCCCGGTTCATCCCGGTCGCGTGGGCGGTCGACGCGCGCTTCGTCTCGCCGCGCGTGCACGGCTGGAGCGAAGACAGACTCGGCGACGTGAACTACGCGCGCGTCCGACTGGGGTAGACGGTCGACGCCGATGGGCGCTCCCAGCCGGCGCCGGTAGGAGGAAGCCGCCGGGCTGAGCCCGGCGGGAGCCCAAGCATTGCCAGTTTCGGCGGCGCGAGCTAGCGGCTAGACCGGAGTTACCCCTGAGTCGGCGACGTGTTGAGGCCGGGGGGGCGCTCGGCAAGCGGGTTTGTGGTTTGTGGTCGCCTGCTGGTGTAGGTACTAACCTTTGGGCGATGCCGTCCGTATGACCTGTGAGAATACGGGGATGTCGGCCAGAGGGGCGGGAGTTCATGTAGTAACGACGAGGCGGCGCTACAAGGACCGTGTCTACGAGGCCCACCTGTTGCGTCGTACCTACCGTGAGGGCGGCAAGGTCAAGAACGAAACGGTCGCCAACCTCTCGCGGCTGCCGGCGGAGACGATCGAGCTCGTGCGCCGCTCGCTCCGGGGCGAGCGCTTCCTGCCCGCCTCGGAGGCGTTCGAGGTCGAGCGCTCGCTGCCGCACGGCCACGTCGCCTGCGTGCTCGGGATGGCGCGAGCGCTGGAGTTGGCGCGGCTGCTCGACCGGCAGCCATCGCCGGAGCGCGCGCGGGTGCTGGCGATGATCTGCCAGCAGGTCTTGGCGCCCGGGTCGAAGCTGGCCTGCACACGGTCGCTCGGGCAGTCGACGCTGGCCGAGGAGCTCGGCGTCGAGGGCGTCGACGCCGATCAGCTCTACGCGGCGCTCGACTGGCTGGTCGAGCGTCAGGAGCAGATCGAGCGGCGGCTCGCCCGCCGCCACCTGGGCGAGGGTGCGCATGTGCTCTATGACGTCTCCTCCTCCTACTTCGAGGGCAGGACCTGTCCGCTGCTCGCGCTCGGCTACTCCCGCGACCGCCGCCGCGGCAGCCTGCAGATCATCTACGGGCTGCTCTGCGACCGCGAGGGGCGGCCGGTCGCGATCGAGGTCTTCCCCGGCGGCCTCCACGACGACAAGACGCTGCCCGCCCAGATCGAGAAGCTGCGCGAGCGTTTCGGCTTCGACACACTGGTCTTGATCGTCGACCGCGGCATGGCGACCAAGGCCAACCTGGAGACGCTGGCAGCCGCGCAGGGGATCGGCTGGATCACGGCGTTGAAGGCGCCGCAGGTCAAGAAGCTGGTCAGGGAGGGCTCGCTGCAGCTGTCGCTGTTTGACGAGCAGAACCTGGCCGAGATCGCCAGCGCCGACTACCCGGGCGAGCGCCTGGTCGTCTGCCGCAACCCGCTCGTCGCCGCCGAGCGGGCACGCAAACGCGAAGACCTGCTGCAGGCGACCGAGGCCGTGCTCGCCCCGATCAAGCAGCGGGTCGACGCCGGCACGCTCACCGGCGCGGCCGCGATCGCGCTCGCAGTCGGACAGGTGATCAACAAACGCAAGGTCAAGAAGCACTTCCAGCTCCTGATCACCGACCAGAGCTTCGCCTACAGCCGTAAGCAGGCCCAGATCGACGAGGAGGCAGCGCTCGACGGCTTCTACGTCCTGCGCACCAACCTCGCCGAGCAGACGCTCACCGCCCCCGACGTCGTCCGCTCCTACAAGCAGCTCGCCCACGCCGAACGGGCTTTCCGCACTCTCAAGAGCCCCGAGCTCGAGATCCGTCCGATCCGCCATCGACGCGAAGACCGCGTCCGCGCGCACGCCTTCCTCTGCCTGCTCGCCTACTACCTCGAATGGCACCTCCGCGCCGCCTGGGCGCCGCTCCTCTTCTCAGACGAACAGCCACCGCTCACGACCAACCCCGTCGCCAAGGCCGAGCGCTCCACCGCCGCCAAACGCAAAGCCTCAACACAGCGCACCGCGGATGGCGATGTCTGCCACTCCTTCGCGAGCCTACTCGCCGAGCTCGCGCTCATCGTCCGCAACACCAACCGCATCACCGGAACCGCCGTCACCTTCACCAAGATCACAAACGCGAACCGGATGCAGGCCCGAGCGCTTGCCCTCACCGCGCTCGACGCGAAGCGCCTGTAGTCAGTAACGATCCAGCCTCGACGGCACCGAACCGCCCACGAGAAGCCAGATCTACCGCCCAGCCCCCGGGTAACTTCGGGCTAGATGCCCGGCGTTGAGCCGTTGCCGGTGACGTTGAAGTAGGCCGTCGCGATCGCGGGCACGAGCGTTCCCTGCGGATAACGCTCGCCGTAGAAGTCGCTCGCGTTCACGAGCTTCACGTCGCGTGAGAGCCCGGGCACGTCCTCGAGCAGCTTCGGCACCGAGACGGTGAAGCGAAGGTTGACGAGCGGCTCCGCGATCTTCCCGTCGCGGATGCGGAATGTGCCGTCGCGCGTCATGCCGGTGATCACACCTTCCCGCTGGTGGACGACGCCGAGGTAATGCAAGCGCGTGACGTAGATGCCGTCGCCGACGAGCTCGGCCAGCTCGTCGAGCGACTCGGCGTCGCCGCCGTCCATTGACAGCGCAAACGGCAGCGGCCCGTACGACCGCCACGTCACGGGCGGCGCGTGTCCGGTGCCGTGCGCGTCGCCGCCCGCGCGCTTCGCCGTGTGGCGGTCCCACACGACGCCGCGGGCCACGCCGTCCGTGACGAGCGGCACGCGCTCCTTCGGAACACCCTCGAAATCGAATGCCTTCGGCAGCCCGCGCGGATCGAGCCCGTCGTCGGCGATAGACACCTTCTCGTCGAACAGGCGCTGACCGAGTCGCCCAACGAAATAGCCGCGCTCTTCGAGCAGACCGAGCGCGCCGAGCGAGTCGTACGAGAAGTACTGGATCAGGTCGGCGAGCGCGTACGGTTCCAACACTGCGCGGTACGCGCCAGGCTCGAGCTCGACCGCGCCGCGGGTCCGCTCGGACTTCTCCGCCGCCTCGACACCACACGCGTTGACGTCGAGGCCGCCGACCGCCCATGCCGTCTGCGTTGCGTAGCCGGACATTCCCTCGTCGGAGGCGAGTACGAGCACCGTCGCGTCCGTCGCGTGCTGCTCCGCCTCGAGGCCGGTCGTCGACGCGATGGCGAGGTGGGTCACACCGCTCGTGAAGAAGCCGTAGGCGGTCGTCTTGCCGGTCGCCGCGATCGCCGCCGCGGCAAGCCGCGCCTGCTCGTCCGCGCCCAGCCCGGCGGTCTCGTCGTCAAAGCCCTCGACCTCCGGCAACGGCGCGAGATCCGCCAAGCCGGGGAAGTCTTCCTCGGCGCGGGTGCTCTCGGCGGCCTCGCCCGCCCGCTGCGCGAGATCGCGCAGACCGTCATCGCCCATCCGGTTCGTCACGGCGATACCCACGCGCCCGTCTCGGACGATGCGCAACGTCACAACGGCGTTCTCGACGAGCGTCGGCTGGTGCTGCTCGGAGCCGGCGAACCGCGCGAGTCCCGAGCGCTCGACTTGGACGAACGCTTCCGCCTCGTCGCCCGCCGCCGCCTGCAATGCCCGCGCCGCGAGCTCGAGCGGCGGCCTCAAGCGCGGACCTGACCTTCCCGTTGCACCGCGGGGAACCCGCGGTGCAACGCAAGGGGGAACCTCTCGGTTCCCCCGAGTCCCCCTCCCCGTGCGAGCGTGAGCTCGCTCACGCTCGCACACCAACTTGCACCTTGCGAAACCTGGCCGGCGCCGCGCCGTGCGACACGTGCGCCGCCTGTCCGGGCTGTCCCTTGCCGCAGTTCGTCAGCCCGTGCAGTCGCCATTCATCCGGGCCCGCGACGGCGTCGAGCGAGCCCCAAAACTGGGGCGTGATCCCCGTGTATGTCGCGTCGCGCACCATCCGCCCGAGCTTGCCGTCGACGATCTCCCATGCGATCTGCGTTCCGAACTGGAAGTTGAGCCGCTTGTCGTCGATCGACCAGCTCTTGTTCGTCTCGAGGAAGAGGCCGTGGTCGACGCCGGCGATCAGCTCGTCGAGCGTTCCTTCGCCCGGGTCGAGGTGGAGGTTCGTCATGCGCACGAGCGGCATGCGGCTCCAGCTGTCGGCACGCATCGAGCCGGGAAAGCCGACCTCGCGCGAGCCGAGCCAGCCGACGAGAACGCCTTCGCGAACAATCGGCAGCGGCGCCGCCGGCACTCCCTCGTCGTCGAACGCGAACGTCCCGAGCCCGCCGGGCGTCGTCGGATCGGCGGTGATGTTCATGTGCTCCGACCCGTAGCGCAGCGAGCCGATGTCGTTCGGACGCAGGAAGCTCGTGCCGGCGTACGACGCCTCCGAGCCGAGCACGCGGTCGAGCTCGGTCGGATGGCCGACCGACTCGTGCACCTGCAGCTCGACCTGCTCAGCGTCGATCACCACGTCCATCACGCCGGACGGACACTCCGGCGCGTGCAGCAGCGCGACCGCCTGCTCGGCGACGCGCGGCGCCTCGCGCTCGAACTGGAGACCGACGACGTATTCCCAGCCGGATTGGCAGCTGAGCCCGCCGTGCGCGCTCGGATAGCTCCTGATTTGCGTGCTCCCGTCGCCGACGGCCATGGCGTCGATGCCGCCGCCACACTCGACGATCTCGTGCTCGACGTCGGTGCCCTCCGACGTGACGAGCACCTTGTGCTCGCGGTGCGCGCGCACGAACGCCTCCGCGACCTTCACCTCGGGCCGCTCGAGCGCCGTCTCGGCGCGCAGGCAGAGCTCGACCTTGTCCGCGAGCGAGACGGAGAACGGATCGATCTCGACGGCCGTCCGGTACGTGCCGCGCTGCGGCTCGACCGGCGCGAGCACGCGGGCGCCGCGGCCCCCGGCCGCGCGTGCGAAGGCGCACGACCGCACGGCAGCCTCGCGGGCGCCGGCTTCGTCGAGGCGACGGTCGCAGGCGAAGCCCCAGGCGCCGTCGACGAGCACGCGGACGCCGATCCCCTCGCTCTCGACGTCGCTGACGGCCTCGACGCGGCCGTTCTTGGTGGAGACGGACTGGGAGCGCCGGAAGACACCGCGGGCGTCCGCATAGGCGGCTCCGGCGGCAAGCGCTGCGTCGACAGCAAGTCGGCAGAGATCGCGCACGGCGCTAACAGTAAACGCCGCGTCGATGCGGCTACACCGAGGGCCCTCTCGCGCTGGTGTTTTCGTCGCGCCTTCGGCGCTCAATTTTGCGCCGCACTGTGCTCCTCTTGTAGCCGGGCGAGGTGTCGGCTCCCGCCCGGCAATCCGGGCTCCGCCGACCGACGTCTCTCTTCGTCCCGGGCCGTTTTCGACCCCGAGGCCCTGACGCTACACTGACGCCGCTCTCGCGCTGGTGGCGGAATTGGTAGACGCGCTAGGTTGAGGGCCTAGTGGCCGCATAGGCCGTGGAGGTTCAAGTCCTCTCCAGCGCACTCACCCTCGAAATCCGGCTCCGGCTTCGCCGGAGCCATCGCGATTTCGAGGGTGTCGTCTTCTTCGGCGTGGCCCAAGTGAGCGGAGCCGGGCCGAGCCCGCCTCCGCGGCGATAAAACGGTTGACGCCGTCCGCAGGAGTCTCTACGCTGAAGGCGAACACACGTTCGACGTATCCAAAGAGGAGGCTCGATGCTGACCGGCAGACAGCAGGAGATCTGGGATTTCCTGGTCGACTACGTCGACCGGCACGGCTATCCGCCGACGGTGCGGGAGATCGGCGAGCAGGTCGGGCTGGCCTCGCCCTCGACCGTGCACGCGCACCTCGCGAACCTCGAGCGCGCCGGCTACCTCAAGCGCGATCCGACGAAGCCGCGCGCCCTCGAGCTCACCGGGCTGCGCCTGCCCGGGGCGCTTCCCGCGCGCTCGGGGGGCACGCAGGCCCTGCCGTTGCTGGGTCAGATCGCGGCCGGCGGGCCCTTGCTCGCGGAGCAGAACGTCGAGGACTACGTCTCGATGCCCGAGCAGCTCGTGCGCGGCGGCGCCGACTTCCTGCTCCGTGTCAAGGGCGACTCGATGATCGACGCCGGAATCCTCGACGGCGATCTCGTTATTGTCCGCGAATCCGAGACCGCAACTAACGGCGACATCGTCGTCGCGCTCGTCGGCGACGACGAGGCTGCGGACGAGGCGACCGTGAAGCGGTTCTTCCGCGAGGACGGCCGCGTGCGGCTGCAGCCGGAGAACTCGGCGCTCCAGCCGATCTACGCGCAGCACGTCCAGGTCGTCGGCAAGGTCGTGGGGGTCTTCCGCGCGTTATGACGGCCGCCAACCTCGCACCTCGCACTCGCTGGGGCGCTGCAAAGCTGCGCGCTGCCGCGTCCTCGGTCGCGCCCGTAGCTTTCAGCTACGAGCGCTCCCTGCGTCCTTGCATCGCTTGCTTTTCGCGGCCAGCGAGCACGATCTGCGAGGCAGGCGACCTCCTGTGAGCGACGTGGCCCCGCTCTACCGGAACCTCGAGCAGGAGCTGTTCGCGCTGCTCCGCGGCGCGAGCCTCGAGTGCCTCGTCTGTGGCGAGTTCGTGCTGCGCCGAGCGGGGGACATCTCCTGCCCGGAGTGCGGCTCGAAGCTCTCCCACGAGGAGGCCGCCGCTGGATCCGGGCTACAATTCGACCTGCAGGCCGGGTGATCGCGGGATTCAATCCCGAGGAAAGTCCGGACACCACAGGGCAGGACGCTGGGGAAATCCCAGGTGGCGAAAGCCGACGGACAGTGGCACAGAAAGGAGACCGCCTCCGGCGAACGACTCTCCGGAGACGCCGGCGGTAAGGGTGAAACGGTGGGGTAAGAGCCCACCAGCGTCGTGGCGACACGGCGGCTAGCCAAACCCCGTCCGGTGCAAGGTGAAGCAGGTTCCGACGACGCGGCCCGCCGAGGAACCGGGTACACCGCTCGAGCCGCAGCGCAAGCGGCGGCCAAGAGAGATGGTCACCCAAGACAGAATCCGGCTTACAGGCCTGCTACACGAAGCCCCGCCTCGGCGGGGCTTCGCATTACGGCTCCTCGAGTGGAAGGTCGGCGGCGCGCCAAGACCGCGCACTTGGCGCGTCACGCCTCGTGCGCTTAGAAGGGGCAATTGCCAGGGGCTGGTTCGTCGATCCGTCTGGCGAACCCCGCCGGAACCAGGGAGACCACGACCGTCACGAGGTTGACGCTGCCCTCGTTCCGGACGACGTGCGTGTCGTGGCCGTTGTCGACGAAGCCCGATCCAGCCTGAACGACGTGGGGCGTGCAGGTGGGATCGTCGCCCATGTAGAACGTCGCCGTGCCGGACTTCACGATCACCAGGCTGGGGCCGGGGTGGCTGTGCCAGCCGAAGGTCCCGCCCGGCGCGATCGTGTTCTGCAGGACATGGAGGTCTGAGAGTCCCTTCGTGTTGATCCGGCCCTGCAAGAAGTCGGTCCGGGTGCCGGAATCGATGTCAGTCTTCGTCGTGGCGTTGATGTCGTCGAAGCGCCCCACGGCAATGATGGAGGTGGTCACCCCCCGAGGGCGGCGTCGCCAGGACATTTCCGACGTACACGGCAACACCGACGACAGCGAGTAGAACACCCAAGACCCATTTCGATTTCATTTCTCCTCCTTTCCTGATGAGACCGCCTCGACGACGCGGAAGGAATCGAGCCCGGCGCGCTGCGCGGCAAGCGCAGCCTCGCGGCCCGAGGGGGCGTCGAAGACGAAGAAGCAAATCTCGTCCTCGGGAACGTGGATCGAGTGTTCGAAGCGGACGCGCGTCCTCTCCCGCGTCAGCTCCTCCGCGGCCGAGCGTGCCCGCCGCTCGCGGGCGGTGCGCTCTCCCGCCTGGCCGCGAGCGAGGTACGTCTCGACGAGGTAGCTCGGCACGCGCTCGACGCTACGGCGAGCGCGATGCCGTGGAAACGTCAGAACGTCTGAACTTTGCTCGGCTACGGGGGTTCGTCAGTGCAGCCGGCGCGCGAGCTCGGTGCGCGAGCGCACGCCGGGACGCGCAATCCCCGCGCGCGCGCATGCTCGACGCCCGCAAGCCAAAGCGTCGACTTCCCGATGCCCGCCTCGCCCTCGAGCACGAGTGCGGCCGGCCCGCGCCCCGCTCGGTCGAGCAGGGCCCGGAGGGAGCCGAGCTCCTCCTCTCTGCCCCAGATCTCGCACGCCATCCCTTTCGCAACAATGGTGACAGAGGGTATGTGGAAGGCAACTTCCGCATACCGGGGCCCTTACCGACGGAGGTTTGCGCAACGCTCGTCGAGTGAGCCGGAACCCGACAGAGAGCGGTATTCGATGGTCTACAACCCGAAGGCCCCCCGACTCGGCGTTTTCCATTACTCAGCGGTTACCGCGCGGTGGACACCCCGGTCGACGATGGATCTCGTCAACGCCGTCGCTCCAAGGAGTCGCACTGAACGAGATCGCAAAGCGAGTGTCCAGCTACGAGCTCGAGATTCCGCGGAGCAGGGCTCCGGGTGCTCCCCGCGCCCGGAACGAGGGAGCCGGAACCGGCGGAGCCACAGACGCCCGTTTCCTGCTCCCCCGTGGCAAGCGATGCGGCCGGCCGGACTAACGGTGAGCCGCAGCCGCATCCTCCCCCCGGGCAAGCCGGCAGGCCGGAGTGCCGCAGCTCTATGGCCTGCCGGCGGCCCGCGGCGAGACAGCACGCAGCGCAGGAGCCGGACACTGAAACGGCTTCGGGTTCTGATCGTGGACGATCATCGGCCCTTCGCAGAGGCGGTCCGCTTGCTGCTGTCCGCCGACGACCGCATCGACGTCGTCGGCTCCGCTCGAAACGGCGAAGAGGCCGTCGAGCTGGCAGCCCTGCTCGCACCTGACCTCATCGTCATGGACCTCGACATGCCCGTCATGAACGGCGTCGAGGCAACGCGCGTCCTCAGCAAACGAGACGGCGCGATCGTGCTTCTCCTCACCGGCTCCGACTCCCCGTCCGATATTGCGCTCGCCCGCAGTG
>WNEY01004030.1_pt1 | contig 13196 bp, 11 predicted proteins | sample 5400531 | NCBI WGS metagenome assembly WNEY01 (sample SAMN13153338, study PRJNA577476) | soil metagenome | isolation source: 200 cm saprolite under Douglas fir tree site 1 | place: USA:California | collected 2015-04-18
GTGATTCATATGGACGCGAAGAACGCCAGCGGCGAAGTTCAGAATTGGACGATCGAACTCGCCGCTCCGAGCCTGTTGTCCCGCATGGGTTGGACCAAGAACGCGATGAAGGCAGGGGATGAGATCATTGCCGACCTTCATCCCGCCCAAAACGGCGCACCTGTTGGGATTTCGGGGACGATTACGTTTCAACTCAAAATCGTGATCAACGGCCAGGCACTCCCCATGCGATAAGAAGTAAGCGCGCAAGCTCGGGGAGATGTCGAAATTCGGCCGGACCGATGCGGCAACGTGTTGAGTAGCGCCGGCATCTTGCCGGCAGTTTTGAAGTTGCAGGAATGAGCAAGGAGCCGAGGGGACGCCGGCGCTACCGAAACCATCGGATCAATGTATTGGACCTTCGTATTGGACCTTGCGAGGAATTGAGAAAATATAACAGAGGAGTCGCAAGATGCGAAATCGCTTGTTCGGCTTGACGGGAGTTCTCGGCGCGATGCTTGTCTTCCCGTCCATGCTGTCAGCGCAGACCGTTGCGCAACAGGGGGCGGCGAAACCCCACCAGCCCAAGATGGCGGCTCGCGTGCCGGATCTGTCCGGCCTCTGGGCCCCCAGACCCGACGGTATACGGATAAACACCTGGGATTCCTCCGACCCATTCGGCCAAAAGCCCGAACTGGCTCCCATGGCCCCTTGGGCAGCGGCTAAATGGAAGGACGCGAGACCTCCATTTGGGGCCAAACAAACCTTTGAGGGCATCAATGATCCGGTTCAGAGGTATTGCGATCCGCCTGGTGTAACCCGCATTTGGATGTACCCGTGGGAATTTACGATGATTCAAACTCCCAAGATGGTATATATACTCTATGAATTCACTCGCGTTTGGCGGACCGTCGCGATGAATCAAGAACATCCCAAGGACCCGGACCCGACGTGGATGGGCGACTCGATCGGCAGGTATGAGGGCGACACATTGGTGATCGACACGATCGGCTTTAACGACAAGACCTGGCTCGATCACACAGGCCATCCGCATACCGACGCCCTGCATGTTGTCGAGCGCCTGCGGCATGTGGACCCTAACACGCTGGAGCTTGCTGTCACAGTTGAAGACCCGAAGGCCTATACGAAGTCCTTCAGCGGAAGGAAATATTTTGTGTCGACTTCGTCGCCCATGCAGGAAGCGATTTGCGCCTATTCAGAGTTTGATTCGTTTCAGAAGACGGTCATCGACCCCACCACCAAGTCACCCGGCAAATAGTCCGACCGCTGGGTATTGTGCTAATTTCATGTTGATGAGTTCCATTTACAGCGGGCTGCATGTGCAGCCCACACCCTATGTCACCCCTGTCGGGGTTTACTGGTCATCTTCGGCGCATTTCCCCACCGCTCCCGCGGTGGGCTACGTTGTTTCGTCCCTCCGGGACTCCCGGCAAAACTGAATTAGTCCGCTGCCGACCGTTGTGATCTCGGTTTGACGCGGCAAACCGCGGAAACGGGTGCGGGCTCCGCTTGGAGCCCGCCGGAATAAGAACAGGACGTATTGTCGTTCAGGCGCATCGCAACATCTCGCATGCCTATTCGGGCTAAAATGGATACATGCAGCGAAAGATCTTCTGGACCACGTGGACGGTGTTGGGGTTGGTGGCTGATCTCGCTTTGCCATTCTGGTGGGGAATTGCCGCAACCATTCCACTGGGCGCTTTGAGTTGGTGGGTCGCGTATCGCAGCGATTGGTTCTAGGATCTTATGTCCGAACGCCTGTACCGTGTGGGTTGCTGGTTTGTGGGTCGGAGCTTTAGCTCCGACATAACGTTGCTCGTAATGTCTGGGGCTTCAGCCCCTGAAGCTTCAGGGCTTAAAAGCCCTTCCCCCGCGCGGCCGTTTGTCGGACCTGAAGGTCCGACCCACAAGGCTTCCGTGTTTTGCGCCGCCAACCCCATCAAGCTAAACTGATCGCGGGAGAAAACGGAATCATTTGCCTCCAATTATTACTGCACAAGGACTCTCGAAGCGATACGGAGCCGACCCGCTATTCCAGGATATTTCGTTCACGGTTTCCGAAGGCGAACGGATTGGCCTGATCGGCCCGAACGGATCGGGCAAGTCGACCCTGCTCGAGATTCTTTACGGCCGCGTGCAACCGGACACCGGAGAAGTGGCGGTTCGCAAGCGCACCCGCCTGAGTTGTGTCACGCAGATTTCAGAATTTGCCCCCGGCGCCACGGTACGTTCGGTCATCGAGGGAGCTCTCGAACGTGCGAAAGTACGCGACGCGGAGAGAGCTTCGCGGTTTGCCGAGACGCTGGGCCGCGCGGGTTTCGCCGACCTTGACACTCCGACGGCGGATTTGTCGGGCGGCTGGCGCAAGCGCCTCGCGATAGCGGAGGGGCTGGTCCAGGGGCCGGACATCCTGCTGCTCGACGAGCCGACCAACCATTTGGACCTCGCCGGAATTAATTGGCTCGAAACGCTTTTGCAGGACGCGCCGTTCGCCTGCGTTGTGGTCAGCCACGACCGCTACTTTCTCGAAAATGTCGCCACCGAGGTGGTTGAGCTTGCTCGGATGTACGAAAATGGCTTTCTGCGCGTCAGCGGAAACTACAGCACGTTCCTCGAAGCGAAAGAGGAATATCTCCACGCGCAGCGCAAGCGGCAGGAGTCGCTCGAGAACCGCGTACACACGGAAATTGAATGGCTGCGCCGGGGCCCGAAAGCGAGAACGACGAAATCGAAGGCGCGCATCGGTACCGCGAATGAAATGATCGGCGAGCTGGCGGACTTGAACGCCAGGACTCGCACCTCCTCTGCCAGAATTGATTTTTCGGCGACGGACCGGCAAACCAAGCGGCTGATCCAACTGGAAGATCTTACCTACATCATCGGCGGCCGCACATTATTTAAAGAAATTCATTTTGCCGTCACGTCGGGCATGCGAGTGGGGCTGGTGGGCCCGAACGGAAGCGGCAAGACCACTCTGCTGCGTCTGCTGCGTGGCGATATCGAACCCACGCGCGGCGAAATCCGCAAAGCGGACTCCTTGCGGATCGTGTATTTCGACCAGAATCGCGTTCTTGAACCCGACATCAGCCTGCGCCGCGCGCTAGCACCGGATAGCGATTCCGTAATTTATCAGGACCGGGTGATTCACGTGGCCTCGTGGGCGGCACGATTTCTCTTTGATCCTGAGCACCTGAATCAGCCGGTTGGGAAACTTTCTGGCGGCGAACGTGCTCGCGTATTGATCGCGCAACTCATGCTGCAGCCGGCTGACGTTTTGCTACTCGACGAACCGACCAACGATCTCGATATCCCCACGCTGGAAATATTGGAAGAGAGTTTGTTGGAGTTCCGCGGCGCGTTGGTGCTGGTCACGCACGATCGCTTCATGCTGGACCGCGTCTCCACCATCGTGCTTGGCCTTGACGGATTGGGCGGCGCGGAGCGCTTTGCCGATTATTCGCAGTGGGATGCCTGGCAGCGCCCTCGGCAAACGAAGGGGAATCCAAACTTGAACAGCGGACCCCGGCGCTCGACCGCGCCAGGAAGTCCGCAGATTTCCGTTGCGAAGAAAAAGCTCTCTTATATGGAAAGCCGCGAACTTGGAACCATTGAAGAGCGCATCGCCGAAGCCGAACAACAAGTTGAAGCAAGACGCGCTGCCCTTCAAGATCCCGCAATCACAAGCGATGCCGCCCTTCTGCGGGAGACTTGCTTTCAGATGGAAGAGGCGCAGAAAGCGATCGACAGCCTCTACGCGCGATGGGCCGAGCTGGAGCAAAAGCAGCGCTGATCAGTAGGAGCACGATTCACCGTGATCGGTATGCCGTTCACCTTTGCCCAACAGTTGAATCGAGGCCGTGACTGGTTCGCGGGCTAGTGATATCTTTGTGCCCGGCTCGGAAGCGAATGGACAACCACGACAAGAAAATATTGGTGATCGACGTGGGCGGCACGAACGTGAAGGTGTTGGTCACCGGCCAGAAGGAACCCGTCAAGATTCCCTCCGGGCCAAAGATGACGGCAAGGAAGATGGTCAACGATGTGCGAAAAGCGGCGGCAGGCTGGGAATACTCAGCCGTCTCCATCGGCTATCCCGGACCCGTCATTCACGGACATCCATTGTCCGAGCCGCACAACCTGGGAGGAGGATGGGTCGGGTTTGACTTCAAGAAGGCGTTCGACCGGCCTGTCAGGATTGTGAATGACGCCGCCATGCAGGCCCTTGGCATTTACAAAGGCGGACGAATGCTTTTTCTCGGATTGGGCACCGGCTTGGGGTCAGCGATGATCGTCGACGGGCTGCTGGAGCCGATGGAAGTCGCGCACCTGCCTTACAAGAAGGGCCGCACATACGAAGATTATTTGGGAGTGCGGGGATTAGAGCGCCTGGGCAAAAAGAAGTGGCGGCGGCATGTTGCCGGCGTTGTAGGTCAGCTCAAGAACGCGCTCGAAGCAGATTACGTTGTGCTCGGGGGCGGAAACGCCAAGCTGTTGAAAGAGCTCCCGCCCGGCGCGCGGCTGGGCGACAACTCGACTGCTTTCATCGGTGGATTTCGCCTTTGGGAGGATCCTGACGCGCGGGCGAGATGGAAGAAAGGCGCGGATCGAACCGTGAGAGAAATACCTTCCGCCGAAACACCCAAGGAAGCGTCACGCTCTTCTGAAACCCTCCCCGTTGATAACGCGTTCTGATTCCTCGCTATTTCCCCTCAGCAGGTGGCCGGATACCTAAACTTGTCGCGGTTTTGACCGATGATTCCTTTTGGAGCCATCACATGTCCGAATTCGATAATCCGGAGATTTTCCGGTCCATCCTGGAAACACTGCCGACGGGCGTATATCTGGTGGACCGCAATCGGAAAATCCTATTTTGGAACAGTGGCGCGGAAGAGATTACCGGCTACCTCCGTCAGGATGTTGTTGGGCATTTTCTGCGAGAACACTTGCTGGCGACAAGCGACGAACTTAAGGATGCGGATTCAGATCCCACCGATCCGTTGAGTGGCGTTTTCAGAGACGGCAAATCAACGACTGCAAATGTTTCGATTCTCCACAAGGAAGGATATCGCGTCCCCATCGTTCTTCGAAGCGTCCCTATCCGGAGCGAGCGAGGCGCCATTGTAGTGGCCGCGGAGTGCTTTGATATCAATATCAGCGCATCGGATCGGACTCGCCGCCATGCCGTTATCGCGGAATCAGGATGTCTGGACGAAGTGCTGGGCATTCCGGCTCGAACCTTCATGGAACCGCATCTTCGTGAGAGGGTGACAGCCTTCGCTGAACGCCAAATTCCCTTCGGCATTTTACTCATACAAGTCGACCAAATGGATCATCTTCGCGCGGCTCGTGGTCCGGGCGTCGTCCCTACCGTTCTTCGCGTGGTTGCCCGGACAATTGAGAACAGTTTACGTACGACCGATCTTGTTGGTTGCTGGTCCGAAAACCAATTCCTGGCCGTACTCATGGAGTGCAGGGAAACCGAGGTGGAGAGAGTGGCGCACAGGATCATGAAAATGATCTGCCAATCGGAAATCGAATGGTGGGGCGACAAGATTTCCGTGACCGCTGCGTTCGGAGGAGCGGGAAGCAGGCCGGGAGATACCCTGGAGTTGCTTGTGGGGCGAGCAGGAAAGTCTCTCCTGAGAAGCATTGCCGAGGGCGGGAACCGCGTCACAATAATCCAGTGATGCCGGTGGAGTGATTCGGAAGGTTGGACAGCAATGTTCTCGATCATTGGAATCATCGTGGTGTTCGGCGCCGTGGTTGCCGGCTATTTGATGGAGCACGGCAACATGAAGGTCCTGATGCAGCCGGCGGAGTTGATTATCATTCTGGGCGCCGCGATTGGAACGGTCCTGGTTGCCAATCCTCTGCACATCCTGACGGCCATTGGGAAGGGAATCGGGGGAGCCTTTGGCGGATCACCATTCACGAAACAAAGGTACCTGGATTCCCTGAGAATGATGTACGAACTTTTTGGCAGGGCGCGGAAGGAAGGGTTGATGTCGCTCGAAGCGGATAGCGATGCGCCGGATCAGAGCCAGATCTTTTCCAAGTATCCGAAATTTCTGAAAGATCATCACGCCCTGGCCTTCGTGTGCGATTCCCTGCGCATGGCGGCCAGCGGAGGGATTGAGCCCTTTGACGCCGATCAGATGATGGAGGCCGATATGGATGTTCACCATCATGGCGCTACGCAACCTGTTGCCGCGCTGTCCACCATGGCCGATTCATTGCCTGGCCTGGGAATCGTCGCTGCCGTTCTGGGCGTGGTGATCACCATGGGCGCGCTGGGCGGCCCTCCGGAAGAAATCGGAAAGAAAGTCGCGGCCGCGCTGGTGGGAACTTTTCTAGGCATTCTATTGTGCTACGGATTGGTCGGCCCGCTGGCTTCGAACATGGCCAAGATTGCCGACGAGGAGCACGCCTACTACAACGTGCTTCGTGTCATGCTCGTTGCCTTGCTCAAGGGCATCAATCCGGGCGTGTCGATCGAGATCGGCCGCCGGGCCATCCCCTCGCATCTCCGGCCTTCCTTTCAGGAAGCTGAAAGCTACATCAAGGAGAAAGCTCCCCAAGCTGAGAGCGCGGCCCCAGAAGCCGCCCCCGCCGCTGTTTAGCGATTGGAGGACATCCCGTGAGCGCCAAGCCATCGATTATTATCATCAAGAAAGTAAGCGGGCACGGAGGACATCACGGAGGTGCGTGGAAGGTGGCCTATGCTGACTTCGTGACCGCCATGATGGCTTTGTTCATCGTACTTTGGCTGATGAACAGCAACGTACAAATCCAGAAAGCCGTGGGCGGCTATTTCAAGGACCCTACCGGCACGGCGAACAAAATCGGCAGCAACATGCAGGGCTCCGGGGAAAGTTTTGCCGTCACCAAGGACAATATGGCGGAACTGAAGGATGCGCTGCAAATCGCCATCCGCCAGGTCCCTAATTTCGATAAATTGAAAAATCAAATCGACATGACGATTACTTCGGAGGGGCTGCGCATCGAACTCCTCGAATCGGCGACCAGCACATTCTTCAATAGCGGAAACGCGGAACCGAACATTGATGGCCAGGATATTTTGAATTCCCTCGCCAAAGAATTGGGAAATCTACCCAACAAGATTGCAATTGAGGGACACACGGACTCCAAGCCCTACGCGCAGCGGAGCAACTACGGGAACTGGGAGCTCTCCGTGGACCGCGCGAATGCAGCCCGCAGATTGATGCAGCAACACGGTATCCGTGAAGACCAGGTCATGCAAGTCAGAGGTTTCGCGAGCCAACGGCTTCGCAAGCCGGATGCACCACTCGATCCGTCAAACCGGCGAGTTTCGCTGATCGTTGAATATCTGGACAAGACCGCGGATGCTGGCGAACCTGATTCAGGCAAGAACCGGGAAGGAACGAATCCCCTGGAACCACAGCCTGCCAAGGCGCCATCCCTGGAGCATTGACCGGCTACGATATTCGTGTCCTCTTCTCCTACGCATTTTCCTCCGCAAAGACCGCCAGGGTGTGCCACCACTAGCCCGCGCTATTCACAATGAATTCACAATCTGGTGACAACGCAATTGATTGAGAGCTTCCGGTATCGTGTCGTGGCGCCGTCTCGCCGGCGTTCTTACACTGCGCTCGGGGGAAAGAAAATCGCCGGCGAGACGGCGCCACGAAGCCTCTTCGTTCCGCAGCAACCCACGTGGTTTTCGCGCTACACATCAGAATCGTTGTGAGCAATGCGGACTAGTCATCCCCCGCTGCTGGGCGCGCGGGATTCGCTCTCGCTCCCAGGCGGTAACCTGCTCCGCGCACTGTGTGGATGAGTCTCTCCGGCGCGTCAACGTCAATCTTTCTGCGCAAGTACGCCTCCTCCCAGGTGGACAAGCGCAAAGCCGGGCGTCTCGCCATGGCCATTCAGGTAGCCTTTCAGGAACTCGGAGTCTTTCAAACCTCCAATACGAAGATACCGCTTCAAGACGAAGATGCCATGCCGTTTGAAAAAGTCCAGACGATTGAAAACGTGGAGCGGAAAGCGGACCTCGCAAAGATTGTCAATCCCATGAAAGGCATGCTGACAAGCTCGGCGGAGGCTCAATCCTTGCAGGACGCCCAGCAGGCGATCCAAAAGGCCCTCAATCCGGAAATCATGAAGCATGAAGTCACCATGGCCATGCGGCGCGAAGGGCTCGTCGTCAGCCTGAAGGAAATGGGTTTTTTCGAAAGCGGCTCGGCCACCATCCGCCCGGATTCACTTGGCGCGATCTCGCGTCTGGCGGAAGTTCTCAAACAACGGCAGGAAAATCTTCGCATTGAGGGCCACACCGACAATATTCCCATTCACAACTTGCATTTTGCGTCCAACTGGGAGCTTTCGACTTCTCGAGCCACGGAAATGATACGCTTGTTGATCACGCAATTTGAATTGCCCGCGAGTCACTTGTCCGCCGCGGGTTATAGCGAGTTTCACCCGGTTTCCAGCAATGACACGGCGGCGGGACGCGCTCAAAATCGCCGCCTCGATATCGTTATCCTGGCTCCGTTTCAATCCATGCTCCAGAATGCGCAATCGCCCAAACAGGAAGTCTCCCCGGCTCCGAGTCCCCCGGCATCCCCTGCGGTCCGCCCTTGAAGGGCGGTCGAAAGTCCCGCTTGCGGTCAAGCTTTGTGCATCTCCGCCGATGAAATAATCGTGTTCCTGCGTGCTGGTGTTGGGGAGTCATGGTGTCGCCTGGCGGGAGCGATTCGTGTCCACATTCCTTCTCCATTTACCTTCGAGCGGTAATTGGTTACTCGGGGTTCACAATCAGAGGTGGCGGCTCGCTTGGCCAGCACGATTCCGGATCTGAACGCAGTAGCGCCTCTGGCGGCAAATGCGTTGGTCTAAATCCTTGGAAACAATGAGATGCCGAAGATGCCAAACAACAGCACGGTAATGGCGAGCGAACAACTCCCAGTTGAAGGGGTGACTGACCCTGTTTGGGTTCGCATACGCGACCTGATCTACCAGGTCTCCGGCATTTATCAGGCCGAGAACAAATTTTATCTCCTCGTCAGCCGGTGTCATGTACGTATGAAGGCGGTCGGCGCCCGCACGCCTCGCGAATATCTGGATTTTCTAATGGCGCGTCCCAACCGCGACGCGGAAATGCGCAACCTGCTGAATGAAATTACCATCGGTGAGACGTGTCTCTTCCGCAGCATGCCGCAGATTGAAGCGCTTCGCAAGGTCGTGATCCCCTCGCTGGCCGAAGCCAAAAAAAAGCTTTCGTTCACGAAGCTCCGCTTCTGGAGCGCCGGCTGCTCGACCGGCGAAGAGCCCTACACGCTCGCAATGATCTTGCTCGAGGAAACGCAGACCACGTTGAAGGGCTGGACATTCGAAGTTATCGCCACGGATCTGAACGACCGCTCGATCGCCAAGGCGCAGGAGGGGATCTATAACGACTATGCCGTGCGATACGTCCCGCCCGATTTCATGAGGAAGTATTTTACCCAGAGCGGATCCGGTTTTCGTGTATCCGACTCCGTGCGGCCCTACATCACCTTCACCCGGCTAAACATGTTGGACGACAGCAAGATGCTCTTCATGCGCGGGATCGACGCGATCTTCTGCTGCAACGTGTTGATTTACTTCGATGGGAAATCCAAGACCCGAACCGTCCAACATTTCTACAACGCCTTGCTTTCCAACGGCTACTTTTTTCTAGGTCAATCCGAATCGTTGTATGGGATCAGCGAAAAGTTCCGCCTGGTGCATTTCCCTGGGGCGACGGCGTATTGGAAGGCCGCTGAATCCATCCAGAAGACAGGTGCCGCATGAAGACCGGAAGTCTCGACCGCTTGCGTTCGCGCATAACCAGCATTGACGCGATGCCCACCATTCCCGTCATTTTACGGCCCCTGCTGCGCTGCCTGGATCAGCCGGCGGAGCAAATCGATGTGGGCCGTATCGTCGAGCTGGTGTCATACGATAAGTCCATCGCTGCGCAGTGCGTTCGGATGGCGAATTCCGCCCTGTTCGGACGCGCCCAGCCGGTCGAATCCGTCCGCACCGCAGTCATGAATCTGGGCATATGGCGAGTCCGCGATTTGCTTTTTTCCAATTCTCTTTCACAAGTGATACCCGCCAATCGCTGGATTGTCGACCCTGTGGTGTTCTGGCGCCATTCGCTGGGTTGCGCATTGGTCTGCCGCAAATTTGCGGAAATCATCGGCTATGCGGACACGGAAAAAGCCTATCTGGCCGGCTTGTTGCACGACATCGGCATTCTGGTCAATTCCATGGTTGTGCCCGTCGAGTTCCGCGCCACCGTCGAAAAAGCTTCTCGCGAGCAAATTCCTCTGGATGAAGCCGAATTCGCCACCCTCGGCTTCACTCATAGTGACTCGGGCCGTGTCCTGGGGGAAGCCTGGAAGATCCCGCACGATCTGGTCCAGGCCATCGAACTTCATCACGATATAGGAGATCCAGGGCGCGGCGGGCCGTTGGTCGCGCTCGTTCACCTGAGCGATTTGCTTTGCCGATTACGCAACCTGGGCTACGGTTATTACGAGCCCCGGCAGGTGGATTTTGCAAATGAGCCAGGCTGGTTGTACCTGGTCATGCAGTTTCCAAATCTGGCTGACTTGGATCTGGCGCGGTTCACGTTCACACTGGATGAATACGCCAAGGAAGTCGGCGAATTGGTGGCTACAGTTTTCGCAAGTTGAAATGCGAGGTAACTTCGCCATCAGTTTCAGATTGACATGGCCACTTCCGCGGGATAGATTTCTCCTGCTGGCGCGTTCACCCTGTCGGTTTCCTGGCTCCTTAACCCCCTTCCCGCCACTCGGTTCAAACTACGTTTAGATGAATGAGGAGGTTCGTGTCCGCAGAATCCTTATCGTCGGGGAGCCTTCGTTCAAGTGGAAAGCAGAAGGAAGGCAAGAAGCTGCCCAAAGCCGGCGGTCGAGTGAGCGCCTTGGCGGCGCCCGGCGAGAAAATTCCCTCTCCCGCCGACCGCGCAGCGCAGCAAATCAGCAGGATGGAAGCGATCGGCCAGCTAGCAGGCGGTATCGCGCACGATTTCAATAATCTCCTGACCGTCATTTTGGGGCACAGCGAATTTCTGCTGAAGCGCGAACCGACGGTTCTGCAATTGAACTCGGTCCTGGAAGACATGGATGACATCCTGCGCCGGGTACTCGGTGAGGATGTCGCACTGGATCTGCTCCTCGATCCCAACCTGGGTTGGGTGAAGGTAGATCGGGGACAGTTGCACCAGATTGTCTTGAACCTCGCCGGGAACGCTCGCGACGCCATGCCGCAGGGAGGTCGCCTGGCCATCGAAACTAGGAACCTTTGTGTCGCCCGCGGCTCGGGTAAACCACAGGCGTTCCTCGCGCCGGGTGAATACGTCACGATCGTTGTTCAAGATTCAGGCCATGGAATGGACGCGGAAACGCGTGCGCACATTTTCGAACCTTTTTTCACGACCAAAGAGACTGGCAAAGGCACTGGCCTCGGTCTCGCCACCGTTTACGGCATAGTGAAACAAAGCGGCGGTTATATCTGGGTTGAAAGCGAGCCTGGCTGCGGGAGCGCTTTCTACACGCTCCTGCCGCGCGTTCCAAAGCCCGCCCATCCTAAGGTCCTGCAGGAAATGTTTGATTTCCATTCCGGTGGAGAGACCATCCTGCTTGTGGAGGACGATCCGGCGCTGCGAAAGATGGCTGCGGAGGTTCTCCGGGACACGGGGTACAAGGTTCTGACTGCGCCATCCGGTGCGGACGCGATGCACATCGCTGCGAAACACCAGGGCCCATTGGATGTCCTCTTAACGGACGTCGTCATGCCTGGCATGACGGGCCGGGAACTCGCCGACCAGATTGTCGCGCGCCACCCCCGGATCCAAATTCTCTATATGTCTGGGTATACCGATGACACCATTGGTCATCACGGCCTCCACGGCCAGACGTTGCGTCTTCTGCAGAAGCCGTTTACCCACGACGCGCTCGTGCGTTACGTGCGCGAGGCTCTCGAGGTCGTCGCCCGAGCTTGACGGCCATTCCCGGCTGATCCCAGCCGGAAAGGTTTACCGCGATTCATTGGCTCTGCGGCCTTTTTGAACTCTATACTATTGACGAAGTCCCGCGGTGAGTTTTAGTTTTCGGATTTGGCGGCTGGATCGAAGTGTACGACGACTTCCACGCTCGATTCGGAATTGGCAGGAGCAAACTTCCATTGACTGACTGATTTTTGAGCGCTTTCAGCCAGAACCGCGCTGCCGCCGAGGACTTCCGTATCCTTGACCGACCCGTCCGGCTTGATGTGAACCTTTAGGCGGACGGTGCCACTAATACCTCTCTTTTTGAGGTCTTCGGGGTATTGTACCGGCGCTTTCTTGAGAATCTTATGGGTGGCATCCTGTGCGTAGCCGGCTGGGATGCACGAGAGCATGACAAGAAGGCAGCAGAACTTCCAGCGGGGGTAGAGTTTAATCATGCTTTCACCTTCACAAAATCGACGAATGCCAGGATTGCCTGCAAGCGCACCTGGAGTGAACAACCGCCTTAAACATGCTGCAAACGGCAGCCCACGCAGCGACCTGTTTAAACCGCAGCTTCGAGTTCGACAACAGGCACTCCCGGGCGCGGCTAATTGCCTGATTCATCAAAGCTTGTCCTCTGGCTGGTTTGCGTTCGAGGGCGTGGATTCATGGTGCAGCCCCGTTGCAAGCCACAGTTGTCTCAAGGCATTGTTTCAGATTGAGAAGATCGTCCCGCCCCAGGTGGGTGACGGGGTCGGGATGAGAACACCCAAGGTCGGGGGGAAGCTACGTAGCCTGGCCGTTCATTGCGCGGTAGTTGCAGCCCCGCCGTGCTGTGATGAGCGTTTTTCGTTTGCCCAAACCAGCCGGAAGCACGGGAACAGCACATCCTCCAGAGTCGTGGTTGACATCCTGCCTTGTAACTCTTGTAATGGGTAACTCCAGGCCATGGATATGCCTTCCAAGATCTGCGCGTGAAGAGCCCAGAAACAGCGGCCGCCAGCCGGTTTGCGTCGAAGCGATCGTCATTTCTCGTCGCGGCGGGAATTCTCCTCAGCCGGATCGCGGGACTCATTCGCGACCGGGTTTTCGCGCACTATTTCGGAAATTCCGACGCTGCGGACGCCTTCAAGGCGGCGTTCCGGATTCCCAACGCGCTCTCGAATCTATT
>WNEY01002635.1_pt1 | contig 13195 bp, 13 predicted proteins | sample 5400531 | NCBI WGS metagenome assembly WNEY01 (sample SAMN13153338, study PRJNA577476) | soil metagenome | isolation source: 200 cm saprolite under Douglas fir tree site 1 | place: USA:California | collected 2015-04-18
GGCCGAGACTGCGGTCATCGCGTCGAGGTACGCAGCACGGGCTGACTTAAGCGCCACCGCGTCATTCTGGAGAAGGGCGTTGTCGGCAGCCATCGGCGCGTTATCGGCCTGAGCCAGATCGATCTGCAGCGTCGAGCTCTGATCGCTGAATTCCGCTGGGGCCGCGGTCTCCACGAAATCAGCCTGCATCGTGCCGAGGTAGTCGGAGTCGGTGGTGACATCGTGCGGGCAGAGTGGATCGCCGATCGTCGCGCAATCACCGAGTGTGGCGTCCGGCTGGCAGCCCGAGCAGCCGTTCATGAGATTCGCACGCTCGGCTTGCACCAGAGCGACGTATTGACTCGATGTCGCCACGTGCGAACTGGCGATGCCCTGCGCGGCATGGTCGAGCCAGGTGATATCGATGAAGCCGTAGAACATGGCGTTGTCAAGCAGGTTCTGGTTTTGGCTGCTCACAGCGGTGGCCGCGACGCTGAGCTTCTGGAGCATTGCGTCGAGGTGCTTTCGCATCTGAGCATCGATTACGGCGAACTGGTTCGGGGTCCGGAACGAGTCGAGCTCGCCTCGCCATTTCAACAGGACCGTCCGGTTGCTGGCCAGGTCGGTCACGCACGACGAGTACGTGACGTTGTGGCAGTTGAAGGCGGTGTTCCCCCAGGCGTTGTAGTTCGCCTGGATCATCGACTGGTAGGCGGCGACCGAATAACCCGCCGGCACGCCGCCGACCGTTGGGCGCTGCGCCGCGATGTAGGCGGCGATCAGCGCGATCGCAATCACCACCACGGCGACCGCCGCGGTGAGTCGTAGTGACATTCGAGACCACCTCATGTGGAATGCCGGGCGCGCGTGTCGCGCGGCCGAGTGCTTGGTCAAATCGCTCTGCAGCCGCTCGAAGGCGCCCCGGGGCGGCGCCTCGTCGAAGGCCGCGTGGAACCGGTCAAAAAGGTTCATGTCTTCCATCAGACAGCCGCCCCCTGCACCTGGACGATGGGCCGCAGGCGGTGCACCGCCCGCTCGACCCTGGACCTGGCAGCTTTGGTCGAGATGCCGAGAGTCGTCGCGATCTCCTCAAACGGCAAATCGAGGAAGTAGCGAAGGACGAGAACGAGGCGGTCGTCGTCGCCCATCCGGCGCAGCGCGCGCCGGAGGTCGATCGCCTCGGCAAGGTCGGCGGTCACAGCCGCCGTATCCGGTGGTTCGACCTTCAGCACCGACCACCACGCGCTCCGGCTCACGTCGCGGCACTGGTTGGCCACGATGCCTAGAAACCACGGCCGGAGGCTCGCGCCTTCACGCAGGTTGCCCAGCCGGCGCCACGCCTTGAAGGCGGCCTCCTGCACCGCGTCCTCAGCCTCGTGGGCGTCGTGCAGCAGTCCCAGAGCGAGTCGAAAAGCCACGTCATATTGCGGTCGCAGGAGCTCTGCGAAGGCGCCACCGTCGCCACCCTTGGCGTCCCGGATGAGCTCGGCCTCGTGGCGCCCGAACTGCATGCTCTTCACATACTCCTGTCGCCCTCTATAGGGGCCGGCACGTCCAGTCTGCCCCAACAAAGTTGGGATGGACAGGATTCCCAGCGGGCGCTAGCGTCACCGTGACCGCGCCGGCCTTGTGGAGGGAAGAGGGTGACCGATCCGTTCGCGCGCCTGACCGACCAGATCATCCACTTCAAGTGGATCGTGATCGGGTTGTGGGTGGCCGTCATCGCGGTGGCGGCGCTGGTGCTGGCACCGCGGGCGACCGAGGTCCTTCAGGGCGGGAGCCTCGTCATTCCCGGCTCCGAGTCCGACCGGGCCAACGAGCTGCTGAGGATCAAGCTCGACGCCTCGAGCCAGAACACCGCGATCGTGGTCATCCAGTCCGGCGACCTCACGGTCGACAGTCCAGCGCTCAAGGAGCAGGTGACGCAGGCCGCCGAGCTTCTCGGCCGGGTGAAGGGCGTTCACGCGGTACGCACTTACTACTCCGGTGGCGGCGCAGCCTTCGCCTCCAGCGACGGCCATACGACCTTGATCACGGCTTCGCTGGACGGCGACGAGCAGGCGCAGCAAGCGGTGATCCCCGACATACGCAAAGCCCTGTCGAGCCTCAGCGTGCAGCACTGGGTCACCGGATTCGCGGCCGTGTCTTACGACTCGCTCGGTGCGTCGGAGGAGGACGCGCACCTCGCCGAACTCATCTTTCTGCCGGTGCTTTTCGTGCTCCTCTTGCTTGTGTTCAGGACGCTGCCCGCGGCGCTGATCCCGCTTGCCCTCGGCGGACTCACCGTCGTGCTCTCGCAGGGCTTGCTCTACCCGCTCGGCGTTCTCATACCGACGTCCGTGTTCGCGCTGAACACCGGAAGCATGATCGGGCTCGGCCTCTGTATCGACTATTCGCTCATCGTCGTCACCAGGTATCGAGAAGAGGTGCTCGACGGCCAGACGCCGCACGACGCCTTGCTCATCGCCATGGCGACCGCCGGCCGCTCGATCACCTACTCGGGGATCACCGTGATCCTTGCGATGAGCGCGATGACAGCCCTGCTCTGGCCGATCGTCATGGTGCGGTCGATCAGCCTCTCGGTCGCGCTGGCCGCGTTGATCGCGCTCGCGTTCGCGCTCACGCTGCTGCCCGCCACCCTGCACCTGCTCGGCCGCCACATCGAGTCGCTCGCCGTGCTGCCGAGGGCGAAGCGGCCGAAGCCCGGCGAGCTTGGCTTCTGGTACCGGCTCAGCGATCTGATCATGGCCCGGCCGGCGATATGGCTCGTGGCTGGTCTGGTAATCCTGGTCGTCCTGGCGGCGCCGCTGCGCACGATCGTGCTCGGAGGCCCGGGCATACCGGGCGGGGTCGAGTCGTCCAACGGCGCGGACACTGTGTCGAGAGCGTTCGGGCCAGGTCGGCTCGCACCCGTGCAGATCGTGATCCAGACGACCTCGCAGAACGGCGTCTGGACCCCAGGCGTGCTCGGCGCCATTGACGACCTGACAACCGAGCTCGCCGCGGACAATCGCGTAGCGGGCGTCGACTCGCTGCGGTCCGCGCTCAGCTCCCAACCGCGCGAGGCGTTCACGAATCTCACGCCGGACAGGCTGGGCGCAGCGGCGGGCTCGCTCGGCAACTTCGTGGACGCGGCCGGCGACACCACGACCCTGTTCGTCTATTCGAAGGATCGAGAGTTCGACGCGTCGACCGAGTCGCTCCTCACCGACATCCGGGACCGGATCCTGCCGTCAACCAGCGGTTTGAAAAACGCCCAGGTGCTTGCCGGCGGCGAGACCGCGATCTTCCGCGACTACGAGACCGGCCTGTACGCGAGATTTCCGCTTATCGCCGCCGTGGTGGCAGCGCTGATCTTCGTGGTGCTGATGATGTTCTTCCAGTCGGTGCTTCTCCCACTGAAGGCCGTGATCCTGAATCTCATTTCGATCGCCGCGACGTTCGGCGTGCTGGTGGCTGTGTTCCAGTACGGCTGGGGCGCTTCCCTTCTGGGCTTCACACCGCTCGACCGCGTGTCGGTCATCAGCCCCGCCATCCTCTATGTCGTGCTGTTCGCGCTGTCGACCGACTACGAGGTCTTCATGCTTTCGAGAGTCAAGGAGTACTACAAGCAGACCGGGCGCAACCGCGAGGCGGTCGCGGCAGGCCTGCAGCACACGGCCGGCGTGATCACCGCGGCTGCGATCATCCTGCTCGGCACGTTTGGTTCGTTCGCGTTCGGCAAGACCGTGGTCATCAAGGAGCTCGGGGTCGGGCTCGGCGTGGGCGTCTTCGTCGACTCGACGATCGTCCGCATCATCCTGGTCCCGGCCACGATGCGGCTCATGGGAGCCGCCAACTGGTGGATCCCGGTATGGCTCAAGCGGATCCTCCCCGATCTGCATGAAGAGACCGGCGAGGCGATCGCGCACGGCGTGGTCGAGGTGGTCGAGCCGGGCGAGGCGGCGGCGGCGCCAAAGCCGCAGCCCCGCTATTCGGGGACGCTCACGCTTTCGGCGCTGCCTGCGCTCGCGCCCGCGGCGGCAAGCGCGCCGGCGCACGTCGGTCCCGCGCAACCCGCGCGCCTTCTTGTGCAGGGAACGTGGGACGGACCTTCGGTGATCAACCTGTCGCCGGCACGTCCGCTGCGGATCGGGCGCGACGTGACCAACGAGCTGCGGCTGATCGACCTGCACGTCTCGCGACTACACGCGCGCATCGACTTCAGCAACGGCCAGTACTTCCTGACCGACCTCAGCTATAACGGCGTCCTGATCAACGGACATCGCGCTGCGCCGGCGCCGGCGATGAATCAGCTCCACAACGGCGACCGCATCCACATCCGCGGTTTCCGCCCAATGTCCTTCGTGTTCGCCACCGAGACCATCCGTCCAACTCCGGCCGCAGCGGCGGTGGAAGCGCCCGCGTGACCGAGCCGCGCCTGACCGTCACGCCAGGAGCGGGCATCGCCGCAGCCCATGGCAGCGCGTACCTGTTCATCTCCGCGGCGGCGGATCCGGCGGCGGAGCCATTGCTCAAGGCCTGGCAGACGACCAATGACGTCGAAGCGCTCTTCACCGTTGTGAGGTCGCGCCGGCCCGTGGCGGTGACGCCCTTCTGCGCGGTCGTCATCGACGCTGCCGGAGTGCACGTCGCGATACACGGACGGCTCGGGCTGGTCGCGACGGTGAACGGCGAGCGGCTCCAGCTTCTGGGCCACGAATCGGACTCGCGAATCGAGGAGACGCTCAGCGGCGACATCTCCTCGCTGAACGTGAGCGACGGCTCGCTGGAGCTGACGTGGCCGGCCGCGGATGTGACGCCGGCGGCCACGGTCATCGGTGCCGTTCCAGCCCAGGCGGCGCACGCGCAGGAGCCGTTCGAGCACCGGCCGACACTCGCGGTCGTGCCTGCGGCCACCGACCTTGGGCCGGTCGAAATCGAAGGAGTCCTGTGCGCCGCCGGGCATTTCAATGACCCGGAGTCGGCTGCCTGCCGGATATGCGGCGCATCGACAGGCGAGGTGATCCAGCGGCGCCCGCGCCCTCCGCTCGGCAGGCTCCTCACGCAGGACGGCCGCGAGTTCATCGTCGACCGCCCGCTGGTCATCGGCCGCACCCCGGGTCACGCCGCCGGCGTCGTCGCCGGGACGGCGGCCGGGGTCGAGGTGCCGTCGAGCGAGACCGGCGTCTCCAGGACCCACGCGGAGGTGCTGGTCGACGGCTGGGCGGTGCTGGTACGCGACCTCGGGTCGGCCAACGGCACCTATGTGCTGCCGGCCGGCATCTCGGAATGGTTCCGGCTCGAGCCCGACCACGCGATCCAGATCGAGCACGGCACGGTCATCGCCGTCGGAGAGTTCGAGGTCAAGTACGAAAAGCCCCTCGCCTGAACTGGCCGGTGCTAGAGTCGGCGCAGCGCTGATTTCGCCGGCGCACTAGGTCTGGGGAGGCACGGTGCATTGATCAAGGCGCAGCATTCGATCCATATCGACCGGCCCGTTCATGAGGTGTTCGAGTTCCTGCGGGACCACGAAAATCGGATCTACTGGCAGGCCAACCTCGTGGAGCAGGAGCACGAGCGGCTGGAGAAGGGATCACGCATCACCGAGGTCCGCAACGTCCTCGGGCGCCGTATCGAGATCCACGGCGAGGTCACGGAGTACGAGGCCGACCGGCGCATCACATTCACCGGCCACGGTCCGCATGTGAAGCAACTCGAGTACCACTACTCGCTTCACGACGAGGACGGCGGTACGAAGTTCTCGACCGAGGTCGACCTGCAGCTGGCCGACATGTTCGGAATGACCGAGCCGATCATCCAGCGCATGACGGACCGCGAGATCGACCACTTCAACAAGCTGTTGAAGGACATCCTCGAGCACCCCGACGTGCACGAGGCCGCCAAGCAGCTACCGAGGCACGCTCACCAGAAGACCGGCTCGCACTCCTGACGGCGGCGGCGCCTAGGCGCTTGCGCCGGCGTGGTGCCGGTGGCCTTCCTCGTGGTGCCAGTCCATGAGCAGCTCGCCTTTGGCGTCGGCCCAGTGGTGTCCCGTGATGCCGACCACCTGCTCGTCGAACCACTGCTCGAACTCATGGTCGGCCTTGCGCCGGCTCTCGAGCATCGTCTCAATGTCGTCCGCCTCCAGGTAGACGATCACCACCTCGACCGGGTGGTGCTGGCGCCAGATCTTGAAGTTCTGCAGGCCATGCAGCTTGTGCCGCTGATGGTGCTCGTCAGCGCGCTCGCCGGTGAGCTGGGCGATGAAGTCGTACCCCTTGGCGACGGTCTCCGCGGTGTAGGGCAGTGCAAAGGAGATGGCGCCCACTGAAATCCCTCCCTCTCTTTCCAAACCGAAATGCCGGTGCGCGGCAAATTGTAGGAGTGTTTGTTAGGCGGCCCGGCGCAGGGCGGCCACGGTCCAGACCACGCCTGACTCGCTGAGAACCGCGCGCAGGCCGTGCTGCTCAGACGTCGCGAGGATGCTCTTGGGCGGGTGCAGGAAGATGTGGAACTCGCGCCGGGTCACGCCAAGGATCGCGTTGCCGAGAAGCATCGCGATTCGCATCCACCACGTTCGTTTCGGAAAGCTCATCACGAGCAGCTCGCGTGCGTGGTCGGAGGCGGCGCCCGCAAGGCGGGGCATGTCGGGATAGCAGCAGATGACGCGGTTCATGATCACGATGTCCGCGCCTTCGACCGCAGCGCCCGCGGCGGCGAAGTCCATGATGCGGCGCTCGACCCGCTCCTCCAGGCCCGCCTCGCGCAGCAGGGCCGCGGCCTCGTCCTCATAGGTGGGCGTGAGCTCGACGCTGATTGCGCGCGCGGCGCCCGCCTTCAGCAGCTCGATCTGGATCGCGCCGATCCCGCCGCCGACCTCCAGCACCGTGCGTCCCTCGACGCCTTGCTTCTTGACGACGTCGAAGATCCGCCGCGACGTCGGGTCAAGGCCTTTGCGCCTGTAGCGCTTCGCCTCCGCCCGAGCGGATCTCTCGCTGAAGACCCACCGATATCCCTTCGGAGTGCAGCAGTCGCTCATAAGCCGACTAGGGCGTCGGGCTGACGGAGGGAGCGAGTGTCCCGAGAAAGGCAGCGCCCACGAATAGAAGGATCCAGGCAATGAATCCGAGCACCGACACCCCGAGGTTGGCGTAACCGAGCACGAGCCCGGCGATCGCCATCCCTCCGCCGGCCTCGCCCGACTGCTTGATCTGGCCTCTGGCCACGTGCCCGAAGACCACCGCAAGGGCGCCTCCGATGAAGGGGCACAGAAGCCACGCCAGGATGCCGCTCACCAGCGAGGCGATCGACATGCTGTTCGTGCGCTGTGTGGCGTAGGGGTACGCGTACGCGGGTGGGTACGCGGGCTGCGTCGTAGCCGGCGCCGTCACCGGTGCCCATTTGCTGCCGTCCCAGTACCACCTGCCGTCCGCCGAGACCTGCGTTCCCGGCGGTAACGCGCTCACGCCGGGAGCCTATCAGTCCGCGACGCGCTCCAGCACAACGACAGGGATCGTCCGCTCCGTGCGCTGCTGGTAGTCGCGAAAGCTCGGCCAGACCTCGGTCAAGTGCTCGAAAAGGCGGTCGCGCTCGGACCCGCTCATGAGCGGCTTCGCTTTTGCCTTGAACGTCTCGGTGCCGCCGTCGATGGCGACCTCGATCGCGACGATGGGATTGGCTTCGAGGTTGTGGAGCCATTTCGGATTCTGCGGCGCGCCGCCCTTCGACGCCACGACGACGTAGCGGTCGCCGTCTTTGCGGTAGACAAGGGGCGTCGTGATCTCTTGGCCGCTCGTCGCGCCCTTCGCGGTCAGCAGCAGAAGGTTGTCCCGCCACGGGCCCACGCCGAGTCCCTTCTTGGCGTGGAATTCCTCGATGGTCTTCTCGTTCCAAGCAATCGCGGTCATCTCAAATCCAGACTACGCGAATCCAAGGTCCCTCCCCACCATGTGGGGAGGTTAGGTGGGGGCGTCGAGGTACGCTGAAGCTTGTGGGGGAGATGTTTCTCTACGTGGTTCCGTCTCCGACACCGGCAGGATGCCACCCGATGACACCCCCGCCAGGCAGCTTCGGAGCGACTGAGTGCAACGTCGACGGTGCCTTTACCTCGGCGGACAACATCCTTATGGGCGTCGACCTGTTCGTGCTTGCCCCGATCGCGCTCGTACTGCTCGCGGCTGGGATCTTCGCGCTTGTGACGGCGACAGGCCCTTTGCCGCGCGCGATCACCCAGGCCTTGCCGCGCGAGCCGGACTCATCGCGCGACCGCCGGCTGCAAGGCCTTAGCGTCGCGCTCGGCGGATTGGGCGTGCTCGTCGGGACCCTGGTCGTGAGCAGGACCCTCTCGGAGCCCTCGTCGCCGCCACCGCCCCACCCGGATTTCGAAAACGTGGCGGCCGAGGGCGCCGCGTTCGCGCTCGTTGTCGTCGCCGGGTTGGTCGGGATGGCGGTGCGGCAGCGCGACCACCGCACATCAGAGGTCCTTTCGGGTTGGGAGCAGATCGCGAAGGCCTTCCGCGGTTGACCTTTCGAAGCTAAGCTACCGTCGAAATTTGCGCCGGTAGGCGCCGGGATTTTACTGAGAGGTGGAGAGATGCCGCGAGCAAAGCAGCTGACGATCTGGGTCTCTGATCAGCCGGGCCGCCTGGGTGAGATCGGGGCCGCCCTGGGCGCCAAGAAGGTGAACATCCGCGCCCTCATGGCGACCACCGAAGGCGGCCGCGGCTCGGTGCGCATCGTGGTCGACAAGACCGCGGCGGCCAAGAAGATCTGCTTGTCGATGGGCTGGGAGACAACCGAAGAAGAAGTCTTGACGGTGACCCTGACCGACAACCCCGGCACGCTGGGCAAAGTGTCAAAGAAGCTCGGCGCCGCCGGCGTCAACATCCACTACGTCTACGCCGGGCCCGGCGGCGGCAAGCGCGCCACCGTTTACATGGGGGTCTCGGACCTCAAAGCCGCGCTGAAAGCCGCCCGCTAGCTAGCTACCGCTTCGGTTCGTACGACAGGACGGTCACGCCCGTGGGGAACTGCTTCACGCCCGTCAGCTGAAGCACGCGCTCCGGCTCGTCGCCGTGGAAGAGCCGCTTGCCCTTCCCCAGCACGATGGGGTAGACCATCAGGCGAAATTCGTCGATGAGGTCGTGCGGGATCAAAGACCGCACCAGCGTGCCGCTGCCGGACAGCAACAGATCCTTGCCTGGCTCGGCGCGCAGCTTCTTGATCCCTTCGACCGGATCACCGTTGATCACCGTCGTATTGCTCCACGTCGGATTCTTGAGCGTGCTGGAGACGACGTACTTCTTGATGCTGTTCATACGTTCGCCGAACTCGCCGGTGCCCTTCATGGTCGGCCACGCCGCGGCGAATCCTTCATAGGTCAGGCGGCCGAGAAGCAGCGCGTCGGTGGCGAGAAGCTCCTCTTCCTTGAACTTCGCGGCCTCCTCGCTCCAGAACGGGAAGGACCACTTGCCCGGCTCGTCCATCACGCCGTCGACGCTCACGTACTCAGTGGCAACCAGTCGCATCTCATCACCCCCTGCGGACTTACTGTACCGGCAGGCCGATGACCGGTTTGGCATGGCTCGCGCTGGTGGTGACCACGGTGTTCGCGCTGGCCGACTGGCTCGCAGTCGCCGCCTCGCGGCGTGGGCTCGAGTACGCGGCCAAGCCCGCGGTGATGCTTGGGCTGATCGCCGTCGCGATCCTTCTCCATCCGGTGGATGCCACCGAACGCACCTTTTTCCTTGTGGCGCTCACGCTCGGGCTGATCAGCGACATCTTTCTGATGCTCCCGCAGGACATGTTCCTGCTCGGCCTGGGCGCCGCTCTCGTGGAGCACCTGGCGTACATCGCGGGCTTTTACCATCGCCCGCTGCAAGCAGCGCTGCTGGCGGTGGCCGCGGTGATCGCGCTGGTGTCCGTGGCCGTGATCCTCCCGCCGGTGATAAGAGCGCTGCGCAAGAACCAGCCAGGGCTGGTCTGGCCGGTGACCGCTTACGTGACCGTGTTCGTGATCATGGTCTCGAGCGCCGGCAGCACCGGCTCGCTCGTCGCCCTGGCCGGGGCGCTCCTGTTCTTCTATTCAGACGGCCTGCTCGCATGGAACCGTTTCGTGAAGCCTGTGCCGCGGGGCGGGCTGGGCAACATCGTGCTGTACCACGCAGGCCAGGCGCTGCTCGTGCTGTCGCTGGTGAGCTGAGCTCACTTTTCCTAAAGAGGCCAATCGCCGCTGATCTGAGCCGGAATTGGGCGTTTTTACAATTCGAGTAGCCACCCCGAACTTGGCGTTCTTACTCCGAAGCGCCGCGACAAGTCGTATCCCTGGCGCTCGAGGGTTGAGGGTTTTGAATCCTGCACCGTCCGCTGCGCGCAGCTGGCGGACACGCGGACTCATCGGGTGGATGTGGCGGCGGCGGATCCTGATCTCCGCCACCATCGCGGTGATCTTCGCGCTGTCCACCGCTTATGTGGCGTGGGCCTTAAAGGATCTTCCCGACCCCAACAGCGGGCTCGCGGCGGGCGACATCGTCATCCTCGACCGCAACGGCCAGGTCATCGAGGACTACAGCCCGGCCGGTCATTACCACGTGAACCTGACTCTGGACCAGATGGGCAAGTACCCTCCCGCCGCGGTGATGGCCGCGGAGGACCGGAACTTCTACCACCACGGCGCCATCGACCTGCAGTCGACCGCCCGCGCCGTCTGGGTCGACCTCACGAGCGGCGGCCTGAACCAGGGCGGCAGCACGATCACCCAGCAGCTGGTGAAGATCCAGCTGCTCTCTCCGGAAAAATCGCTGCCGCGCAAGCTCCACGAGATGGTGCTTGCGATCGGTCTCGAGCAGCGCTTCTCGAAGGACCAGATCCTGACGATGTATCTGAACCGCGTCTACTTCGGGCACGGCGCCTATGGCATCGGCGCGGCTGCGCGCACGTACTTCAACAAGGAAGCGAAAGACCTGAGCGCCGCCGAGGCCGCTTTCCTGGCCGGCCTCATCCAGGCTCCGAGCGCCTACGACCCGGTGCTGCATTACTCCGATGCGAAGGCGCGACAGGAGTACGTGCTCAGGGGCATGGTGACGACCGGCGCGCTGAGTCAGAGCGAGGCCGACCAGGCTGCCGCCGAAGACGTGAAGCAGGACCTGCACATTCGGGTGAGCGCGCGCCAGAGCCGGGCGCCGCACTTCGTCGACTTCGTTCTGACGCAGATGGAGTCGATGTTCGGCCCGGCCGCGGTGCAGCAGGGCGGTCTGGTCGTCCACACGACGCTCGACCTCAACCTGCAGGCCCTTGCGCAGCAGGCGGTGGCGCAGGGCGTCCATGACCTTCAGTGGGCGAAGGTGAACAATGCGGCGCTGCTGGCGGCCGACCCGAAGTCGGGCGACGTGCTCGCGTGGGTTGGTTCGGCCGACTACAGCAACGACTCCATCGGCGGCCAGTTCGACGTGGTCACCGCCGAGCGCCAGCCTGGGTCCTCGTTCAAGCCGTACGTCTACGAGGCCGCGCTGCGCGACCACAAGATCACGCTCGCCACGGTACTCAACGACCAGCTCACCAACTTCAACGGCTACACGCCGCACGACTTCGACAACGGCGGCATGGGCATGATCTCCGCGCGCACGGCGCTGCTCTTCTCGCGCAACATCCCGGCGGTGGAAGTCGGCCAGATGGAAGGGATGAACAACGTGATCAACCTCGCGCATCAAATGGGCATCACCAGCAAGCTCGATCCAGGGCTCGCCACCGCGATCGGCGGCAGCGATTTGACGCTGCTCGAGCACGTCCAGGGCTACGAGGTCTTCGCCAACCAGGGGCAGCGCGCGAACCTGAACTGGATAAACAGCGTCGATGACGGGCAGGGCAACGTCGTGTACCAGCGTCCCGGCGCGGACACCAAGAATGTCCTGACTCCGGCCGAGTCGTACCTCATCACCGACGTGCTGCGGCACTACCAGTACCAGTGGGGCTTCGGCTGGAACCGGCAGATGGCGAGCAAGACCGGCACCAGCGACAACGGGCATGGCCAGATCCCCGACTCGTGGGTGATGGCCTACAACCCCGACATCGTCATCGGTACGTGGGTAGGCAACACCGCACCGAATGGCGGAGGCGGCTACATCCTCGCGTTCGGGGAGAGCGTCGGTTCTTCGCTGCTGCGCTACTTCGTCAACGGGCTGCCGAGCAAGATGCGCGACTGGTACTCGCAGCCGAGCGGACTCGTTCGCGGCTGCCAGGGCGGAAGCGAGATCTTCCTCGCGGGGACCGAGAACATGTGTCCGAGCCCGTCGCCGAGCCCTTCACCATCATGCTCGAGCTCGGTGCCTCCGCTTCCGTTGCCCAGCCTATCGCCAGGCGCGTCGCCATGTCCGAGCCCGTCGCCGTCGCCTGGGCCAAGCCCATCGCCTAAGCCGAGCCCCTCTCCGCTACCATCACCACCTCCGACCCCGACGTAGGAGGGCCTGATGGCTGACAGCCCGTTCCTGCAAAGCGTCGAGCGCCGCCGGCCCGGCTCGTCAATGCGCAATTACGTCACGCGCACGCTGCCCCACAGCTCGACCGTGGTCGTGAGCAATCGCGCGCCGCACGAGCCACGACCCGAAGGCGGATTCGCGCGCGGCGGAGGCGGCGTGGTCACCGCGCTGCTGACACTCGCCGAGGTCATGTCGGCGGATTGGGTGTCGTGTGTGCGCACCGACGCCGAGCGGAAGATGGTCGAGCAGCAGGGCGAGACGATCGTCGCGCCGCTCGGCCGTTCGACCACCAAGCTGCACTACGTCAATCCGAGTCGCGAGCAGTACCACATGTACTACTCGGTCATCGCCAACCCTGTGCTGTGGTTCATCCAGCATTACCTGTGGAACCTCGCGCAGGAGCCGATCATCGACAGCGAGATCCACACCGCGTGGGCCGACGGTTACGTCGAGGTCAATCGCCAGGTGGCCCGGCGCGTCGTCGAGGTGGCACATCAGCTGCCCGAGCGGCCGCTGATCATGGTCCACGACTACCAGCTGTACCTGGTGCCGAAGATGGTCCGGCGCGAGCTGCCCGGCGCGATCATCACGCACTTCGTGCACATCCCGTGGCCGACGCCGCAGTACTGGAAGGTGCTGCCGCGCAACATGCGCGACGCGATCCTCGAGGGACTGCTCGGTTGTGACATCGTCGGCTTCCAGTCGAGCCTCGACGTGCGCAACTTCCTGATGACCTGCGACGAGAACGCGGGCCTCACGGT
>WNEY01003584.1_pt1 | contig 13191 bp, 14 predicted proteins | sample 5400531 | NCBI WGS metagenome assembly WNEY01 (sample SAMN13153338, study PRJNA577476) | soil metagenome | isolation source: 200 cm saprolite under Douglas fir tree site 1 | place: USA:California | collected 2015-04-18
TCGCGTTCGCCCGGCGCGGGCCGAACTCCGCAATCCTGGTCGGCCGCCGCGACGGCGCCGTTATCGCGACCGTGATGGTCGGCCACGACGGCCATCGCGGCTGGTTCTATTACCTCGGCGTCGAGCCGGGCCTGCGCGGACAAGGCCTCGGCCGCGCGATGACGCAGGTCGCGGAGGGCTGGCTTATCGCGCGGGGCATCGCCAAGGCGCAACTGATGGTGCGGCCGGACAACGCGCGCGTGCGCGCCTTCTACGCGGCGCTCGGCTACGGCGAGCAGGAGCGGATCATTTTCGCCAAGTGGCTCGACGGCCGCGACCTTACGCCGTGAACACCTGCCTTCGCGGGCTCGACAGGCGATCCGTCACGGCCGAACCCGCAGTTCGTGATAATTGGAAAATTTCCGCAGCGTCTTGTCGTAGCGCGTCGGCTCGAGCAGCGGCCGCGCGCGCTTGAGGGCCGCGTTGCAGATCGGCGAAGTGTGCCTGACATAGAGGTCGACCGGATCCAGCAGGTGCCGCAGGTGCAGCTTGGGATCGTAGTTCAGGCCGCCGCTGCGAAACCATTTGTAGCCGTTGGCCATGGCCCACGTGATCATGTCGCGCACGATATAGTGATAGAGATGCAGTCGCAGCGCGACGGAATAATCGAGCCCGACATATTCGGCATAGATCGCGTCGCCCTCGATCATGCACATGGCAAAGGCGACCATCCTGCCGTCCTGGCGCCAGACGAAGAAGCGCGCCTTGTCCGGCATCAGGCGCCCGATCGCGCAGAAAAATTCCTTCGTCAGCTTCTCGAAGCGGAGTTTTGCCCGGTCGTAGACCGCGAGATAGAGCGGGTAGACCTCGTCGATCAGCGGCGCGAGATCGCCGACAAGGCTCATGGCGATCGGCGGCGCCTGCGCGGCAATTCTGAACTTCCGGCGCAGCTTGGCGCGGGTCGCGCTGTTGAGCGCCCGCTTCATGTAGTCGTCGAAGCTCGGGTAATCGATGTTGAGCTTGGTCATCGGCATGCTCGGCACGCGGATGAAGCCGCGTTGCACGAAACATTCCAACGACGCCCGGTATCTGGCGGGAAATTCCTTGAGTACGATGAGCGAAGCCTTCTGCCGGCGCGCATGGCCGACGATGGTCGAGGCGAGCGCGCGAGCATGAAACCCGCGGGACACCTCGTCGGCACCGTCGAGGTGGCCTTCGCCGGCGGCGCATCCCACCATCAGCGCGCGCATGCGCATGAAGCGCGGAAAGAGCCGGCGAACGAATTCGGTCAGCGCGCCGATGCGGAGGCTGACGCCGACAAGGATGTCCTGATCGAGAATGAAAAACGGCTGGACGGCGCGCATCTCGCCGCCGTCGTCCCGGATCGCGAAATACCGGTACTGGAAGCCCTGCCGGACAGTGTCCTCGACGATCTCGTAATAACGATGGTCCTTGCGCACGCGCGCGAAGGCGAGTTGCCACGATCGGCAATGCGCCAGCTCGGCGCGCGAGATCACGTCCACGCTGGCAGCTGCCGCGCGTTCGGTATTCAGGTGCGCGGCCGAAAGCGACATCACCCATCGAACAACAGTCCGGCGCGCGGCTTATTCGCCGGCTCCCTTCACCTCGCGGATTCGTGACGACGATTCGAACCGTGCGGCCAATTCGAGCCTAGAACAGCGTCCCCTGCTTCTCGTCCGGCTCGGGCTTACGCTTGGCGGCGGCTTGTGCCGGCTGCGAACTCCGCGCCCCGGCCGTCACCGGCTCGATCAGGTCCGGCGTGTCGTTGGCGGCGCGGTTCACCGCGGCCGAGACCTCGTGCATGTCGAGCCATTCGTCGCGCGCCGGGGCGATCAGCGCGGCGGCGGTGTCGGCGTCGACCTTGGCGCCGTCGAGCCAGAAATCGAACGCATCGGGCGGCACGATCGCCGGCATGCGGTCGTGGATCGCGGCAAGCGTGCGGTTCGCCCGGGTGGTGACGATCGCGGCGGTCTCCATTTCCTCGCCGTTCGGCCCCATCCAGGTTTCCCACAGGCCGGCGAAGGCCATCGGGCCGCCGGACCTGAGGCGCACGTAATACGGCGTCCTGCGCTCGCCGGCGCGGCGCCACTCGTAGAACCCGTCGGCCGGGAACAGGCAGCGCCGCCGGCGCATGGCGTTGCGGAAGGCCGGCTTGTCGTTGAGCGCTTCTCCGCGCGCGTTGATCAGCAGCGCGAAACTGCGCGGGTCCTTGACCCAGGACGGAATGAGCCCCCAGCGCACCAGCGCGAACCGGCGCCGGCCCTCGTCGAGGCGCACGATCGGCACCGGCTGCGTCGGCGCGATATTGTAGCGCGGCGGAAAATTCGGCTGCTCGGCGTAGCCGAACAGGCGGCGGATCGCCTCGGGCGCCGAGGTGATGGCGTAACGTCCGCACATGGACCGCCTGCTCCCTTCCTTAAGGCCGCTTTAACCATGGCCGGGAAAACTGCCGCACGAACGGAGCGCGATCATACGCCGCCGATGAGTGACCTTGCCGCCTCCCAACCCGCCGGCGCGCCCGCAAGCCCCGGCATCGAGCACGCGCGCCTCGTCGAGGCCAATATAAATCCGGTCACGGGCCTTGCCACCGACTACCTCAATCACTTCAATGAAGCGATCATGATGCTCGAGCTGGCGTCGCAGATGCCGGGTTGCATCGAGGACCTGCGCGCGTGGCGCCCGATGAGCTACCGCGAGCACTTCGCCGCGTCGAGCTTCAAGGAGCGGGAGCTGGCGATCGCCGCCTACGAGCTGGCCGAGCCCGCCCTGCGCCGGCAGCTCGACGAGCTCGCCGACATGATGAACGACATCCTGGTCGCGACGACGCAGGCCATGCTGGGTGCCGGGGCGCCCGCGCCCTCCCCGCGCGTCGAGGATGCGCTGGCGCGCCTGCGCGTCCTGGTCGTTCGCGCGGGCGCCGTGATCCACGGCCTCGCCGCGGTCGAAGCCGCCGAGGCGGACGCCCCCCAGGCCGCGGTCGATGCGCTGTTCGCGCGTTGATCAACCGTCGCACGCGCGCCTTGCCGCGCCATGATTCCGCCCGACCCGAGAGCCTATCCGGACCGCCCCTACCTCGCGGTCAGCGCCGCGATCCTGCGCGAGGGCCGCGTGCTGGTGGTGCGGCGCGCCCGCGCCCCCGCGCGCGGCCTGTTCACCCTGCCGGGCGGCGTGGTCGAAACGGGCGAAACCCTGGCGCAGGCCGTGACGCGCGAGGTCGAGGAGGAGACCGCCCTTGCGATCGAGCCGGTGGCGATCGCCGGCCATCGCGAGGCGATCGTGCGCGACGCCGCCGGACGGGTCGAGCGGCACTTCGTCATCCTCGCCTTCGCGTGCCGCTGGCGCGCCGGCGAGCCCGTGCCGAGCGAGGAGGTCGGCGAAGCACGCTGGATCGTGCCGGACGAGCTTGCGGGCCTCGCGACCACGCAAGGCCTCGCCGAGATCATCGCGGCGGCGATGAAGCTGCTAGGCGAGGCCGCTTGATCGCCGGCACCGCCTTGCGCGCGCCCCACCCCTGCCGCATATCTCGCGCGACAGCGGCGGTCCATTCTCATGCTTGTCCGTGGTCTGATCTTCGTGTGGATCGTGCTTGCCAGCGCCGTCCCGTGCGCGGCGCAGGGGGCGCGCGCGCCCTATGAAGGCGATCTGCAGCGGCTCTCCGAGATCATGGGCGCGCTGCATTACCTGCGGGCGCTGTGCGGCGCCAACGAGGGCCAAGTCTGGCGCAACGAGATGCAGGCGCTGATCGACGCGGAAGCGCCGGCGGGCGAGCGGCGCGACCGGCTGGTGGCGAGCTTCAACCGCGGCTATCGCGGCTTCCAGCAGACCTACCGCACCTGCACGCCGGCGGCGGACCTGGCGATCCGCCGCTACCTCGAGGAGGGCGCGAAAATCGCCCGCGACATCACCGCCCGCTACGCCAACTGATCGAACCCGCCCCGCACGCAACGACCTTTCGCGCCCGCGTTAACCTTTCCTAAAGGTGTGGCTAGGCGCCGCACGGCGGAGTGCTAACGTGCGAGCCCTGCGGGAGGGGGCGCCGCGCGCCCGGCGGGTCCATTGCGATGAAGACCATGATGCGTCCGGTTCCTGCCGAGCCGGTGCCGGAGCATGAGCAGAAGCAGGTCGCGCTCGCCTATCTGCGCGAGGCCTGGGCCGAGGCTTGCCTCGACGGGGTCGAGGACGATTGCCTGGCGCAGGCCTGCCTGTTCACCGCGCTTGCCGAGCTGGTGACGACCTACGGCGAGGACGCCGCCGCGGTGTTCGCCGAAGGCTTGCCCGGCCGCATCCGCAACGGCGAATTTTCCCTCGACATGTCGCGCCAGTAGCCGACGCCAGCCTTGCCGGCAGATGACGGCGGGGCTTCAATGGCGCAGGCATGGATTCGCGCCTGATCCCGTTCGCGCTCGTCCTGACGCTGCTCGGAACCGCCGAGCCCGGCGCCCAGACCCGCGTGCGTACCGAGACGATCAAGCCGCAGGCGCCGCCGGCCGCCGCGGCCGCGGGCGGGCAATTCCAACCCACGCCGGCACCGGCCAAGCCGGACGGCCGCGCCGGCGCCGCGAAGGCCCGGACTCCCACCGTCTCCGAGATTCTCACCGACCTCTCCGCGCTGCCGCCGCCGGTCGCCCGCATGCGCGCGCGCATCATCGAGGCGGCACGCACCGGCGATGTCGACAAGGTCGTCACGGTCATGCAGTCGAACGAGACCATGCCGATCTTCTCGTTCGCCAACGAGAGGGATGCGGCCGCCCTTTGGCGGGCGATCTATCCGGAATCCGGCGGGCTCGAGGTGCTGGCCATCCTGATCCAGATCCTCGAGATGGGGTTCGTGCACGTCGATGCGGGAACGCCGCAGGACATGTACGTGTGGCCCTATTTCGCCTACCTGCCGCTCAAGCAGCTCACGCCGGAGCAGAAGGTCGAGCTGTTCCGGATCGTCACCGGCTCGGATTATCGCGCGATGCAGGAGTTCGGCGCCTACGTCTTCTACCGCCTCGGCATCGGACCCGACGGGACCTGGCACTTCTTCGTCAGCGGCGATTAGTCCCTTTTCCGGGCAATGGTTACCGGAACGTAAAGCGCGCCGGTCATCGTCCCCAAAGCGTCGCGGGCACAATTATTTGGTTACGACTTTCAAGCACAGTGCGGGCCGGTATCGCCTGCCAATCCGCCTCAGACCGCGAGAGCGACATGCTAGCGCAGCAATCCCTGATCACCGAGCTTGAAGACGCGATCATCTGCGGATCGAGCGACCGGCGCACGGACGCGCTGCGCCGCGTATGCGACCTGTTCGAGACCGGCGCCAGCATGTACTCCGACGACCAGGTCGACCTGTTCGACAGCGTGATCGGCCGGCTGGCGGCGTCGATCGAGGTCAAGGCGCGGATCGAGCTGGCCCATCGGCTGGCGCCGATCGCCAATGCGCCGCTCGAGGTCATCAAGGGGCTGGCGCGCGACGACCTGATCGAGGTCGCGGGCCCGGTGCTCGCCCAGTCCGCCCGGCTCGACGACGAGGACCTGCTCGGCAGCGCGCGCAGCAAGAGCCAGCAGCACCTTCTCGCCATCGCCCAGCGCGCCTCGCTGAGCGAAGCGGTGACCGACGTGCTGGTGACCCGGGGCGACCGCGCGGTCGTGCATTCGGTCGCCAGGAACGACGGCGCCCGGTTCTCCGACGCCGGATTTGGCCTACTGGTCGATCGCGCCGGCGGCGACGACGCGCTGGCGCAAAGCGTCGGCCTGCGCGCCGACATCCCGCGGCGCCGTTTCGCCGAGCTGATCGCCAAGGCGTCCCAGGCGGTGCAGAAGCGGCTGGTCGCCGCCAACCCGCAGGCAGCCGATCACATCCGCAACGTGGTGACCGACATTGCCGGCGAGCTGCAGGCCGCGCAATCGCGCGACTACACGGCGGCCCGTGCGCGCGTCGAATCGCTGCATCACGCGGGCAAGCTCGGCGAAAGCGAGGTCCATACCCTGGCGAAGGCCGGCGGCTTCGAAGAGACGGCGGTCGCCCTCTCGCTGCTGTGCGGGCTGCCGGTCGACGTGATCGAGCGCTCGTTGCTCGACGAGCGGCCCGACATGGTCCTCATCCTCGCCAGAGCCATGGGGTTCTGCTGGGCCACGACCAAGCTGATCCTGCTGCTGCGCACGGCCGGCCGCGGCATGTCCCAGCAGGATATCGAGTTCGCCCTGCACAGTTTCGACCGGCTGCAGGTCTCGACCGCGCAGCGCGCCGTGCGCTTCTATCAGACGCGCCAGCACGCGGGGAAAGAGCCGGCGCTCGATCCGACGGGATGACGATGACCGCCTACGGATCGCTGATCACCGAGCTCGAGACCGCGATCACCTCGGGCACCGTCGAGCGCCGCATCGAATCGCTGTGGCACGTCACCGGGCTGTTCATCACCGGGGCGAGCCAATATTCCGACGACCAGATCGCCCTGTTCGACGACGTGATCGGACGGCTGGCGGCGCAGATCGAAGTGACCGCGCGCGCCAAGCTGGCGCGGCGGCTGGCGCCGATCGCCAACGCGCCGATCAATACCATCAAGACGCTGGCGTTCGATGACGAGATCGACGTGGCCGGGCCGATCCTGGCCCTCGCCGAGCGTCTCGACGACGATGCCCTGCTCGCGGCCGGCGCCAAGAGCCAGCAGCACCTGCTCGCCATTTCCGGGCGCCGCGCCCTGAGCGAGGCGGTCACCGACGTTCTGGTCGAGCGCGGCGACGGCCAGGTCACGCGCGCGGTGACCCGAAACGCCGGCGCGCGGTTCTCCGATGCGGGATTCGGAATGCTGGTCCAACGCTCCGAAGGCGACGACGTGCTCGCCGAGCACGTCGGTCAGCGCGCGGACATTCCGCGGCATCATTTCCTGCGGCTGATCGCACGCGCCTCCGACGCGGTGCGGACGAAGCTCGCCGCCGCCAACCCGGCCGCCGCCGAGGAGGTGCAGTACGTCCTCGCCGAGGTGGTCGGCAAAATCCGCGCCGAGGCGGCCATGCAGTCGGGCGAGTACGACGACGCGCTGCGCACGGTCGAGCCGCTGCATCGCGCAGGACGGCTCTCCGAAGCCCCCGTCTACGGTTTCGCCAAGGCGCGCCAGTTCGAGGAAACGGTGGTGGCGCTCGCGTTTCTGTGCGGGGTGCCGATCGACGTGGTCGAGACGGCGATGCTCGACGAGCAGGTCGACATGGTGCTCATTCTCGCCAAGGCGGCCGGGCTGTCGTGGACCGCGGCCAAGTTCGTCGTGCTGCTGCGCGCGTCCCGCCACGGCGTCTCCGCCCACGAGCTGGAGGAGGCGCTGCACAATTACGAGCGATTGTCGGCGCAAACCGCGCAGCGCGCGGTGCGGTTCTATCAGCGGCGGCGCAGGCTCGCCGAGCGAACCCGGTAAGAAACCTCCGGACAGGCGATATCGCCGGAGGGCGGCGCACGGTTGCGACGCGCGGGCGCGCGCCTTACGTTCCGCGCATGAAGGCAGCGCTTCTTCCCGATCGCGGCGTCGTCAAGGTCGACGGCGAGGATGCCCGGCGTTTCCTCAACGGGCTCCTGACCACCGACATCGAGGCGGCCGATCCGACGTCGCCGCGCTTTGCCGCGCTGCTCACCCCGCAGGGCAAGATCCTGTTCGACGGCATCGTCGCGGTCGCGCCGCCCCAGGACGGGGGCGGCTTCTTCATCGACTGCCCGCGCGCCCTCGCCGCCAACCTGGTCGACCGCCTCAACTTCTACAAGCTGCGCGCCAAGGTGACCGTCGAGGATTTGTCGGAAACGCTCGGCGTGCTCGCGCTCTGGGACGGCAGCGGAACGACCGAGTACGGCCTCGTCTATGCGGACCCGCGCCTGCCGGCGCTCGGGCTGCGCGTGATGCTCCCGCCGCATGTCGCCGCCGAGGCGGCGCACGATCTCGGCGCAACGCTGGTCGCGCCGGCCGACTACGAGGGGCATCGCATCGCGCTCGGCGTGCCGCGCGGCGGCCTCGATTTCGTCTACGGCGATGCCTTTCCGCACGAGGCCGACATGGACCAGCTCAACGGCGTGGATTTCGACAAGGGCTGCTACGTCGGCCAGGAGGTGGTCTCGCGCATCGAGCACCGCGCGCGGGCGCGCAGCCGCGTCGTGCCCATTGCCTACGACGATTTCGCGCCGCAGGACGGCGTGCCGGTGATGGCCGGCGAGCGCAGCGTCGGCACCATGGGGTCGGCGGCGGCCGGGCGCGGATTGGCGCTGCTGCGCCTCGACCGCGTCGAGGACGCGCTTGCCGCCGGATCAGGGCTCTCCGCCGGCGGCGTTGCGATCCGCCTGGTCAAGCCCGACTGGGCGCACTTCCCCTGGCCGGGCGAGGCCACGGCGGCGAAGTGAACAGGCGGAATGAGCAGAACTTGAGCCGCCGGCCGCGGATGTGTAGACACCGTCTCGATGTCCGCCCTTCCGCACCCCGACGGCCTCAAGCGCTGCCCGTGGCCCAAGCAGGATCCGCTCTACGTCGCCTATCACGACGAGGAATGGGGCGTGCCGGAATACGACGACCGCGCGCTCTACGAGAAGCTGATGCTCGACGGCTTCCAGGCCGGGCTCTCGTGGATCACCATCCTGCGCAAGCGCGACAATTTCCGCCGCGCGTTCGATGATTTCCGCCCCGAAGCCATCGCCCGCTACAACAAGCGCAAGGTCGAATCCCTGATGCGCGACGAGGGCATCGTGCGCAACCGCGCCAAGATCGAGGGCGCCGTCCTCTCCGCACGCGCTTATCTCGACCTGATGGAGAAGGGGCCGGGATTTGCACCACTGCTGTGGGGCTTCCTCGACGGCAAGCCGAAGATCAATCGCTTCCGCAGCACGGCACAGGTCCCGGCGGAGACTGCGCTGTCCAAAGCCATGTCGAAAGAGCTCGCCGCGCGCGGCTTCAAGTTCTGCGGCCCGACCATCGTCTACGCCTTCATGCAGGCGGTCGGCATGGTCAACGACCACATCGTCACATGCTACCGTCACGAAGCCCTCGCAAAGCTGATCCGCGCGTGAGCGGGCGCGCCTGGCAGCGCATGCTGTCGGGCAGGCGGCTCGATCTCCTCGACCCCTCCCCGCTCGACATCGAGGTCGAGGACATCGCCCACGGCCTTGCGCGGGTCGCCCGCTGGAACGGCCAGACCGGCGGCGCCCACATCTTCTCGGTCGCGCAGCACACGCTGCTGGTCGACGCGATCGCGCGGCGCCGCACGCCGAACGACATCGACCGCCGCCTGCGCCTCGCGGTGCTGCTGCACGACGCCCCCGAATACGTGATCGGCGACATGATCTCCCCGTTCAAGGCGGTGATCGGCGGCGCCTACAAGGCGGTGGAAGAGCGCCTGCTCGCCGCGATCCACCTGCGCTTCGGCCTGCCGGCAAAACTGCCGGCCGAGATCGCGCGCCTGATCAAGGCCGCCGACAGCAATGCGGCCTACCTCGAGGCGACCCGGCTCGCCGGGTTCAAGCCGGCGGAGGCGCGCCGCTTCTTCGGCCATCCGCCGGCGCTGCCCGCCCCCCTGGAGCGGGAGTACCTCACGCCGTGGCCGGCCGAGCACGCGCAGGCGCGCTACCTCAAGCGCTTCGCCGAGCTGGCCGCGGGATGATTTGGCCCGCGGCATTGCGGCGTTTCGAGGAGCGCCGGACTCCCTATATGATGCAACGACGATGATTCACGTCTGCTCGCTTGCGCGGCTCCATGCGACGGTCGACGCGACCGGCGCCCGCCACGTCGTCTCGCTGATGAAGGACGTCGAACTGGTGCGGCGCCCCCCGGCGATCGTCGACAACAATCACCTGCTGTTGCGCATGGACGACATCAGCATGCCGCTCGACGGCTACACGGTCCCGGCCGAGGAGCACATCGCGGAGCTGCTGGCGTTCATGCACGATTGGGACCGCGCGGCGCCGCTCGTCATGCACTGCTACGCCGGGGTCAGCCGCTCGACCGCGGGCGCCTTCGTGTCGGTGTGCGCGCTCAACCCGCGGCGCGACGAGGCGGCGATCGCCCAGGAGCTGCGCCGGCTCTCGCCGACCGCGACCCCGAACATCCGTATCGTCACCATCGCCGATGAGATGCTCGGGCGCGACGGCCGCATGGTCGACGCGATCGAGGCGATCGGCCGCGGCGTCGAATGCTACGAGGGTCATCCGTTCCGGCTCGACCTCGCGTGAGCCTTAGAGCGGGATGACTTTTCTTCGAATCGTCATCCCGCTCTGGGTTATTGTTGGAGCATGATCTTTTCCGAAAACCGGTGTCCACCCCGGATCAAGTCCGGGGCGGGCATTTTCGGGATCATGCTCTAATGGGCGAGCCGATCCTGACGCCGATCGAGATCGGATTGACCGCCGCGATCGTCACGCTCCTGGGAGATGAGCCGGCGATCCTGGTCGCCGGCGACGGCGCCCACGGCGAAGGGTCAAGAGAAGCTGGAACGCGTTCGGACGCAAAGCCGACCCGCACCTTTGCTGAACGCGCTCCTGCCGGCCTGCCGTTCGGGCCGTTCGACCCGCTCGCCCACCGCACCTTCGAGATCGGGCTGCGCGCCTGGGTCGAGGCGCAGACCGGGCTCACCGTCGGCTATGTGGAGCAGCTCTACACGTTCGGCGACCGCGGCCGCCATGCGCTGCCGCACGACACCGCGCATGTGGTGTCGGTCGGCTACCTCGCGCTCACGCGCGTGCCTGAGAACGTCGCCGCGCTCAACGCGGCCGGCGCCGGCTTCGAGCCGTGGTACCGCTTCTTCCCGTGGGAGGACTGGCGCATCGCCCGCCCGGCCATCCTCGACGAGACGATCCTGCCGCTGCTCGGCGAGTGGGCGCGGCGCGCCGCCGGGCCGGAGCCGAGCCGCGCGCGCGGCCGGCGCGAGCGGCTGCGGCTGTGCTTCGGCGTCGGGGGAAGCCCATGGGACGAGGAGAAGGTGCTCGACCGCTACGAACTGCTGTACGAGGCCGGCCTGATCGAGGAGGCGCGGCGCGACGGCCGCGAGGCGGCGCTCGCGCGCGGCAAGCTGCCGGCGCTCGGCGAGCCGATGCGCTTCGACCATCGCCGCATCCTCGCCACCGCCATCGCCCGCCTGCGCGCCAAGCTCAAATATCGCCCGGTGGTGTTCGAGCTGATGCCGGACGAGTTCACCCTGACCGAGCTGCAGCACACGGTCGAGGCGATCTCGGGCCGGCTGGTGCACAAGCAGAATTTCCGACGGCTGGTGGAGGCGACCGCCCTGGTCGAGCCGACCGGCGACATGTCGACCGCAACCGGCGGCCGGCCCGCCGCCCGCTTCCGCTTCCGCCGCGAGGTGCTGCAGGAGCGCCCGGCGGCCGGACTGCGGCTCGGGGCCAGGGCGTAGGGGTCAGGAGGTCAGGGTCAGGGGTCAGGGGTCGGGAAGACAAGTTCCTCACCCGTGACTCCTGATACCCGACTCCTGATACCTTCGCGGCGAAGGGATTCGGGGGTCCCGTGGAAGTGCTGATCACGTTCGTCGCGCTCGTCGCGCTGGCGATCCCGGTGCTCGGGATCGCCGGCTTCATCATCGCCCTTGGCGCAAGAAGCCACGCGCGCGTGCTCGAGGCGCGGCTGCGATCGCTCGAGGTGCGCATCGCGCAACGCGGCGCTGCCGCAGCCCCGCCCGCGGCGCCGGCGCCGGAACCGACGCCCCCGGCACCGGCGCCCGAACCGACGCCCCCGGCACCCGAACGAGCCGCCGAACCGAGCGAGCCGCCGATGCCGCCCACCGAGCCGGCGGCGGAGCCGCTCGCTGAACCGGCGATGCCGCCGACGGAGCCAACGCGTGCTCCGCCCGCGGGCCCAAGCTTTGAGGAGCGGTTCGGCACCCAATGGGTCGTGTGGGTGGGCGGACTGGCGCTGGCGCTCGGCGGCATTTTCCTGGTGCGCTACTCCATCGAGCAAGGCTGGTTCGGTCCCGGGATGCGCGTCTTCACCGGCGCACTGCTCGCCGCGGCGCTCATCGCCGCCGGCGAATGGGCGCGCCGCACGGAGCGGCTCGCGGGTCTCGCAACGCTGCCGACCGCGCACATCCCGAGCATTCTCACCGCCGCCGGCACCGTCGTCGCCTACGCGGTCGCCTATGCGGCGTACGGCCTCTACGATTTTCTCTCCCCCGGCGTGGCCTTCGTGCTGCTCGGCCTCGTGGCGTTGCTCACGCTCGCCGCCGCGCTGCTGCACGGACCGGCGCTCGCCGCGCTCGGCCTGGTCGGCGCCTATGTGACGCCGCTCCTCGTGTCGACCGAGCGGCCGAACTATTGGGCGCTCTACGTCTACCTGGCCGTGGTCAGCGCCGCGAGCTTTGCGCTCGCGCGCATGCGGCTGTGGCGCTGGCTCGCGATCACCGCGGTCGCGTTCGGGACGCTGTGGATGCTCCCGGGCATCGTCGATGTGCGCACCGACGTGTTGATGCCGCACGTCTTTCACGCGGCGGCGGGCTTCTCGCTGGTCGCCGCGCTGATCGTTGCCGGATTCCTCTACGGGCCGCCGGCAGAGCCGGGCCGCATCGACGACATCTCCTCGGCGGCACTCATCGCCTATCTCGCCGCCGCCGCGCTGCTCGCCATGGCCAGCAACCACGACGGCGCGGCGCTTCTCGCCTTCGCGCTGCTGGTCGCCGGCACGATGGCGATTGCCTGGCGCAGCGAGGCGGCGGCCGCGGCGGTCCCGGCGGCGGCATTGCTCGCCGCGCTGGTGCTCGCCGACTGGTCGGTCGACCTGCGCATCGAGCACCTGATCGCGCCGGGCGGCCCGGTGGCCGGCAGCGTGCAGGAGCCGGCGAAGGCGGCGTTCGGCCTGCACCTGGCGCTCGGCGGCGGGCTCGCGGCGCTGTTCGGCGTCGCCGGCTTCTTGGCGCAGGGCCAGCCCGAGCGGCCGGTCGCGCCGATCCTGTGGGCGGCCGCTGGGGTGGTGGCGCCGCTCGCCATCCTGGTTGCGCTCTATTATAGCATCGCCGAGTTCGACCGCTCGATCCCGTTCGCCGCGCTGGCGCTGCTGATCGCCGGACTCTACGCCTGGGCCGTCGAGACGTTCGACCGGCGCGCGATGCGCCCCGGCCTTGCCGCCGCCAGCGCCATCTTCGCGGCCGCCGCCATCGCGGCGCTGGCGCTGGCGCTCACCTTCGCGCTCGAGAAGGGCTGGCTCACCGTCGGCCTCGCCTTGATGGTGTCGGGCATCGCCTGGG
>WNEY01006404.1_pt1 | contig 13191 bp, 6 predicted proteins | sample 5400531 | NCBI WGS metagenome assembly WNEY01 (sample SAMN13153338, study PRJNA577476) | soil metagenome | isolation source: 200 cm saprolite under Douglas fir tree site 1 | place: USA:California | collected 2015-04-18
TGGGCGCTGGCCGGGCGGGTGGTGGACGATGCCGGGATGCTGGAATTGCTCGCGCCTTACCAGGGGCACCGGTACCGGGCGGCCAGTCTCATCGAGCGGGGCGGTGCCATCCCGCCCCGGCGCGGCCCGCGGCTGCCGGTACGTGACTACCGCGCTTTCTAGATCACGCGGCTGCGGGGCTACCGGGCCATGGCCCGGTCCGGCTGCAGCCTAGGGTTGGCCTATGAGCGATGACGCGCGTGCCCCCGGCGCGCTCCCGTCCGGGCCGCCGCCCGCCCCTTCTGACACTTCGCTGCGCCGCGCGCTGGCCAGGGCCAGGGACGGCAAGGCGCTGGACCGGGCCGAGGCGACGACACTCCTGCACGCCCGCGGCGAGCACCTGGCCAGGCTGCTCAGCTATGCCTCCCGCACCAGGGACGCTGGACTAGACGCGGCCGGCCGGCCGGGCATTATCACGTACTCGAAGAAGGTCTTCATCCCGCTGACCAGACTGTGCAGGGACCGCTGCGGCTACTGCACCTTCGCCACCGTCCCGGGCAGGCTGCCCAGCCCGTACCTGTCCCCGGACCAGGTCATCGAGATCGCGGCCAAGGGCGCCGCGCTCGGCTGCAAGGAGGCGCTGTTCACCCTCGGCGACCGGCCGGAGGACCGCTGGCGGCAGGCCCGCGAGTGGCTCGACGCGCACGGTTACGACGACACGCTGTCCTATGTCAGGGCCATGGCGATCAGGGTGCTTGAGGAAACCGGGCTGCTGCCGCACCTCAACCCCGGCGTACTGTCCTGGCAGGACTTCCAGCGGCTCAAGCCCGTCGCGCCGTCGATGGGGATGATGCTGGAGACCACCGCGGCCAGGCTGTTCACCGAGCCGGGCGGGCCGCACTTCGGCAGCCCGGACAAGGACCCCGCAGTCCGGCTGCGCGTGCTGGCGGACGCAGGCCGCAGCGCGGTGCCGTTCACCACCGGAATCCTGATCGGCATCGGCGAGAACATGGCCGAGCGGGCCGAATCGATCTTCGCCATCCGGCAGGTGGCCCGCGAGTACGGCGGCATCCAGGAAGTCATCGTGCAGAACTTCCGCGCCAAGCCGGACACGAAGATGCGCGCCGCGCCGGACGCCGAACTCGACGACCTCGCCGCGACGATTGCCGTTGCCCGGCTCGTGCTCGGCCCGTCGATGCGCATCCAGGCCCCGCCCAACCTGATCGGCGAGGCGTACGGGCTGATTCTCGCCGCCGGGATCGACGACTGGGGCGGGGTGTCACCGCTGACCCCGGACCACGTCAACCCGGAGCGGCCCTGGCCGCAGATCGACGAGCTGGCAGCCCGCACCGCGGCCGCCGGGTTCGCGCTCCGCGAGCGGCTGACCGCCTACCCCGGCTACCTGCGTGAGCCCTGGCTTGACCCGCGCCTGGCGGCCCACGTCGCCGCGCTAGCGGACCCGGGCACCGGGCTGGCCAGGGCCGGCGCTATGCCCGCCGGCCTGCCCTGGCAGGAGCCGGACGGCGGCTGGGGCAATGCGGCAGGCCGGACCGACCTGCATGTCACCATCGACACCACCGGCCGGACCAAGGACCGCAGGGACGACTTCGCCGAGGTTTACGGCGACTGGGGCGAGATCGGCGCGCGGATCGAGCTGTCCGCCCGGCGGGCGGCGCAAGCCGCCGCGCCGCAGCGCCTGCGCGCCGACGTGCTAGCGGCGCTGCGGAAGGCGGAGCGCGACCCGGCCGGGCTTACCGACGCGCAGGCACTGGCGCTGCTCGACGCCGACGGCCCGGAGCTTGCCGCGCTATCCGCGCTGGCCGACGCGCTGCGCGCGGACGCCGCCGGAGACGACGTCACCTACGTGGTCACCAGGAACATCAACTTCACCAACGTCTGCTACACCGGCTGCCGGTTCTGCGCCTTCGCGCAGCGCCGGACCGACGCCGACGCCTACACGCTCTCCCTGGAGCAGGTCGGCGACCGGGCCGCGGAGGCGTGGCAGGCGGGCGCCACCGAGGTGTGCATGCAAGGCGGCATCCATCCGGACCTGCCCGGCACCGCCTACTTCGACCTGGCCGCCGAGGTAAAGCGGCGCTGCCCGGAAATCCACGTGCACGCGTTCTCCCCGATGGAGGTGATGAACGGCTCGGCGCGGACCGGGCTGCCGGTGCGCGAGTGGCTGATCCGGGCTCGCGAGGCGGGCGTCGGGTCGCTGCCCGGGACGGCCGCGGAGATCCTGGACGACGACGTGCGCTGGGTGCTCACCAAGGGCAAGCTGCCGGCCGCTGCCTGGATCGAGGTGATCACGACCGCGCACGAGCTCGGCATCCCGACGTCATCGACGATGATGTACGGGCACGTGGACACCCCGGCGCACTGGGTCGGGCACCTGCGGGTGATCCGCGGCATCCAGCAGCGCACCGGCGGCTTCACCGAGTTCGTGCTGCTGCCGTTCGTGCACGCGAGCTCGCCGATCTACCTGGCCGGCCTGGCCCGGCCTGGCCCGACGCGGCGGGAGAACCTGGCCGTGCACGCGGTGTCCCGGCTGCTGCTGCACGGCGCGATCAGCAACATCCAGTGCTCCTGGGTCAAGCTCGGCGTCCGCGCCTGCCAGGAGGTGCTCACCGGCGGCGTCAACGACCTGGGCGGCACGCTCATGGAGGAGACCATCAGCCGGATGGCCGGCTCAGCGAACGGCTCCTACAAGACGATCAGCCAGCTCGCGGAACTGGTCGGGCCCACCGGGCGGCCGCTGCGGCCGCGGACGACGACCTACGGCCGGCCGGCCGCGGAGCGGATCGCGGCGGCCGCGGCCAGCGACGGCGTCTGCGCCGCCGTCCGCGGCCGGCGGGCGCCGCTGCCGCTGGTCGGGGCCTAGCGGGAGGGCCGGCGATGCACGAAAGCCAGATGCGGCCGCAGCGGGCCAGGCCCGCCAGGCACACCGGATCGCAGCACCGGATGGCGCTCACCGGGTGGGGCCGGACTGCCCCGACCGTGGCCGAGGTTTCCGACCCGGCCGGCCTGGCTGAGGTGCCCATGCTGATCACCTCGGCGCCGCGCCGCGGGGTGATCGCCCGCGGCCTCGGCCGCAGCTACAACAATGCAGCGCAGAACGCCGGGGGACTGGTTGTCAGGACCACCCGGCTGAGCCGGATCACCGGTCTCGACCCGGCGACCGGCCTGGTGACCTGCGAGGCCGGGGTGAGCCTTGAGCAGCTGATGACCACCGCGCTGCCGCTGGGCTGGTTCGTGCCGGTATCGCCGGGCACCCGGCAGGTGACGGTCGGCGGCGCCATCGCGGCCGACGTGCATGGCAAGAATCATCATCGGGCCGGCAGCTTCGCCCGGCACGTGCGCTCGGTCGACCTGCTGATGGCCGACGGCGAGGTGCGTGCCATCACCCCGGCGGACAGCCCGGGGCTGTTCTGGGCCACCGCGGGCGGGATGGGGCTTACCGGCATCATCCTGCGGGCCACCATCGCTCTGACCAGGGTCGAGACAGCGCGCGTCGTGGTCGACACCGTGCGCACCGCCGACATCGACGAGACGATGGCCTGCCTTGCGGCGGCCGACCGTTCGCACGGCTATACGGTTGCCTGGGCCGACTGCCTTGCCCGCGGCCAGGCGATGGGCCGGTCGGTCGTCACCAGCGGCGACTTCGCCGCGGTCAGCGACCTGCCCGCCGGCCAGCGCGGCGATCCGCTGCGATTCAGCCCGGCGAGCCTGGCCAGCGCCCCGCCGGTGTTCCCGAACGGCCTGGTCAACCGGCGCACGGTCGCGCTGATGAACGAGGCGTGGTATCGGAAGGCACCGCGGCGCAGGACCGGCGAGCTGCAGACGATCGGCGCGTTCTTCCATCCGCTGGACGGCATCAGGAACTGGAACCGGGTCTACGGCCCGGCCGGCTTCCTGCAGTACCAGTTCGTCGTGCCGTTCGGCCAGGAGGACGCCGTCCGCAGGTCGTTCGAGCGGATCAGCCGCGCCCGCGCGCCGTCGTTCGTAACCGTGCTCAAGCGCTTCGGCCCCGGCGACCCCGGCATGCTGTCGTTCCCGATGCCCGGCTGGACCCTGGCGCTCGACTTCCCCGCCCGCACCGCGGGACTCGGCAGCCTGCTTGACGGGCTGGACGAGCTGGTGCTCGCCGCCGGGGGCCGGGTCCTGGATGCCCGCAATACGAAACGGATCCTCCGACCGCACTGCCGCCGGATACCGCCCGGCCACCGGGGGGTGGCCCGCCTCCGGCACGCACCGGCGGCGGCGACTGCCGCTGACCGCTCCGCCCGCGCCAGCCGCCCAGCATGCCGGCCAGGCCGCAGTGCCCCGGCCAGGTCGTCGATGGCACGTTGCTGCGGTAACAGCGACAGCGGAGTCCCATCCACGCGGTTCGTGCTGAGCGTGGCGTCCTGGCGGGGATAGGCGCGGCTGGTGTCACTGGGACGCGCCCGCAGCGTCGATGGCACGTTGCTGCGGTAACAGCGACAGCGGAGTCCCATCCACGCGGTAATGTGCACAGGCCAGGCGGCAGGGACACAGAACTTTCGTGATCATGCAACGGGGGCGGGGGAGGGGTACGCCGTTTACCTGGTCAGCAGGTACTGCTCGGGGTCCCGCGGCGGGCGGGCTGGCGGCGCGCTCGCGGGGTGGCCGACGCCGACGGCGCCCATCGGGAGCCAGCCCGCCGGCAGCCCGAGCGAAGCGGACGCGCGGGCCTGGCAGAACAGCGTGCTGGATACCCAGCACGAGCCGAGTCCCTCGACGGCCAGGGCGACCAGCAGGTTCTGCACTGCCGCGCCCATGGCCACGACGAACATCGCCTGCTCGGCTGCGGCCCGCCGGGCGTCCGGGTAGGCATGCGCCGCGTCCGTGACCAGGCAGGGCACGATGATCAGCGGCGCCCGCCGGAGCGGCTCGCCGCGGCGCACCCGCCGCGCGATCTGCTCCGGGGTGAACCCGTCGCCGCGCAGGTCGTCGGTCCACGCGGCGAGCATGTCGTCAAGCAGCGCCGTCTTCGCCGCGGGCGACTCGACGATCGCGAACCGCCACGGCACGCTGTGATGCGGGGCTGGCGCGGTCAGCGCCGCCGCGACCGCCCGCCGGACCGGCTCAGGGCTGACCGGTGCGGCAGTGAAGTCCCGCACGGTTCGGCGGGATGCCAGCACTTCGGCGGTGCCTAGCCGGAACATGTCCTCCACGGCCGGCCTGATCAGCGCGGCAGCGCCCGGCCCGTCGGCGTCGGTGACCAGCCCGGCCAGGCCCCCGACGATCGCGACAGGCACCTGCCGGGTCTTTCCCTTCACCAGGTCAGCGGCCGCGGCGATCTCGTCTGCCACGGCCGCCACCGTGACCTCGAGCTGATTGCCGAAGGTGTCAGCCTCGCCGCGACGGTCGCGCAGCGGCGCCAGGCCCGCTACCCCGATCGCCGTGTCGGTCTGGCCGGTGCGCCACGGCCGGCCCATGGTGTCGGTGACGATCACGCCGACGCTGGCTCCCCGCCGCGTGCGCAGCGCCTTCCGCAACTGGCGGGCCGATCCGTCCGGATCGTCGGGCAGCAGCACGACGGTGCCGGGTGCCGTGTTGGAGGCATCGACCCCGGCGGCCGCCAGCACCAGCCCGTGCCGCGTCTCGGCGATCGTCGTCGGGCCGCGGCGGGCGACGACCCGGACCGTCTCCGCGTCGATCGCCTGCTCCCGGTCGGCGCGGCTGACCCGGCCTTCGGCCTTACTGATGATTTTCGAGGTGATGACCACGATGTCGCCATCCCGCAGCCCGGGCACCGCGTCCGCGATCAGCGCGCCGAGGTCGTCGCCGGCCACGATCTCCGGCAGCCCGGTCACCCCCGTAACAGTCACGCCCGCGCCGCCCGTCGGGTCGGCGCTGTCGGTCGGGTCGGCGCCGGTCGGGTCGGCGCCGGTCGGGTCGCCGCGGGTCGGGTTGGCGCTGCGGGTCGGGTCTGCGCTGGTCGGGTCTGCGCCGCGGGTCGGGTTGGCGCTGCGGGTCGGGTTGGCGCTGCCGGTCACATCGCTGATGGCACTGCCTTCGTTCTCCGGAATCCGCTGCGGGTTGCTCTCGCCGGTCACCGGTCGAGTTCCCCGGCCAGGGCGACCGCGGCCCGGGCTATCTCTGCTGACGCGTTCAGGTCTGTCATATACAGCGGCAGCGCCCGGACAGCGATCCCAGCCAGCTCGGGGGCATCCACGGCGGCCTTGTCCTGCTCGTCGACCAGCCAGCCATCCAGCAGCCCGGCGCCGTAGTGCGCGGCAACCGCCGCCGCGCTGGTCTGCACGCCGATGGCGGTCAGGCACGCGTCGGCCATGCCGCGCACCGGCGCGCCGCCGATGATCGGGGAGACGCCGACCACCGTCTTGGCGCTGACCGCGTCGGCGATGCCGGGAACGGCCAGGATGATGCCGACGCTCACCACCGGGTTCGACGGCGGCAGCAGGACGAAGTCCGCGGCCTCGATCGCGTCAAGCACGCCGGGCGCCGGCGTTGCCTCCGCCGCGCCCGCGGCGACAATCTCGGCGGCGGGCACCGACGCGTGCAGCCGCACCCACCATTCCTGGAAATGCACGGTGCGCCTGCCGTCGGCGTCGTCGAGCACCACATGGGTCTCCACCCGGTCGTCCGACATCGGCAGCAGGGTCACGCCCGGTTGCCAGCGCTCGCACAGCCAGCTGGTGACGGCAGAGAGCGGCTGGCCCTCGGCCAGCAGCTTCGTCCGGGCGATGTGGGTGGCGATGTCGCGGTCGCCGAGGCTGAACCAGTCAGGCCCGGCGCCGTAGGCGGCCAGCTCGGCCAGCACGGCGAAGGTCTCGGCATCCCGGCCCCAGCCCTGCTGCTCGCTGATGCCGCCGCCGAGGGTGTACATGACGGTGTCGAGATCCGGGCTTACATGCAGGCCGAACAGGCTGATGTCATCGCCGGTATTGCCGACCACGGTGATCTCGGCAGCGGGCACGGCGACTTTTAGCCCGCGCAGGAAGCGCGCGGCGCCGATCCCGCCGGCCAGCACGGTAATACGCATACCGGAAAGTCTTTCAGGTGCCGCGGCAGCTGCCAGCACCGGACGGCCGCCCTGGCCGGGGCCCCGTCGGCTAGTCGGCATCGCGGTGCGCGGGCCGGCCGGACTGCCGTCGTCGAATGCTTCCTCGACCACGGCTCGTCGCTATGAGGTCAGGGCACCGGCGCGGTCCTGCCCAATCCTGGCGTCGGCCCCGCCCCGGTCGCTCGGCCCCAGCCAAGGTCGCTCGGCCCCGGCCCCGGTCGCTCGGCCCGGCCCCGGTCGCTCGGCCCCGGTCGCGCCCATCGACGTTTTTCATGATCACCAGCGGAGGAACCGGCCCGGCCCGAGCGTGCCAAATCCTCCTGATCGTGGTCCAGGCCGGGTGGGTGGCCCGGGCGGGGCCGGGGCAATCACTTCCGCCTCTATAGTCCTGCCCGCCTCACCCGTCCCGGTGCTGGCCGCCGCACTTGAATGCATTCCATGATCGCGGAAGATCTGCGGTGGAGACCCTCGAATCTTCCGCGATCATGGAAATGTCCCGACCCGGTTCCAGGCTGAGCGGCACACCCGTCTCGTTCATCCCGCCCGTCTCACTCGCCCCGCCGCCCAGCTACTACCCAAGCCCGCGTTCCTTGATCAAGGTCCGTGACGTCGTGGGCGTACCGGATCCTCGTGATCATGACATGGACACTGCGGTGCGGACTGGGTGGCATGCCGCGCCGGAAATGCGCCTGCCACCAGCCCGCATGCGCGAGGATGACAATCGTGGTCGCCACGGTGAGCAGTGAACAGCTGGCCGGCGCGGCTGGCGTGGCTAGGGGGACCGGTGTAGCTGACATGGTCAGCGGGGTCGGCGTGCCTGGCGAGGCCGGTGCGGTCAACGCCGATGCGGCTGGCATGCATGGGTAACCGGGGCTGGTGGCTGGCGGGGCCGGTGTCGCTGGGATGGTCGGCGGGCCCGGCGTGGATGGCGGCCGGTGTGACTGAAATGGTCAGCCGTCCTGCTGCCGCTGGCATGGTCAGCCAGGCCAGTGTGGCTGGCGGAGCTGATGTCGTTGGCGTGGCAGGCGACCTTGATCGGCATGATGTGCCTGGCATGGCCGATGTGGTGCGCCGGGTGGCCGGCTTCCCGCGGCTGCGCTACATGGGCTCCAAGTACCGGCTCGTGCCGCAGCTTGCCGAGGTCTTCACCGAGGTCGGCGGCCGGACCGCGCTCGACGCCTTTTCCGGCAGCGGCGTCGTCTCTTACCTGCTCAAGGTCCTCGGGTACCAGGTCACAGCGAACGACTTCCTCACATTCCCTGGTGTCATCGCGTCCGCCACCGTGGTCAACCACGGGGTAACACTCGCCGCGGCGGACATCGACGCGATCTGCGGGCCGGCCGCCGATGACCGCGATTTCGTCCAGCGCAACTTCCGCGGCGTGTATTTCACCGATGCCGACCGGCGCTTCCTCGACTCAGCCTGGTCGCACATTGACCGCATGGACGGCCACAAGCGGGCCATTGCGATCGCCGCGCTTGTCCTGGCCGCCGCCCGCAAACAGCCGCGCGGCGTATTCACCTTCGCCGGCCTGCGCTACGACGACGGCCGGCGTGACCTGCGCCTCGGTATGGGCGAGCATTTCCGTGCGCGGGCCGCAGAGTACAACAGCGTCGTGTTCGACAGCGGCCAGCGGTGCGCCGCAGGCCACGGGGACGTCTTCGCCATCGAGCCGCAGCCCTACGACGTCGTCTACCTCGATCCGCCGTACGCGCCGGCCAGGGACGACAACTGCTACATCAAGCGCTACCACTTCCTTGAGGGCCTGTCGGTCTACTGGCAGGGCCAGGAAATCATGCAGCACACCCGCACCAGGAAACTGCAGAAGCGGTACACGCCGTTCTCCTACAAGCGCACCATCACCGATGCGCTGCGCCGCACCTTCAGCAAGTTCTCTGGCTCCGTCATCGTCGCTTCCTATTCCTCGAACGCGGTGCCCGACGCGGCGACGATCGAGGCGCTGCTGCGCGAGGTGAAGGAAGATGTGGAGGTCCGGCTGATCGACCACACCTACAGCTTCGGCACCCACTCCGCCGCCCTGCGCCGTGCCGCGTCCGAGTACCTGTTCATCGGCAGGTAGCCCGGGCCGGTCCATGCACCTGTTCATCGGCAGGTAGCCCGGGCCGGTCCATGCACCTGTTCATCGGCAGGTAGCCCAGGCCGGTCCATGCGGCACGGCTAGCGGCGGCGGAGCCCGATGATGGCTAGTTGAGCCAACCAGGGAGCCGGGCACCAGGAGCTCGGAGCCAGGTCCTGGGGTTCGCGTCGGGGGAGCGTGACCGCCTGGCACCCGCCCTGACCGCCTGGCACCCGCCCTGACCGCCTGGCAGCCGCCCTGACCGCCTGGCGGCCCGCCCTGACCGGCTGGCAGCCGCCCTGACCGCCGCCTGGTAGTGCTGGGATCCCAGGCTTTCTCGGCGGACTTTCCCGTCATCAGAGGCCAACCTGGCGGCCACTATCACGTATCGCTCTTGACGTATGGCAAGACACGCGGGTGTAATTTCATCCATGTAATTCTCGTGCCCTCGGGAGCGGGGCGCGAACCGACGGGGTTTGGAGGGGTGGAGGTGCGCTGTGGCTGACGTCATCGTCTCGCTGGTGCACGACGGTTTCGGCATGAGCGGCGAGGATGATGCCGGGGAGCTGGGCTGGCAGGACCGGGCCCTGTGCGCGCAGACCGATCCGGAGGCGTTCTTCCCGGAGAAGGGCGGATCCACCAGGGAAGCCAAGAGAGTGTGCCGGAGCTGCGAGGTACGGGCCGAGTGCCTGGAATACGCGCTGGAGCATGACGAGCGCTTCGGCATCTGGGGCGGCCTTTCTGAGCGTGAGCGCCGCAGGCTGAAGCGCGAGGCGGTCTGACCGGCCAGGACGTTTCCGTTTCAAAAGCTCTTCGGGTTGTCATCGGGAAAGCCGCGGTTGGGCAGGACGGGCGTGGCGGGCGGGGACGGCCAGGCAGCCTGGGACCAGCGAAGCGCTGCGTCTGGCCGTCGCCGGATCGTCGCTTCGCGTATTGTGCACGAGGTACCCGGGCCTGCGAGAACCGTGCCGCCGACGCGCGTGCCGGCCCCGCGGGCGAGCCCTCGATGAGCAAACGGACCCTTGTCGCCGAACGATACGTACCCTCAGCATGTCGTCACAGCAGTGATCGTCGCGCACGACGGCGCCGCGTGGCTGCCGCATGTCATCAGTGCGCTGCTCGGCCAGACCCGGCCAGTTCAGCGGGTCGTTGCCGTCGACACCGGCAGCCGGGACCGCAGCGGCGCCGTGCTGGCCGGCCAGCTCGGCCAGGCAGTCGTCTTCGGCATGGAGCGCGATACCGGCTACTCGGCCGCGGTTACCCGCGCGCTGCAGCACCGGGCCGCGAACGTGCCCGTGCCCAGGCCGGCCGGCGTTCCCGACGGGGATCGGGTCGAGTGGCTCTGGCTGCTGCACGACGACTGCGAGCCCGCCCCCGACGCGCTTGAGCAGCTCCTGCATGGCGCCGCCGAGACCAAGTCGGCCGCGGTCCTCGGCCCGAAGGTGATGGACCTGGCCGACCGGCAGGTGATCCTCGAGGCCGGGGTAACCATCGATACGGTCGGCCGCCGGATCACCGGCATCGAGCCGCGCGAGGTGGACCAGGGCCAGCACGACGGCGACCGGGACTCGCTGGCTGTCGGCAGCGCCGGGATGCTGGTCCGCCGCGATGCGTGGGACGAGGTCGGCGGCTTCGACACTGCCATGACGCTCTTCCGTGAGGACGTCGACTTCTGCTGGCGAGTGCACGCGGCCGGCTACCGGGTCCGGGTGATCACCAGCGCGGTGGCCTACCACATGGAGGCGTCCGCGCGGCGGCGGCGGACCGTTTCGATATCCCGCCGCCCGCACCGGCTCGACCGCGGCAACGCGCTGCGCACGCTGCTCGCGAACCTGCCGGCCGGCCCGATGCTCGCCTCACTGGCCGGCAATGTCACCGTCTCGGCCCTGCGCACGATCTTCTTCCTGGTCGCGAAACGGCCGGCTGCGGCGCTGGACGAGCTCGCGGCTGGCGGCTCGGTGCTCGGGCATCCGCTCCGCCTGCTCAGCGCGCGGCGGCAGCGGTCCCGCGGCCGCCGGGCTGCCTACGGCCGGCTGCGGCCCGAGCTCCCGCCTGGCCGGTCGTTGCGGCGGCTCGCGGAGTTCGCCGCCGACGTGCTGTCCCGGTCGACACAGCTCGACACGGCAGGCAGCCACCATGCGTCGGAGGATCCGTCCGAGGACGACTCGATGCTGGTCGACAACGGGCTGGCGCAGCGCGTCCTGACGAATCCGGGCGTGCTGCTCTTCGCGGTGCTGACGGTGGTCGCGCTTGTCGCCGAGCGCTCGCTGCTTCGCGGCGGCACGCTCGGCGGCGGCGCGCTGATACCCGCGTCGGGGGGCGCCGCCGGGCTGTGGCATGCGTACCTGCAGGGCTTCCATCCGACCGGAATCGGCTCGGCCACCAGCGCCCCACCGTACCTGGCGGTGATCGCGGCGCTCGCCACGGTCATGGGCGGCAAGCCGTGGCTGGCGGTGGACGTAATCCTGCTCGGCTGCGTGCCGCTGGCCGGCCTGACCGCGTACGCCGCCGCCCGGCGGATCACCCGCCTCGCCCCGGTGCGGGTCTGGACTGCCGCCGCGTACGCGCTGCTGCCAGTGGCCATGGGATCGGTTGCCGACGGCCGGATCGGCACCGCGGTCGTCTTCGTGCTGCTGCCGCTGATCGCGCTGACCGCGGCGCGGATGTTCACCCAGCCGCCGCGGCTGGCCCGCCGCGCGGCCTGGGCAACGGGCCTGATCGTCGCGGTCGCTACCGCATTCGTGCCGCTGGTGTGGCTGATCGCACTGATCGCGGCGGGCCTTTCCGCGCTCGCCTTCAGCTCTTCCCGGCGCGGTATGGCGGCCAACCTGGCGATCACCGTGGCAGTGGCCCCGGTGCTGCTGGTGCCCTGGACGATCCAGGTCGCCACCCATCCGTCCCTGCTGCTCCTCGAGGCCGGCGTGCAGGCGCCCGGCCTGGCCAGCCCTGACCTGCCCGCCCGTGCCCTGCTGCTGCTCAGCCCTGGCGGGCCGGGCATGCCGCCGTTCTGGGTCACCGCCGGGCTTGCCATTGCCGCGCTCGCGGCGTTGCTGCTGAGCAAGCGCCGCGTGCTGGTGCTGGCCGGCTGGGGCGTCGCGCTGTCCGGCCTGCTGATCGCGATCGCGGTGAGCCGCCTCGCGGTCACGCCGCCGGGCGCGGACTCAAGCGTGTCGGCCTGGCCCGGCGTCGCCCTCACCGTCGTCGCCGTCGGCCTGCTGCTTGCCGCGGCAACCGCGGGCGACGCCATCCCCCGGCTGCTGGCCGGCCGGGCCGGAGGGCCGCGTACCCTGCGCAGCGCCCGCGGACTCAGCGTTGTCACGCTTGCCGTTGTCGCGTGCTCGGCACCAGCCCTGGCGGCCTCGTCATGGGTGGTCAGCGGGATCCGCGGGCCGATCGCCGCAGCAGGCGGCCAGATCGTGCCCGAACTCATCTCGGTGTCATCGGACAACGGACTGCGGCTTCGCACGCTGGTGCTGCGCGCGGAGCGCGGCCAGGTGAGCTACGCCGTGCTGCGCGGAACCGGCCCGTCCCTTGCCGACCCGGAGCTTGCGCCGGTGCCCGCTGCCCAGCGGGCGCTCGGCAAGGCTGTCGCCACCCTGGTGGCCCCGAATGGCGGAGATGCGGTGGATCAGGGCCATGCGCTCGCGCAGTTCGACATCGGCTTCGTACTGATGCCGGCCCCGGTCAATCCCGGGCTGGCGCGAGTGCTCGACGGAGTGGCTGGGCTGCGGCCAGTGAGCTCGACATCATCCTTCGCGCTGTGGCGGCTGCTGGACTTCCCGGCCCGGGTGCGCGTCGTCGAGGCCAGCGGCAAGATCGTTCCGCTGCGCTCGGGCGCGGTCGGCGTCGCGGGTGCCGCGGTGCCAGCCGACGGGGGGACGCTTGAGCTCGCCGAGCCGGCCGGGCGCTGGAGCGCCACCCTGAACGGTCATCCGCTGACGCCCGTTCCCTCGCCGGCCGGCCGGTGGGCACAAGCATTCCGGCTGCCGGCCGGCGGCGGACGGCTCAGCATCGGCCACGACGACACCGAGCATGATGCCGCGCTACTCCTGGAGCTTGCCGTGCTTGCCGTCGTCGCCGTGCTGGC
>WNEY01002637.1_pt1 | contig 13189 bp, 16 predicted proteins | sample 5400531 | NCBI WGS metagenome assembly WNEY01 (sample SAMN13153338, study PRJNA577476) | soil metagenome | isolation source: 200 cm saprolite under Douglas fir tree site 1 | place: USA:California | collected 2015-04-18
GACGACAAGAGGCGGGGATGGCGAAGTCCGGAGAAAAACATTCGGAAGAACCCTCCACCCCTCTCCAGTGGCCGGTCCGCGACGCTCACCACCTACGTGGACGACGATTGGAAGAAGCCCCTCAAGCCCGGGACCTGGGCCCATGGCCTGGTGACGGAAGTGAAGTCCGACCACGCCATCGTGCGCTTCGGCGGCGTTACGGCCCGTGTGGTGCCGCCCGATTTTGTCTGGACGGATCTTTCACACACCGCCGAAGTCTTTTCGCCCGGCGACGTGGACCTCTTTTTTATTAAAGACGTCAAAGGACAAACGGCTCACGTGACGCTCGACCAGCACCCCGATGTGCAGGGCGCCCTGGTGGCCATCGAGAATTCAACCGGCGCGGTCAAGGCCCTGGCGGGAGGGTACGACTTCGAGGAGAGCAAATACAACCGCGCCCGCCAGGCGGAGCGCCAGGTCGGGTCGTCTTTCAAGGTCTATGTTTACGCGCAAGCGTTGCTGGACGGCATGTCGCCCTTTGACCGGATTCTTGACTCTCCCGTCAGTTACATGACCTCGTCGGGCGAATGGACGCCGCACAACTTCGATAACCGGTTCGAAGGTGAGATCACGTTGCTTCACGCGCTGGCCGAGTCGCGCAACGTTCCCGCGGTCCGCCTGCTGGCCAGGATCGGAGTTGACAAAGTCATCAAGCTTAGCCGGAAGTTCGGGATCACTTCCCGGCTGGTCCCCAATCTGCCCCTCGCGCTGGGTGCGTCGGATTTGACGTTGCTCGAACACACTTCGGCTTTCACCACTTTCCCCAATGACGGGGTCCACGTGCAGCCACGCATGATCGCGCGGGCCACCAATTACGACGGGCGCGTGATCGACGAGTTCCCGCCCGAAGTCGCTGACGTGCTCGCCGCCCCCATCGCTCGTCTTGAAATCTCCATGCTCCGCGAAGTCATCAATTCGGGCACGGGCGTCAAAGCGAAGACGCTCAACCGGCCGCTGGCGGGCAAGACCGGCACGACGAATGATTTCACCGATGCGTGGTTCATCGGGTTCTCGCCCTCGCTGACCTGCGGCGTCTGGGTGGGGTTCGACGATCATCACCCGCTCGGGCCGAAGGAGGAGGGCGCTCGTGTGGCCCTGCCGATCTGGATGGAGTTCATGGCAGAGGCCTTAAAAGACCAGCCGGTAGAGGGCTTTCCTTATTCGCCTTTATTGACCAACCCCGAGCAGGTCAAGGAAATTCTGGCCAGCGCCGGGGCTGAGCGTCTGTCGGTCGGCCGTTCCCCGTCCGCAAGCGCGAGCCCTGTTCCCTCAGCCCCACCCCAGGCGGAGTCGTTCCGACCTGCCGTTGGCGCTTCAGGCTCACCTTCGACTCGGGCGTCCGTTATTGCGCCGGGCTCTGCCGACCTGGACCGAGCCAAAAGGAGTCCCGCGGCAGTGCCCCCCAAAACGACTCGGGCCGCGGCCCCGGCACTCTCAAACCCAAACCCGGCGGCAAGTGCCACGACCACGCATTCGCCTCAATAAAGGTCCGCGCTCTCGCGGCACGAGCCGGCTTTCTCACCCGTTACGAAAGTGGTCATACCCGCCGGGCTTGAGCGTCCGCTCCACTTCATTTCTTCCGATAAGGACCATTTTCCCTGAACTCGTGATTTCCCCGATGTGGTGCAGCGGGATTCCCCGATACTGCCGGGGAATTCGAGAAGCCTTTGCTTCCGGCACCGTGAAGAGGAGCTCGTAGTCTTCGCCGCCGTGAAGGGCGAGCTCGAGCAAATCGTCCGGCTTTTCAAAAGACGTCCGTCCTGCCGCGCGTGACCTCCGGTCCGAACCGGTCGGCACAGGTCCCGGGCCAGGAACGCGATCGGCCCGCAAACGCGCTCCGACACCGCTGGCTTCGCAAAGATGGCCGAGGTCGGTCGAAAGTCCGTCGCTGACGTCAATGAGCGCCGACGCCAGGCGGTTCTTCGAGAGGAAGAGGCCGAGCGCGCAGCGCGGCTCGGGATAGAGATGGGCTCGCAGGGCGCGGCTTGCGGGACCGCGCGACGGACTCGCTCCACGAGTTTTGAGCAGTCGGAGACCCAGGGCGGAGAGTCCCAGCCGCCCGCTCACAAAGATCCAGTCACCCGGCCGTGCCCCCGAGCGGAGCACCGCGCCTCCACGGGGAATTTCGCCCACAACGACCACATCGACAACGCTCCCGCCGTGCACGACGGCAGTGTCCCCGCCAACCACTTTCACGCTGAACCGGCGAGCGAGTGAGGTCAGTCCGGCAAAAAATGCGTTGATCCACGCGCGGGTTGCGCTGCGAGAGACGGCGAGTGACACCAACGCAAATCGCGGCACCCCGCCCATGGCGGCAATGTCGCTGAGGGAGCGCGCGAGCGCACGGTGACCGACCGTCCGAGGCGGGTGAAGGGATGGAGAAAAATGAACTCCCGCGATGGAGAGGTCTGTGGTTAATAAAAGCTGGTGTCCGCGCGAGACTTCAGCCACTGCGGCGTCGTCCCCGATCCCGACGCTCAACGCCCGGAGGCGCCTCTTATCGAGACGTTGAAGCCATTGAACAAATTCCGTTTCCGACCGAAACATGTCTCGACCGAGGTCCCGCGGTGCCGGCCAGGGGTTGATTTCCGTCCCCGAATCCTGAACCCATTTGGACCTTATTGCAAACATATACCAGGTTCTGGGCGGTTGGGGACGAGGGGGCGGCGCGCTCCCGATGGGCCTTGACAGTTGGGGTCTGCTTGGGTAGCATGGGTGTTTCGCAACCGGAATTTACGCCGTTCGGCCAGCTCCCTGTCCCTCAATGTCAATTAACGACGAGAAGGACCTAGGGAGTAACATTGTCCGCGGAGCAAAAAGATGGATCGGACACACTACACGTTTCTGATCTTTTCGGGTGCTCACGGTAAATTTCGCAGGGTCCAGCTCCCTTTTTACGTGATCCACTTGACGCTAGCTTTCAGTATAGTCGGGATTCTGACCGTGGCGGCGCTGGCTAACAGCTACACCAGAATGCTGCTTAAAGTTTCCGACTACAACAGCCTTCGGACCGAACGCGAAGCGTTGAAGAACCAATACCGGTCGCTCGAGGATGTGGTGAGCGAGACCAACGCGAAGCTCGATTCTCTCAGGTCGCTGGCGGCGGAAGTTGCGCTCACGTATGGTTTTGGCGCGGCGAGGCAGGCCCGTTTTCCTCAAGGATTGCTGGCCCTGGCGACGGAGGGTCCTTCGAGCGCTGAGTCCGCCTACCGCACTTCTCTTTACGCATTCAATCTGATGAAGAGCGCGGCGCTGAATTCCCTGGGGGATGCGGTCGCGCTTGATTTGTTCTCCAATGTCCACATCGACCGGACGACGGTCCCGTCAATTTGGCCCGTCCGGGGGCAGGTCACGGCCGGGTTTGGCCAGAGGATGGACCCGTTCAGCGGCGAAGGAGCGTTCCATGCGGGGATGGACATTTCGGCTCCGTACGGCACGCGCGTCGAGGCCGCGGCGGAAGGCATGGTTTTTTACGGCGGGCCTGACCAGGGATACGGCAACGAGGTCTTGATCGACCACGGTTACGGAATCAAGACGAAATACGGTCACTTGACCGACATTTATGTGGTGGTTGGCCAGGAGGTCAAGAGAGGGCAGGTCATCGGGACCGTCGGCATGAGCGGCAAGGCCACCGGGCCTCATTTACACTACGAAGTCATCGTCCACGAGACACCAGTAAATCCCGCGCGGTATCTGCACGGCTAGCATTTGACCCTGATCTTAGACAGAGTTGCAACTTGGCGCTTTGCTGCATGCGAGACGGCGCGTCTCATTTTTGACGGAGCGAAAACAGCCGCACAGGTTAGCGTTGTTTGATGGACAGGGGCGGCCGGAGGCAAAGGGGTTTGCCGAAGGTTGGTGCTTCCGAGGAGCGCGGAACCCCTGCTTCAGGGAGTCAGGGGGGCGGGGAAAAGGGCGGGGTTATTTCCCCCTTGCAATTTTGCTGCCGATTGGCTAAAATTGTGAGGTTGTGGTGGCTGGCGTAGCTCAGCTGGTAGAGCATCTGATTTGTAATCAGAGGGTCGGGGGTTCGAATCCCTTCGCCAGCTCCAGGGTGACGGAGCGCGGGCGCTGGGTCGGAACACACGCCGCCGGGGTGGAAGGGCGAGCAGGTTTATCAGTCCTATTCGCACGAACTCGCCGCAGCATTCGCGGGCTGCGCGGCATGGGCGAGTGCGTTAAGCCAGTCGCAATCAAGGACCTTCTGGACCAAGCGAAAAAAAAGGCGCGAGAGAAAGCGGCGCCCCACCTTGCCTTCTCCCCGGCAACTCGGAATCGGACAGGTGGCCGAGTGGCTAAAGGCAGCAGACTGTAAATCTGCCGCTCCTTGCGAGCTACGGGGGTTCGAATCCTCCCCTGTCCACCAGGTCCGAAGAACATTGATTGGGGGTTTGGGGCGAGCTGACTGTTCAAGGCCTGAGCCGATCGACCCTCGCTTATCGGTTTTGGTTGGCGGGAGTAACTCAGTGGTAGAGTCACAGCCTTCCAAGCTGTTGGTCGCGGGTTCGATCCCCGTCTCCCGCTCCAAAAATTTTTTGGTTTGATATTTCGGTCTAAAAATTCAAAGCAGCTCGCGCTGCGCGCGGGTTTCAGTCGCGGATTTGCGGCTGGGCCGATGTAGCTCAGTTGGTAGAGCACGTCCTTGGTAAGGACGGGGTCAGCGGTTCAATTCCGCTCATCGGCTCCGGATTTTTTCAGTGCTCATCGGTTCCCCAGCATGAGTCCATCGGGATAACGGTGGGTCCGGGTGTGCAGCGGCGATCAGTCGTGGACAATGGATTGTCCCGACCCGGCAAGGCCAACGTCGGGCATTGTAGTTCAAGAGTGAGGCGAAGCAGCCATGGCCAAAGAAAAGTTTGATCGGTCGAAGCCGCACATGAACGTAGGGACGATTGGGCACATCGACCACGGGAAGACGACGCTGACGGCGGCGATCACGAAGGTGTTGGCGAAGGCGAACCCGAAGGTGAAGTTTCGCCCCTTCGACTCGATTGACAACGCGCCGGAGGAGAAGGCGCGGGGGATCACGATTGCGATCGCGCACGTGGAATACGAGACGAAGAACCGGCACTACGCGCACGTGGATTGTCCCGGGCACGCCGACTACATCAAGAACATGATCACGGGCGCGGCGCAGATGGACGGGGCGATTCTGGTGGTGGCGGCGACGGACGGGCCGATGCCGCAGACGCGGGAGCACGTGCTGTTGGCGCGGCAGGTGAACGTGCCGTACGTGGTGGTGTTTTTGAACAAGTGCGACGCGGTGGAGGACGCGGAGTTGCTCGAGTTGGTGGAAGTGGAGGTGCGGGAGCTGTTGTCGAAGTACGGGTTTCCGGGGGACAAGGTGCCGGTGATCCGGGGGAGCGCGCTGAAGGCGCTGGAAGGGGACGCGAAGTGGGAGAAGTCGATTCACGAATTGATGGAGGCGGTGGACACGTACATCCCGCTGCCCGAGCGGCAGATTGACAAGCCGTTTCTGATGCCGATCGAGGACATCTTTTCGATCTCGGGGCGGGGGACGGTGGTGACGGGGCGGGTGGAGCGAGGGAAGGTGAAGGTGCAGGAAGAGGTCGAGATTGTGGGGCTGCGCCCGGAGCCGTTCAAGCGGGTGGTGACGGGGGTGGAGATGTTCAAGAAGCTGTTGGACGAAGGGCAGGCGGGGGACAACATCGGGGTGCTGTTGAGGGGGACGGAGAAGGAGGACGTGGAGCGGGGGATGGTGCTGGCGCGAGCGGGGTCGATCACGCCGCACACGAAGTTCAAGGCGGAGACGTACATTTTGACGAAGGAAGAAGGGGGGAGGCACACGCCGTTTTTCACGGGGTACCGGCCGCAGTTTTATTTTCGGACGACGGACGTGACGGGGGTGTCAAAGCTGCCGGACGGGACGGAGATGGTAATGCCGGGGGACAACGTGGCGCTCGAGATCGAGCTGATCACGCCGATCGCGATGGAGAAGGGGCTGAGGTTCGCGATCCGCGAGGGCGGCCACACCGTCGGCGCCGGCACCGTCACCGATGTGCTGCAATAATTGAGAGCCTATGCTGCACCAAAAAATTAGAATCCGGCTGAAGGCTTACGACCACAGGGTCCTCGACCAGTCGGCGAGCGAAATTGTTTCTACGGCGAAGAGGACCGGCGCGCAGGTGGCGGGGCCGATCCCGCTCCCGACCGTCAAGAACAAGTATTGCGTCCTGCGCTCGCCGCATAGTGACAAGAAGTCGCGGGAGCAGTTTGAAATCCGGACGCACAAGAGGCTGATCGACATCCTGGAGCCGAACGCCACAACCATTGACGCCCTGACGAAACTCGACCTGCCGTCCGGCGTGGATATCGAAATCAAGGCATTCGGCAAAGAGCACACGAAGTAAGCGCCGGCCTGGCGGAGGTCTTGAGGAATTCGGTGGACGCGATACTGGGGAAAAAGCTGGGGATGACGCACATCTTCAAGGAAAACGGCGATGCCATCCCCGCGACCGTTCTGAAGGCCGGCCCCTGCGTCGTGGTGCAGCGGAAGAGCGCCGGCAAAGATGGCTACGAAGCGGCGCAGCTCGGGCTGGTTGAACTCCCTCCGCCGCGCAAGGTCACCAAAGCCATGGAGGGCCATTTCAAAAAGGCGGGTGCCAACCCCGTCCGGTTCCTGCGGGAGGTCCGGCTGAGCACTGCGGATTCTGAGGTGAAGGTTGGCGATAAAGTGCTGGTCGAACAGTTCAAGGCGGACGATTTCGTGGACGTGACCGGGATATCGAAAGGGCGCGGCTTCGCCGGTGTCCACAAGCGGCACCATTTCGGAGGAGGCGGCGCGGCCCACGGCTCAATGTTTCACCGGGCGCCCGGCTCCATCGGCGCGTCGGCATTTCCCTCCCGGGTGCTGAAAGGCACGCGCGCCGCCGGGCATATGGGCATGGATCAGGTGACGGTGCGCAATTTGCGCGTCGTCCAGGTCTTGCCCGAAGACAATGCCCTGGTGGTCCAGGGAGCTGTCCCCGGGCCGAACGGCCGGTACGTGGTCGTGCGCAAGGCGAAGGCCCCGCACAAGTAGAACAGGCTTATGGCGATAGTCGAAGTTAGAAACCTCGCGGGCGAAAAAGTAAGAGAGTTGGAGCTGGCGGACGAAGTGTTTATTGCCAAGCCCAACCGTTACCTGTTGTGGGAGGCCACGAAAGCTTTTCTGGCGACCCGGCGTCGCGGGACTCATTCGACGAAGAGTCGCGGGGAAGTGCGCGGCGGAGGGAAGAAGCCGTGGAGACAGAAAGGGACGGGCCGAGCCCGCGTCGGGAGCATCCGCAGTTCGCTGTGGCGGCACGGGTCCATCGCGCACGGTCCCAAACCCCGGAGCTACGCGTACGAGCTTCCGAAAAGAATGCTTCGGGGTGCCCTCCGGTCTGCGCTGGCGGCGAAGTTCCAGGAAAACAAACTGGTGGTGGTCGATCAACTGGCGTTGCCTGAAACCAAAACCAAGTCGTTTGCCTCGTCGCTCGTCAAGTTGGGTTTGCAAAAGACGGTCTTGCTGGTGAATGACTCCTCGAACCGCAACCTCGAGCTTTCGTCGCGAAACATTGAGGGGTGCGAACTGGTGCGGCACCACAACCTCCACCCGTATCACGTGCTCAGTCACGATGGCTTGCTGATTTCGGAGGGGGCGATCAGGAGACTTCAGGAGTCCTTGCGATGAGCAGGAGCCCTTACCAGGTCCTCAAGAAGCCGGTGTTGACTGAGAAGAGTCTGTTGGCGAAAGAGCGGGCGCGAACGCTGTGCTTCCGCGTAGATCCTGGGGCGACAAAAGCGGAGATCCGGCAGGCCGTCCATGCGGTCTTCAAGGTAAAGGTCGAATCGGTGCGCACGGCCATTTTCCGCGGGAAAATGCGGCGGAGAGGGCGGACGTTCGGCTACCAGCCCGAATGGAAGAGGGCTTACGTGAAGCTCAAGGCCGGTGAGAAGGTGCCGGAGTACTTCGAAAATGTCTAGTCGCGCGGCAGGGCAGCTCCGCGGGAGTCGCTGAGGGCGGAAATCATGGGCATAAAAACCTACAGGCCGTACACAGAAACAAGACGGTCCCAGACCGGGTTGACGTTCGAGGAACTCACCACTGCGGAGCCGCACAAGCCGTTGCTCGAGCCCAAAGTCCGGATTTCCGGCCGGAACAACCGCGGCGAGATCACGATCTGGCACCGGGGCGGCGGGCACAAGCGCCAGTACAGGATAATCGATTTCAAGCGCGACAAGATTGGCGTCCCGGCCCGAGTGACGACGGTCGAATACGACCCCAACCGCTCGGCCTTCATCAGCCTGCTGAGCTACGCCGACGGCGAAAAGAGGTACATCCTGCACGCGCTGGGACTCAAAGTGGGAGACAAGGTCGTGTCCGGCCCCGACGCGGACATCGTGGTGGGCAATGCCTTGCCGCTGAGAAACATTCCGGCGGGCACGATGGTCCATAACATCGAGCTCCGGCCGGGCAAAGGCGGGCAACTCGTCCGCACGGCAGGGGGTACTGCTCAGGTGCTGGCCAAGGAGGGCGATTACGCCCAACTGCGGTTGCCCTCGGGCGAAATCCGCATGGTCCACATGGATTGCATGGCCACGATTGGGCAGGTCGGCAACCTCGACCACGAAAATATTTCGATCGGCAAGGCGGGGCGCAAGCGTTGGCTGGGCATCCGCCCTACCACGCGCGGCGTAGCCATGAACCCGGTGGACCATCCCCTGGGCGGAGGAGAAGGGAAATCTTCCGGCGGCCGGCACCCGACGACGCCCTGGGGCCAGCCGACGCGCGGTTACAAGACGCGCGGGAATAAAATCTCCGATCGGTTCATCGTGAAGCGGCGCGAGAAGAAGTGAAAGGAGCGGGAAGTGGGAAGGTCGCTGAAAAAAGGGCCGTTCGCCGATGAGCACCTGATAAAGAAAATCGAGCTGCTCAACCGGCGGTTTGAAAAGAAGGTGATCAAGACCTGGTCTCGTCGCTCGACCATTCTGCCGGAGATGATCGGTCACACGATTGCGGTCCATAACGGCAGGAAATTTATTCCCGTGTACATCACGGAAAACATGGTGGGACACAAGCTGGGTGAATTTTCTCCGACGCGCACCTTCAAAGGGCACAGCGTCAGGATCGCTGCGGAGAGGGCTGCCGCGGTGGCTGCTCCGCCGGCCGCGGGCGCGGGTCCCGCACCCGGCGCGGCGCCTGCAAAGCCAGCCGGGCCGCCGGCGGGCGGGAGCACGACTTGAGGAATTTTCGAGGCTGAGTCAAGCGGATGGAAGCACGAGCCACGGCAAAATACATCAGGGTCTCGCCGCAGAAGGCGCGGCTCGTGGTTGACCTCATCCGGGGAAAAAACGCCGGCGAGGCCATGAACATCCTGCACTTCACGAAGAAGCGCGTGACGCGCGAGATCGAAAAAGTCCTGCGTTCGGCTATTTCGAACGCCGAGCAGAAATCGGAGAAGGTGGACGTGGACCGGCTCTTCGTAAGCCGGGCCTACGTGAACGACGCGCCGCGGCAGAAGCGGGTCCGGCCCGCGCCCTTCGGCCGCGCCTATCGCTACCAGAGGCGCATGAGCCACGTTACGGTTGTGGTGGAGGAACTCCAGAATTGACTGGACCCGGAAACGAGCCGGGCGATTTAACGAAGTCAAGTCGCCGCACGGGCTCTCCGGGACGATGAAGAAGGAGGCACGAAGTGGGTCAGAAGGTTCACCCGTTTGGGTTCCGCCTGGGCTACAACAAGACCTGGAAGTCGCGCTGGTTTGCGAAGAAGGAATACGCGGAGTTTTTGCACGAGGACTTGAAGCTGAAGAAGCGGCTCAAGGAGCAGCTGCGCGCGGCGGGCGTCGCCTCCATCGAAGTGGAGCGGCCGGGGAACAAGCTGAAGATCACTATCTTTACCGCCCGACCGGGGATCATCATCGGCCGCAAGGGCGCCGAGATTGACCGGCTTCGCCAGGAAATCCAGAAGCGGGCGGGGCGTGAGGTGTTGCCCATCAACATCCAGGAAGTGCACCGGCCTGAACTCAACGCGCAACTGGTGGCCGAATCGATCGCCCTGCAGCTCGAAAAACGCGTGGCTTTCCGGCGCGCGATGCGCAAAGCCGTGGACTCCGCGCTGCGGTTCGGGTGCAAGGGAATCAAGATTCGTTGCGGAGGTCGTTTGAACGGGGCTGAAATCGCCCGCTCGGAATGGTACCTCCAGGGTCGCCTCCCCCTGCACACGCTGCGAGCGGACATCGATTACGGCTCCGCCGAAGCCATGACGACCTACGGTGTGATCGGCACGAAGTGCTGGATCTATAACGGCGACATTCTGGAGCGGAAGCAACCGCGTGAGAAATCGGCGGTCGCGATTGCGGCCCCCGCTTCCTAGAGCCGTTCCAATTATTTGGAGCGCTTTCCGTGAGCAGCGCTTTCGAGCATTCTCGAAAGGCCTCGGCTTAAGCATTTCGGCCCATTAAGTTGGAACGGCACTGGAAACCGATCCGTGCCCGGGCCCGAGGCGCTGCGTACCTGGCAGTGAGCGCCCGGGGAACGTCGCCGCTAGGGATCGTGGGCGTAAAGAGCAGACCTTATGTTGATGCCGAGCAAAGTGAAATACCGAAAGCAGCAGCGGGGAAGAACTCGCGGCAAGGCTTGGCGCGGCTCCCAGCTCGCTTTCGGCGACTACGGCCTGAAGGTCTTGCAGCCGGGATGGATCACCGACCGACAGATCGAAGCCAGCCGGGTGGCGATCATGCGCTTCGTCAAGCGCGGCGGGAAGGTATGGATTCGGATTTTTCCCGATAAGCCGGTGACCAAGAAGCCGGCCGAGACTCGCATGGGAAAAGGGAAAGGAGCGCCCGAATTTTGGGTCGCCGTCGTCAGGCCCGGACGAATTTTATTTGAAATGGAAGGCGTCTCGGAGGAAGAGGCCCGCGAGGCCCTTCGACTGGCCAGTCATAAATTGCCGCTGGCCACTCAATTTGTGGCCCGCGCCGGCGAATTGTAAGGGGGCGCAGGAGCGATGAAAGCGGAGAAGATGCGGGAATGGTCGGCGGACGAGTTGCGGGCCAAGGAACGCGAATATTCCGGCCAGATGTTCCGGCTTAGATTCCAGCTTGCCGGAGGCCAGACGGACACGCTTCCGAAAATTCGCGAGCTGCGAAAGGATATCGCCCGGGTGAAGACCCTGATCCGCGAGCGGGAGCTGGGGGCTCCGGAATTACCGGATAAAAAGCGATGACGAGAAGGCGACAGGAAAAAGTCGGGGTTGTGAGCAGCAGCAAAATGGAGAAGACCGTCGTGGTCACGGTGGAGCGGCAGTTCAAACACCCTCTCTATAAGCGCGTGATCAGGCGGTCGAAAAAGTTTATGGCCCACGACGAGAAGAACGAGTGCAAGGTGGGCGACGTGGTCCGGATCGAAGGGACGCGTCCCTTGAGCCGCAGAAAGCGCTGGCGGGTGACGCAGGTGGTTTCGCGGGCGGCGGCGGTCGCTCCCGTGCCGGAGGCCGCCGTATGATCGGGATGCGGACCATCCTCCAGGTGGCGGACAACTCGGGGGCGCGCAAGCTTGCCTGCATTCTGCCGGTGGGCGGAGACGTCGGCTTGCAGGCGAGCCTCGGAGACGTGGTCACCGCGTCGGTGAAGGAGGCTGCGCCCGACAGCCCGATTCCCAAAGGGAAAGTCGTCAAGGCCGTCATCGTCCGGATGCGCAAGGAACAGCGAAGGCGCGATGGGAGTTACATCCGCTTTGACGAGAACGCCGCCGTCCTGATCAACGACGCGGGAGAGCCCGTCGGAACGCGCGTCTTCGGGCCCGTGGCCCGGGAGCTGCGGGAGAAAAAGTTTTTGAAGATTGTTTCGCTCGCTCCGGAGGTCTTGTAATGGGACGTTCGCTCGGCATTCACAAGGGTGATGTCGTTCGGGTGATCGCCGGTCGGGACAGGGGGCCGCTGGACCGCGTGGTCCTCAGGGCCGAGCCTGAAAAGCAGCGCGTGTACGTCGAGCACGTCAACATGGTCAAGCGCCACACTCGCCCGAACCCCGCGAAGCAGATTCGAGGGGGAATTCTGGAAAAAGAGGGGCCCATCCATATTTCAAACGTCGCCCTCGTTTGCAGCGACTGCGGGGCCACGCGCATCAAGCGCGCGATGAAAGCCGAAGGCAAGAAGGTGCGCTTGTGCGCCAAGTGCGGAAAAGTGCTGGATAGGTAGCCAGGAGAAAGCCTGGGGGAAACGGTGCCGCGGCTCAAAGAACGTTACCAAAAGGAGATCGTGCCAGCCCTGATCAAGGAGTTCAGCTACTCGAACCCGATGGCCGTTCCCCGGCTTCGGAAGATCGTCGTGAATATGGGCCTGGGCGAGGCCATTCTGAACGCCAAGCTGCTGGACGCGGCGACTCGCGAGCTCGCGCAGATCACCGGACAGAAGCCGGTCGTCACCAGAGCCAGGAAATCGATCGCCAATTTCAAGCTGCGCAAGAACATGCCGATCGGGGCTATGGTGACGTTGCGGGGAAGCCGGATGTATGAGTTTTTTGACCGGCTCATCAACGTGGCGCTGCCGCGCGTCCGGGACTTCAAGGGGCTCTCGACGCGCGCCTTCGACGGTCGCGGCAACTATACGATCGGCCTGCGCGACCAGTTGGTTTTCCCCGAAGTGGACTATTCCAAGGTGGACAAGGTCAAGGGAATGAACGTATCCATCGTGACGGACGCTCGCACCGACGCCGAGGCGATGGCGCTGCTGCGCTGCCTGGGGATGCCTTTCCGGGCTGAAACCCAGCGGCGTCAGGAGGGCGAGCGGTCCGGAGAGAAGGCAGGAGACTAACGCGTGGCAAGAACATCGCTGATTGCCAAACTCCACAAGAAGCCCAAGTTCAAGATCCGCCACAGGAACCGCTGTCTGATATGTGGCCGTCCTCGCGGGTACTTGCGGAAGTTCAAGATGTGCCGCCTGTGCTTCCGCCAGCTTGCGCTTCGAGGCGAGATTCCCGGCGTTACCAAGTCCAGTTGGTAGGATGAATCAAAGCGGGTCGCAACTTAAGATTGGGGAGCGTCGTGTCAGCCATTACTGATCCCATCGCGGACATGCTTACTCGAATCCGGAACGGGATTCGGGCGCGCCATCAGCGCGTCGAAATGCCCTCGTCGAGGCTCAAGGTGGAAGTCGCCCGCGTCC
>WNEY01002639.1_pt1 | contig 13188 bp, 10 predicted proteins | sample 5400531 | NCBI WGS metagenome assembly WNEY01 (sample SAMN13153338, study PRJNA577476) | soil metagenome | isolation source: 200 cm saprolite under Douglas fir tree site 1 | place: USA:California | collected 2015-04-18
GGCGACCAGGCGCGGGACCACCACCACCGCCGTCCGTCCCTGCGCGGCGCGGGAGAACGCGACCAGGTTGTCGGCCCGGGGGCCGGTCGGCTCCAGCGGCTGGTAGTCGCCGCCCCCGAACAGGTCGGGTTCCTCGCGGCGCGCGTGGAGGGCGGCGTGGGTGAGGAACAGCTTGATGCGGCCGTCTTGCCAGTTCTGGTACAGCTCGCGCGCGAGCGCGGCGCGCGGCCAGTCGTCGGCGGCGATCTCGCGCAGCATTCGGCGCCGCGCCTCGAAGTCCACGGGCCGGCGGTTGTCCGGGTCGACCAGCGAGAAGTCCCACAGCTCGGTTCCCTGGTAGAGGTCGGGCACGCCGGGCGAGGCGATCTTCAGCACCACCTGCGCCAGCGAGTCGTGCATGCCGATCTCGGCGACCTGCCGCTGAAATCTCAAGAAGCTCTTCCAGAAGCCGTGCTTCGGAGGGAGCGCGAGCGCGTCGCGCACGAAGCCCGTCACCGCCTCTTCCCAGCTCTTGTTGTCCTGGATCCAGCTGGTGTTGACCTTCCCCTCCTTGATCGCCTTCACCATGTACTGCCGCAGCCGGCGCGAGAGCTGCTCCATCTCCTCGCGCGCCGGGAGCTGCGGCTGCGTCCCGGGCGGCTGGTTGGGCCAGACTCCGACCAGCGTCTGGAAGAAGAGCATCAGCTCGTTGCGGTCCGGCGCCTTGCGGCCGTCCACCTCGCGGAGCAGCGGCTCGAGGCGCCGCGTCCAGGAGGACAGCGCCGCCGCCCAGTTCCGGGGCACCTCGCTGAGCGCGTCGATGCGCGTGCGCGTGTCCTCGCCGCGCTTGGTGTCGTGGGTGGCGGTGGCGAGCAGCGTGCGCGGCCAGCTCCTGGCGCGGAGCTGGTTCCAGGCGTGGAACTGCTGGGGCGTGACGCCGAACTGGCGCGGCTCGCCGCCCACCTCGTTGAGCGAGAGCAGCCGGTTGTAGACGTAGAAGGCGGTGTCTTCGAGCCCCTTCGCCATCACCGGCCCGAGCATCTGCTGCAGCTTGATGACGAACGCGAGCTGCGCCGGCCGCTCCTCGGGCGCCACGTAGGCGGCGAACTTCTGCAGGAGGATGTCGGCGATGAAGTCGTAGATGGACTCGTTCTCGACGGGGTTCTTGCGCTTGGCGGAGGCGGCCGCCTGCAGGATGTACCGGCGGTCGCGCTCGTCGACCACCCCGTCGCCGGAGATGTACGTGCGGTACACGGGGAAGGAGGCGATCACCTCGATCAGCGCCGCGCGCAGCGAGTACAGGGTGAAATCGCGCGTCCAGCGGTTCGCTTCCGAGATCCGGTTCAGCTGCCGGGCGAGCAGGTTCATCTCGGCGGCCATCGCCGTGTACAGGACCAGCTTCTTCTTCTGGTAGACCAGCTCGTCGAAATCGGTGCGACCGCCGATGTAGCGGGTGTAGATGCGGTCCATCAGGTCACGGGCGGCGGGATCGACGAACAGGCCGTTCACCTGGTTGAGGAAGTCGTAGCCGGTGGTGCCGCGCACCGCCCAGCTCTCCGGCAGCTTCTCCGTCCCGCCGAGGATCTTCTCCGCCACCACGAACATGGGGCTGAAGAACGGCGAGGCGGGCCCGCGCTTGCGCAGGTCGAGCGCCATCTGCTCGCGCACGGCGGGCTCCAGCTCGTCCCACTTCTCTCCCCGCCGCTCCGCGATGGCCTGGGCGCGCTGCAGGATGTGCGCCTCCTGCAGCAGGCGGAAGTAGCGGGACGGGTAGGCGAGCCCGTCGGGGTGGTCGACGCGGAACCCGGTCACCTTGCCTTCGGCGAGCAGGCGCAGCGGCAGCCGGTGGGCCTCCTCGAAGACCACCGGGTCCTCCACCCGGATCGCGGCCAGCGAGTTGATGTCGAAGAAGCGCCGGTAATTGATCTCCTCCGACGAGACGCGCCAGTGGGCCAGCCGGTAGACCTGGGCCGCGAGCAGCCGGTCGAGCAGGTCGAAGCTGCGCGGCTCGCCCGGCTTGCCGTTGAAGATCGAGACGTTCTCCTCCAGGTGCTCGCGGATGCGCGGGTCGGTCGCGCACAGCGCCGCCACGCGGCGCTTGACGATCTCCTTCTCGCGCCTGCGCTCCTCGCGCTTCTCCGGATCCTGCTCGTGGCGCGAGGGCAGGTTCGAGACCGCCGTGACGATGCTCTTCAGCTCGTCGAGCGAGGGGTAGCCCTCCGGGAGCTTGTGCTGCAGCTCGTCGAGCCGCCAGCCGAGCACCTGCCCGTACGAGCGCGGCGACACCGGGAAGAGGTGATCGTAGTACCGAACCTGGAAGGCGCCGTTCACGAGCTGGAGCTTCAGCTCGCCGCGCTCGAGCACCGCGCCGTAGCGGTCGCCCAGAATCGGGATGAGGACCTTGTCGGCCAGCTCCTCCTTGACCGGGTGCCACTCCACGTCGAAGAAGCGCGCGGCCCGCGCCGATGGCCCGTTCTCGAGCAGGTCGAGCCAGAGCGTGTTCCCGCTCCCGATCCCCATGTGGTTGGGGACGATGTCCAGCACGTACCCCAGGCCGTGCTCGCGCGCGGCTGCGGACATCGCGGCCAGGTCCTGCGGGGTCCCGAGCTCCGGGTTGAGCTGCTGGTGGTCCTGCACGTCGTAGCCGTGCATCGAGCCGGGCGCGGCCTTCATCACCGGCGAGGTGTAGATGTGCGAGAGGCCCAGCTCCGCGAGATACGGCGCCAAGTCCGCCGCGTCGCGGAAGCGGAAGCCCTTGTGCAGCTGCAGCCGGTAGGTCGCGAGCGGCTGGGGAACGGCCGCCAGCTCGGCCGCCACCTCGTCGAGCACACGGCGGGCCCGTTCCTCCGCTGCCGCGGGACCGAGCTCCCGTTCCTGGCGCACGCGCGCCTCCCCGGGAGTCGCTGTGATCTAGCGCACTCTCCCGTACCGCTCGGCAAGATGCGTCAGGAGCCGCGCCGCGGCTACCGGCTCCGGAGCGGTGTCCATCTCTCCCAGGCGCCAGGGCAGCCTCCACGTCCAGTTGTGGCGGCCGACCGTGCCCGGCGTGTTGAGGCGATCGCGCCGGCCGAGCGCATCGGTGATCGGCGTGAGGATGGCGTCGGACGCGGCGGAGTAGAGGAGCTCGAGCAAGGCGTTCCTGGTGGCCTCGGTGTAGTGGCGTGGATCGCCGCGCAGGTCGCGCAGGAACGGCTGCTTGAGCTGCTCCCGGCGCTCGTGCTCGGGCAGGCCCTCCCACCAGGCGTACAGCGATTCCGTGTCGTGCGTCCCGGTCACCGCCAGCGAGATCTCGGGGAACTTGCTCACGTCGCGCGGGACCCCGTCGTCCACTTCCCAGCGCAGCACCTTGGTGCCCGGGATGCCGATGTCCGCGAGGGACTGCCGCACGAAGTCCGGGACCGTGCCGAGGTCCTCCGCGATGACCTCCGCCTTCTCCCCGAGGAGGCCCAGGATCCGCTCGCCCTGCTCCTTCTGCTCCGGCTCCTCGGCCGGGACGAAGAAGGGCGGCGACTTGTCGATGGGCCGCGCGTAGGTGCGGTACAAGCCGACCACGTGATCGACGCGGAAGGCGTCGTACAGCTCGGCGGCGCGCATGGCGCGCACGTTCAACCAGGGGTCGCCCGCGTCGCGCATCTCGTTCCAGTGCGGGACCGGCAGCCCCCAGTCCTGGCCGTCGGCGCTGTAGGCGTCGGGCGGCACGCCGACGCTGGCGTCGAAGCGGAAGAGGTGCTGCAGGCCCCACACGTCGGCCGAGTCCTCCGCCACCATGAACGGCAGGTCGCCGAGCATCTTCACTCCCAGCGAATTCGCCTCCGCTCGCCCGCGGCGGAACGTAGAGTCGGCGATCCACTGCGCGTAGCTCAGCCCGGCGATGGCGTCGCGCAGCTCCTCCCTCGCGCGCGCCAGCGCCTGCGGCTCGCGGTCGCGCAGCGGCGGCTCCCAGTCGCGCCAGCTCTTCAGGCGCTGGTCGTGCAGCGCTCGGTACAGCGCCCAGTCTGGCAGCCACTCCCGGTGCTCCTCCTGGAAGGTGGCGAACTCGCGCGCGCGCGCCGAGCCGCTCCGCAGCTCGCGGTCGCGGAAACGCTCCCACGCGCGCCGCAGCGCGGACTGCTTTGCCGAGCGGACCGCCTCGAAATCGACGCGCTCGTCGCGGCGATCCGCGTCCAGCTTGCGCTTCTCGTCGTCGGTGAGCCGGCCATCCAGCTCCTCGACCGAGTCCAGATCGATGTAGACGGACTCCAGCGCGCAGGAGCTGGACGCGGCGTACGGGCTGTCCTGCCCGGGCGACACCTCGTTCAGCGGCAGGAGCTGCCACATCGTCGAGCCGCCCTGGCGCAGCCAGCGCGCCACCGCCCCGGCGTCGGCGTAGCTCCCCAGCCCGCCGCGCGGTCCGCGGACGCTGGAGAGGGGCAGGAGCAGTCCCGCGCGCCGCCCGAGGTTGAAGCGATGTCCCAAATCGTGCTCCGACTGCGAGCCCCCGTTGTAGCCACGCCGGGACGGGACGGCCACTCCCTATCGCGTATCGGTGCGTTAGTGGATACGTGGTAAAGCCAACACCCATGCCGAAGCGGGCCACGACCGACCACGGGGAGATCATCCATTTCGCCGGGCGCCACCGGCTGTTCCCCGTGGTACGCAAGGACGACCCCGCCGCGATCCGCCTGGCCTCGCGCGAGGACGTGACTGCGGACGAGGTGCGGGTCGGCTGGCCGGCCTACTTCCGGCCGTTCATCGACCGCCGCCTCGTCTTCGTGTACGACGAGACGGGCGGCCAGGCGGTGACCCGCGCCGAGGCGGATGCCCTGCAGGCGGCCCATCCTTTGGGCCCGGCTGGCGAGGCTTCTGCTTCGGCGACCTAGACCTGGCCTCGACGTCGTCCTCGGTGAGCCATGACCCGCTGCGCGGAAGCGAGGCGGGCTCCAGCGTGATGCGGCGCCGCACCGGGTCGCTCTCCACCACCCGCACGCGCAGCTCGTCGCCGACCCCGTAGCTACGGCCGCTGGTCCCGGCGCGGAGCCGGTGGTGCTCCTCGTCCAGCTCCACGTTCTCGCCCAGCTTTTCCTTGGGGATGAGGCCCTCGACGTACACGTCCTTCAGCTCGCAAAAGAGGCCGAAGTCGGTCACGCCGGCCACCACGGCGCCGTACTCCTCGCCCACCTTGTCCATCATGAACAGGGCGGCGAAGTAGGCGTCGATGTCGCGCTCGGCCTTCATCGCGGCGCGCTCGCGCTCGGAGCACTGCGCGGCGATCCCGGCGAGGTACTCCTCCTGCTCCTTGCGCTCGGCCTCGCGCATCGGCCGGCCCCCGCGCGCCCAGTGCTCCTTGAGCAGCCGGTGCACCATCAGATCCGGGTACCTCCGGATCGGCGAGGTGAAGTGGAGGTACATCGGCGCGGCCAGACCGAAGTGCCCGATGTTGTCGGGGCTGTATTGCGCCTGCATCATCGCGCGGAGCAGCAGCGAGTTGAGCGCCTTCTGCTGCGGCTTGCCCTCGAGGAGCCCGAGCAGCTCGTTCAGGGCCGCCGGCGTCAGCTCGGCCGGCAGCTCGAATCCGTGCAGCCGCGCAAGCTGCGCGAACGCGTCCAGCTTCTCCTCGTCGGGCTCATCGTGGATCCGGTACACGGTGGGCAGCCCGCGCGCGTCGAAGAAGCGGGCCACGCCTTCGTTGGCGGCCAGCATGAGCTCCTCGATCAGCCGGTGCGCGTCGTTGCGCGGGCGGCGGACGATCTCCTTCACCGAGCCGTCGTCGGCCAGGACCATCTTCGCCTCGGGGAGGTCGAAGTCGATCGATCCCCGCTCGCGCCGCCGCGCGGTGAGCTTCTTCGCGAGCTCATGCGCGACGCGCAGATCGTCGAGCAGGGGCCGCACGTCCGCCTGGGGCTCTCCCTCGAGCGCCTCGGCGACCTTGGTGTAGGTGAGCCGCGCGTGGCTGCGCATCACGCCTTCGTAGATCTCGGACTGCAGCGGCCGCCCCTCGGAGTCGAGCGCCAGGTCGCAGACCATGCAGAGGCGGTCGACGTCGGGATTGAGCGAGCAGATGCCGTTCGAGAGCCGCTCCGGCAGCATGGGCAGCACCATGCTGGGGAAGTAGACGCTGGTGCCGCGGCGCAGCGCCTCGCGATCCAGGGCGCCCCCGGGCTTCACGTAGTGGGCGACGTCGGCGATGGCCACCACCAGCCGGTACCCGCCCTCGCCCACGCGCGACACGTGCACCGCGTCATCGAAGTCGCGCGCGTCCTCGCCGTCGATGGTGACCAGCGGCAACTCCCGCAGGTCGCGCCGGCCGGCGGTGTCCTCGGAACGGACGTGGTCGGGGATGCCCTCGGCGGCGAGCAGCGTGGCGGGGTCGAGCTCGTCCGAGAAGCCTTCCGCGTAGGCCGTGGCGAGGATCTCCACCCGCGGATCGCCCGGCTTTCCCAGAACGCCGACGACGTCGCCGCGCAGCGGACCTCCGTGTTCCCGCTCGAGCTTGACCTTGACCAGCTCGCCGTCCCGCGCGCGCGGATCGCGAGGCACCGGGATGGGATCGGTGAAGGCCCGGTCGTGCGGCTCCACCCAGGTCGCCTTCCCTTGCGCGCGATACACGCCGATGACGAACTGGCGGCGGCGCTCGACGATCTCCACCACCTCGCCGACGAAGCGGCCGTCGCGGCCGCGCTCGACCGAGACCCTCACCACGTCGCCGTCGAGCGCGCCGCGGTTGCGGCGAGGCGGGATGAACACGTCGTCCTGCCGGCCCGATCCGCCCTGCAAGGGGCTGACGAACCCGTACCCCTCGGGCTTGAGGTGGAGGATGCCGGTCACGGTGCGGCTGGCGGTCGGCGGCTGGCCGCCGGCGGAACCGCTCGCCGGGTGCGGCTTCTTGGGCCGCGCCGCCGCCTGCTCGCGCGTCGCGTTCTTGCCGTCTCGACCGTCGCCGCGCCGCGCCCGCTGCGAGCCGTTGCCACCCTGGCGGTCCGGCGTCGGTCGGAAACGGTACCGGTGCCCGTCGAAGGTGGCCTGGCCCTGGCCGAGGAGCTGCTGCAGGGCCCGCCGCAGCGGCTGCCGTGCGGCCTGGCCCAGGTGGAGCTGGCCCGCCAGCTGCTTCAGCGTGAGTCCGTGGCCGTGCGCATCGCGCAAGGCGGCGGACACCGCGTCGATCTGGACTTGCATGGGGGGAACCTAGTTCTTTTCGCCGCCGCCGTCGCCAGGCGGGCGGTAGCCGGGCACGTTCTTGGCCAGGAAGACTTGCAGCGAGATCTTCAGCTCCGCGGGCATCTCCCGCGCCAGCTTGTGCCTGCAAAGGGCGCGCGTCGCCTTGTAGGTGCGCACGAAAGTGATGCATGGCGGGCAGAGCGAAAGATGCGCTTCCAGCGCCTCCGCGCGCTCCGGCGGGAGCGACCCATCGATGTACTCGCCGAGGAGCTCGACGCAAGCGGCGCAGTGCTCGAGGGGATTGGCCAACGTTTTCCGTCCTGCGGGTGGGTGGAAGTATGGACGCTACCGCAACCGGGCCACGTGGGAAAGATGCTCCTGCCTGGACGCCGATTCGATCATTCTCCGAAGAACTCGCCAAGCTTTTCGCGCAGCGCGAGCCGGGCCCGGTGCAGCCGGCTCTTGACCGCGGGCACGGTCAGGTCGAGGGCGTCCGCGATCTCCTCGTTGGAGAGCCCGTCCACGTCCTTCAGCAGGAACACCGTTCGATAGTCCTCGGGCAGGCCGGCGACCGCCTGGTCGATCGCGCTGCCCAGCTCACGGTCCATCATCTTCTCGTCGGCGCGTTGGGACCAGTCGCTGAGGGGCGCCGGGTCCAGATGGCCTTCCGCAGAGAATCTCGGTCCTTGGAGCTCCAACGGTTGGTCCGTCAGGGCGTCCGGCGCCCGGCGCTTGCGGCGCAGGCGCATCAGCGCGCTGTTCGCCGCGATGCGGTACAGCCAGCTGGAGAACTGCGCCTCTCCGCGGAAGTTGGGCAGCTTCTGGTAGGCGTTGAGGAAAGCCTCCTGCAGCACTTCCTGGGCGTCGGCCTCGCTGCCCGTCATGCGCAGGGCGAGCCGGTACAGCTGGCGCTGGTGCCGTGCGACCAGCTCCGCGAACGCGCTCGAGTCGCCGTTCTGCGCCTTCCGGACGAGCTCGACGTCCGGGACCTGTCCCGGCTGCTCCGCTTCCCGCTGCTCCGCGGGGGCGGTCCGTGTAGGCGTATCGGCCATGAAAGGGGCGGACCCTAGAGCAGCGCGAGTAGGGGGTCAAGCCCGGTACCGTGTCGCGAACAGGACGTTCTCAGGGGAAGATCTTGCCGGGGTTGAGCAGGTCGTCCGGGTCGAATGCTCGCTTCAAGCGCTTCTGCAGCGCGACCACCGCCTCGCCCTGCTCCTTGCGGAGGAAGCGGCGCTTGGCCATCCCCACGCCGTGCTCCCCGGTGATGGTGCCGCCCAGCCGGACGGCGGTCTCGATCACCTCGTCGATGGCGGCCTCGCCCCTCGCGCGCTCGTCGGCGCTGCGGAAGAGGAAATTTACGTGCAGGTTGCCGTCGCCGGCGTGGCCGTAGGCGGCGGTGGGGAACCCGTGCTTCTCGCCGATGCGGCGGACGGCGCGGATCATCTCCAGCAGCTGACCGCGGGGCACGGCGACGTCCTCGCTGATCTTGAACGGCCGGATGTCGGTCAGCGCGATCCCGGTCATGCGCCGCGTCTCCCACAGCTTGCGGCGCTGCGCCTCGTCCTGGGCCGCGAGCACCTCCAGGGCCCCGTGCGCGGCGCACAGCTCGCCCGACCGCGCCAGCTCCTCGGTCACGCCCTCGCCGTGGCCGTCGTGCTCGATCAAGAGCGCGCCGCCGACCCCCTCCGGGAACTTGAAGGGCGCCCTCGGGGCCAGCGCACGCATGGTGGGACCATCGAACAGCTCGCACGCCCGAGGCAGGAGGCCGGCGTCGAAGATGGCCTGCACCGCGCCGGCCGCCGCGTCCTCGTCGGGGAACAAGGCGAGAAGCGTCTCGACCCGCCGCGGGAGCGGGATGAGCTTCAGCGTCGCCTCGGTGATCACCGCCAGCGTCCCCTCGCTGCCGACCAGGAGGTGGGTCAGATCGTACCCCGCGACTCCCTTCCAGCTCCGGTGGCCCGTGCGAACCACGGTACCGTCTGCCAGCACCGCCTGCAGCGCCAGCACGTAGTTGGAGGTCACGCCGTACTTCAGCGCCCGCGGACCTCCCGCGTTGTGCGCGAGGTTCCCGCCGATGCTGCACATCGCCTGCGAGTTCGGATCGGGCGGATAGAAGAGGCCCTGCTCCTCGACCGCGTGCTGCAGCTTCTCGAGCACCACGCCGGGCTGCACCACGCACACCATGTCGGCGCGCGAGACCTCGAGGATGCGGTCCAGCTTCTCCAGCGAGAGCACGATGCCGCCGCGCTCCGCCAGCGCCCCGCCGCTCTTGCCGGTGCCGGCGCCGCGCGGCACCACGGGCAGCCGCTTCTCGCGCGCGTACTTCAGCACCGCCACCACGTCGTCCACCTGGCGAGCCAGCACCACCGCCTGCGGCGGATAGCTCCCCAGGCCGCTCTCGTCGCGCTCGTACGGCGCCGCGCGCTCTCCCTCGGGGATCACGGTCGCGCCGGGGAGCAGCGCGGACAGCTCGGCGACCAGGCTCACCCGAACACCTCCACCGCGCTGCCGGTCATGGCGAAGGGCGCCTCGGCGGCGAGGAAGCGGACCACCTGCGCGACCTCGCGGGGCTGGATCTCCGGCGGGAACGAGGTCTTCTTCAGCATTTCGGTGTCCACGCTCCCCGGCAGCACGACGGCGCAGAAGACGCCCTGCTCGCGGCCCTCCTCCGCGAGCGACTTGACGAAGCCCGTGAGGCCCCACTTGCTCGCGTTGTACGCCGCCGCCTGGGGCGTGCCCAGCGTCCCGGAGATGGAGCCCACCGCCACGATGCGCCCGCGCGTCCGGCGCAGCGCCGGCCAGGCCGCCTTGGCGCAGAGGAATGCGCCCTTGAGGTTCACGCCCAGCACGCGGTCCCATTGCGCCTCGGTGAACTCCTCGATCGGCCCGCGCTCGAGCACCCCCGCGTTCAACACCAGCACGTCCGGCGGGCCGAGGTGGCGCTCGACCTCCCGGAAGAACCGCGCCACGTCCGCGGAGCTCGAGACGTCGCACTTCTGGCTGAAGACGCCCGGGGGGACCTCGGGCGCCGCCTGCGAGGCGCAGACGGCGACGCGCGCCCCGGCCGACCCCAGCACCTCGGCGCAGGCCCGGCCGATGCCGCGAGAGGCGCCGGTCACCACGCAGACCTTGCCCTTCAGGTCCATCCAGCACGCATCTCATAACGTGCGCGCTCTGAAAAGCGTAGCGCCACCCTCTCATGCGGAACCAGTTCCAGGCTCGCGCGCGCCAGCCGACTTCGAGATGGCACAGGTCGTGGATTCCGCGTCCGAGGACTCTACAGGTACTTCGGCAAGAAGAGCGACCTCTACGCCGAAGCGATCGCCCTCTCGTTGGGAGAACCCCCCGCCTCGCGCTGGCAGGGAGTGAGCGTCGACTTCGCCGCCGCCGACGCCGCCCGGCAGGTGATCCGCGCGTACCTCTCGAGGCAGCACTTCGACGACATCGACCGGAGTTGCCCCCTCGTCGCGGTCCCCAGCGACGTAGCGCGCGGCGACCCGACCGTGAAACGCGTCTTCGAAGAGGTGTTCAAAGCCATGGTCGACCTCTTCCGGAAGGGGCTCCGGCGGAATGACGCAGACGGCCGGCGCCGCGCGCTGGCGATGGCGGGAATTTGCGTGGGCGGCATGGTGGTCGCGCGCGCGCTCGCCGACGGCGACTTTGCCGATTCCCTGCGCGAGGCCTCGATGACCTTCGCGCTTCGCCTGGGGGGCTGGTCGGGAGCGCCCAGTCGCGGCCCGGCCCGGCGCGGAACCGGACGGCACTGATCCGGAGCTCGTGCCTGCCCGTGCGGAACCAGGTGTTCGGCGGGCAGGGACCCGAGCTACAGACCGTCTGCGACCACGGGTCGCCTGTTCTTTGGCGCGTGTTTCGTCGCTGCGGCGAGGGCGCGGTCACGAGCGAACCGCACGCCGCGCGTAGCTCGACCTCTATCTTGCGCGCGACTTCTTCCTCGCCGGCGAGGTGAAGCGCCGCCTGTTCATCGCGGGGACGCAGGGCGAGGCGCACGGGCTGGTCGTCGCCGAGGACAAGCAGACCTCTCTGCTGGTCGGGATGGGGTTCTACTTCTTCTGAGCGAGCGCGCCATGAGCAAACCCTCCACGAGCAGGTCCGTGGAGGGTTTCCGCCGTGCTCATTCCCATCACGTACGCCTGAGGTCACGCGTCGTCGCTGTCCCGCCCATCCTCCTCCTCCGCATCTTCCTCCTCCGAAGCGCCGAGCAGATAGCGCCAGGCACCGAGCAGTTTTGGCGTGCTGCCGTCGGCGGCTAGCGGGGTGAACGCATCCCTCACGGTACTGCGGTGCGGGTTGCCAGGTCCCGCTCCGCCACACCCGCCGACGCCGCGCGGGAACAGGTCGGTCACGAGGATGCGCGCCTCACCGAACGACGAATCGCTTCGCGGGCCCAGGTCGTCCGTCGTGCAGTACGGACCCTCGGTCCCGACGGCTGCCGCCGGGCCGAATCTGTCGAGGCCGAGCGCGGTCAGGTTGGTCGGGATTCCCGTGGTCCCGGTCGGCGGCCCGGTGACGAAGCGATCCCGGTGGTGATACAGCGCGAAATGCCTCGATGCCGGCGTTCTGCCGATGTGCACCCAGCTGTCCACCACAGGGGGGGATTGGTTCGGAATGCGGGAATCAGGAGGACCCGACAGCATGACGACGCGGGGCACGCGACGGAGCTGCGCGATCAGCGCAGCGTGACCCGCACCCTGCGAGTGCCCGCCGACGGCGATCCGTGACCAATTCGGTTTGCCGCCCTTGAGGAATCGAGACCAACCCTGGTGCGGGTGGTTGTCGTCGAGGTATTCGAGGAGCTTCGTCAGCCGATAATCGATGCTGTTGGGGACGTTCACCGTGACGTCCTCCGAGCTGTCGACGCCGGTCACGATCTCGAGGCGCATGTTGCCCGAGCAATTCGGGTTCGGGTTCCCCGGGCAAACGCTCTCGATCGCCTTGTCGTTGCGGTACATCAGCCCGATGACATGGTATCCGGCGCGCGCCGCCTCGCTGCTGAAGTCCTGGTAGTCGGCTGGCTTGTTCGTCGTTCCGGGCATGAAGACGAAGAGCTTTCCGTTCCGCCTCCGCCCGGCGGGCAGCCAGACATGATGCTGCGCGTGCTCATTGTCGTTCGGCTTCCAGTCGATCTCCGCGCCTGTCACATCCGGGAAGACCGTCTCGGGGACGAGAGTCGTGAATGGCTCCTGCTGCCGTTCCTGCTCGTCCGACAGCGAGAGCGACCCTTCCGAGGTTGCGGCATCCTGCGGGCTCACACCGCCGCATCCCGCCACAGCGACGGCCGTGGAGAGAACGGCCGCACTCCACGATCGGATGCGTTGCATGTTCTACCTCCCTGAGTGATTGGAGCACGCGATCCGCCTCGCCGGGACGGCGGGGCATCACCGCGGTTGCTCTCACCAGCAAGGGGCGGGCCATCACACCGAAGCCACGCCACCAGTGGAACATCGAGACGCCGCGCTCGCCAGCGGCGCCGTCACGGCGTCACGCGCCGTCACAGTCGACCGTTTCGGCAGCATCCGCGCGGGCGTTCGTGCCGCTACCGCTTCCAACCTCGTCAGCGCCCCACCTGCACCGATGCCTCCGGGTTGTCGTTTCGTCCCGCGCTACCGCTTCCAACTCCTCGTCACCGCTCCGCCTGCACACATGCCTCGGGTTTGAAATGTCACCCATGTGTCCGGGTCCGAACCCTTTCATCTGCACCCAAGCCTTGATCCCGATACCCTTCTCCTCGTCTATGGCTCCCCTCCCTGCGCGGCCGGTGCATGGCACGGCCGCGGGCAGGTCTGCTACGCTTCGTGAGGGCAGGAAGGAAGCGTCGAGTTGGCAGAACGCCTCTTATCGGCTCTATGGCCTCGGTCCTATCGCCTGGGCTCGGCGTTCATGGTGAAGCAGCTGCGAGCCAAGGCGTCGCTTCAAGCGGAAAGCAAGAGCGGCTCGGTAGACGCTTCGCGATCCCGGCCGAGGAGACAGTGCTATGAGCACGCGACTGAAGATTGCATTCTGGTGCTATCTCGTATCCCTGCTCGGCCCGATCGCGTTCGGGCTGATGTATCTTCT
>WNEY01005239.1_pt1 | contig 13187 bp, 14 predicted proteins | sample 5400531 | NCBI WGS metagenome assembly WNEY01 (sample SAMN13153338, study PRJNA577476) | soil metagenome | isolation source: 200 cm saprolite under Douglas fir tree site 1 | place: USA:California | collected 2015-04-18
GATATTGCCTTGTGGGATATCAAAGGCAAGGCGCTCGGGCAGTCTGTGCACGCTCTGCTCGGGGGCTATCGCGACCGTGCCCCAACCTACGCGAGCGGTGCCTTGATGCGGCCGTACCCCACGGCGTATCTGGCCGAGGCCGGTCCCCGTCTGGTGCAGATGGGTTTTAAGCAGATGAAGACGCAGATGGGCGCAGAGCCGACGGTAGACCGCGAAGTCGAGCGCATACGCGTGCTGCGTGAGGGCATCGGCGAGGATATCGACTTGATGTGCGATATCAACCAGCTCTGGACGGTCAACCAGGCGATTGACATTGGCCGCAGAGTCGAGCCATACCATCTGTTCTGGCTCGAGGATGTGGTGGCACACGACGACTACCAGGGGCTCGCCCGCGTCGCTGACGCCCTGACCACGCCCATCGCTGCCGGAGAGTACCACTATGGTATCCGACCGTTTCGCCATATGCTGGAGGCCCGCTCGATCGATATCGTCATGATCGACTTGCTGCGCGTGGGAGGGATCACGCAGTGGATGAAAGTGGCCGGTATGGCTGAGGCTTTTAATATCCCTGTGGTCAGCCATCTCATTCCGGAGATCCATGTGCACCTGATGGCCGCCATCCCGCATGGTCTGACCATCGAGTATATGCCCTGGTCTCTGCGGTTGTTCGAGGAGACGCCGGCCCTTGTCAACGGGCAGCTCGTCGTCCCCAACAAACCTGGCCTGGGGCTGGCGTTTAGCCAGGATACCATCAAGCGATATCAAGTGAGTTAAGAGAGACCCATGAATCCGTTTGCGCGTCGGACCTATGGTATGCTCGAGCGTGTGACCGAGCGTGTCTATCTCTTTCGTAATATTGTCAACAGCGTTATCGTCCTGGGGGACGAGGCCGTCGCCCTGATCGACACGCAGGTCAATGCGCCGATGGCCGAACGCCTCGTGCGGCAGGTGTGTACGCTCTCCGACAAACCGCTACGCTATGCTATTAACACCCACTATCACTGGGATCATACGGCCGGCAATCACGTCTGCAAGCGCGCTGGGGCGACGGTGGTCTCCAGCGCCCTCACGAGGACATTCATGGCCACGCGTAGCGCCAGGCAACAGGCCTTCCTGGCCTCCCGCGGTTTTGAATTGGGCCCTGCGCCTTATCTGGCCGATGCCACTGTCACGGAGCCCTACACCCTCGACCTCGGCAATCAGCGTCTGTGCCTCATGCACCTGGGCAAAGCGGAAAGCGATGACGCCCTGGTCATTGACCTGCCCCAGGAAGGCTGCGTGATCGCCGGCGACACGGTGATGACCGGTAGTTTTCCAATGTTTGGTCAGCCCGTGATGAACGAAGGGCTGATGGGCACCTCCGACTGGCTGGAGACGCTTCAGGCCATTGAGCGTCTCCAGCCCGTGCATGTGCTCCCCGGGCATGGGCCCGTGGCCCATGAGCAGGAGCTTATGCTCCTCAGACGTCTTGAGCGCTATTTTCTCGAGGAAGTGGCGGCCCGGGTGGCGCGTGGCATGCCCCTGCCAGCGCTCCTCGCCGACCTGGAAAGCCAGCTCCCGGAGTGGATCACGGCTATTCCGGTGGTGTGGGGGACACCGCGCTATGCCATTCTGCGGGTGTATCGGGGCTTGGTGGACGATCCGGCTGGTGAACCGGGGTGGCAGCACTACAAACCTTCGGCCATTCCAGCCGGTGACCAGGCACGGGTGCAGGCAGCCTGTGCAACACTCGCAGATTTGCGGGCCTTTCAGGAAGTCGCCAGGGAATGCGAAGAGGGTGGCGATCTGGGCAGTGCCATTGCGGTCGCCCGCAGCGCCACGGTCTGGGCCCCCACCGAGCCAGCCGCGTGGGTATTTCTGGCGGAGTGCCTGGTGCGCAGCGCCGGGAGCGTGATCAGTGTGTTAGAAAAAGGCGACTTTTTCTCTGAGGCGCGGCAGGCGTTGCAACGCGCTCTCGAACTGGAGCCACAGTATACTCCAGCCCATCTGGCGCTCGGACGCTTTCTCGTCATGACGGCCTATCGTAATGGTGGCACGCCGACGCCAGGGATGCGGCATTTGCAGCACGTGATCGAGAGTCTACCCGTACCCGTCCACGGCCCCGAGGCCGCACTTTTGGCCCAGGCCCACTTTTATCTGGGCCTGGGCTATCGCACCATGGGTGACGAATCCCAAGCCATGGCGTGCTTCAACACAGCCCTCACGCACCTACCGACGTTCCAACCAGCACTCCTGGCGCGTCAGGGCTAACTCCGGAATCCTCAGAAGGAGGCAGCGATGAAAGCAGCCGTTTTTCGCACTGTGCATCAACCACTGACGATTGAAGATGTGGACATTAGCGCCCCGGGTCCCCACGAGGTCTGCGTGCGGACTGCGGCGGCGGGCGTCTGCCACAGCGACGTGCATTTCCAGCAGGGCCTCTACCCCTGTCCGACCCCCACTGTGCTCGGCCACGAATCCGCTGGTATCGTCGCAGCCGTAGGCTCCGAGGTGCGCTACGTGCAGCCTGGGGACCACGTCATCACCTGTCTGTCCGTCTTCTGTGGCCATTGCAACTACTGTACGACAGGCCGTCCTAATCTCTGTAACCGGGTGGACACCTTGCGTCGTGCCGATGAACCCCCACGCCTCTCCCAACGCGGGGAAGTGATGCATCAGTTCGCCAATCTCTCCTCCTATGCTGAACAGTTGCTGGTGCACGAACACGCCGTTGTGAAGATCCGCGAGGATATGCCCCTTGATAAAGCCGCGCTTATTGGCTGTGGCGTGACCACGGGCGTCGGAGCAGTGATCAACACCGCGAAAGTTCCCCCAGGGAGTACGGTAGCCGTGATCGGTTGCGGCGGTGTCGGGCTCAGCGCCGTCCAGGGGGCTGCCATCGCTGGGGCCGGCCGCATCATCGCCATTGACACACGGGCGAGCAAGCTGGAACTCGCGCAAATCTGCGGTGCCACAGACCTCGTGAATGCTTCCGAAGGTGATCCGGTGCAACAGGTCAAAGACCTGACGGGTGGTGGGGTCGAATATTCCTTTGAAGCCATCGGCCTCAAACAGACCGCGGAGCAGGCCTTCTATATGCTAGCAAAAGGCGGCACGGCCACGGTGATCGGCATGATTCCTGTAGGCACCAAGATCGAGCTGCACGGTCCAGATTTCCTGCAGGAGAAAAAAATCCAGGGTTCGAGTATGGGCTCGAACCGTTTTCGTGTCGACATGCCACGCTACGTTGATATGTATCTGAACGGCAAGTTGAAACTCGATGAGATGATCACGCGTGAGATCACGCTGGAACAAATCAACGAAATCAACGAAGCGTTTACGGCCTTGCTTGGCGGGGAAGTGGCCCGTCAGGTGATTCGCTTCGCCTCGTAAAGGGCGAGGAGGAACTGTCACCAGTCGATGCCCAACAGGCAGGGGCCGTCAGACGGACAGAGGTGGCCCTCAATAGGTGTCAAAAAGCGCGCCCCGAGGAAGAGGTTGCCCGTAGAGGACAAGGCACCGGCCGCCTCGTCCACAGCCTCATAATCTGGTCGCTGCGCTGCGCCGCCTGCCGGTTGGGAGCGCTCTCATAATTGACCATGAGTGGTGCTCCTCACCAGGTGGAACGCTGTGCCACGTTGGCACAGGTTCCAGCAGCGGTGCAGCGCCATGCCCTCACCAGAGGCGCTGCTATGGCGGTGACGCCCTTCAGCGACTCGCGCAGGTATAACACATCGTATCGCCTCGCATGGCGAGACCCCCACAGTACGGACAGCGCCTCTTGAGATGCGCGCGCTGCCTCGCGGACGCAGTGGCGTTGTCCAGGAGATCGGGATACCATGGCACGTCTGATGTCGTGTGCAGGAGGCGTAGAGTAAGTGCCTGTCGGTCTGGACCATAGCTCTGTCGGGACTCAGGAGCGTCATTCGTTCTGCGCTGTCGCCACCAACCTTTTCTCTGTATAGTGTTCTCGCTTCGCGGCTATGGCATTCGCACACCGTGTCTGTATCCTCTGCCGTCCAGAGCTTGAGTAGCAAGGAGAGGACGCGGCATGTGCTACACCTGGATCGTTCTGCTCGTCGGAGCACGCCCTATGGGATGGTGATCCTCTCCCAGGCGTGTGAAAGAAGAGCCAGAGTATAGCTTGCAAAAGTTTTTAGATCAAGAGGTACTAAAACATACTAGCCAATATGTGCTCTCCAGGGGGATAACTGGCTCTTCCTGGTGCTAGCATACCGCTCATGGGGCCCAATAGGGTATGCTTAGAGCAAGGACATTCAGGGCAGGTGGCTGCGTCTTGCCCTCATCATGCTCGTGCCGAGACGGCCCTAGGGAGGATAGTGATGCGTGAGCGATGGCTCTTGGCAGGTCTACTTGGGAGCTGCGCCTTGGGTCTGGTAGTGCCATCTATGGTAGCAGCGCAGATCAATATTGGCATTAATATTGGGACGCCTCCACCGCCTCCCCCGCCTATGGTGATCGCCGCCCCACCCCAGCTCGTCGTGATCCCAGGGACGCAGGTCTTCTATGCCCCGGACGTGCCCCACAACTATTTCTTCTACGGCGGGAAATATTATGTCTTCCATGAAGGAGCGTGGTTCTTGGCGCCAGCCCACCATGGGCCCTGGACATTTCTTGCAATGGAGCACGTGCCGCCTCCCCTCCGCCGCGTGCCTCCTGGCTACTATAAGGTCCCCCCTGGCCATCGCAAGGACAAAGGTCCTCCACCATGGGCGGAGCAGGGCAAAGGCCACAAACCCCACAAACACGACGATTAGCCTACACAGGGAGCCCAGACACCCCGGCCCCTTGACGTCTACGCCGTTGGCCGGTAGGTCGTGTAGTGCCCTTTTACCATCTGGGAGGCCCTGGAGCGCGAAAATACCCAGCTTTGGGAGACGACGTATCGTCCACGCGCCCAGAGGCCGTAGCAAAGGAGATATCTATGCTGCGTCTATCCCGTCTCTGCATGTCTATCCTGTTGTGGGTGCTCGTTCTTGGGTCGGTCACTCCGGCGACTGCCAAGGCGCCACCCCCCTCCGGGACGCTCAGGATCTCCACCACCTCCATTGCCGTGGGGATCGGCGTCAACTGGGGGACCGGCATCCTGACCGCCCGTGGCAAACGCTACCCGTTTGCACTCCAGGGCCTAGAGATCGGTGGAGTGGGGGTATCCAAGGTGCAGGCGACCGGGCAAGTCTACCACCTGAGGCAGGTGGCCGACTTTGCGGGCACCTATATAGCGGTGATGGCGGATGCGGCCGTGGTGCAGGGGGCAGGGCTCCTCACGATGCGGAATCAGCATGGTGTCGTCATCAATCTCCAGTCCGTACAGCAAGGCGTGAAATTGACCGCTGGGGGCGAAGGGATCACCATTAAGCTGAAAAACAGCCGTACCAGCCCCTGAGTGAGACGTCTGGGGACAGAGGAGGAGCCCCGTTGTCACGGCCTAACAGAGAAGGCCCTGCAGGCCCTGCAAACCGATGTCGCCCAGCCAACAGTGTTTGTCGCCCCTTCTCGCACGGAAGAAGCCCAGGGGAGATCATGACTACGCTGATTCGTCTGGATATCTTCTCCGCTTACCTCTGACCCTGGTACTATAATGTCACGGTGCCGAACGGCCACATACCCATACTAGAGGATCAGCAGCCCAATAGCCGCGGCCAAGATCAAGACCAGGATAGCCCCGAGTTGCATGACATAGGCGACGAGAAAGAGCCCCAGCACCAGCGCCACCCCCACAATGTGAAACTGGCCCCCTGAGGCCGAGTGCATTATGCGCACAGCGCTGCTGGCCAGGAGTGCTGCCGCGGCATACTGCATGGCCATAAGGCCGCGGCGCACCAGGCCATGGTCCCGGTATTGTACGAGGAGGCTGTATGCCGCGATGGTGAGCACCAGGCCAGGCAAGGCTATTGCGATGGTGGCTACCAGCAGCCCGGGTGTCCCGGCAGCCCGGAGGCCGACCATGCCGGCCAGTTTGAGGATGCTGACCCCCGGAAAGGCAAAATTGATGCCGACCAGCTCTCCGAACTCTTGTTCCGAAATCCAGCGCGGCACCGCTTCGGACTCCAGCAGGGGGATGGCGGCATTCCCGCCACCGAAGGCCAGGAGCCCAATTTTCGTACAGGCCCAGAACAGCTCCAGCAGCGTACCGATCATCGTGCCACCTCATCGGCTGGTGCATGCCTAATGCTTTGCTGTAAGAACGGGCTTATGCGTGTTGACGATGCATGGCAAATCCGTTACCGTAGGACAAAGCCCAACCTGGAGACGTCGCAGGTCCATGCGGCGGTGACTATGTGCCTGGCGTCGGACGATGCTGAGATAATCACGGGTGTAAGCATAGCACAGCCCGGAACAGCTAGCCGCTGGAGGAGGGAGGGAGATGCAGTTTTACACCTTCGATGAGACCACCTACCCTGGCATTCCTGACCACGTCGGTCCTGAGTCGAAGCTGACCAATAGGTTTTGCGACCCGGAACTGGCGGCTCAGACGTACCACGAGCACCTCGACGAGTGGGCCATCTGCGAAGATCTCGGGTTTGACGGGGCCCTGGTCAACGAGCACCACTTTACCTACTTCAACATCAATCCCTCGTGTACCGTCCTGGCAGCCGCCCTCATCATGCGAACCCAGCGCATGAAGGTAGGGGTCATCGGGCACGTGTTGCCGCTGCGTCACCCCATTCAAACGGCGGAAGAGTTTGCCCAGCTCGATGTCCTCTCCGGGGGACGGTTTATTGGTGGTATTGTGCGGGGTGTGCCGCAGGAATATGTCTCCTTCAACGTTGACCCGTTCACCAGTCGCGAGCGCTTTGCCGAGTCTTACGAGATCCTTACGAAGTGCCTGAGCGAGGAGTTATTTGACTATCAGGGCAAGTTTTACAATCTGAAGGCGGTCTCGGTGTGGCCCCGACCGTTGCAGAACCCCTTCCCGATCTGGATGCCGGCCGGCTCCTCAGAGACCATCGAGTTCGCCGCGGAGCGGCGCATTCCTATTGCCAGGGTGTGGAACCCTACTGTGGTCTTCCAGGACGCCTTCGAATACTACAAGGAGGTCGCCAAAGAACGCTTTGGTTGGGAAGCTGGCCCGGAGTACTGCATCGGGTCGCGCTACATCCATGTGGCCGAGACCAATGAGCAGGCCATTGCCGAGTGCCGGGATGCCGTGATGTACGTGCGGCGTCTCACCACCTTCAGCCGCCCGGTGCAGGTGCCGGCGGCAGTGCCAGGGATTCAGACGGATCGCTCGTTTGACTATCGCAAGCGTTCACGCGGCGCTGAGATGCCGCCCCCAGGTACGCCGTTTGAGAAGCTGCGGGAGTCGGGGTTTATCGTCTGCGGTGATCCAGACTATGTTACTGAGTGGCTGGCGCATGACATGCAGACCGCTGGGTATGGCCATTTCCTGGGGATGTTCCGGGTTGGCAGCAATGCGCACGCGAACGTTATGAAGTCGAAGCGACTGTTTGCGGAGCACGTGATGCCACGGCTGCGGCACATCAATGCCACGTTAGCCACGCACGAGAAGGGAGAGCATGCTGCCAGGCAGCCCTCTACTGTCTAAGCAAGGCATGCTGCAACATACAAAGGGTGAAGGATGGGACTTGCGTTGTTCGATGGGTGCAATTACACCCTGAGACGGGAAGCGCCGGAAATGTACCGCGAATTTGCGCAGCATGAGCAGGGGCAGGTGACAGCCGGCTGGGAGATGGTGGTCCCGCCACCAGGACCGGACGGCGTGCCCTATCAGTTCATCTTTGTCGGGCCTACTCCCGAGCACCGTGGTAGTGCGATTCGCCTGCATCTGGTGACCACAGCGGGTGGTGAGGTCCCCGATAACGCCGCTGTCCTCCTTGAGACCTACTACAAGACCGGTGCCGAGCGCACCGTTATCTACCAAGGGCAATACGGGCAGTTCAAGGCAATCCCAGACCAGCACGCCCCCAACGCCGCGGTGGCAGCTCAGAAGCGGGCCGAGGCGGGAGAGGATTATGTTATCCGGTTAGTCGTAACGGTGCCGCCAGGTGGGCCCCTTCCAGACCCGAGCGCTGACGATTCTTGCTTTGAGTTGGAGTGCGTGAAGCTCTGGTGGCATGAGACGGCGTGATCCTTTAGCTTTGTGCCCACGACGAGGAGAATGGACGTATGGGAGCAGCGGATGGCGCCATCTTTACACGCCACCGGGTGAAGGTTAGTGGCTTTGATGTCTCTTATCTCAAAGGTGGCCATGCGGGAGACACAGAGCCGGTGCTGTATCTGCACGGCATGGGAGGCGCAGGCAGGTGGGAAGCGTATCACATGGCGCTAGGCACCGTTGCTCTCACCTATGTGCCCCAGTTGCCCGGCTGGCAAGAAGGCCAGCCACCGACAGGGATCACGTCGGTGCAGGACTATGCCGCACTCGTGGTAGAGTTGCTTGACGCTATTGGCATCGACCAGGGCATTCTCATGGGCCACTCCATCGGTGGGTGGATTGCCCTGTATGTTGCCACGACGTACCCAGACCGCGTCTCGCGCTTGATCCTGGTGGACTCTATGGGGCTCGATGTGCCATCAGCACCGTCCCCGAACCTGCCGGCGATAGATGAGGAGTCCTTTGCCAAGGCGGTGTTTGGGAGACTCGGGCTGATTGCCACAGCGCAGGCCTACGGTTTCGGCGCGGAGTGGGAAAACGTACGGCGCGGGCCGGAATTCGAGCGGCAGTGGAAGGGCCGCGGGCTGGTGGCCAGCCTGGTGCAGGGTCCGTGCATTGACGCGGAGCTGACCCGCAAGGTCCAGACCATCAGCGCCGAGACCCTCCTCATCTGGGGCCGCCTGGATGGTATCGTCCCACTGCCACACGGCGAAGCCCTCCGTGCCGCGCTCCCGCACTCCAGGCTAAAAGTCCTTGAGCGCTGTGGCCACCTCCCGATGGTGGAGAAGCCGGAGACGTTCCACCGTCTTCTGTACGATTTCCTGGTTGGCACGGAGGAGGAGTTCCCCGACGTCGTGCACGTCTGACAACTTCTCCTCCTGCGCCTAGAGTGGTCTGAGAGCCGTGGGGACCGCGTCCTAACGTGACTCTGTGGGCGCGGGGGTAAGCTGATACAGTGGCATTCTAGCTTTGATCTGCTCGTCCCAGCCTCTGGCTCTGAGATCAATCATGAGGCCGTCAGGACCCTTGTATTTCCGATTAGGGGCACTGCTGCCAGGGCACAGCGTGGCGTTAGCCGCTTCGATTGTGGCGCAGGCTTCCTCCAGGTCGTCTACATAGAAGCCGATGTGATGGACACCCTTGACAGTGGACGGTCCCTCGCCGAGGTTTGGGGTATCCTCGCCGTTGTACTTGAGGATGGCAAAATAGATATATCCATCGCTGAGCCAGACGCCCTCAGCCCCCGTGTCAGACGGCTGGCGACGCAATTCCGTGAGACCAAATACTTGCTTGTAAAACTCCGCAGTCTTCGCAGGATCGTCGGTCGACAAGGCGATGTGCTTAATCCGTGCCATAGCTCCCTCCTTTGATAGGCATGGCTCACCAGGGTGAAGATGGGACGTTCCCACATGTCACTGAGGGCTGCCGTCGAGTCTAGGCCAGCGCACGGCCGGCGTCAAGCCTCTTCGACTATCCCCTGGCTTGACGCGTCCGTGCCTGCTTGTCATACTGGGAGTGAGGGGAGAACATGTGCCGCTTGGGAGGAACGCATGCGACGGACGTTTAGTCGCCAGTGTCCGCATTGTACACGCCAGGCCACGTGGCCTGACACACCAACGTATCCCTTTTGCTCCGAGCGTTGTCAGCTTATTGACCTGGGCGCCTGGGCCAGTGGTGCATATCGCATTCCATGCGAACCGCTGGACGCAGAGGAAGCCTGGTTGGAAACGAATGACCCTGAGGGAGAAGGTGAGGCGGAGTATTAACCACAGCACGCCTGGTGTGGACCGAGACAGTTTCTTGTAAGCAGAGGAGGGTGACTCCATGTTTCGTATGACCGCCATGGACCATATTGTGCTGAACGTCGAGAATATGGATAGGGTGCTGGATTTTTATGTCAACGTGCTCGGCCTTGAGTCCGAGCGCCTCGAGGAGTTTCGGCAGGGGAAAGTGGGGTTTCCATCCGTCCGCATCAACGCCAATACGGTGATTGATCTGTTTCCACTGAAGGAGCCTGTCCCAGCAACGGCTGTGCCACTGCGTACGGATCTCAACCATTTTTGTCTGGTGGTGGACAAAGAAGACATGCCCGGGTTTATTGACCATCTCAAAGCCCATGGGGTGACCGTTGAGGAGGGACCGGGGCAGCGCTGGGGCGCGCGTGGCACGGGTATCTCCATTTACTTCAGTGACCCTGAGAAGCGGCGTATTGAGGTACGCTATTACGACAACTGAGCCGGGGTGCTCACACGGTTGATCGTCATTGTAGAGGGGTGTGAGGGGTGTCGTGGTTATCGCTCTGTTCACCGATTTTGGCACACGCGATGCCTACGTGGCCCAACTCAAGGGCGCTATTCTAAGCATCCATCCCACGGCGCAACTCGTGGACCTCACCCACGAGGTGGATGCCTTTGATGTGCGCGCCGCAGCGTATCTGCTCGAGGCCTCGGCGCGCTACTTTCCTGCGCGTACCATGTTCGTGGCCGTGGTTGATCCTGGAGTCGGGACAGCGCGACGTCCGGTGCTGCTTGTCACACAGGCAGAGAAATACTACGTGGGCCCTGACAACGGGCTGTTCACACGGGTCATAGAGCGTGAAGGGCTCCAGGCTGCCTATATGCTGACGCAGTCTGCCTATTTTTTGCCGCAGGTATCGGCGACGTTTCATGGGCGTGACCTCTTTGGTCCCGTCGCAGCTCACCTGGCGCGCGGGGTGGAGCCGGCCCAATTTGGTCCACGCCTCGCAGAACTGGTGCGGCTCCCATACGCCCGACCACAGCGCCTGGGGGAGACGGTCGTCGGCGAGGTCATCCATCTGGACCACTATGGCAATATTGCTACAAATATTCCAGCTGCGCTGCTGACCCACTTCGTGGCAGGGCAATGGCTGATGTTGACCCTCGCAGAGCGCCCTCACGTCCTGCCCTTTGTTGAGACCTATGGGGCTGGGTCGCAGGAGCAACCCGTCTGTCTTATCAACAGTAATGATGCATGCGAAATTGCGCTGCCGCACGGCAATGCTGCGGCCCGCCTGGCAGTACAGGTCGGCGACCGCGTCGTCCTCAAGCCGGGGCGTGCGGTGGCCTAGGACATTTTTCTGGTGGCATGGTATGGACTTTCGTTTTACGGCAGAACAAGAAGCATTCCGGCAGGAGATTCGTGCTTTTGTGCATGCAGCACTGCCTGAGCCTCCTGACATTCCCGAAGATGCCTGGATTATTGGCTTTGATCGGGCCTTTTCCAAAAAATTAGCGGCACGTGGCTGGCCAGATACAGCGAGAGTTAGTACGGCATCGCCTGGCCCAACTGCACATCGAATTTACCATGGGGCGTTTCCTGGTCTACAAGGTCGCCTGGTTGCTCACGCAGGGGGTTGTCCCCAACGCCGAGTCCGCGGCTGCGAAAGCCTACTGCACCGAATTCGAGCAGCGTCTCGCCCAGGCTGCCAGTGAACTCATGGGCGGTTACGGGCAGTTACTACCAGGCTCCCACCGGGCGCGCCTGCATGGCCGTATCGCGCGCGCCTCTCTCTACGCGCCAGCCTATACCATCCAGGGCGGCACCTCGACCATTCTGCGCAATATCATCGCCACACGTGGTTTAGGATTACCGCCGGGCTAGCACATCTTCTTTGGGAGGCCCCGCACTGGCACTCAGGGGACAAGAGATAGAAGTGACCGCTGCTGGTCACCTCTATCCTTCATAGTTATGTTGCGTTTACGTGTTGGCGCAGTGCCTATCATGGGAATTGCCCAACGAGTTGCCGGACATACCCCTTTGATACGCTATAGCTTACGATTGCTACCTCGATGTTCCAATCCTCGTAGAGCTTTAGCGCACGTTTGATACCTTCTGTAATCCAATTGGTTTCGTTACCAAACGCCCCTCCACCAAGCAGCGTAAGAAACACACGATTGTTTCCAGTGCTCCGCCAATTCAAGATCGCGGTACAAATTGTTGCTTCGTAGGATGCTTCTAGCACCAGCCGTGCAAAGTCTTCCCAGAGATCAGAGGAATGATTGGCATAAGCGACGGGCAAAGCGGAGCAATAGGCCTGTGAGACCCTGTGAGTACAATCCTTGAGCGTTACTTGTGTGTTCCACTGAATGCCGATCCGCAGCAGTTTGCGGAGTCTATCACATTCGTCTTCACTTGCAGCTCGAAGGCGATTTGAAATCTCGATCAAGCCGCTACGCGATGCCAGAGCATAGCCGTTACGCATCTGCCAGAGGCGGTTATCAGAGTTCCCCAACCCTCTGCCGAGGTCTGCGAGACAGTCGATTTGGTTACTTTCCGATTGGCCGATTTGCCCATTTACAGGTGCAAAGTAGTTTCGATAAATCGTTCCGGCACCAGCCGCAATAGCACACGCCGGCCCTTGGGTATGATCGTTTTCATAAAGACCCACACCATGCTCTGGGGTGACGCTTGAAGACACCATTTCAAGCAAGTTACACTGGGAAGCCACTTGAAATAGCGAGCCAGCATTAGATACGTCTGCATGCAAAGCTTGGACGTCTGCAACGACTTCCCGTACCGATATGTTGCCACCGCTACGTCCACCAGATCGGACACGTTCTCGTAGTTCGGCCAAGGACGGTGTTTCCAACCGACCGCAAACCATCACCTTCCCATTTACATGGGATGTCAACGTTTCACCATCAACAGCGATATTCTGGCGAACCTGACTTGGTAACGTCTCGCGAAAGCCAGTCAACACTTCAAACCATGTCATTGGACTTCTCCGTGCGACATAACGCCCCAGCTGAGGCGCGGGCCACAGGCACTGACACCCACGCTGAGAAAAAGCCTGCGCTGTGGCCCGTCGCCTCCAGCGCCATGTTCGGCGAGGCATGCGCATGATGGAGCAGGAGACAGGGAGACTGGCAATAGCCGCTGGCCTTAGCATCCTCCCTCCGCTGCTCAGTGGGCAAACCGTACCCCCAGGGCTCGCTCTATAGGCAAGGCAACCACGGCACGACATGTAGCCTCGCCACCTCAGGGAGTGAGGTGGGCGCTATGGCCAGAGCAAGGGAGAAACCGTGGCCACAGCAAGCTAGCTGCCACA
>WNEY01002640.1_pt1 | contig 13186 bp, 8 predicted proteins | sample 5400531 | NCBI WGS metagenome assembly WNEY01 (sample SAMN13153338, study PRJNA577476) | soil metagenome | isolation source: 200 cm saprolite under Douglas fir tree site 1 | place: USA:California | collected 2015-04-18
TCCTGGCCGCGCTGGAGACGCTGCGCTCATCCAAGGTTCGCTCCGCCTTGACCGTGCTGGGCATCGTCATCGGCGTGTCCTCGGTGATTTCCATGGCGGCCATCATTCAAGGACTGAACAAGTTCGTGCAAGACCGGGTTGAGCGCCTGGGCTCGCGCACTTATTTCATCTCCCGATTCCCGTTCGGCACGGACCCTTCCCGCTTGCCGGAACGCATTCGAACGCGCAAGTATCTTGAATACAGCTACGCCGAATTTGTCCGCGAGGCCGCGCCCGACGTGCGGATCGTCACGACCTTTGGCACACGGGGCTTCTTTTTCGGAGATAGCAACCGCATCATCAGCGGTGACCACAGCGTCGAAAAAGTTGTCATACGCGGCGCTGAGCCGGAGTACACAGAGGCGATTCCGTTGTTTAGCATCGAGCGCGGCCGCTTCATCAGCGCTTTCGATCAGGAGCACGCACGGCCTGTCGTCGTGCTGGGCGCGGCCATCAGCGAATCCCTCTTTCCCAATTCCGACGCCCTCGGTAAAACCGTGCGCATCAATGATTCCACTTACGAAGTCATCGGCGTATTTGAGCATGACCAGGGATTGTTCCTCGGCCCGGGCGTGGACATCTTTGTAGTCATTCCACTCAGCAGCTTCAAGAAGCGGTACCCGGAAGCCAAAGAGCTGATCATGGCATTCACCATTCCGGAGAACGTCAACGTGGAAACCGCCCACGGCGAGGTTATACAAGCGTTGCGCCGCCTCCGCCGCATCCCCGCAGGAAAGGAAAATGATTTCGAGTTGAGCTCGCCGGACTTCCTCAGCAATCTGTGGAACCAGCTCACTGGCGCGCTCGTGATTCTCACCACGGTCATAAGTTCGATCGGACTGCTGGTGGGCGGCATCGGCGTAATGAACATCATGCTGATTTCAGTGACCGAGCGTACCCAGGAAATTGGCGTGCGCAAAGCCATCGGCGCGCGCCGCGCGGATGTCCGCCTGCAGTTCTTGCTGGAAGCGGTGGTGCTCACACTGGTCGGTGGCTCCATCGGCATTCTAATCGGGGCAGGTGTATCCACACTGGTACGCACTCTCGTGCCTTCGATTCCCGCAACCCTGTCTTATCTGTGGGTTTCAATCGGATTCGCGATTTCCGTCGGCGTGGGATTGTTCTTCGGCTATTACCCGGCGAATCTGGCCGCCAACCTCGATCCCATCGTTTGCCTGCGGTACGAATGAAGACCCGAGAGTGGCGGCGGCCGATGCTAGATACTTGAAAATTAACAAGTTATGCGAAAAATCAGCCAAAAATGCATGTTTTGAAAAATAGCGCTTGACAGAAAATCAATCTCCGTTTACCTTCGGGATACCTCAGTCGTACACCTGCTGCATTTTAGTGCAGGCCCTCACTGAGCGTGAAGAGCAGACTATGAGACACGAAGACAAAAGCCAAGACGGAATGATTACAAGGCGGCCGGGTCTCGTGGACTGCTTGTTCGCGCGACCATAAGCAATTCCGCCTGAGTCGTTTCGATCCAAGGTAATCCGTTGCTGTATTTTTTTGCCACGGATTGGCCATACTGTTCCAAAAAGTTCCGTTGTGGGAGAAGTATTCCCGGAAGGAGGTGGAGTTGTCCGACGAATCGTTCCTCTGCAACGCGAAGCCGAAGGCTGCGCAGCAGGCGGCCGTTTGCAAAAACTCGTTGAGGACACGCTCGAACCTCTCGACATCGGGAAGTTGCCTCGTCCGCAGGGAAGGACAAGCGCGAGAATTTCAACCGGCTCCTGCCGCATCGTGCGGCAATCGGCAGAACCGGCGCAGTGGGGAAACCCGCTGCGCCATTTTTCATTGTGACTGAGATGGAATGATTGCTGATTCCTCAGGCCGGTGCGGACATCGAGCTCAAAAATTCCATGTTGGCTTTCGACTTCGACAGCCGGCTGATCAACAGCTCCATGGCCTCGACCGTCGAGAGAGGACTCAGTACCTTGCGCAGCACCCAGACCCGGCTCAACTCATCGGGCGGCAGGAGCAGTTCATCCTTACGCGTGCCGGAGCGCTGAATGTCGATGGCGGGGAAGACGCGCTTATCGGCGAGGCGCCGGTCGAGATAGATTTCCATATTGCCCGTGCCTTTGAACTCTTCGAAGATGACGTCATCCATGCGGCTGCCGGTATCAATCAGCGCGGTGGCGATGATCGTGAGCGAGCCGCCTTCTTCCACGTTGCGGGCGGCGGCGAAGAAGCGGCGCGGACGCTGCAAGGCATTGGCATCGATACCACCGGAGAGCACCTTGCCCGAAGGCGGAGTGACGGCGTTGTAGGCGCGAGCGAGGCGGGTGATGGAGTCCAGCAGGACGACGACGTCGCGCTTGTGCTCGACGAGGCGCTTGGCTTTTTCCAAAACCATTTCTGCAACTTGGATATGGCGCTGGGGCGCTTCGTCAAACGTCGAGCTGATGACTTCGCCCTTAACCGTGCGCTGCATGTCGGTGACTTCTTCGGGGCGCTCGTCGATCAGCAGAACGATGAGCGCGACTTCCGGATGATTGATGGCCACGGCATTGGCCATGGCTTGCAGCATCATGGTCTTGCCGGTCCGCGGCGGCGCGTTGATCAGTCCGCGCTGGCCTTTGCCGACCGGGCAGAGCAAATCGAGAACGCGGCCGGTCATGTTTTCCTTGGTCGTTTCCATCTTCAAGCGGCCCTGGGGATAAAGCGGCGTCAGGTTATCGAAGAAGATCTTGTTGCGCGCGACTTCCGGGTCTTCAAAATTGACGGCTTCAACTTTGATCAGCGCGAAATAGCGTTCGCCATCTTTCGGCGGGCGCACCTGGCCGGAGACGGTGTCGCCGGTGCGAAGGTCGAACTTGCGGATCTGCGACGGCGAGACGTAGATATCGTCCGGGCCGGGGAGATAGTTGTATTCCGGAGCGCGCAGGAATCCGAATCCATCGGGGAGACACTCGAGGACGCCTTCGGAGAAGATCAACCCGCTCTTCTCGGTCTGCGCGCGGAGGATCTGGAAGATCAACTCCTGCTTGCGCATGCCGCTGGCGCCGGGAATGTTGTGTTCCTTAGCGATCTTGGCGAGGTCGGTGATGTTCTTTTCCTTGAGCTCGGCAAGGCTGATACTCATCAGATTGTTTCCTTCAACGTTTGTTTCTTTTGGCATATGTCCTTAGCTTTGATTGTGAAAATTGACCCCGGGAATCCGGATTGATTTGAGGTGGCGTACCGCACTGGCTGACAAGCAAATACCTGCCAGGATGGGGCAAACCAGACTTTCTGCAACCGGAGGCAGCGCCGGGCCGCGGCGAACCTGTGAATTCCTCAAGCGTAACACCGGCCAGGCCGGGGTTAACTCGCGGGAAGGGCCGTACCCAAAATTACGCTGCTTAGTTGGTCAAACTCTTGTCTTTCTCGGCGCCGGCCACGAAAGGTTCCGCTACGGGCGCAACCGCGGCATGCTCGAGCGGCACCGTGGGCCGCTCCAGCGCAATCTGCAGCACTTCATCCATGGTCTCGACAAAATGCAACGTGAGACTGGAGAGGATCTCCTGCGGGATTTCCGCCAGGTCCTTCTCATTGTCCTTCGGAAGCACTACCGTACGCAAGCCCATTCGATGGGCGGCCAGGAGTTTCTCCTTGACGCCGCCGATGGGCAGCACCTTGCCGCGCAGCGTGATTTCGCCCGTCATGGTGACGTCGCGGCGCACCGGATTCTTTGTCAGCGCGCTCACGATGGACGTGCAGATGGTGATGCCGGCGGAAGGTCCGTCCTTGGGGATGGCGCCTTCCGGAACATGCACGTGAATGTCGATCGTGCGGTAGAAATCCCTGGGCAGGCCGAGCAGATTGGAGCGCGACCGGACGTAACTCATCGCCGCTTGCGCGGACTCCTGCATCACGTCTCCGAGCTTGCCGGTGAGCGTAAGGCGGCCCTTGCCTTCCATAAGTGTGGCTTCCGTAGCCAGCACGGAGCCTCCCACTTCGGTCCACGCCAGGCCGGTGGTCAAGCCAATTTCGTTGTGATTCTCGAGCCAGAATTCGCGGTACTTCAGCACGCCCAGGAATTCATTGGCGTTGGCGGGCGTGATTTCCACATTTGAACTCGCACCGTCCGTGACCACTTTGCGCGCCATCTTGCGCGCGATGTTCTGAATTTCGCGCTCCAGGCTGCGAACTCCCGCTTCATGGGTGTAATGCCGGATAAGGTGAAGCAGGCCTTCATCCGTAAATGTGAGGTTTTTGTCGGTCAGGCCGGTCGCTTCGCGCGAGCGCTTCACCAGGAACCGCTTGGCAATCTCCAGCTTTTCTTGCTCCGTGTAGCCCGGAAGCCGCAGGATTTCCATGCGGTCCTGGAGCGGCTGCGGAACCGTATGCAGTACGTTGGCCGTGCACACGAACATCACTTTCGAAAGGTCGTACTCCACGTCCAGGTAATGGTCCGTGAACGAATGGTTCAATTCCGGATCGAGCACTTCCATCAACGCCGCTGACGGATCGCCGCGGAAGTCCGTGGACATCTTATCGACTTCATCCAGCACGAATATCGGGTTCACCGTGCCGGCCTTCTTCATCATCTGTATGACTTGGCCGGGTAGCGCGCCGATATACGTGCGCCGATGGCCGCGAATCTCGGCTTCATCACGCACGCCGCCGAGCGAAACGCGCACGAACTTGCGCCCAGTCGCATGCCCGATGGACATCGCCAGCGAAGTTTTGCCCACGCCCGGAGGCCCGACGAAGCAAAGAATCGACCCCTTCGGATTCTTCACGAGTTGCCGGACCGCCAAAAACTCCAGGATTCTTTCCTTGACCTTATCGAGGCCATAGTGCTCTTCATTCAAAATCTTTTCCGCGGCCTTGATGTCGCGGATTTCCTTCGATCTTTTCTTCCACGGCACCGCGAGCAGCCAATCCAGGTAATTGCGGCTGACGGTGGACTCCGCGGACATCGGCGGCATGAGTTCCAGGCGCTTCAGTTCCTGGATCGCCTTCTCGTGGACTTCCTTGGACATCCCCGCCGTATCAATCTTCTTTTTCAGTTCGTCGATTTCGCTCTTCTCGCCTCTTCCCAGTTCTTTCTGAATGGCCTTGAGCTTTTCGTTCAGGTAGTACTCTTTTTGCGCGCGCTCCATCTGGCGCTTCACGCGCGTATTGATGTTCCGGTCAACGTTCAACTTTTCGAGCTCAATTTCCAAAATGTCGCCAATGCGATTCAGCCGCTCCACCGGATCGACGGTTTCCAGCAAATCCTGCTTCTCATCCACCGGCAGTTGCAGGTTTGCGGCAATCGTATCCGAAAGGCGCGCTGGATCATCCACACGTGCGGCCGCGATCATCGTGTCGTAATTCAGGCTCTGCGAAAGCTTGATGAACTGTTCGTACAGCCCGGTGATCTTCTGAACGGTCTGCTCGACCTGCGGCGAAGGCTCTACGCGCGCACCCAGCAAACGAACCGTGGCGCGGAAGAATCCCTCTTCCGTCGCGATCGACAGAGCCCGCGCCCGTTCCACGCCTTCCACCAAAACTTTGATATTCCCATCAGGAAGCTTGACGCTCTGCACGATGTTGGCAAGCGTCCCCACGGCGTAAATCTCTTCTGGCTTGGGGTCATCCACCGAAGCGTCGTGCTGTGTGGAAAGAAAAATCTTCTTGTCGCCCGCCAGCGCTTCTTCCAGCGCGCGGACGCTCGCTTCCCGGCCAACGATGAAAGGAGTCATCTGCTGCGGAAAGATGACCATGTCGCGCACCGGCATCATGGGCACGCGTTTCATTTCCTGTTTTTCGCGAGTGAACATTGAGTCCCCTGGATTCTGCTTGCGCGGCCCGGGCACGGCCGCACAGTAAGTTTGGAGCCCGAGCGGCTTATCCGGCCTTCTCGAGCAAACTCCAATTGATTTCGCGGGTGCGGACCATGTCCGCCGTTACCACGAAGTCGCGCACCTTCCGCTGCATGGGAAGGTGGTACATCAGTTCCAGCATGAGGTCTTCGAGGATCATGCGCAAGCCGCGCGCGCCGACTTTGCGCTGAAGCGCCAACTCCGCCACCGTCTCGAGCGCGTCGTCCGTAAACCGCAAACGCACGTTTTCGAATTCGAACAAGCGCTGGTATTGCTTCAGCAGCGCGTTCTTCGGCTCCGTCAGGATTTTCACCAGCGCGCCCTTGTCCAGATCGTTCATCACGCCCGCCACCGGCAGGCGCCCTACAAATTCCGGTATCAGTCCATAACGAATCAAATCGCCCGGCTGCACTTGCTCCAGCATCTCCGTGTTGCGCTTCTGCGGCGTCGTTGGCGCCGAATCCGTGTGGAACCCGAGCGAGCGCCGCCCCGCACGCTTTTCGATGATTTTTTCCAGCCCGACAAACGCTCCACCGCAAATAAACAGAATGTTCGTCGTATCCACAGGCGTAAATTCCTGGTGCGGATGTTTCCTGCCGCCCTGCGGAGGCACATTGGCCACCGTACCTTCAAGAATTTTCAGCAGCGCCTGCTGCACGCCTTCACCGGAGACGTCCCGCGTGATCGAAGGGTTCTCATCCTTCTTGGCAATCTTGTCGATCTCATCGATATAGATGATGCCTTGCTGCGCCTTCTGCACGTCCCCGTCCGCCGCCTGCAGCAGCTTCAGAATAATGTTCTCGACGTCTTCGCCCACGTAGCCCGCTTCCGTAAGTGTCGTGGCGTCCACAATCGCGAACGGCACATCCAGCATGCGCGAGAGCGTCTGCGCCAGCAACGTCTTGCCCGTGCCCGTCGGGCCGATCAACAAAATGTTCGACTTGCTCAGCTCAATGTCGCCCGGCTGCTTGTTCAGGAAAATCCTCTTATAGTGGTTGTAAACCGCCACCGCGAGTTTCTTCTTCGTGCGGTCCTGCCCAATGACGTAGCCATCCAGGAATTGCTTGATCTCCGGCGGCCGCGGAAGCCGCTTCGTCGGCGCGGCGGCCTGTTCGCGCTTCTCATCTTCCAGAATCGTCTGGCAAACGCCCACGCACTCATTGCAGATGTACGCGCGCGGATAGTCCGAAGGCGAACTGATCAGCTTCTCGACCTGCTCCTGTGTTTTATGGCAGAAGGAGCAGCGCAGCGGCTCGTCTGGGTTGAATTTTTTCACTGGTGTGAAGGCCTCGTCTCCGCTGGGCTTCGACGGAGTCTCTACCCACTATTCTAGGCCGAATATTCCCCTAAACGAAAGAGAAAGTCGAAACGCTACTAACTTTTTGGAACTGGCGCTCCATCCCACTTCAAACCGCAAAGCACGCCGTGGCGCGAAACCTAGCGGTGCTTATAAATGATCTCGTCGATCATCCCGTATTCCTTGGCCTGCTCGGGATTCATGATGTAGTCGCGCTCGACGTCTTTTTCAATCCGCTCCACCGGCTGCCCGCTGTGCTTTGCCAGCAGCGTATTGATCGTCATGCGCATCCGCAGAATCTCTTTCGCATGCAGGTCAATGTCTGTCGCCTGCCCGCCCAGCCCGGACATCCACGGCTGGTGAATCAGGATGCGCGCATTGGGCAGCGCAAACCGCTTTTTCGCCGCGCCGCCCGCCAGCAGCACTGCCGCAATGGACGCTGCCTGTCCCACGCACGTCGTCACCACGTCCGGCTTCACGAACTGCATGGTGTCGTAAATCGCGAACCCCGCCGTGATCGAGCCGCCCGGCGAATTGATATACAGCTGAATATCCTTTTCCGGGTCTTCCGCCTGAAGAAACAGCATCTGCGCCGTCGCCAGGTTGGCGACGTGATCATCAATCGGCGTCCCAATGAAAATGATGTGCTCTTTCAGGAGCCGGGAATAAATGTCGTAAGCGCGCTCGCCGCGGCTGGTCTGTTCCACCACCATCGGTACGAGCGTTGTTCCGCGATACTCGGGTTCTTCGAAATTTTTCATTGGGGTGCTTGTTGCTGCCGCCAGGCCGGAGTGTTTCACTTTGCATCCGTCGCCGCGTCCGCTGCTGCGACGGTCTTGATCTTGGCGTTCTGCGCAAGCCAGTCGAGTGTTTTGTCACTGCGCAGCTTAGCCTTCATCCTATCGAGCGTCCCTTGCTTTGTCAAACGCGCCCGCAGCGCTTCCGCCGATTCGTTACTATGCCCCGCCATGTGCTCCAGTTCGTGCGTGACCTCTTCGTCCGTCACGTCGATGTTTTCCGCCGTTGCGATGCGGTCGATTATAAGCTCCGCCTTCACGTCATCTTTCGCGCGCTCTTCCTGCCTTTTCCGCAGCGTCACCCAGTCCACGTTCACCGCCCGCGGATCCACGCCTTGCGCCGCCAGCGACCTCACCACACGCTCCAGTCGCACGTCCATTTGATGCTCCACCAGCGCTTCCGGTACCGGGAAGTCATGCTGCTTCACGATCTCCGCCAACACCTTCTCATGCAGCAATTCCTTGTGCTTGTGATCGCGTTGATGCCCCAGTCCTTCGCGAACTTTTTTCTTCAGTTCGTCCAGCGTGGCCGCGTCGCTTACGTCCTTCGCGAACTCGTCGTTCAGTTCCGGCAATTTCTTCGTCTTGATCCCCAGCACTTCCACGGCATAGTGATACCTCTTTCCCGCCAGCTTGGGATCCGGATAATCGGCGGGGTAGTCCACGTCAAAATTCTTGTGATCCCCTGCGCTCGCGCCCTTCAAGTTCGTGTTAAACGGCTCCATCGTCTCTTCCGCCCCGATGTGGCAGAGCACGCTCTCCGCTTGCAGCGGATCGCCGCCGCCTTCCGGCGTTCCCAGCAGCTTCACCTGCGCAAAGTCGCCGTCCTGAATCGTCCGCCCCTCGACCGGCGCAAACGCCGCCGCCCGCTCGCGCATCTCTTCGAGCGTCTTCGTTACGTCCTCGTCCGTTATGTCCATCGTCGGCATCTCGAACGACAGGTTCTTATAATCGCCTAATTCGAACTCCGGCAGCACTTCAAACACTGCACGGAACTTCAGCGGCTGCCCTTCGTTGAAATCCAGCTTGTCCACCTTTGGTTGTGAAACCGGCGTCAGCTTCTGCTCCGCCACCGCTTTCTCCACCCGCTCCGGCACCAGCGACTGCAACACTTCTCCCTTGATATCCTCCGCGAACTTTCGCCGGATCAGCGAAACCGGCGCCTTGCCCCGCCGGAAGCCCGGCACGTTCGCCAGCCGCGCAAATTCCTTCGCCACGCTCTCAATTTTCTTGGTCACCTCTTCCGCGGGAATCTCCAACTCCAGCTCGCGGCGGCACGTTGCTTCAGCCATGCAGCAATCCTTTCCTGGGAAACTCTCAGTTTCGTGACGGTACGGTTGCTGGTCTCCACGGCATGCGGCCGGGTCTGGGGGTACGGGCAAACCAGGCTTTCGTTTCTGAAGAGGCCAGACAGGTGAGAACTCACCCTGCAACTCAAAGAATGAGTATAAGTGACGCTCTCTGCACCGTCAATCGAGCCTCAGGTCTCCGCACTCCTCAGTGATTTTCCGAGGACTCCGTCGCCCTGAATTTTTTGATCAACAGCACCAACGGAACTCCCATCAGCACGAACCACCCGAGAGCCGTAAAACAATCGAGAAACGCTAGGAAAGAAGCCTGCCGCTCCAGAAGGTGAAAAGCCTGCGCCTGAGCGTGAACCACAGCGTCCGGACGGGAGAAACCATGCGTGGAGAAATAGCCGGTGAGGTTGGTCAGCAGTTGCCGGTAGCGCTCATCAAAAGGTGTGGAATGCGCCACCAATACGCTCTGGTGATATTGCGTCCGCCGTGCCAAGAGCGTAGTGACAAACGCGATGCCGAAACTCCCTCCTTGATTTCGGAAGAGATTCGTCAGACTCGATGCCTTGTTGTTCTTGTTCTTGGGCAGATTGGAATACGCGAGCTGGCTCACGGGCACGAATAGCGTCGCAATTCCCAGTCCTTGCAGCGCCCGCGCCGTTGCTTCATGACGGTAATCGGTGGCCAGCGTAAAGCTTGCGTAATACCACATGGCCAACGCAAAAACGAAATATCCAAAACCAACCAGCGCCTTCACGCCGGTTTTCGGAAGAATTCTCACTACCACGGGCGCGAGCATCACGATCACAAACGCGCCCGGACCGAGGACCAGCCCGGCATCCGTCGCGGAATAGCCAAAAAGCCTCTGCAGCATCTGCGGGATCAGGACGGTCGATCCGTAGAGAGTGAACCCGAAAATAAAATAGAAAATGTTTGCCAGCGCGAAATTCCTGTCCGCGAGGAGACGGATTTCTACCACCGGATCGGGATGGCGCCACTCCCATACAATGGCAAACAGTAGCGCTGCCATGGCCACCGCAAAAAAGAACACGATGAAGTTGCTTTCGAACCAGTCTTCGGTTTGTCCACGATCGAGCACGACTTCCAGGCAAGCGAAGGCCATGGCCACGGAGAAAATTCCCCATCCATCGATTTTCAACCTTCCGCCCTTGCGCGCCGCTTCCACCTCGCGCGTGAACTCCGGCGGATCCGACAGCAGCCGGCTGGTCAGGATTAGCGAGACGATGCCGATCGGGATGTTGATGAAGAACACCCATCGCCACGTCCAATGGTCCGTGATCCAGCCGCCCAAAGGCGGTCCGATCGCTGGCGCGGTCACGATGGCCATGCTGTACAGTGCGAACGCCGCGGCCCGCTTTGCCGGCGGGAACGTATCCACCAGGATGGCCTGCTCCACTGGAGCCAGCCCGCCGCCGCCCACTCCTTGCAACACCCGGAAGAAAATCAGCGCACCTAGGCTCGGCGCGAAGCCGCACAGTAGGGAACTCACCGTGAACAGCGTCACACAAATCATGTAATAACGCTTGCGTCCAAAGAGGCGGCTCAGCCAGGCGGAAAGTGGAAGTACGACAGCATTGGACACCAAATAGCTCGTCAGCACCCAGGTGCTCTCTTCCGCGCTTACCGCTAGTCCGCCGGCTATATGGGGAAGCGCGACGTTGGCGATCGCCGTGTCCAGCAATTCCATGAAAGTCGCCAGTGTGACCGTGATGGCGATGAACCATGGATTTATGGCCGTTTCACGAGTGGGAAGACTGAAGGCCGCGGCTGTCAATGTCTCGCTCATGGACTCCCTGGCTGTTTGGATGCAAAAGAAACCGGTTGGTCTCATAAATCTATGTTATAGTTCTGGAAAGGACCAGTCGGTCTCATGGCCGGCCAGGGAGGTAATCCATGACCAAGGGCGAGCAAACCAGGCGCGAAATCGTCCAGAAAGCCGCGCCGCTGTTCAATCAAAAGGGCTACCAGGGCACCTCGCTCTCCGACCTGATGGACGCCACCGGCCTGCAGAAGGGCGGAATCTACCGCCATTTTTCGAGCAAGGAAGACTTGGCGGCCGAAGCCTTCGACTATTCCTGGCGAAAAGCCGTCCACGGAAGGCTGGACGGCATTGAAGAAGTCGCGGACTGTGTGAACCGTCTGAAGAAGATGATCGAAAATTTCGTTGAGATTCGCGCTGGACTGGTGCCCGGCGGCTGTCCGCTGATGAATACTGCCATTGAAGCCGACGACGGAAACGCGATCCTGCGGGCGCGAGCCAGACGAGCGTTACGACACTGGACCGAGCGGCTGTCCCTCATCACCTCAGAGGGAATCAGGAAACGGCAGATCGATCCCCGCGTCCACCCGCTAAAGTTATCCCAACTGATTATTGGCTCTCTCGAAGGCGCTTTGCTCATTAGCCGTCTTCAAAAGAGCGAGGAGCCGCTCCGTAGCGTTCGGCAGCACCTTGATGATTACTTGGACCAGAGCGTTCGCGCCAAACGTGGCCGATCCATACAAGCGAGGACGTCGTGAACGAGCTCCCGCAAAAGGAAGGTTCCGTCCCTGCCACCAAAGCGCCCTCGCAACCCGGATCCCGGAGCAAATTTCCCGTCGCTGATCTGATCGGCTTCGACATTACAGAGAGTGCCGGCGGCCGAGCCCTGGCTACGCTCCAGACCGGCCCGCAGCATGCCAATCCCATGGGAACGCTGCACGGTGGAATTTTGTGCGATCTGACGGACGCGGCCATGGGAGTGGCCTTCGCGAGCACTCTCGAGCCCGGCCAATCGTTCACCACCATCGAACTGAGGATCAACTTCTTCCGCCCTGTCTGGACCGCCAAGTTGACAGCCGAAGCCATTGTCATCCAGCGCGGAAGGACCACCGGCTACGTCGAATGTACCGTCAAAGATGAAAGCGGCAAGCTGGTCGCTAAGGCCGCGAGCACCTGCATCGTCCTCGCCGGAGAACGCGCCACTGGCCGCTGAACTTACTTACTTCAACAGGGAAAACCGGCGGGAAGCCGGCGCGGCTCAACGATCCCCCGCTTTTTGCAGGGTGCCGCCGGATCGCACCGTCTTGCCAGGCGCTCGTTGCGGCGGATTCAATCTGCGGCAGCGTAGTGCTCCAGCCCGCGGGTGAGGTCAGCATGGAGCAGCCGGTGGAAAAGATGTTCGCCGGCTTCCCGGCGCACCGAAAGCCGTCCGGCCACGTAAGCGCGCGAGGCCAGTCCACGCTGGACGGCGTCGCAGATGGCCTCATCTTCCTCCTGCACTTTTTCGCTGACCTTGACGCTTGCTTGATTCTTCTTTAACGCCTTCTTGCTGACGTCCGCGAAGTAGTAGTCAAACACCACCGCGCATTTGTCCACGCCCAGCGGAAGAACCAGATTCGTGTCCATCACGCCTTCGTAAGCGTTGATCATGAAGTTCGGATAGATCCACAAATAAAACGCCCGCCCCTGTCGCGTCGCCGCCACTCCCGATTCCGACTTGCCGTCTGCCGAAAGCGGGCTGGATTGCAAACACGCTCGCTCGAAATTCTCAATCGTGTACTTCGTGTGCTCGATCACGCTGCTCAGCCCTTTATGCGCATGTGGAACGTGGTAGCCGCCGTCGAGATAATTGTCCACGTACACTTTCCAGTTGCAATGCAGCGTGTAAACGCGGCGGTCGAAATATTTCAGCTTCTTCGTCAGCTGCAGCGGCGCCACAATTTCCGGAATCGTGCCAAGGAAATCCCCGAGCGGCGCCGCCCGCCCATCCAGGTTCACAAATACAAAATTCTCCCACGTGTCCACTTTTACCGGCACCAGCCCATTTTTCGCGCGATCGAAATTGCACACGCCCTCGAATTCCACCATCCCTTTCAGCGCCCCATCGTTCCCGTAAGTCCAGCCATGATAGGGGCACCGAAACTGTTTCGCGCAGCCCTGCGCTTCCGTAACCA
>WNEY01011043.1_pt1 | contig 13185 bp, 11 predicted proteins | sample 5400531 | NCBI WGS metagenome assembly WNEY01 (sample SAMN13153338, study PRJNA577476) | soil metagenome | isolation source: 200 cm saprolite under Douglas fir tree site 1 | place: USA:California | collected 2015-04-18
GGCACCGCTTGCGCATCGCTGGCATCAAAAATTTCCGCGCGAAGCGTCAGGATCACGTTGTCGATCTTACTCGCCGGTTCGTTTAGCATTCTTGCGTTTCACTACGTCCGACCTTTTTATCAGCCGTCGGCTGTCCAGTTGCGCGATCTCGGTTTGGAATTGCGACGGACAACCCCGGGAAATTCCTTAATTGTCGCGGCCGATAACGGTGATCCCACAATTTTTTATTACGCGGAGCGCAAAGGCTGGCATTTCCTCGAGAAGAACGGCATTTACGACGGCAATCCAGGCGACAACCAACAATTGATTGTCGATCTTGAGCAGCTGCGCGGGCGCGGCGCGACGCATCTCGTTTTCATCTCGAGCACATTTTGGTGGCTGGATTACTACCACGAATTCGCCGAACATCTCGCGCAGAGGACAACGCCGCTCGAGGCAACTCCTGAATTCAGGATCTATAAGTTGAATTTGGCCAGGGAATGAGAACCGAAACGAAGCATTTCACGATCCGACCGGCCACGATTGTCGATGTCCCGATCATCCTCCAATTGATTCGTGACCTGGCCACCTATGAACGCGCGCCAAGCGAGGTCGCCGCAACGGAAGAGCAACTTGTCGATGTTTTATTCGGCGAAAGACCGGTGGCGGAAGTGCTGCTCGCTTTCGAGGATGAAATGCCGATTGGTTTCGCGGTTTTCTTTCACAACTTCTCGACATGGCTCGGTCGCCCCGGTCTTTATCTCGAAGATCTTTTTGTGAAACCGGAAGCGCGTGGAAAAGGTTACGGCCGCGCCTTGCTCATTCACCTGGCAAAAATCGCGCGCGACCGCGGTTGCGGCCGGATGGAATGGGCTGTTCTCAACTGGAACGGGCCGGCGATTCAATTTTATCGCAAGCTCGGCGCGAAGCCGATGGATGAATGGACGGTCTTTCGTCTCACCACCGACGGAATCGCGAAACTCGCGCAATCGTGAAGTTCAGGCGAAGTATTCGTACGCGTTTCTGAGCGACACGCAGAGCGGCGCGCTCGTGAGTCGTGAAGGCTGCGTCGATTGGTTGTGTTTTCCCCGTTTTGATTCGCCGGCCTGTTTCGCCTCATTGCTCGGCAAGAAGGAGAATGGTCACTGGCTTTTTTTTCCGGCGGACAAGATCGAGAATGTGAAACGCCGGTATCGCGGCGACACACTCATTCTCGAGACGGAAATTGAAACAAAAGAGGGCGCAGTTCGCCTGATCGATTTCATGCCGCCGCGCGGCGAGAACCCGGACATCATCCGCATCGTTGAAGGATTGCGCGGCGAAGTGCTCATGAAAATGGAGCTGATCATCCGCTTTGAGTACGGGTCGATCATTCCCTGGGTGCGAAAGGCACACGACGGGCTCGAGGCGATCGCAGGACCGGACGGTCTCATTTTGCGGACACCGATTGAGACGCGGGGTGAGGATTTAAAGACGGTTGCAGAGTTCACCGTAAAAAGAGACCAACGCGTACCGTTTGTTCTGACGTGGTTCGCGTCGCACCGAGCGCCGCCGCGCGCGATTCATCCGGAGCACGCCTTGCGCGACACGGAAAAATTCTGGAACGGCTGGGCCGGGCGTTTTCATTATTCGGGCCCCTGGAAAGACGTGATTATGCGTTCGCTCATCACGCTAAAGGGCTTGACTTACGCGCCTACTGGCGGCCTGGTCGCTGCGTTAACGACTTCGCTTCCGGAGGAAATCGGCGGCGTGCGGAATTGGGATTATCGCTACTGCTGGCTTCGAGACGCGACCTTCACGCTGATCACTCTGATGCATGTCGGTTATCGGGATGAAGCAAACTCGTGGCGAGAATGGCTCCTGCGGGCCATCGCCGGCAGCGCTTCGCAGATGCAGATCATGTATGGAGTACGCGGCGAACGGCGGCTGGACGAATTCGAGTTGCCGTGGCTCGCTGGTTACGAAAATTCGAGGCCGGTGCGAATCGGCAACGCGGCCTCGAATCAATTCCAGCTCGATGTCTTTGGCGAAGTTTTTTTGGCGATGTACGAATCGCATATCGCCGGTTTGGAGACCAATGAGCCCGACTGGCGCCTGCAAGTCGAGCTCATGCGCTTTCTCGAATCGAATTGGAATCAACCGGATGAAGGAATTTGGGAAGTCCGCGGCGGCCGCAAACATTTTACTCACTCCAAGATGATGACATGGGTCGCGTTCGATCGCGCGGTGAAGCTGGCGGAGTTGTGTGAATGCGCGGCGGGCGAAAATATCGAGCGCTGGAAAAAAATCCGCGATCAGATTCATCGAGAAGTTTGCGAGCGCGGCTACAATGCCGAGAAGAAGGCGTTTACGCAGTTCTACGGCTCCGACGCGCTCGATGCGAGTTTGCTCATGATGGCTCGGGTGGGCTTTCTTCCGCCGGGTGACGAGCGCATGCGCGGCACAATCGAAGCGATTGAACGGGAGCTGATGCAAGACGGTTTGGTCCTTCGCTATCGAACGGAAGAGGAACGCGTGGACGGATTGCCCGGTCGTGAAGGAACATTTTTGCCATGCTCGTTCTGGCTCGCGAATTGTTTGCACTTCATCGGACGCACCGATGACGCGAAGAAATTGTTCGAGCGCTTGCTCGCCTTACAAAACGATGTCGGATTGCTTTCCGAAGAATACGATCCAATCGCGAAACGTCAGTTAGGCAATTTCCCACAGGCGTTCACGCATCTGGCGCTGGTGAACACGGCGCGTATCCTGGGCGGTCAGGTGAAAGTTCCGGGTAGCGACACGTAATAGACTGTCAATCTTGGCAAGATCGATAATTATGCTCGTGCTTCCGTAGACGAGACTAGACGCCGAATCAGGTCTTCGATCGTGACGATGCCGCGCAGATGCCGTTCCCGGTCCAACACCGCCGCCAAACCAAGTCGCGCTGCGCGCAATCGTCGCACGATTCGATAAGCAGGCTCTTCTTCGTTCGCTGTGACGACGCGGCGCGTGTAATGGCTCAGTGTTTTCGCGCCGTTTCTCTCGAGCAAAATATCGAGCACACTGATCAATCCGCTCGGCTGGCCCTGCGCCGTAATAACGGGCAGACGATCGAGACCGGAAGAAACGCCGAGCGCGACCGCTCCATCGATGGAGTTATCTGGTTTTACGGCGACCACTTTCGCCAAAGGCACCATTACATCGCGCACTTTCACGCTCCGGAAATCGAACACGTTGTGAATCATGGCGCGCTCGGTAGCGGTGAGAGACCCTTCGCGTTCGCTCTGCGTGGTGATTTGTTTCAGCTCTTCGCGGGCGGCAAAAAGTCGACCTTTTTCCGCGCGCTGCGGCAGGAGAATCCGGCGTAAACGTGCGCCGAGTTCGAGCAAAGGCCAAAGCAGGGCCGAAACGAGTTCCAGAATCCAGGCCAGCCGAGCCAATGCGCGGAATGGAAATCGCCGAAAGAGTGATTTCGGCAGGACAGCGAGCACGAACAGATAGATCGGCAATGCGATCAGCAACGCGATGAAAAATCCAGTCAAGTGGAATGAGCGCACCAATTGGCGAGTCAAGAGCAGCAGTCCCAAAATATCGGCTGCGTTCGTGAAAATCAGAACCGTGACGAGCAACCGTTCCGGATGTTTCAGCAATCGATCCAGTCGCACCGCTGCTGGCACACGGCGCTTGACGTTTTGGCGGAGCCGCACTGGATCGATCGAGAGCAAACCGCTTTCAATTCCGTTGAAGAAGAACGAAACGATCCAGCAACAAATTATGATAAACGAAATCGTCATGCCGCAGCGCTGCTGTTGCTCGATGGTTCATCGGCCTCGCCGACCACGGTTGTTTTTTCCAGCAAAATCTCCTCGATTCGTTTGCGTCCGGCGCGCCGCACGGTGATGGCCAGGCGTGGAATTTCGAGCTGCGTGCCCGACAGCGGCAAATAACCGAGCCGGTTGAAGACGAAGCCGCCAATCGTGTCGATTCCTTCCGCTTCAATTTCGAATCCGAGATGCTCGCTCAGATCGTCGAGGCGCGCGTTTCCGCTGACGAGAAATTTTCCATCCTCCATCGGCTCGATGTAAAGATCGACATCTCCGCGTGGGACAGCGTCGCTGAGGATTTCCTCGACGATGTCGGACATGGTGATGATGCCTTCGGTCCCGCCAAATTCATCGACAACGATGGCCAGCCCCTGGGCGTGAGTGAGGAAGAGTTTGAGCAGATCAAGCGCCCGCATCGTCTCCGGCACAAAGGATGGCAGGATTAATCGCTCGGTGTAATGCTCCGACGGATCGAGCAGGAACATTTTCACATCGATGATCCCGAGAACTTGATCGGGTGTGTCCACGTAGACCGGCACGCGGCGATGACGTTTCTCTTTCAAGCGCGCGATCGCTTCCTCGTTCGTCAAACCGTCCGGCAGCGTGAACGTATCGACGCGCGGCGTCATGCAATCCTTCGCCGTTTTGTCGCCGAGTTTAATGATCTCCTGGATCATCTCGGCTTCCGCTTCATGCAGTGCACCTTCTTCTTCGCCAATTTCAACCAGCGTCTCGAACTCCTCGTCGCTCAAGCGTGGACGGGTGCGCAGATGCAACGGAGTGAAAAGATCGACAATCGCCGTGCTCGTGCTCTCGAGCGCATGACCGACGCGATCGAGCAGTGGCATTGACAGCTTCAAAGTGAAAGCGCCGATGGCCGAAAGCCGATAAGGAGCGGACAGGGCCAGCAGTTTTGGAATCAAATCGCAAAGCACCACGACGATTGTGAAGATCACGATCGCGGCCAGCCACTGCGGAATGCGCGTTGCGAATGGCCCTTCCCATAAAAGAAAAAGACAAAGCACCACCAGCGGCACTTTTACGAGACCGTCGCCGAGGAGCAGCACGTTCAAAACGCGGCGCGGATTTTCCCGAAAGCGCTGAACGAAATTCGTCACGGCAGGATGATGTTCTTCCAGCCGGCGCAACTGGTGCGACTTGAGTGAGAAGAGTGCCGTTTCCAATCCGGAAAAAAGGGCGGAACAGAAAATCAAAATCGAGATGACGACCAGCAGAATGGCGAAGACCGCAACCGTCATTCCTTAACGCGAGAGCGATGGCGCGCCCGCTCGTCCTCCGGAAAGCGAATGCATGCTGGTTTGCCCATTGTCTGAGCCGCGATCAAGTTAGGCTCTTCATGAGCAAAGGCGAGCGGATTTCGCGGCTAGTCACCGAACTGGTGGGGGAAGATGTCGATCCGGCAAAGATCGACATTGCGAGTCATCCCTATTATCGCGCCTATTTTCAGTGCTGGAACGAGCAGCGCTACTACGAAGCACACGACGTGCTCGAGCAACTCTGGTTAAACACCGATACGGATGACGACGATTTTTTCAAAGGTCTCATCCAGGCGGCAGGCGCATTTGTGCATCTCCAGAAAAATTTCGAGCATCCGACACATGCGAAGCACAGCCGGCGATTGAAGCCCGCGGTGCGACTCTTCTTGCTCGCGGAGAAAAACCTTGCGCCATATTTGCCGGTTCGTCACGCGCTCGATGTCGCCGTGTTTCTCGATCTTCTGCGAAATGCGCGCGAGGAAATCACGCGCTCGGATTTTAAAATAAATCCGTGGTCGCCTGCGCGGGCGCCGAAGCTCAAATTAAACAGGTAGGGGCGGTTCACCGAACCGCCCCCGCGGGCGATTGAGTCAATCGCCCCTACCTTGTGAAGAGCAACTTCAGTCCGGCGATGACCAGGACTGTCGCCAACAAGATCGAGATGGTGCGGATGGGAAAATGGCGGCTGCCGAGATGTGAACCCAGAACGCCGCCAATCGCCGCCGCCGGTGCGAGGAGAACTCCAAGCCACGGAATAGATTGGTTCGCGGTAAAGTAGCCGGTTAGCCCCGAAATTGAGTTTACCAAAATAAATAACGCCGAGACTGCGGCCGCCTGGCGAATGTGCGCCCAATGGCAAAACAGCAGAAGGGGAGTGAGAAATATTCCTCCGCCCGTTCCAGTGAGGCCGGACAGGAATCCGATTGCCGCTCCAACACCGATCGCTGTCGGATTGGGAGGAGGCACGACGTCCGGCGGATCGCTGCGCCGACGGTTGCAGATAACCACCGAGATACGCCGCCGGGATTGACAACACGGCAAACGGCCAGAATAACTTCCAGGCAAAATGGCCGGCGCGCCAAAATTGAAACGCGCCGATCGAAGCGACAAGGATGTTCAGCACCAAAGCGGTGGGTCTGATCGTCGTGGCAGCGACACCCCATAAAGTCATCACGGCGATGTAGCCCGATGCCCCGGCATGCCCCACCGATGAATAGAGAAACGCGATCAGGCCGACAGCTAGCAAGAGGGAAACGAGCTGCGAGTAGTCCATTTGCTCGAAGCATAGCACGTAGCCACCGGCCTATGGCCGGTTCGAGCGGCCACGGTCGCGTGGCGACAAGGCACTTCCGCTTTTTGTTTCTCGGGCTAATGTGCTTGGTGACACCGATCGATATTGTTGCCGAAGTTTCACCGGCGCACGCGGAGCACACCAACAGACTGGCGCGCGAGAAGTCGCCCTACCTTTTGCAGCACGCGCATAATCCGGTCGATTGGTATTCGTGGGGCGAAGAAGCTTTCGCCAAAGCGCGCCGCGAAAACAAACCGATCTTTCTCTCCGTGGGATACTCGACCTGTCATTGGTGTCATGTCATGGCGCATGAGTCGTTTGAGAACGAAGAGATAGCTACAATCATGAATCGGGAGTTTGTGAACATCAAAGTCGATCGTGAGGAACGGCCGGATGTCGATCGCGTTTACATGACGTTCGTGCAGGCGACGACTGGTGGGGGCGGTTGGCCGATGAGCGTCTGGTTAACGCCGGATTTAAAACCATTTGTCGGCGGAACTTATTTTCCGCCGGAGGACCGTTACGGCCAGCCCGGTTTCAAAAAAGTTCTGGAACGCATCGCCGCGGCTTGGAAGCGCGACCACGAAAAGATTGTCGATCAAAGCTCGAAAATCATCTCGGCGTTGCGCGAATCGCAGGCCGCACAATCCGCCGCGTCCGCTAAGATCGACAATCAGGTTTTCGACAGAGCCTACGAGCAGTTTGCTCGCACGTTCGATGAGAAAGAAGGCGGCTTCGGCGGCGCGCCGAAGTTTCCGCGGCCGGTCGCATTAAATTTTCTTTCGCGGTTTTACGCGCGCGATCCGAAGAGTGAAGCCGGCAAGCATGCGCTCCAAATGGATTTAGTCACGCTGCGGAAAATGGCGGCCGGCGGCATGCATGATCATCTCGGCGGCGGTTTTCATCGCTACTCGGTCGATCGTTACTGGCACGTGCCGCACTTCGAGAAAATGCTCTACGACCAGGCCCAACTCGCCATCACCTATCTGGACGCGTTTCAAATCACACAAGATCGACAGTATGAATCGGTCGCGCGCGATATTCTCGACTACGTCGCGCGTGACATGACTTCAAAAGAAGGCGGATTCTTTTCCGCCGAAGATGCCGACAGTCTGCTCGAACAAGGAAAACCCGAACACGCGGAAGGCGCGTTTTATGTTTGGACGAAAAAGGAAATCGATGCTGCGCTGGGCGATGCCGCGGAGATTTTTGATTTTCATTACGGCGTGCAACCGCATGGCAACGCGCCGGAAGGAAGCGATCCGCAGGATGAATTTCGAGACAGGAATATTTTGATCGAGCGACACCCGATTGCCGAGACGGCGAAGCATTTTAAGAAAAGCGAAAACGAAGTTCGGCAATCGCTTGCGCGCAGCCGGGAAAAATTATTGTCGATCCGCGCCAAACGGCCGCGCCCGCATCTCGATGACAAAATCATTTCGGCCTGGAACGGCCTCATGATTTCGGCGTTCGCACGCGCGGCGCAAGTCTTAGATGAGCCGCGCTATCTCGAAGCTGCGACACGCGCAGCCCGATTCCTGTGGACACGTCTATTTGAAGAAAAGAGCAAATTGCTCTATCGAAATTATCGCGAGGGCCGGAGCGGGATCGAAGGCTTCGCTGACGATTACGCCTTCGTCATCCAGGGATTTGTCGATCTTTACGAGGCGTCCTTTGATGTCGAGTGGCTGAAGTTTGCCGTTGAATTGGAGGCGACACAGGACCGCTTGTTCTTCGACGAGAAGAATGGCGGCTATTTTAGCACGAGTGGAAAAGAATCGAGCGTGCCGCTGCGAATGAAAGATGACAACGACAGCGCGGAACCGGCGGCTAGTTCTATTGCGGCGCTAAACCTCTTGCGGCTGGCACAGTTTCGGAATGATAAGCAACTGGAAGAGCGCGCCAGGAAAACGATCGATGCATTTGCGCCGACACTTTCCCATTTCGCCAGCGCAATGCCGCAGATGCTGGTTGCCCTCGATTATTCGTTAGGCAAACCGCGCCAGATTGTGATCGCCGGAAAGCCTGATGATCCCGCGGCGAAAGCGCTGCTCGAAGAAGTGCACCGACATTTTCTGCCGAATAAAATTCTGCTTTTGGCCGACGGAGCTGGGGGCCAGGAATATCTCGGCGAAAAAAACGAAGCCATCCGCGCGATGTCGAAGGTCGATGGAAAACCGGCTGCTTACGCCTGTGAAAATTTCACCTGCAAAGCGCCAGTGACTGAGCCAAAAGCGCTCGCTGAATTGTTGTCGAAGTAATTTCTGTTCGTTGGCGGGCGGATGTAGGGCTTTTACCTGACATCCGGAAAAGCGTAACAAGCCGATTCATATATATAGGCTAACCTTATTATAAAATCAGCCGCGCAATCTCGTGCGGGGACGGAACCACGGCGGGTCGTGGCGGTCGGCGATACCATCATTAGCGAGCAAGGCTTGGTCGCAATTATTGGCCGCGACCCGCGGTACTGTGTTTGCGGTGCCGCACATACTACATACTTTTGATGAGGCGAATAAACTTGTTCGACAACATCGCCCCGATGTGCTGCTCATCGAACCGTTTCTCGAAAACCGCGATGCCATCCGCTGGATCAAGGATCTCGCGATGGAATTTCCGCGCATTCGCATCCTTATAGTATCACGGCAATCCGAACGGACTTATGCTAAGCGCGCCCTTTGTGCCGGAGCGTCCGGCTACTGGATGAAGAACAGTTCGGTGGAAGAGTTAATGCACGCGATTGAGACTGTGCTGGCGGGGGAGATTTATGCCAGTCACCGCGGCTGGGCACGGCACCGGTCAAATCAAGCGGCGCTGATTCAAAAAGTGAGCAACGAGGTGGAAATGATCAAGCCTGCGCCGCAAGTAGTCAGCAACAATCGATAAAGCTTGTAGGCCGCGCGGACGCCACCTTCTGTAGCGGCGCTCTGTGAGCGTCCGTAATTATTAAACGGCGGTCATAGACCGCCGCTACAGACCCGTCACGCGTCGCCGAGTGGGGCTGATTGTTTTGCAAGAAGACAGGTTTCGTCGGCGCGCCCGGCGGTTGCGCCGTAACAATTTCGGATTAAACGCCTTCGAGGAGGATCATTTTTGTTTTAGCCGTGCGGTGGCGCATTTTCCGCGGCTCGCGGTATTCCTCGCAATTCAGCCACTCTTTGGCGCGTTGCATTGATTCGAACTGAAGCACGACGATGCGCTTCGGGTTCCAATCGCCTTCGAGCACTTCCGTGTTGCCGCCGCGCACGATGTATTTCCCGCCGTACTTGTGAACTGTCGCGGCAGCTTGCTTCTTGTATTCCTCGTAGCCAGCTGGATCGACAATATCGATTTCAACGATTACGTAAGCAGCCATATTTCAAAGGCCAGAAGTCAAAAGCGTCCGTTGCTGTCTTTTGCGGCCAACTCGGGATTTTTTTTGCGCCGTCGCAACCGCAGCCAGTTGTTCCATGTTTTGCGCATGCTGTCTCGTGGGGTCAGGTATTTTTGGTTGAGCTCGTTGCTTTTGAGGATCTGGGCGAGGATTCCTTTCACGGAAAAATCGTTGGTGTTCAGAATGGTATAAGCGGTGCCGACTGCGGCGGCGTGGTGCGCGTCGCTCGCCGCGGTCATGGGCAAGCCGCGAATCTGCGCATATTTGAACGCATAACGATTGTAGCGACGCAAAGTCGTGGCCGCATTGAAAACTTCGATCGCATCGATCGGCAAGCTCTCCAGTGTCGAAAAGCGGATCCCGGCGCGAAACAGATCGTAGGGATGCGGCGGAATGGCGAGACCGCCGCGTTCGTGGATCATCTCACAAACTTTGCGCGCCGGTTTTCCCTTTAAATAGGGGAGTGTTGCGCCGATGCAAAGCAGATGGCCGTCGGCGGTTGTTATTTCGACGCCGGGCAGGACAAGGAAGTTGTCGACGGGCAAGCCGTCGAGGCGCATCAATCCTTTTTCGAGCAGATAAGTGACGGCCTCGGATGTGTTGTGATCGGTGATGGCGAGACCGTGCAGCCCTTTGGCGCGAGCGGCGGCGATTAAATCCTCCGGACTGGAAACGCCGTCGCCGGAAAAGAACGAATGCGAGTGCAGATCGATGTTAAACGGCATTTTCGGGAGGTTAATTTGGAGAAGGTAAAATGGAAAGCGTCAGCTTGACGGCGCGGACGGTGGTTGCGAAACGCTGGGGTGCGATGCGCTCCTAAACCAGCGCGTCAACCAGCACGCCTGGCTCTGCAGATTTTTCTTCTTCGTGGCGATGGAACTGCATGTCATAAAGCCGCCGATAATAGCCCGATTTCTCGAGCAGCTCGCGATGCGTTCCAATTTCCTTGATGTGCCCCTGGTCCATTACCACAATTTGGTCGGCCGATAAGATGGTGGAGAGCCGATGCGCGATGGCGATGACGGTTCGGCCTGCCGCCAACGTCTGCAGCGCAACCTGAATCTGCTTTTCCGATTCGGAGTCGAGCGACGACGTCGCCTCATCGAGCAGTAGAATAGGCGCATTCTTCAGAAGCGCACGGGCGATGGCCAACCGTTGCTGTTGGCCGCCGGAGAGCAGGCAACCCTTATCGCCGATCACCGTTTCGTAACCCTGCGGCTGCGCGATAATGAAGTCGTGAGCGAAAGCGGTGCGCGCGGCGGCGTAAACTTCTTCCGGATTGGCGCCGAGACGTCCAAACTGGATGTTGCTAAAGATTGTATCGTGAAACAAAAATGTGTCCTGCGTAACAAGGCCAATTTGTTCCCGTAAAGATTTTTGCGTGAGAGCGCGCAAATCGCGGCCGTCAATCTTCACCGCGCCGGAGGTCGGATCGTACAAACGCAGAATGAGTGAGAGAACAGTCGATTTTCCCGCGCCACTGGCGCCGACCAGCGCGAAACTCTTGCCCGGCTCGATCTCAAGATTGAGATCTTGGACGGCAGCGGCCGAGCCGGGGGCGTACCGGAAAGTAACTTTCTCAAAATCAATCCGGCCTTTCGATGAAGGCAAGTCAATGGCGCCGGGCCGGTCCTTTACCATCGGCTCCGAATCTAAAATCCTGAAAATCTCAGTCGTGGCAGAGATCGACCTTTGCATCACGATGTGGATTTTGCTCAGCGTTTTGATCGGCTCGTAAAGAATGAAGATGCCGGAGACCAGTCCGAAGAAACGGCCCGCACTCAGATTGACGGCGTAAACGTATAGCAACGCCAGGCCAACGCCCATCGCCGCGATAGTTTCCACCAGCGGTCCAACTGCTTCCATCGATTTGATCATTCGCATCATGTTGGAGAACTGAAGCTGGTTGCTGCGGACGAACGATTTTTCCTGATGCTCTTCCCGCCCAAACGACTTGATAACGCGAATGCCCGCGAAGGTTTCCTGCATGGTCACAACCATTTGTCCCAAATCTTCCTGCTCATGTTGGACGGCCCTGCGCGCGCGGCGACCGAAAAGTCGAATCGGCAAAATGCAAATCGGAAAAAGAACCAGGGTCACAACAGTAAACTTCCAGTCCATGAGCAGAAGAACGCTCACCGCGCCGATGATCGTGACGGGCTGTTTAAAGGCATCGCTGCTCACGGTGGCAAGCGCCGCCTGCATCCCGCGCGTGTCGTTGGTGATACGCGAGATAAGAAATCCGGCCCGCATTTTGTTAAAGAACTCCATGGAGTGCCGCACGATCTTCCGAAAGAGCTGCGTCCGGATGTCGGTCACCACTTTGTTGCTCACCCACTGCATGTAATAAGCGTTGCCGTACGAACAGAAACTGCGCAGAGTCATGACCAGCGGAATGGCGAGACAGATCCAGGCGATCGAGTTAATCCTGGGGCCGACATTGAGCATCTCACGATGAGCCAAGATAGCGCGCGGGTTAGGCGCCGCCCCGTGAAAAACGAAGCTTGAGACCTGCAGTACGGTTAGAGGAAGGAGTGAGGTAAGCAAGGCAAAGGCCACTCCAAATCCGAGGCCGAGGCCGAAACGCCATTTGTATGGTTTGACGTAACTGTAGAGCCGGCGATACGGGCCCCAAGCCTCGCGAACAGTCTGCCAAAATGAGGTTTTTTTCTTTGCGGCTTTTCCGTTGCTCATGAGCTTTAGGCTGCCGGAGCCGACAGCAGCAAGTCCATAGCATTAATCACGGCTTCCGTCGAGATCTCCTTCATCGCGACGCGCGCCTGCTTGGGGAAAAACTCGGCCACCGGCTTGGTCGATTCTCCCTGCAGGATCAAAGCCGGGCTTTCGCGTGGCCGCCAGTGAAACGGGTTAGTTGGGCCGAAAAGAACTACCTGGGGCGTTTGTTTCGCCGCCGCGAGATGCATCGCGGCCGAGTCAACTGTCACGAGAAGCCGCGCCTGCGCGATAAGCGCGGTTAGAGTAAGCAAATCGGTTTTACGAGAAAGATCAACAATCGAAGCCCGCCTCAGGCGGGGAGTCGAGCGAGATGGATGGGTGACCCGACCGGGTGAGCTTTCGGGAGAAAGCGAATCAACAGGCTGCCGCAATTTGGCTTTGATTTCACAGATATGCTTCTGCTCGAGTCCCGAGCCGCCGCCGGTGAGCACGCAGTTAATCCGCCAATTGGAGCGGACGTGGCCGATCACGTCGGCCCAGCCTCGCGTCTCCCAAAACTTTTCGGTGCGCGCCGAACCCGGATGGAAGATGATGAAGGGATTGTCGATCTTTGCTGTTTCCAGGAGCTGCTCCGCTTTCTCTCGGGCGGGACGGGGTACCTCCAGCCGGAGGACGCGGGAAGCGTTGCAAATCCCGAGCGGCTCGAGCAAAGCCAGATTATAATCGAGCGTGTGCATTTCCTTGAGGCGAAGTTTCGTAAACTCATTGTAGACGCGGGCCCGATTG
>WNEY01005628.1_pt1 | contig 13182 bp, 4 predicted proteins | sample 5400531 | NCBI WGS metagenome assembly WNEY01 (sample SAMN13153338, study PRJNA577476) | soil metagenome | isolation source: 200 cm saprolite under Douglas fir tree site 1 | place: USA:California | collected 2015-04-18
TGGTGGAGCCGTGGAGAAACAGCCCGGCGGATTTGTAATCGCTCCCCGCCTTCGCCACGCCGGCATCGATGCCCTCGACCAGGCGTTGCGGCGTCGACAGCGCCTTGCCGAAGGTCAACTTGCCGGTCCGGTCGTCGAACACCGCGATATCGGTGAACGTGCCGCCGATATCGGCGGCGAGACGAAGGTTCGAGCCGTTCGGTCGTGAGGACGTTTGCTGCTTCATGGGGGTCGATATCGGACTTGCTCCGGGAGGGCGGTCCCGGGTTAAGGTCTCTCGGGAAGCCGCGCAAGGCCGCATGTCCCGGATGGCGGTACATCCGTTCCGGCCGCGGCGGCGCGGCGGCGCGGACTGCCGATGGGTTACTCGAATTCGGCCTGTGGAAAGGGCCGCGGCGGCCGCGGCGGCGGCGCGGCTAGTCCATTGAAATGATTTGGAATTCGGCGCGCGAAAAAAGTTGGCCTTACCCCGGAACCGATAGGCCCGCTTCGCGTTTGGCCTCGTTAGGTGGTGGTTCCGACACGGGATCACCAAGGGGTTTGGGTTTATGGCTGGATCGAACCGATCGCAGGAACATCCCGCGGTGTTCGATCCGCCCATTGTCGCAGCCAAAAAGGACGAGGAGATTGCCCTCGGCTCTAGCCGCGCGAGCGCTATCAGGGCGCCCGCGGCGACGCCGCGATGCGCGGCGCTCCAATTCTCAGGTTCCCAGCAGCGACTTTCTTACCTTACGCAGCAAAGATCGCAGAGGCGTCATGGTGTGGTCATGACACGGCCTCTCCGCTCGTGACAACGTGGGGCGTCATCCGCCGCCCCGGAGGACATTATGCGACCGATCAGTGAAACAGCGGGCGACCTCAAGGCCAACGGGCCCGCTCCAGCCGCGGCCCCCGCCGAGATGCCCGACGGCCGTCTCAACGGCTCCTCCTCCGCCGAGCTGCACGATCTCTTGAATGCGCTGCAGGCCATGCGTGTCGGCGATTTCTCCGTTCGCATGCCCGGCAACCAGCTCGGCATCCTGGGCAAGATCGCCGACACCTTCAACGAGATCGTCGCCGGCAACCAGCGCATGGCGCAGCAGCTCGAGCGCGTCGGCCAGGTGGTGGGGCGCGAAGGCAAGACGCGCCAGCGCGTGAAGTTCGGCCTCTCGAGCGGGGCGTGGGGCGAGATGGAGACCTCCGTCAACACGCTGATCGACGATCTGTTGTGGCCGACCACGGAAGTCACCCGCGCCATCTCCGCGGTCGCGCAAGGCGACCTGCTGCAGACCGTGCGCCTCGACGTCGACGGCCGCCCGCTCGAGGGCGAGTTCCTGCGCTCGGCGAACATCGTCAACACCATGATCAAGCAGCTCTCGGTGTTCACCTCGGAGGTGACCCGCGTCGCGCGCGAAGTCGGCACCGAAGGCAAGCTCGGCGGCCAGGCGCAGGTGCGCGAGGTGACGGGCGTCTGGAAGGACTTGACCGAGAACGTCAACTCGATGGCGTCGAACCTCACCGCGCAGGTCCGCAACATCGCGGAGGTGACGATCGCGGTCGCCATGGGCGACCTCTCGAAGAAGATCACGGTCGACGTGCGCGGCGAGATCCTGCAGCTCAAGGAAGCCATCAACACGATGGTGGATCAGCTGCGCTCGTTCGCCTCGGAGGTGACCCGCGTCGCGCGCGAGGTCGGCACCGACGGCAAGCTCGGCGGCCAAGCGATCGTGCCGGGCGTGGCCGGCACATGGAAGGATCTGACCGATTCCGTGAACGCCATGTGCGGCAACCTCACCGACCAGGTCCGCAACATCGCCCAGGTGACTACCGCGGTGGCGCGCGGCGACTTGTCCCGAAAAATTACGGTCGACGTGCGTGGCGAAATCCTCGAGCTCAAAGACACCATCAACACCATGGTGGACCAGCTCAACGCCTTCGCTTCCGAGGTGACGCGCGTCGCGCGCGAGGTCGGCACCGAAGGCAAGCTCGGCGGCCAGGCGCAGGTGCCAGGCGTGGCGGGAACCTGGAAGGACCTGACCGACAGCGTCAACTTCATGGCGGGCAACCTGACGGCGCAGGTCCGCAACATCGCCGACGTCGCCACCGCGATCGCCGGCGGCGACCTCTCGAAGAAGATCACCGTCAACGTGAGCGGCGAGATCCTGCAGCTCAAGGAGACCATCAATACGATGGTCGATCAGCTCAACGCTTTCGCCGGCGAAGTGACCCGCGTCGCCCGCGAGGTCGGCACCGAAGGGCGTCTCGGCGGCCAGGCCAACGTGCTCGGCGTCGCCGGCACCTGGAAGGACCTGACCGACAGCGTCAACTCGATGGCGTCGAACCTCACCGCGCAGGTCCGCAACATCGCCGAGGTCTCGACCGCCATCGCCAGCGGCGACCTCTCCAAGAAGATCACCGTCGACGTGCGCGGCGAAATCCTCGAGCTCAAGGATACCATCAACACCATGGGGGACCAGCTGAACGCCTTCGCCGGCGAGGTGACCCGCGTCGCGCGCGAGGTCGGCAGCGAAGGCAAGCTCGGCGGCCAGGCCATGGTGCGCGGCGTCGCCGGCACCTGGAAGGACTTGACCGACAACGTCAACCTGCTGGCGGGTAATCTGACCACGCAGGTGCGCAACATCGCCGAGGTGGCGACCGCGGTCGCGCAGGGCGACCTGTCGAAGAAGATCACCGTGAACGTGAGCGGCGAAATCCTGCAGCTCAAAGAAACGCTGAACACGATGGTGGACCAGCTCAACGCCTTCGCGGCCGAGGTGACCCGCGTCGCACGCGAGGTCGGCACCGAAGGCAAGCTCGGCGGCCAGGCCGAGGTGCCGGGCGTGGCGGGAACGTGGAAAGACCTCACCGACAGCGTGAACTCGATGGCGGGCAACCTGACCGGCCAGGTCCGCAACATCGCCGAGGTGGCGACCGCGATCGCCGGCGGCGATCTTTCGCGCAAGATCACGGTGGACGTGCGCGGCGAAATCCTTCAGCTGAAGGAAACCCTCAACACGATGGTGGACCAGCTCAACCGCTTCGCGGGCGAAGTGACCCGCGTCGCGCGCGAGGTCGGCACCGAAGGCCGCCTCGGCGGCCAGGCCAACGTGCCGGGCGTGGCGGGAACGTGGAAGGACCTCACCGACAGCGTCAACTCGATGGCGGGCAACCTCACCGCGCAGGTCCGCAACATCGCCGAGGTGACGACCGCGGTGGCGCGCGGGGACCTCTCCCGCAAGATCACGGTGGATGTGAAGGGCGAAATCCTCGAGCTCAAGAACACCATCAACACCATGGTGGACCAGCTCAACGCCTTCGCCTCGGAAGTGACCCGCGTCGCCAAGGAAGTCGGCACCGAAGGCAAGCTCGGCGGCCAGGCGCAGGTGCCCGGCGTCGCCGGCACCTGGAAGGACCTGACCGACAACGTCAACTTCATGGCCTCGAACCTGACCGCGCAGGTCCGCAATATCGCAGAGGTGGCGACCGCGATTGCCGGCGGCGACCTCTCCAAGAAGATCACCGTGGACGTGCGCGGCGAGATCCTGCTGCTGAAGGAAACGCTCAACACCATGGTCGAGCAGTTGCGCTCGTTCGCGGCCGAGGTGACCCGCGTCGCGAGAGAGGTCGGCACCGACGGCCGGCTCGGCGGCCAAGCCGTAGTGCCGGGCGTCGCCGGCACCTGGAAGGACCTGACCGACAACGTCAACCTGCTCGCCGCCAACCTCACCACGCAGGTGCGCAACCTCGCCGAGGTGACGACCGCGGTCGCGCGCGGCGATCTCTCGCGCAAGATCACGGTGGACGTGAAGGGCGAAATTCTCGACCTCAAGAACACCATCAACACGATGGTGGACCAGCTCAACGCCTTCGCCTCGGAAGTGACCCGCGTCGCCCGCGAGGTCGGCACCGAAGGCCGCCTCGGCGGCCAGGCGCAGGTGCCCGGCGTCGCCGGCACCTGGAAGGACCTGACCGACACCGTCAACGTGATGGCGGCCAACCTGACCGAGCAGGTGCGCGGCATCGTGAAAGTCGTGACCGCTGTCGCCGACGGCGACCTCAAGCAGAACCTGACGGTCAAATCCAAGGGCGAGGTGGCGGCCTTGGCCGAGACCATCAACAACATGACCGACACGCTTGCGATCTTCGCCGACCAGGTGACGAGCGTCGCGCGCGAGGTGGGGGTGGAAGGCCGTCTGGGCGGCCAGGCCGCCGTGCCCGGCGCCGCCGGCACCTGGAAGGACCTCACCGGCAACGTCAACCTGCTGGCCGCGAACCTGACCACGCAGGTACGCGCGATCGCCGAGGTCGCGACCGCGGTGACCAAGGGCGACCTGACGCGGTCGATTCAGGTGGATGCGCGCGGCGAGGTGGCCGAGCTCAAGGACAACATCAATACGATGATCGACAACTTGCGGCTCACCACCGACCGCAACACCGAGCAGGATTGGCTGAAGACCAATCTCGCCAAGTTCACCAACATGCTGCAGGGGCAGCGCGATCTCGCCACCGTCGGCCGGCTGCTGCTGTCCGAGTTGACCCCGCTGGTCAACGCACAGCTCGGCGTCATCTACCAGGCGACGGGCGAGGAACTCTCCAGCCTGCACCTGCTCTCGTCCTATGCCGACGACGGGCTCAACGGCCATCCCGAGCGCCTGACGGTCGGCGAGGGCCTGATCGGACAGTGCGCGGCGGACAAGCGGCGCATCCTGATCAGCGAAATGCCCTCGGGCGCGGTGCCGATCGGATCGGCGCTGTTCAAGGCGGTGCCCCGCAACGTCGTCGTGCTGCCGGTACTGTTCGAGAGCCAGGTCAAGGCGGTGATCGAGCTGGCGTCGTTGAGCGAGTTCACGACGCTGCAGATGATGTTCCTCGAGCAGCTCACGACCAATATCGGCATCGTGGTCAACAGCATCGAGGCCACGATGCAGACCGAAGGGCTGCTCAAGCAATCGCAGCAGCTCGCAGGCGAATTGCAGGCGCAGCAGCGCGAGCTGCAGCAGACCAACGAGCAGCTCGAGCAGAAGGCCCAGCAGCTCGCCGAGCGCAACGTCGAGGTGGAGCGCAAGAACCAGGAGATCGAGCAGGCGCGCCGCGCCCTGGAGGAGAAGGCGACCGAGCTCGCGCTGACCTCGAAGTACAAGTCGGAATTCCTCGCCAACATGTCGCACGAGCTGCGCACGCCGCTCAACAGCATCTTGATCCTCGGCCAGCAGCTCACCGACAACCCGGACGGCAACCTCTTGCCCAAGCAGGTCGAGTTCGCCCGCACCATCCACGGCGCCGGCACCGACCTCTTGAACCTCATCAGCGACATTCTCGATCTGTCCAAGATCGAGTCCGGCACCGTGACCGTGGACGCCGAGGACATCGCCTTCGCGAACCTGCTCGACATGGTCGCACGCCCCTTCCGGCACGAGGCGGAAACGCGGCAACTCTCGTTCGAGATCAATCTCGATCCCAATCTCGGCCGCAGCATCACGACCGATTCAAAGCGCCTGCAGCAGGTGCTCAAGAACCTGTTGTCGAACGCCTTCAAGTTCACCGCCCAGGGCGGCGTGCGGCTCGGCATTTCCGCGGTGCAGAGCGGCTGGGGCGCGGCGCACCCGGTGCTCAAGCAGGCGCCGACGGTGGTGGCCTTCGAGGTTTCCGACACCGGCATCGGCATTCCGCCCGAGAAGCAGAAGGTGATCTTCGAGGCCTTCATGCAGGCCGACGCCAGCACCAGCCGCAAATACGGCGGCACCGGCCTCGGCCTCGCCATCAGCCGCGAGCTGTCGAACCTGCTCGGCGGCGAAATCCATCTGCGCAGCGCGCCCAACGTGGGCAGCACCTTCACGCTCTATCTCCCGCTGAAATATGTCGGGCCGTCCACCGCGCCCAAGCCGGCGGCTTCAGCCACGCAGGCCATGCATGCGCCGAGCGTCCTTGTGGCGCCGGAACGCCCGATCGAGCAGATCCCCGACGACCGGCTGGAAATCCAGCCCGGCGATTCGATCCTGCTCATCGTCGAGGACGACCCGCATTACGCCCGCATCATGGTGGAACGGGCGCGCGAAAAGGGCTTCAAGGTGCTGGTGGCGATGCGCGGCGGTGACGCGCTCGACCTGGCCAAGCAATACCAGCCGACCGCGGTCTCGCTCGACGTGTTCCTCCCCGACATGCTCGGCTGGACCGTGCTCAGCCAGCTCAAGCAGAACCCGCTCACCCGCCACATCCCCGTGCAGATCATCACGCTGGACGAGGATCGCCAGCACGGGTTGGCGCGCGGTGCCTTCGCCTTCGTCACCAAGCCGACGTCCGCCGAGGGCGTCGAGGCGGCGCTCGCCCGCATCAAGGAATACGCCAAGCCGCGCCGCAAGCGGCTCCTGGTCGTGGAGGACGACCGCGCCGAGCAGATGAGCATCGCGGAGCTGCTCGGCCACGACGACATCGAGATCGTCGCCGCCGGCACCGGCTCGGAGGCCCTCAAGTTGCTGCGGGAGGACCCCTGCGACTGCGTCGTGCTCGATCTGCGGCTCCCGGACATGTCCGGATTCGAGGTGCTCGAAGAGCTGCGCGCCGATGCGGCGCTGTCCGACGTGCCGGTGGTGGTGTTCACCGGCCGGCAATTGTCGGCCGAGGAAGACGCCCAGCTGCACACCATGGCGCGCAGCATCGTGGTGAAGGGCGTGGAATCGCCGGAGCGGCTGCTCGACGAAACCGCCTTGTTCCTCCACCGCATCATCACCGACCTGCCGCCGGAGAAGCAGCGCATGCTGGAGCGGCTCAACAGCTCCGACGAGGACCTGGTCGGCCGCACTGCGCTACTGGTCGATGACGACGCCCGCAACATCTTCGCGTTGTCGAGCGTGCTGGAACGGCGCGGCATGCGCGTGCTCACTGCCACCACCGGCAGCGAGGCGATCGCGCTGGTCGAGTCGACCCCGGATCTCGCGATCGTGCTCATGGATATCATGATGCCCGAGATGGACGGCTACCGGACCATCCAGGTGATCCGCGAGAAGCCCGAATTCCGCCGGCTGCCGATCGTTGCACTCACCGCCAAGGCCATGAAGGGCGACCGCGAGAAATGCCTGGAGGCGGGCGCGTCCGACTATCTGGCCAAGCCCGTCAATACCGAGCAGCTGTTGTCGGCGCTGCGCATGTGGCTGCATCGTTAGCGTATGCTCCGGAAAAGTGGGAACCGGTTTTCCGAAAAGAGCATGCGCAATGGAAGAAGCTAGGTTGGGAACGAAGATGGCTCCGCGCGACAGCGTCAACATCCTGCTGGTCGATGACCAGCCGGCCAAGCTCCTGAGCTACGAGACGATCCTTGTGGGTCTCGGCGAAAACCTGATCAAGGCGAGCTCGGCGCGGGAGGCGCTCGAGCAACTGCTCAAGCAGGACATCGCCTTGATCCTTGTGGACGTCTGCATGCCCGAGCTCGACGGGTTCCAGCTGGCGGCGATGATCCGCGAGCACCCGCGCTTTCAGCACACCGCGATCATCTTCATTTCCGCCATCCATCTGACCGACGTCGACCGGCTGCGCGCCTACGAGATGGGCGCGGTGGACTACGTTCCGGTCCCGGTCATCCCCGAGGTGCTGCGCGCCAAGGTCAGGATCTTCGCGGAGCTCTATCGCAAGACCAGGGAGCTCGAAGCGCTCAATCACGAGCTCGAGCGCCGCGTCGTCGAGCGAACCAAGGAGCTCGAAAGCTCGAGCGGGCGGCTGGTGCAAAGCGAGCAGCGCCGCAGCCTGGCGCTGGCCGCCGGCCAGATGGGCTCCTGGGAGTGGGACCCGATCAGCGGCGACTTCGTCTGGGACGACGGGCAGTACCGCATTTTCGGCGTCGATCCCGAAAGCTTCGAGGTCACCGTCGAGAACATCAAGAAGCTCATTCACCCCGAGGACTGGAAGCATCTGCAGAACGCGGTCCAGCCGAGCGAGGAGCACACGTCGACCTTCCAGACCGAATTCCGGGTCTGCCGTCCCAACGGCGAGCTGCGCTGGTGCGTCGGGACCGCGGTCGCCAGCGTCGACGCGACCGATCACATCGTCCGCATCAGCGGAGTGACCGTCGACATCACGGATCGCAAGGAGGCGGAAGAGCGCCAGGTGCTGCTGGCGCGCGAGGTCGACCATCGCGCGCGCAACGCCCTGGCGCTGGTGCAATCGATCGTGCGCCTGACCCGGGCCGACACCGTAAAGTCCTACATCGGCGCGGTCGACGGCCGCATCGGCGCGCTGTCGCGCGCCCATACGCTGCTCGCGCAGAGCCGCTGGCAGGGCGCCGACCTCGCCCGCCTGGTCGACGAGGAGCTCGCGCCCTATCGCGCCGGCGACGGCGACAAGGTCGCCACCTCCGGGCCCGACATCTCGCTCGATCCGCGCACCGCCCAGACGCTCGCGCTCGCGCTGCACGAGCTCTCGACCAATGCGGCCAAATACGGCGCGCTGTCGGTGATGTCGGGGCAGGTGAAGGTGACGTGGGAATTGCAGCCCGACAGCCTCGTCCTGCGCTGGACCGAGAGCGGGGGGCCGTCCACCGTGCCGCCGGCGTCGCCCGGCTTCGGCATCCGGGTGATCAGCGCCAGCATCGAGCGCCAGCTCGAAGGCGAGGCCGCGTTCCATTGGCGCCCCGAAGGCCTGCATTGCAGCTTGGCCGTGCCGCGCAGCGACAAGATCGAGCCGCTGGTACGTCCGGTCGGCGCGCTTTGGTCGGCCGGCGAGGACCGGCCCGCGCTGCCGCTGCGGCTCAAGACCGGCAACCGCGTCCTCTTGGTCGAGGACGAGATCCTGGTCGCCATGATGATGAAGGACATCATGACCGAGCTCGGATTTTCCGTCGTCGGTCCGTTCAGCCGGCTGGCCGAGGCCATGGTTGCGGCCGTGCACGACGAGATCGACGCCGGCATCATCGACATCAATCTCGGCGGGGAGTTCGTCTACCCGGTCGCGGACGTGCTGGCGGCGCGCAAGATTCCGTTCGTGTTCGTCACCGGCTACGGCGTCGAGAGCATCGACGGCCGCTTCGGTTATGTGCCGATCGTGAAGAAGCCGGTGCAGCGGCAGGTGCTGCAGAAGGTCTTCGCCCCGCCCGAGGCCGAGGAGCCGGCGAAGCTCTCGAAGCGGCGCAACGGCAGCGAGCGCCTCGGCCGCGCGGCCTCGGCCGGGCAGACCTGAGCTACGTCGTCGTGTTGTAGTCCTTGTAGTAATAGGGCTGGAAGCCGTAGCCCATCCGGTAGCGATACAGGAATCGGTGCTCGCGCTCGCGCCCGAAGGCGTCGTCGTAGACCACGCGCCCGTAGAGCCACAAGAAGCTGTCGCCGGTCCGGATGGTGGCGGCCGACGCCTCAGTCAGCGGCGCCACCAGGATGCATTGCAGCGGCTCACTGCTGGCGCCGGCGACGACGGCGCGTTCCTTCGGCATGGTGCGGATCGGCAGATACCGCAGCTCGTCCGGCGGATTGCTCCAGTGCTGCAAATCGTGGCTGATCTCCTTGAGCACCGCCGGCGTCTTGCCGTAGTTCTTGAGCACGTATTGCACCAATGCCCGCTCGCCGGTGGGGACTTCGCCGGAGCCGGGCGGGTCGTGTCGCTCGCCCAGAATGTGCGTGATGTTGGTGATCTCGCAGATCGCCAGCAATTGCGCCTGCTCCGCGGCCACCAGCGCATCGGCGGAACGCTTGGCGGCGTTGGCGGCGGCGTTGGCCACGCTCCACATCTTCTCGCTCGAGCGCCACAGCGTCCAAGTGAAGAACGCGATGACGATCGCCGCTCGACCACGGCTAGAACGACGAACGCCAGAACCGCCGCGAACCACTTCGGTTCCTTCAGCAGCCAAGACTCGCGGCCAGGCGAAACGATTTCGGTTCTCGTGGCGGGACGGGAACTCGGCGGTATTCGGTGCCGCAGCTTGCTGCGGAAGTCGCGGCGGAACTCGTGAAAAGTTCCGACCGCGCTGCGCTTGAATGACGACCAGACGTCCGCGACCGTATCCATGTGGACCGCCCCCGTCGAAAATTTTCGTGCCCGCGCAATGCTCGTCGAAGATCGTGTGAATATTCGGGCGACGCTGTTTGTCTCCGATAGCGACAAGCAATCGCGGCGCGACGACATCAGCGCGTCCGCGTCCGCGATCGATCCTCCGTCGATCGCATGACACGCTCCTTACCACAACTTTCAAGTGCACTTTCGCCTAAATCGGCAGGCTGGGACACCTGCACAGATTTTCAACCGGTTCCGGCGCGGCTGCCCAGATCGGTGGCGGGCGGCGACGGCCGGAACACAAATTCCCCCGATAAATCAACGTGAAATGGCTTTGGCACGGTCTTTGCTGCTATGCAGCATGCCGGGGGCCAACGGAGGCTGGTGCCCGGCTTTTTTGCGTGTGCAGGAGACCGCAAGGCAACCATGTCCGGCGACTTCAACCCAGAGCAAAAGCGCTACCTGGAAGGCTAAAAGCGCTACCTGGAAGGCTTCGTGGCCGGCCTGCAGATCGCCAAGGCGGCTAAAGAGGCCGCCAAGGAGAACCGCGGTCCGGCCGCCGCGGAGCCGGTCGGGCCCGACGCCGAGCATCTGCGCGCGCAGGATCGCGTGGTCAAAGCCGGCGGCAAGCTCTCCGACCAGGAGAAGTTCAAGCGCGAGCTGCACCCCTTCGACGGCTACGAGCGCCTGAAGGCGCAGGCCGCGGGCAACGAATATCCCAAGCCGCCCGACAATTTCCGCTGGCGCTTCTACGGCCTGTTCTACGTGGCGCCGAACCAGAACTCCTACATGTGCCGGCTGCGCATGCCCAACGGCATCCTGGCGCATTCGCAATTTGCCGGGCTCGCCGATCTCGCCGAGCGCTACGCCGGCGGCTACGCCCATGTCACCACCCGCGCCAACCTGCAGGTGCGCGAGATCGAGGCCAAGAACGCCGTCGCCATGGTCGAGGCGATCCAGGACCTCGGACTCTCCTCGCGCGGCTCGGGCGCCGACAATATCCGCAACGTCACGGGCTCGCCGACCGCGGGCATCGATCCCCAGGAGCTGATCGACACCCGCCCCTACGCCCGCGAATGGCATTTTCATATCCTCAACGAGCGCGCGCTCTACGGCCTGCCGCGCAAGTTCAACGTCGGCTTCGACGGCGGCGGCATCATCCCGGTGCTGGAGGACACCAACGACATCGGCTTCCAGGCGGTCGCGGTGAAGGACGGCTTCGGCGTCGCGCCCGGTATCTGGTTCCGCCTGATGATCGGCGGCATTACCGGCCACAAGGACTTCGCGCGCGAGACCGGCGTGGTGGTCGCGCTCAAGGACGCGACCAAGGTCGCGGACGCCATCGTGCGCGTGTTCATCGACCACGGCGACCGCACCGACCGCAACAAGGCGCGGCTCAAATACGTCATCGACCGCATGGGCATGGACAAGGTGGTGGCGCTCGCCGAGGAAAAACTCGGCCACAAGCTCGACCGCGTCCCGCCCGAGGCGCTGGAACCGCGCCCCGCCTTCGACCGCGCCGCGCATATCGGCGTGCATTCCCAGAAGCAGGAAGGCTTGCATTGGATCGGCGTCGTGCTTCCGGTCGGCAAGATGACCGCCGAGCAGATGCGCGGCCTGGCGGCGGTGGCGCACGAGCTCGGCGACGGCGATATCCGTCTCACGGTCTGGCAGAACCTGATCATCTCGGGCGTCGCGACCGACAAGGTCGCGGCGACGCAGGCCAGGATCGACGCGCTCGGGCTTTCCACCAGCACCAACTCGATCCGGGCCGGTCTCGTCGCCTGCACCGGCAATATCGGCTGCAAGTTCGCGGCCTCCGACACCAAGGGGCACGCCGAGGCGATCGCGCGCTGGTGCGAGAGCCGCGTCGCGCTCGACGGGCCCGTGAACATCCATCTCACCGGATGCCATCACTCCTGCGCGCAGCACTATATCGGCGACATCGGCCTGCTCGCGTGCAAGGTCGCGACCTCCGAGGACGGCGACACGGTCGAGGGCTATCACATCCATGTCGGCGGCGGCTTCGGCCCGGACGCGGCGATCGCGCCTGAAATCTACCACGACGTGAAAGCGCAGGACGCGCCGGCGACCGTCGAGCGCATGCTCAAGGCCTATCTCGCGCACCGCGCCTCTCCCCAGGAAAGCTTCCAGGCGTTCACCCGGCGGCACGAGGTCGACGCGCTGCGCGCGCTCATCGATGCGGAGGCCGCCGAATGAGCGTCCCCCCGCGCGCCCCGCTGCCCTCGCTCATCCCGGAGAGCGCGCCGTTCTCCACGGATCAGCGGCTGTGGCTCAACGGATTGTTTGCCGGGCTGCTTTCGCTCGAGCAGGGCGTCACGCCGCTGTCGCTGGAGCAGGCGGCCGCGCTGTTGCCCGGCGGGCTCGACCTCGCCGGCGCGACGGCGCCCGCGCAAGAGGAAGACGACGGTGCGCCCTGGCACGACCCGGCCATGGTGCTCGACGATCGCATGAAGCTTGCCGAAGGCCGTCCGCTGCGCCGGCGGATGATGGCCGCAATGGGACAACAGGACTGCGGACAATGCGGATACAGCTGTCAGGACTATTCCGACGCCATCTTCTCCAAAAGCGAAGAGCGGCTGAATCTCTGCGTGCCCGGCGGCAAGGAAACCACCCGCACGCTCAAGACGCTGCACCAGGAGCTTGGCAACACGCCGGCCGCGCCGGTCGCCAAGACCCAGGACTTGACGGCGCCTGCCAATGCTACGGCTGCGCCGGCCGCCGCGCCGGGATGTTCGCGCGAGGCGCCGGCGCAGGCGCGGTTTCTGTCTCGCACGCGGCTCAATAAGGCGGGCTCGGAGAAGGAGACCTGGCACATCGAGCTCGACCTCGACGGCACCGGCATCGACTATACCGTGGGCGATGCCTTCGGCATCTTCCCGACCAACGATCCCGCGCTCGCCGCCGCGGTGATTGCGGCGCTCGACGCGCCGGCCGATTTCCCGATCTCGGGCCGTACGTTGCGAGAAGTCTTGATCGACGGGGTCTCGCTCGGCGAAGCACCCGACATGCTGTTCCAGCTGTTCTCCTACATCACCGGCGGCGAGCGCCGGCAGAAGGCCAAGGCGCTCGCCGCGGGCGAGGACCCGGACGGCGACGCAGCCTCCCTCGACGTGCTCGCGGCGATCCAGAAATTTTCCGGCGTGCGGCCCGACCCGGAAGCCTTGATCGAGGCGCTCGATCCGCTGCAGCCGCGGCTCTATTCGATCGCCT
>WNEY01014304.1_pt1 | contig 13182 bp, 9 predicted proteins | sample 5400531 | NCBI WGS metagenome assembly WNEY01 (sample SAMN13153338, study PRJNA577476) | soil metagenome | isolation source: 200 cm saprolite under Douglas fir tree site 1 | place: USA:California | collected 2015-04-18
ACGGCGAGATCTACAATTACCGGCAATTGCGGGGGACACTGGAAGGGCGCGGACATGTGTTTGGCACGCACTCCGACACGGAAGTCATCGTGCATGCGTACGAAGAATGGGGCGAAGAGTGCTTGCGGGAACTGCGGGGAATGTTCGCTTTCGCCTTGTGGGATGCTCGTGTCTCCGGCACTTCCGGGGATGCCGCGCGGCAGGCGCGAGTTTTCATTGCACGCGACCGCCTGGGCATCAAACCGTTATACTTTTATCGTTCCGGAAATCAGCTGATTTTCGCATCGGAGATCAAGGCGCTCCTGGCATCCGGCCTGGTGCCCAAGCAGCTTGATCCTGCGGGCCTGCGCGCGTTTCTTCAACTCGGGCATATCCCTCCGCCTTGGACCGCGATCCGCGGAGTAACGCCGCTTCCCCCGGGGCACATTGGAGTTTGGACCGACGGGGACTGGCGCACTGAGGCCTATTGGAAATTGGACCCGCACGCCTCCGCGACGCCTCCTACCCATCAGCTTGCTTCCAGCCTCGCTGATGTTCTGGTCGACGCCACGCGGAACCACCTGGTCTCCGATGTTCCTGTCCTGATGTTCTTGAGCGGTGGCACCGATTCCGCATGCCTGGCTGCTGCGGCCCGGAAGGCTGGCGCCCAGAACCTCTCAGCCATCACAGTTGGGTTCGGTGAAGCCGAGTTTGATGAGAGTGAACTCAGCCGCCGAACCGCCCGCGCGCTCGAAATTCCCCACCAAGTCGTCACTCTGGACGCCAGCCGCGTCGCCGCGGAACTTGACCACGCCATCTGGGCCCTCGATCAGCCCAGCGTCGACGGCCTGAATTCTTATTGGATTTCAAAGCTCGCAGCTGAGGCGGGATTCAAGGTTGCTCTTTCTGGTCAGGGCGGCGATGAATTGTTCGGCGGCTACGAATCGCTTGCCTGGTTCGAACGCTTCACGGCGGTTGCCCGTTGGGCGCGCCCGTTGCCAAAAGCCCTATTCGGTCGTGTCTTGGACCAGCAAGCATTGCCGTTTCGGTGGCGCAAACTCTCCTACCTGATCGGGGCGGAAGATCCGTTTGTCGCCTCGCAATTGGCGGTCAAGGTTCTCTTCCTGGACCGCGACGTCGCGGGTCTGCTCTCGCCCGCGCTCGGCCAAAATGGCCATCACGCCGAAGCGGAGCGCCATCTGGCCCGCTGGTCAAAACTCGTCGAGCGTGAGGACCTCCTCGAGCGGCTTGCTTTCATGGACATTCACACGCACCTGGAACCGCGATTATTGCGTGACCTCGATGCCACGAGCATGTCGCACAGTATCGAAGTCCGCCCGGTCTTTCTCGACCACCGGCTCGTCGAGTTTCTGCTTCCTGTGCCCTCAGAAACCCGCATTCACCAGAAACGGCTTTTGCTCGAAGCTGCAAAGTCCTTTCTCCCCCGGAACCTCCTGGAAGACTTGGAAACGCGCCGGAAACGGACGTTCACTTTTCCCTTCAAGAGATGGATCACGCGGGATCTGCACCGCACGATGCAGGAAACTTTTTCACAGCAGCGCCTCCACGGCCAGCGGGTGCTCGAGTTCGGAGCGGTGGATGATCTCTGGCGCCGCTATGAGCGGTCGGAAGCCTCCGTCGGCTGGTCGCGGATCTGGAGCTTGTTTGTGCTTGAGCGCTGGTGCGAAATTATGCAGGTCAGCCCGTAGGGCCGCGCCTGTTCATGCCCAGACCACGCATCGCCGTTGTCTCCCCCTTTATTGACAAGCGTCATGGCACCGAACGGCGCGTCGCCGAATGCGTCCAGCGTTTGTCAGGTGAATACGAAATCCACGTTTACAGCAATCGCGTCGAGGATGTGGACCTCGACAGGATTACATGGCATCGCATTCCGGCCCTTCCAGGGCCGCACTTATTTGGATATGTGTGGTGGTTCCTGGCGAATCATCTGTGGCGCTGGCGCGACCGCAGGTTTCGCGGGTTGGCTCCCGAAGTGGTCTACTCCCCCGGAATCAATTGCCTCGACGCAGGCGCTATTTCCGTTCATGTGGTTTTCGCGCGGCTTCGTGAGAGCGTTGCCAACGAAGTAAGGTTGTCACGCAATCCGGTGAAGACCTGGCCGCAACTCATTCACCGGCGAATCTATTATCGTCTGATCCAATTTCTCGAGGGCCGCATATATCCGCGTCCAGACAGGCCTCTGGCGGTGGTCTCCCGGAAAGTCGCATCGGACCTGAGCCACTACTATGACCGCGCAGACCACGTCCGCGTCATTTACGGGGGCCTTGATCTCTCGCGTTTCAATCCCCAACGGCGCGATTCCCTCCGTCCCGCGGCGCGTGCAAGTCTTGGACTTGGCGAAAATGATTTCGTCCTGCTGTTGATTGGAAACGGCTGGAAGAACAAAGGCCTGCCAAGTTTATTGGAATCTGCAGGGATGCTGCGGGATCCGCGGCTGATCGTCCTGGTCGCCGGCGAGGATAACCCCGCTCCGTACCAAGCCGCGATCGAACGACATCATCTGAACGGGCGAGTGCGGTTTTTGCCGCCGCGCCCCGACGTCGAATTCTTTTACGCCGCGGCCGATGCCTATGTCGGTCCTTCACTCGAGGACGCCTTCGCGCAGCCTCCCGCGGAGGCCATGGCGAGCGGTTTGCCGGTCATCACATCCCGCAATAATGGGGGCGCTGAAATTATTTCTCATGGCTCGGATGGCCTCATTCTCGAAGATCCCGAGGACGTTCGGACGCTCGCGGAATATATCCACAGGCTGCTCGAGGATGCCGATTTCCGCTGCGGTCTAGGCGCAAGCGCCGCGCGCACGGCGCAGAAATTTACTTGGGAAAATAACGCCGGGGAAATGAAAGCACTGTTCGAACTGGCGCGCCTGCGCGGGAGTCGGCAGCGCGCGGACCACCGTGTAGGCGCGCCCTCGAAGAAATGATGATCGGATTATTTACGGAACTGCTTTCAGCCGGCGGGGTGCAGCGCGCCGGCCGCCACGTCGCTGCTGTTGCCGCGAAGTTTGCCTTCGAACGCGGGTTTGCCTGCCGTTTTTTGAGCCTCAACGATCCGCAGGGGCTGCACACCGTGCGCGTCGGTACCGATGAATTCCTGGTTTCCGGATATGCACGCAGCAAGCTGCAATTTGTGTTAGCAGCTTTGCATGCGGCGGGCCGCAAGCCACTGCTCGTGTTCGCCTTGCATCCCCACCTGGCTCCCGTGGTTGCGGCGATGCGCCTGCGTTCCCGGAAATTCCGTTCGATTGTGTTCGCGCACGGTGTGGAAGTATGGCAACCGCTTGGGTGGCTGAGATGCGCGGCGCTTCGGAGCGCCGATTTGGTAACTGCGCCTAGCCGGGACACCGTCCAGCATCTGATTTCCGGCCAGGGAATTCGCCCGAATAGAGTTCGCCGTCTCGCCTGGGGGCTCGACCCGGAATTCGAGGCGAGATTTCGGGCGCCCGTCCCTCCATCGCGTCCCGCAGCCTTCCCGGAAGGAGCTCGCATCATTCTCACGGTGGGCCGTTGGAATCCTGCCGAGCGTTACAAAGGCGCGGACACGCTGATTTCCGCGTTGCCCCGCGTCCTGCAGTCCGTGCCGGACGCGTTCTTGGTTCTCGTGGGTGGAGGGGAGGACCGGTCGAGGCTTGAACAGCTTGCTTGTGAGTCCGGCGTTACGGACCATACCTGTTTTCTACACAGCCTGACGCAGGAAGAGCTATTCGCATGTTATGCCCAATGTGATGTGTTCGCACTGCCCAGCCGCGGAGAAGGGTTCGGCCTTGTATTCCTGGAAGCCATGGCACATAGCAAGCCCGTGATTGGTGGTGCGCACGGCGGCACGCCCGATGTGATTGAGGACGGCGTGACCGGCCTGCTCGTGCCGCATGGAGACGCCGCGCTTCTCTCAAGCGCGCTCGTTTCGCTCCTGGCTGACCCGGCGCGCGCCAGTGAAATGGGGATGCTCGGCCGCCAGCGTGTCGAGACCGCCTACACCTTCGAACGTTTCCAATCGGGACTGACGCATGTGATGGAAGATGTTCTTATGCGGCAACTCTGATGCAAGGTTCGAATGACGAGGGACTCCATCGGAGTATAATTCCTTGGGGGAATCTCCTAGGTCTCATTCGTTTCAAATCGGGCCTGAAACTGATTGTGTATGCGGATCCTCAATGTAACGCAAGCCTACTACCCATTTTTGGACAAGGGCGGCCCTACGGTCAAAGTAAGAGCGCTCGCTCGGGGTATGGCTGCCGCCGGCCATCAGGTGACGGTTCTGAGCACCGACCAGGGCTTCGATACTGCCACCCGAAAAACTGTGAATGCGATCCCCAGCCGATGGGGATTCGAGGCCCATGAAGACGGCGTAGTAGCCGTCTATCTCCACTCGCGTGCCCGCTATCGGGCGCTTACATGGAATCCGGGAGTCGCCGCGTTCTGCCGCGAGCGCTTGGCCTCCTTCGATCTTGTTCACATTTATGGTCTCTACGATTTGATAGGACCTCAAGTTGCCAAAGCCTGCCGCCGCCTCCCCCGGCCTTATGTGGTCGAGCCCATGGGGATGTTCCTCCCCATTGTGAGGAATATCTGGATGAAACGTGTCTACCACTCTGTTTTCGGCGGTGCTATGCTTCGCGGAGCGGACCGCTTGATCGCGACCGCGGAGCTGGAGCGTCAAGAACTGCTCGACGGTGGTATTCCGGGCCGTAAGATTGTTATACGTCGTAACGGAATTGACGTGCCTGCGGAATTTCCTCCGCCAGGCCGCTTTCGTGAACAGTGGGGCATTTCCGGTGATGTGAAAATTGTACTTTTCCTTGGGCGTCTAGTATCAAAGAAGAGTCCGGACATGATGCTGGAGGCGTTCGCACGCTGGCAGCGGCACAGCAATGGCTCCCGGTCCTCGCTGCTCGTAATTGCGGGACCCGATGAGGGTGATGGTTTTCGCCAGCATCTCGAAGCTTTTGCCGCGCAAATGGGTTTAAACGGGGGGGTTTTGTTCGCAGGACCGCTCTATGGCGACGCCAAGTGGGCAGCCTATCGGGATGCCGACTTGTTTGTCCTGCCCTCGCGGAATGAGAATTTTGGCAATACCGCTGCGGAAGCTGTTGCGTGCGGGACGCCCGTCCTGGTGACCGACCGGTGCGGAATCGCGCCGATCGTGGACCGGCGCGCGGGCCTCGTCGTATCGCACGACTGCGCCGCTCTTGAAGCGGGCCTTGAAAAAATTCTCGATGACCCCGCGTTCGCCGCGCGTTTGCGCTCAGGTTGCGGCGAGGTGACACGCTCGCTTGGTTGGGCGGAGCCACTCGCTCATATGGAATCGCTTTACAAGGAACTGTTATCGGAAGGTCGCGCGGGATGAAGCGTTACCCCATTCTCCGCGCGTGCTGGTTTCTAGCGAACGTTTTTCTCGCCGTTTCCATCGGGTTGGTCCTCTACTGTGCCGGCTGGGAATCCTCGACCCGAAACTACTTGAAAGGCTTTTCTGACGCCATTATCCCTTCTTCCGATAGTCCCGAGCAAAAAATCGAGGCGATCCTCTCGTGGATGCAACATGGTCCCACGCGCCGCAGCGCCCTCGATCCAGAAGCGCTTGACTCGCGTAACCCGGAGGACACTCTCAACTATCGGCAACTCCTGGAAGTTTGCGGCACGGCGACCAATGCGTTCGTGAACCTTGCGCAGAGCAGCGGCTTGCATGCGCGCCGTCTTCTCCTGTTGGATGAGAACCTGCGCAGCAAACATGTTGTGGTTGAGGCCCTGGTCGATAACCGCTGGATCGTCGTCGATCCTTCCTATCACGCCATGCTTCGGCTTCCGTCGGGCCGCCCGGTGACTCGGGAAGAGCTTCGGAATCTGGAGGTTTTCCGCGCAGCGACCCAGGCGATACCAAACTATCCCTCTACCTACACGTATGAATCGACGGTCCACGTTCGTCTCGCTCGGATTCCTCTTGCTGGACGCATCCTTCGCCGGGCCCTCAACTTTGTCTGGCCTTCCTGGGAAGAGTCGATCAACTGGACGTTGCTCCTCGAGCGCGAATCTTTTGCCGTGTTGACGATTTCGATTTTCTTGTTGTGCTTTGCTCTGGTGATACGATTGTCTTTGAGTTGGTATGGTTCACGAAGGCTTGGAATTCTCCGCGTGCGTTTACGCGACCAACTCGCAAGGGCGGGACAAGTTCTGATTAGCAACCCCAAGTAACCTCATGTGCGGAATTTGTGGCGTCATCGGAATTGAGCGTACCGAACAGGCCGAAGCCGTTACGCGCCGGATGATGGAGGCGCTTTGGCATCGCGGTCCGGATGAAGACGGGCTGCTGGTCGCTCCCTCCGTGGCGCTGGGAATGCGCCGCCTCAGCATTATTGATCTTTCCGGCGGGCGCCAGCCCGTTTTCAACGAAGCCGGCAACGTCGCGGTCGTCTACAACGGCGAGATCTACAATTACCGGCAATTGCGGGGGACACTGGAAGGGCGCGGACATGTGTTTGGCACGCACTCCGACACGGAAGTCATCGTGCATGCGTACGAAGAATGGGGCGAAGAGTGCTTGCGGGAACTGCGGGGACGGCGCGCGGCACGCGCGAATTTTTCTTGCTCGTGACCGCCTGGGCATCAAGCCGCTGTACTACTCGTATGCCAACGGAGTTTTTCTCTTCGCTTCCGAAGTCCGCGCTCTTATGGCAAGCGGTTATATTGCGCCACGCGTGGCGGCGGATTCGCTGGAAGCTTATCTGCTGTTCGGTTCGGTTGCCGAGCCCTCCACCATCGTGGAAGGCGTGTTTTCGCTTCCGCCCGGACACTCCATCACCTTGCGGGCCGACGCTCCGTCAGCATCTCTCCATCCGAAACGCTATTGGGATTTCTCGGACGCCGCGCTCCAGAAAGATTCGTCCCGCCCGAAAAATTTCACGGATGCGGCGAAACAGTTGCGGTCGTTGCTCGAAGAAACCGTCCGTGACCACCTGATTGCCGACGTTCCACTTGGCGTGTTCCTGTCGAGCGGCCTCGATTCTACTGCGTTGGTAGCGCTCGCCAGCCGCTGCCAGAGCGGCCTGCGCACCTTCACCGTAGTGTTTCCCGACCAGCGCTTCAGCGAATCGAAGATTTCACGAGAGAGCGCGAAGCATTTCCAGACGAACCATCAAGAGGTCCTCCTCGGTCCCGACGAGGTCCTTGCGCAACTCGATGAAGCGGTGAGTGCGCTGGATCAGCCCACAATGGACGGTCTCAACACGTATTTCGTCTCGCGGGCGGCGCATCAGGCCGGCCTTAAGGTGGCCCTCTCCGGCCTGGGTGGCGACGAGATTTTTGGCGGCTATTCCACTTTCACGAACACGTCCAGAGCGGCGCTTGTGGCTGGGCTGGGCCGGTGGGTTCCTGGCCCGCTCCGGCGTCTGACGGCTGGTGTTGCTGTCAAGATTGCCGCCGGCGAGGCGGTTCGCAAAGCGGCCGCTGCATGGCGCTCACCCGAAGATTTTCCCCACGCGTATTACTTCACGCGCCTCTTGTTCACGCCTTTCCGCATGCGTCGCCTCCTTGCCCCCTACTTCGAATCTGTCGCGAAGCGGGAAAATGGAAATGAAGTGGCGCCCCTTTGGCGCCAGCGCATGCGGGAAACAACGCGGCAGGCCAGGCGCCTCGATTCGTTCAATTGCGTTTCCTGCTTCGAACTGCAATCGTACATGGTCAATACGCTTCTGCGTGACACCGACGCCGTGAGCATGGCTAATTCGTTGGAAGTCCGCGTCCCTTTGCTCGATCACCGGCTCGTTGAGTTTGTGGCACGGTTGCCGAAGAGGATGAAATACATTGCGGGCGTGCCGAAGGCGCTGCTGGTCGAAGCCTTGTCCGATGTTCTGCCGGACAATGTTGTCGGCCAGGCCAAGCGGACGTTCACTCTCCCGTGGGACTTGTGGCTGAGGGGGCCGCTCGGCGTGCGTCTCTCGCAGGAGTTGGCAAACCTTACGCCCCAGTTGAAGCAATACATGAATCCGCGTGCGGTGCGCGGCGCATGGCAAAATTTCGTCGTCGGGCAGACCAACTGGTCGCGTCCGTGGAGTCTTTACGTGCTCAACGCGTGGATTGGCCGCCATGTGGCCGGCGCGGTCGCAAACCCAAGCTCTGACGCAGAGGCCGTTCGCCCCGCCGCTGTTGCCGGCGGAGTTTCCGGTCCGCGGTCCTGATACCGGCGACCTCCACGCCCCGGCCTGGCCAGGGCGTTCAATGTAAAAATGGAGCCCGCGCTCGAAGTCGGAGAGAAAATAATTCCGGATGCACATACTTGGGATCAACGCATATCACGGCAATTCCTCAGCGGCACTCGTTTCCGACGGCTGGTTGATCGCCGCGGTCGAGGAAGAACGCTTTAACCGCGTGAAGTACGCGGCTGGATTTCCGTCCGCGGCGATCCGCTACTGCCTGGACGCTGCCGGCATCACGCTTTCCGAGGTCGACCATATCGCGATTCCGCGCAATCCGTGGGCGCGCCTCGGAACAAAGCTCATGTATGCCTTGAAGATGCCCGGCTTTGCTCGCGATCGGGCGAAGGTGCTGGCTCGATTTGTCGGCATCCCCGAGGCCCTCGCGCAGACCTTTGACGTCTCGCCAGGCAAGATTCGAGCAAAATTCCATCGGGTCGAGCATCATCAGGCGCATCTGGCGAGCGCATTTTTCGTTTCTCCCTTCGAACATGCTGCTCTGCTCTCCGCGGATGGGCTGGGCGACTTCGCCAGCACCATGTGGGGAACCGGGCAGGGAAACCGCATGGACGTCGCCGGAGCGATCGCCTTTCCCCATTCCCTGGGCATGTACTACACCGCTGTGTCGCAATATCTCGGATTTCGAAAATTTGGCGATGAATACAAGGTCATGGGCCTGGCCGCGTACGGCGAACCCTCCTATCTGGACGAATTTCGGCGCATCGTTCGAACAAACGGAGGCATGGGTTTCCGTCTGGGCCTTGAATACTTCAAGCACCACCGCACGGGTCCCGACATGACTTGGAGCGACTCCGGCAAGACTCCCGAACTCGGCGCGATGTTCTCGGATCACATGGCCGAACGCCTGGGCCCCTCGCGTGATCCCGCGGCCCCCGTCGAGAAAATGCATCGGGATGGCGCCGCATCGCTGCAGGCGCGCCTGGAAGAAGTCCTGTTCGAAATGCTTCGCGCGCTGCACGCCCAAACCGGCCAGAAGGCTGTGTGCCTCGCCGGCGGCGTTGCATTTAATTGCGTTGCCAACGGAAAAATTTTTGACCAGACGCCGTTCGAACAGATTTTCGTGCAGCCCGCCGCGGGAGATGCTGGTCTGGCGGTTGGCGCCGCGTATTTCGTCCATCACCAGGTTCTTGGCCAACCGCGTTTCTTTGTGATGGAGGACGCCTATTGGGGCCCGGGCTATACGCACGATCAGGTGCGCGCGGCCGTTGCTGCCAGCCGCCTGCAAGCGGAAGGCATGGAAATTAGCGAGCTTCCAGAGGAAGTGGCCGCAAAAGAAGCAGCGAAAGAAATTGCCGCGGGTAAGATTCTCGGGTGGTTTCAGGGACGCGCGGAATGGGGTCCGCGGGCGCTGGGCAATCGCAGCATCGTCGCCGATCCCCGCCGCGCCGATATGAAAGATATTCTGAACGCCAGGATCAAGCACCGCGAAATGTTCCGGCCCTTCGCTCCGTCGGTGCTTGCGGAAGCCGCGGGAGAATATTTCGAGAAGTCGTATCCTTCTCCGTTCATGACGCAAGCCTATTCGGTGCGGCCCGAGAAGCGCGCAACGATTCCCGCGCCCACGCACGTGGACGGCACGGGCAGGCTCCAGACCGTCACGCAGGAGGCGAACCCACGCTACTGGCGGCTAATCCGCGAGTTCGGCAATCTCACCGGCGTGCCCGTCGTGCTCAACACTTCCTTTAACGACAATGAGCCCATCGTCTGCCGCCCCGAGGAAGCCATCGATTGCTTTCTGCGCACCAAGATGGATGTCCTGGTCCTGGGCGACATTTTAGTGCGCAAGCCCGGCTCGGCCGAGGTGCCGCGCTGATCCGCCGCGTCACGTTCACGCATCCAGGTCCCGCGCATAATTTCGTTTCCCTTCTTTTTCGGACGCGCCCGTGCACATCCTTCTCCTGAACGAGTATTTCCCGCCGGATACCAGCGCCACGGCCAAGTGCGCCGCGCAGGTAGCGGATGCACTTACGGAGAAACACAGCGTGACGGTGCTCGCGGGCCGTCCGAGCTACGACCCGTCCGAGCGCCATTCGCCTTACCTACTTCGCCGGGAAGTCCGTGGCAATCTCGCCGTCGAGCGCGTCGGCTCCACAGCCTTCCCGCGGTTCCAGATGCGCCGCCGCGTCTCAAACTACCTGACGTATCTCTCGCTTGCAGTGCCGCGGGCGCTATCCATTCGGTCCGATGTGGTGCTGGCCATGACCGATCCGCCGATTGAAGGCATTGTGGGAGCATTCGTTGCGCAGCTCTCAGGACGGCCCTTCGTCTACAACATCCGCGACATGTATCCCGATATGGGGGAAAGGCTGCACCGTTGGGCTTTGCGGCGCGCTACGCGCGTTATTGTGCTCGGGGAGGACATGCGCGACCGGATCGTCTCAAAAGGCGTGGATTCGGCCCGCGTTGTGATTTCACGCGATGGAATTACGGTTCCTGAGACATTGCCCTCACCGGAAAATCCTGTGGCGCGAGAGATTCGCGGCGACTTCCGTTTTGTTTTGGTACACGCCGGCAACTTGGGCTTCTATGGCGCGTGGCAGACGTTGATTTCGGCTGTTCGAACGCTCGAAAATGAAGGAGTAGGTCTGGTTTTCGTTGGCGAGGGTGCGATGAAGTCGCAGGTCGAAGCGATGGCCGCCGGATGCCGCGCGGTGCGCTTTCTCCCTTTCCGCCCGGCGAGTGAAATCCCACTGGTTCTCTCTTCCGGCGACATGCACGTCGTCACGGTGAAGAGAGGCCTCGAAGGCGTCGTCGTGCCGAGCAAGGTGTACCCCACACTCGCTGCCGGGCGTCCCGTGCTTGGCGTTGCGCCGGAAGAGTGCGACGTGGTGCGCATCATTCGCCGCTCGGGTTGCGGCCTGGCCGCCAATCCGGACGATCCAAACACGATCGTGGAGGCCCTTCGCGGGGTGTTGCATGACTCGGAACAGATACGAAACATGGGTCTTCGCGCCCGGGAGATCGCAAATTCTTATGATAGAGTGAAGCAGCTTAAAATTTTCACGGAGACAATCGAGGAGGTTGTTCGCGAATGACGAAGGCCGAAACGATGTGGACGGCAAAGACAGTGTTGATCACGGGAGGATCTTCCTTCATCGGATCGGCCCTTGCGGATCAGTTGATCGAGCGCGGCGCGAAGATTCGTGTCGTCGACGATTTAACGAGCGGGCATCTCGGCAACATTTCCGGACACATCGCGACCGGGAAAATCGAATTCATTCGCGCCGATTTGCGTGATCCGGGCATTGCGCGCGCCGCGATGCAGGGAATCCGCACGGTCTTTCATCTTGCCGCCGACCACGGAGGCCGCGGCTACGTCGATCTGCACCAGGCCGGCCCCGCATCCAATTTCTTTCTCGACGGATTAATTTTCTGGGAAGCGCTGAAGGCCAAAGTTGACAAGGTCGTTTTTGCCTCTTCCGGATGCGTCTATCCGAATTTTCTACAATCGGACGTCAGCAAGGAAGTCTTCCTCACGGAAGACCTGACGAAAGGCCCCAACGACGCGGACAACACTTACGGCTGGGCCAAGCTGATGGCCGAATTCACACTGCAGGCTTATCACAAGGAGCATGGCCTGAAGGCTGCTTCCTGCCGGTACTTCACCGTGTACGGCCCGCGTGGCGTGGAGAATCATGCTGTCATCGCTATGATCGCCCGCGCCTTCCTCAAGCAGAATCCGTTTGAAGTCTGGGGCGACGGCACCCAGATCCGGAACTGGACTTATATCGACGACATCGTTTCCGGAACGATTGCGGCCGGGGAGAAAATCGACGACGGCACGGCGATCAATCTGGGCACCATGGAGCGTATCCGCGTCATCGATGCGGTGAAGATGGTTATGGAGTTCACTGGGCACAAAGCCGACGTCAAGCTGTTGCCCAAGATGCCGACGGGTCCGCTCAACCGCGTGGCGGACAATTCGCTCGCGAAGAAACTAACGGGCTGGGCGCCCAAGGTGCCGTTCCGCGAAGGGCTGAAACGCACCATCGATTGGTATTACAAGGACAGGGACCGCTCGCACGTGGAGTCCATTTTCGAGCATATGCTTACCGAGCGCTGAAATCGGTGTTCTTATGAACGCGAGTCTAATTGCATTTGCCGTTGCTCTAATCGCTTCTTTGGGCCTCACGGTTCCCGTGCGGCAATTGGCGCTTCGAGTCGGGATGGTGGACCATCCCGGCCCGCGAAAGGTCCACCTCCAGCCGATTCCTCTACTGGGTGGACTGGCTATTTATTGCGGCGTCTTGGTCGCGCTCCTGGTTACGGTGGGTGGGCTGGCCATTTATTCGGGCGTCCTGATTGCGCTCCTGGCTTCGATGAGCGGCTCAGCCCTCACCCAGATGCTCGGCATTTTTTTGGGCGCGACCCTGGTCGCCGTTGTCGGCATCCTCGACGACCGGGGCCTGCTCCATCACCAGATCAAGCTGTTTGGCGCCATGCCTGCTGCGGCCGTAATCCTGCTTGCCACGGGCATCCGCGCGCAGGTATTTTCCTCTTCTTGGCCGGGGACCGCTGCCATGTGGGCCGACACGGCGCTCACTTTGGTCTGGGTCGTCGGCATCACGGCGTCCTTCAGCATTCTGGACCACATGGACGGCCTCTGCGCCGGAATCGCCGCCGTGGCGTCGCTCTTCTTCGCCATATTCGCGTTGGAGAGCGGACAACTTCTGGTCAGCACCATGGCCGCTGCGGTCCTGGGCGCCGCCGCGGGATTCCTGCGCTGGAATTTCAAGCCCGCGAAGATTTTCATGGGGGATGGCGGCGCGATGTTTCTCGGCTTCCTGATGGCCACGCTTGCCCTGAAGCTGCGGCCGGTGATGGCCGGCGCTCACAACGCGCCGTGGCTCGTGCCGGTATTCATCCTCGGCGCGACGATCTTCGACACCACGCTGATTTCCATTTCCCGTTCTCGCCGCGGTTTTATCCCTTTCACGACACCCGGCAACGACCACGCCGCGCACCGCCTTTCGAAT
>WNEY01002646.1_pt1 | contig 13179 bp, 19 predicted proteins | sample 5400531 | NCBI WGS metagenome assembly WNEY01 (sample SAMN13153338, study PRJNA577476) | soil metagenome | isolation source: 200 cm saprolite under Douglas fir tree site 1 | place: USA:California | collected 2015-04-18
ATTCGTTCGTGCTTCGGGGCTATGTCCGTCACTGGCTCGGCAACGTATGGAGCGAATACGACCGCATCGGCCTCATTGACATCGTGGGTGCAAAAGAAGTCCCTGGGACATCCGCCGGCAGGCCGCCTCCGGGGATGAAGATTGCCAAGGCGACGTAGCAGATAGCCGAACGACACGTACGGACTATCGCTGGGGCGCCGCCGACCCCGAGCGCATTAGGGCCTATGCGATCGAGCTCGTGGACCTGAGGCCGGACGTGATCCTGGCCGCCACCGCGCTGGTGCTGCAGCCGCTGCAGCAAGAGACCCGCAGCTGTTGATCGTATCCTGCGGGGCGAGAGGCCCGGTGATCTCCCCGTCCAGCAGCCAACCAAGTTCGAGCTGGTCATCAATCTCAAGACGGCAAGGGCGATTGGCCTCACCTATCACCGATGCTGCTCGGCCGCGCTGACGAAGTGATCGAGTGACCTGCTGGGCCACGTGTTCATACCGTTTATTGCACTGCGTTAGTCCGCAATTGGCAGCACGAAGCTGCCGATCGAGGATGTCCGTGCATCGGTCGCGATCGGGGGCAAAAACCATTTGCCTCGTTCTGAGCCTTACCAGGTTTGACCCAAACGGTCATTTTAGAACTGCAAAAACCGGCCCTCCTGGACTGCGGCCCGGGACCAACCAGCTTCAAAATGTGAATGCGCCTGCTAACGCTTTTTACGGGTGTCGTTCATTCGATCGCCTGGCGAAAATTCCGAGGCGCCGCGACCGGTTGTGCCGGTGTCCCTCATCCGATCACCTGGCGAAAATTCCGACGCACCCCGGGAACCTTTTGTGGGACCGCCCCGGTCCCTCATTTGATCGCCTGGTGAAAATTCGGACGCTCCTCCCGCATTGCCAGTATTGGCGCCGCCTTTCGGTGCCGCATATCCGGTAGCTGACAAAGCCAGAAGAAGGGCGGCGGCTGGTAGGGCCAATTTTCTCATATCTACCTCCTTCATGCGTAACGCTTGCTGTCCGGCGTTACGCAGGAGAACGTCTGCAATCAGAAAAGGTTCGATCAGGTTTCTTCGACGGCGATTCCGTCACGTAACAGCTGATCGAACGTCTCGCACCCGCCGGTAACGCGATGACGGCCAAGGTTCTCGTCGCGAAGTTCGCCTCGCATGCGAAAGAACGTTCATCGACATCAACACCTTCTAAGGTTGCACGTGAGGTCGCTTGCGTCGAAGGGACTGATCAATCGCATCATACGCCGCCGGACGCTGGACGACTCCGGACGCTCCTCTGGCGAGCCAGCGGCGTAGTGACATTCGGAGGAACAATGAGGTTGGCTGCACGTTGTCTGACCCCAGGCGCAATGGGCTTTGGCGAATTGAAGGGAGTTCCTATGCTCAACAGGCGGATTCTAATGAGCTTCATTATCATATCGACGTTTGTCTTGGGCGCAGGACAGATCGCTCTTGCAAAAAACCCACATCACAACAACGGCCACAATTTGCTCGGAGCAAAGCTCAACCAGGACGGCAAGCATGAGGTTGGCAAAGCCGGCAAGAACTCCGTCTCGGCTGACGTGAAGAATAAGAAGGTCGTGAATATGAGCGCCGGCAGTCTGCCGGTACGGAAGGTAAAATCGAACAAAAAAATGGCGGCAATCGATAGCGTCAAGCTCGCAGCGAATGGCGAGTTCAAGGTCGCGCAGGCTGACGTTTATTTCGCATATTGCTTCGATGATGGAATCGACGAGTACTGCTACTGGTATCCAGCGTCGGACGTCATCGTGACCGATACATGGATCGAATATTCCCCAATGTGAGCTGGAACTGCTGTTGCATTCTAGCTTCGCTGAAATGCAACCCTCGGGCCATCGGCCCGAGGGCTTTTGCATCGGCCCTTATTTATCAGCTGCCTACCGGCCTAACTCATCGGCACAGAGAAATGACCGAACGACCGAACTCTGCCGCGCGGCTGCTTTCCTCCCGCCTTGCTCCAGTCACAGGGTGATGGCCTGTTGCGTCAAACCACCCAAAAGAGAGGGAGGTAGCGGATGGCTTCCACGCTAAGCCCGACACGATCCGAGTCAGACCTGTGGTCCACCCGGCCATCGGTCCACGCGATCATCAAGCGGCCGTCGCTCGGCAAGCGCGCCTCGCGCAGCCTCGCCCGGTTACTGCTCATATTTTGCATCGGTGTCGCCGCCACTTTGGCCTGGCAGTCGTACGGCGACGCGGCCAGAGAGATGATCGCAAGCTCGTCCCCGCAGCTTGGCTGGTGGGCACCACAAGCCGCACCCCATGCGCGGATCGCTTCCGACAAGGTCGCGCCGGCCCCGCCCTCCACCCCTTCCCCCGAGCTGCAGCAGATCAAGGAGATGTCGTTCGTTTTCGCCACGATGCGGCAAAGCGTGGACCAACTCACCGCCAACCAGCAGCAGATGGCGGGCGACATCGCCAAGCTGCTGGCGGACCAGCAGGAGCTCCTTCACAAGTTTTCAGCGCCTCCGCCGCGGCCAGCCGCTGCCCCTGCGCGCAAGCCTGTGCCGCTGCCGTCCGCGGAGGCGCGCTGACGGCGGATCAGAGTCGGCGGGACCATCACCGGCGACCCCGCTATATCGTGCGTGACCGTCAATGGCAGGCGCCCGCCTATGTTAGGCGCGCGAGAGCGAGGCAGATGTACGGCGGCGGGGCCCCTTGGGTTGACGCGTGCCTGGAATGGCCGCGATGTCCGGTCACGAAAGCTGCCGATCCGGAATGTCCGCTCACCTGTCGCTATTGAGGGCAAAGCGGATGTTCTCGCAGCGGGCACTCGCCTGCTCACAGATGACGGGCGCGCCATGACGCCGATGCTGCGACCTGAATGACGGGGGGCGAGCGAGTCCGGCGATGTCGGTGACTGCGGCGATCAGCGCCGGCCAGAACCCGCAGATCGGAGTCCGCTTTCGGGGGCAAACCGGAAAACATTTGCTCGCTCTGAGCCTTACCGGTTTTGACCCTCAAGAGACATGCGCGGCGCTAGATTGCTGCTACGCAAACAGACCATTGAACCCATTTTGCTGGGCGTAAATTTCTGATTTGATCGCTTGTGTTCCGAACTCATGCTGACTCGGTCGTGCGTTTTGGGGAAGCCAATGCGACGACGCGATTTCATTACAGGAATTATCGGATCGGCGGCTGCGTGGCCGCTCGCGGCGCGGGGGCAGCAGCCCGGTCAGGTGCGGCGGATTGGCATCCTGATGCCCTACCCGAAAAGTGACGCGGAATCTCAATCTTACGTTCGGGCTTTCCGGCAGGAATTGGCAAGGCTGGGATGGTCCGAGGGCGGGAATGTTCAACTCGACGAGCGTTGGTCGACGGGCAACATGGATTTGGTGAGGGCCGATGCGGCGACTCTCGTTGCGCTGAATCCGGACGTCATTGTTATCGTTGGCGATCGTGTCATTCCGATCCTGACGAAATTGACTCGTTCGATTCCGATCGTAGTCGCGTTAACCAGCGATCCGATCGCGTCTGGCGCGGTGGAAAGTCTCGCGCGGCCGGGCCGCAACGTGACTGGATTTTCGCTCATAGAGTTCTCGATCTTCGGAAAGATGCTGGAGACATTGAAGAGGCTTGCTCCGGGCATCTCCCGCGTCGGCATGATGTATAATCCGGACAATCCCGTTGGGGCCGCCTATCTGCGTGCGTTTGAAATGGTTGCGGGGCCGCTTGCGGTTCAGCCGATCAATTTGCCCATTCACGATCTTGCTGACATCGAACGCGCCATCGCAAGCTTGGCAGAGCAACCGAATGGCGGTGTTCTTTTTCCGCCCGACGTTACCATTTTCTCGCTTCGCGCGCAGGTGTCGGCCCTTTTGGCACGCTACCGCGTTCCCGCAATCTCCATATATTCGGCGCTTACGGCAGCCGGAGGATTGGTCTCGTACGGTCCGGACAGAACCGCAATGTTTCGCCAATCCGCTTCCTACGTCGACCGTATTTTGCGCGGCGAGAAACCGGGCGATTTGCCATTTCAGCAGCCAACGATGTACCGACTTGTCATCAACCTCAAAGCCGCCAAGGCACTCGACCTCACGGTGCCCGATACGCTCCTCGTAGCCGCCGACGAGGTGATCGAGTGACGATCCTATTTGTTGTGGTGCATGGGTCTCTTGTTGACCCAGAAGAGACATGGGGCCACACCCGCCCGCCGCGATTGGGTTGTGAGATCGCCCCAGTACCTGCTGACCGATGAAGAATGTCTAAGGCATGCGGCTGACACGATCTTTCGGCGGACGAGCGTCCATCTGAAGCTAACTGGAACTATCCGGCGCGATCAGCTTGATCATGGAGGGGCTGGTCTTGATATCTGCTACCTGAGTTCCACCGCGCTAGCTGTTTCATCATTATCGCGAGCACTTGAGGCCGCCGAGATCAACCGCATGACATGCTCGGCGTTTTCCTGCACGCCCTGAAATTTCCCGCTTGCCAAATCCAGTTGAGCCCTGGCGCCCGGAATTTGGGTGCCAGATCTGACGGAAGTTACCTGTTCCACGTTGATATGAATCAGTTTGCCACCGGGTTCCGTCAATTTGATCCAAGCCATCGTTCCGCCTGCGATACCACCACGACGGAACGGGGCGCTCTGTACGGCGGCGGGCTGTGATCCGTCGAACGACGCCTTCTCCTTGTCGACGAATAGCTTCGCGGCATCGTTCACAGCCCCGATGCGATCGTCGGACATTGTCGACCCCGGGGTGTCCGCGAAGACGACCGAGGCGGAGCCGAACACGAGCAGGACGATCAACATCGTGGTGGCCTTACGGGGCATTTTCGGTCTCCTTGCATAGTGCGTCTTCGTCCAAGGTGAGCCCAGGTTAGGCGCGGCATATCGGCCTAGACCTAACCTGTGATCTCGTCGATGGGTCAGTTCGCGCTGATGGCCAACTTTGGCCAGTCGTCCATTTGTACCCGCGCTACCAGCCGATACTTGCCGCCCTCGGGCTTGAAGATCGAGGCCTCGCCTTCTTTGACCTCGAACCAGTCCTTGCCCAGGGCGTCGACGATGTTGGGCTTGTGCGTGATCAGAACGTTGTTCTTGCCCTTGTCAGGAGCCTGCGCGAGCATTCTGCGGAATGCCTCGGCTCGCCTGTTGTTTTCGTCCGGCGTCACCACCAACCCGCCTTCAGTCAGGTCGACCGTCCTCTTGATGTCTTCGAATCCTGCCAGGACGGCGGTCTCGTAAGCGCGATTGAACTTGCTCGTGTAGACCTCTCCGATCGGTAGACCGATCCGGCGAATTGCGTCGCCAAACGCCTTGGCCAGCTCCTTGCCCTTGTCGTTGAGGTTCCGCTGCTTGGCGACGTCGTCGAAATTGAACGGATCGGTATCCGCCTGGTTCGAGAACGTCGCGCCATGCCGGGCGACGATGACAAATCCTCCGGCGCGCAGCGCCTGCGCGAGATTGGTATTGTCCGCGGCCGCGCGGCCCGGCACCGCGAAGCCGAGCACAGTAAGCAGGCCAAAGAACGCCGCAAGCGCGGCAACGATTCGTCTCGACAGAATGGGCATTGTACGACTCCTCTAAGATGATGATTGGGAGATGCCGGATGTATCCGGCGCGTGGTAACGCTTTGCGGTTCGTCGGCGTTGCTGCGTCTCGCCAGCAAGACCGCAAATGGGTCGTTCTTATTCCCCGAATGCGTTTCGGGCCAAAACGATGTGGCCGGTTGCGAGTCTGCTGCCTGGAACGTGCCGTTGCATCACAGGGGCCATGCACTCGAGCACATCGTCGCGAAGCACGAAGCGGTGAAAGAGAGCTGCGGCCGCATGGCTCACGGCTAAGGCTGCGAGCGCCCATGCGCCGAGTTCATGTGAAAGATGAAATGCGGCCCGTAGCATCTCGTCCCGGGGCATGAGTGGGGGAACCCGCCACAAGAACAACAGGGCGAATGGACGCCCGCCAAAGAGCGTGGTGAGCAAGCCGGTCGCCGGCTGGCCGAGGAGCAGCGCGTAAAGCCCGTATTCACTCAATTTAACCGTGGCGCGGTGCAGCTTGGTCATTTGCGTGGGAAAGGGCGGCAGGCTCGCGTTGGTCAGCCGCCAAGCCAGGCGAAGCGCCGTGACGACCCAAATGGTCACGCCAAACGATCGGTGAATCTGGAGCAGAACCGACGTGAAGTCGCTCTGCCGTACTTCCGCGAACGCGTGCAACCACGTGCTCGCGAACAGGGCTAGCACGAGAAGAACGGTCGCCCAGTGCAGGCCTATCGTGAGGCCGTCGAAAGACGGATGCCGCGCGTTGATCGGCGCCTCGTGCGTCCAGGGGCGGTAGCGCAAGGGCGCAAGGTCCACCTCACGCGCGCTCTGTTGGTTGAGCAAAAAATCCGTCTGCATACCGCCGCTCCGTTATTTCCGTATCTGATGACCGCAAGACGGCCGGGGGCGCCGATTTATTCCCGTGAGCATCACCGTTTCGCCGCAGCGCCATTCACGCGGGGATAAAGAATTTGTGACAATGCCGCGCTCGCTGACCCACATTCAGGCGCGACCCGATCTAGCTCTCACGCCGCAAGAGTCCCGACTTGAGCATTCGCCCGGTGATATACGACCGCCACATTCTTGCGCTATGATTTGATGGGTCGTGCTGCAATCCTCGACCTGGTGAGCGGCGACGTGGACGGTACGAGGGGCTCAAGCGCGCGGGGTAATTTTGCGAAGATTGGATCAGCGTTGCACCCGAAAATGCGGGCAAGCGGGGGAGAGGAGTTTGAAAGTATCCCGTCGCGAAGGCAACTGAACCAGCGACGTATTATATCTCGGTCGAGTGTAACTTCACGGAGGTATGCGTCTTTGCACGTCCTCTTGCAGAACTTATTGCCCCACCAACGATGCGTCACCATGCCGAAACGGCCGCCACAATGATCGCAGACTTGATGCTTGCAGACTTGCGGCTGTCTCATCACACCCTCGCGCAACAGTTCGATGGGATCTCGTCAAGATAGCAGCCAGCCGAACAGAAGAAGGCGATCGAGAATTTCTCCGCAACGATTGCTTCGACGGCAAATCCATTCGCGAGTGCGAAAGAGTTCTGACACTTTGCCGCCGCACAGCCGACCACCCGCGATGGGTCGAGACCCATTTGCGGCAGGTACTTCAAAGCGTCGGTGGTTATCATGACGCCCTCGCATGCATTTGGTGCGCTGGGGCGGCAACCTTGTAGTGACCGGCGTAGCACTTGTGATCGCAGTAGGAGAGCCGCGTTGTAAGTTCTCGCAGGTAGCTCTCCCCGATCGGCTCACAGCACGACGCACAGAAAGATTGCGGGCGGGGTGTCCTGCCATTCACCAAGATGAATTTCATATGCCGCCTCCCAATGAGAAGCAGAAGTGGACGCTGTTCGATGGTGGAGCGCAGAAGTGGTTTCTGCCATCGAGGCCGCCTTCGTAGTATGCGGCGAATTGCTCGATTTGGGCTTGGGTGTCGCAGAAGACAGCCTCGCCTCGTTCGTTTTCTTGCGCCTGGACTCGTGTCGCGAGCAGGCAACAAAGAAAACTCCAGATGAGGAGTTTGCAGAGAAAGTTCATTGGGGAACCTCCTAGTTTGGAAGAACCGGCGCTTGCAGCCGTACGGTTGCCTCCGGACACTAGATCGGGCACAGCAATGTTTATTCCCAGGCTCACTCAAATCAGATGCGGTATCAGCGAAACCGCACAACTAGTCCAAGCCGATATCGTCCACACTTTCGATTGACACGAGTTCCGCGAGTGAACCGCTGAAAACGTCACCACCATTTCTCGCGCGCGGCGCAGACTGGTGAGGTTTGGTTTTCAGCCTGACGCATACAACCAAGCGAAATAAGTCAACACGAGTACGTTCCCGAGGATCGCGCCGGCAATCCCAAATCCGAGAACATAGAGCACCTGGTGCCCCATGGGACCTTGGCGGGCGTAGTCTTGAGAGATCATGATCGGCGCCTCCGAAGCGGAATGTGCGCGCCTCGAGATATGCGTCTCGGCAGAATCCAACGCGGGCATTGTCGGTCTCCGTACCAAGCCCCTCCGCTCGCAAGACCGCGTTTGGTTGCAGTTTATTCCGGCCATGCCCAACCGCAGTTGCAAAACGCAGATCTTTTGCTGTTGTCGTTAGGGGAGTTAAGCCAGGGAATTAAAAGCCGCGTCGTCCGATCTACCTTCGAGAACGACCTGAATAGATCAAGGGATGCAACGACGATGTTCACCAAGACCAAGTTCGTGCTTTCCATCGCCATGATGCTTGGCACCGCTTGCGCCGCTCAAGCTAGGGTCCAAAATCCGACTCTCCGCCAGGCGCGGCCGACGATCCAGCGCCAAGCGACCAGCGGCGCCAATGAAATCCATGGTTTCGTGCAGGCACCAGATCAAAGCACGGGCCTGACTGCTGTATACTTCGACCCGAATCCTGCACCATTCAAGGCATTCACATATTGTGCGTCAGTACAGTTGGGCCCATCGGCATCGAAACGGCGTTTGAACGGAGAATTCACATTCCCGGCTTTCAGCGCGATGCCGAATGTATCGGTTCAAATCATTGCATCAGCCGCCGCGACCCCTATGCAAGTCACCGCCCTCAAAATGGCAGAGATTGCCGGAATGTCAGGTGCGGTCGAAACCCAAATTGTTGTTGAGGCGGAAACGATCTTTGATGTCCCTGCAAAATGGGTTTTTTACGCAAACGTCGTGGTGACGGGAGTACCAGTTAGTCCACCACCAAGTGCAAGTGCTGACCAACTCTCACATTAACTTGGGGCGTCACCGCATCAGGTTCCGCCGACCGAATGGAGGGCGGCCTCGAACTTTGCGCCGAATTCCTGCAACTCGTCGGCACCGATGTCGCTGATGGCCCAGAATTCAAGACCCTGTGCGCTCCAGCGTCGAATGTTGAATCCCTTCAACTTCTCGAGCTTCGCGCCGTGGTCCGAGGCCACTCCCTGCGCGATGAAGAGATTGATCACATGCGTCCGGCGCCGATAGACGATGGACGCGACCGCCTTGCCGTCGACATAGTCGAGCCGCCCACCGATGAGCCTGAAGCCTTGGGCCGTCAGGTCGACGACGGGCGGTGCGACGTCGAGCTTGCCGTTGAACCATGGTTTCACGGTGTGCTGGTCGCTCGTCTGCACGTCGGTGAGGTGCTCGCCCTGAAGCGACCGCAGATGCGCCGAGAGGACGTCGCCAAGTACGCTCTGGTCGTGATCGGTTCGAATAACGGCGATGAAAAGGGTTGCCGCCACCGCAGCCGAGAATACCGAGCCCATGGCAAAGCCCTTGAACGCGGAGCGGCGGCTTGAGGTGCGCGCGGGTGCTGACGGCAGCGCCGTCTCGATGCGCCGGCGCAAGCTCATCGGCGCCGCAAAGCGCAGCTGTGCGGCCGGCATGGCTTGCTGCAGCTCGCGATAGCCACGCAGTTGCGCGGCGCAGCGCGGGCAGCCCTTTAAATGCGTCTCCACCTCGCGGGCGTGCCCGGCGTCGAGCTCGCCATCGAGGAGGGCGTGGAGCAAGATCTCGGATTCGGCGCAGGTCATGTTGACCGTCCTTCCTCGGCAATCCATGCTTTCCGGAGCATGGACCGCGCACGTGCTAATCGCGACATCACGGTGCCAACCGGCACACCTACGACATTGGCAATCTCGCCATATGACAAGTCGTTGATCTCGCGCATTACGATCACCTCTCGAAAGGGATGCGGGAGTTCCGCGACGAGACGGCGGATCGCTTTGGCATCCCGCTGACGCAGCATTTCCCCCTCTGGCGAGACCGGCTCCTCCTGCCAAAGCGGGACAGCGTCTTCCTCCTCTTCGGTCTCACCATCCATCAAGAGCAAGCCGCCGGAGCGCCGCGCAAATTCGGCGCGGCAGACGTTGCGCAGGATGGCGAAGAGCCAAGGCTTCATCGCCGGTCCGCGATACGTATCGAAATGGCGCAGCGCGCGCAGATAGCATTCCTGCACGGCGTCTTCGGCATCGGTGCCATCGCGCAGCAGATATCGCGCCAGTGTGTAAACATCGTCGAGATGAGGCAGCGCGGCGTCGCGAAAACGCCGCGCTTTGTCGTTGTGATCGCCGTTCCCGTTTCCCGCCATTACGTCGTCCCCGGCTTTCCAGGGTGCCGGTCGGCGCTGTCTTTGCGGTCGATCGAGCATTACTGCACCGCGCTACTTCCGGTCGCCGCTTCAACCACGATAGCACCCGTCATGTGCGGATGTAATGAGCAAAAATACTCATAGGCACCGGGCGTCGTGAACGTGAATGAGAATTTGTCTTTCGTATCGAGCGCGTTCGACTTGAAGAGCTTGGTGCTCGAGGCGACCGTATGCGGGATGTCGTCGTCGTTGATCCAGGTGACGGTCGTGCCGGCGTTCACAACGAGGCGTTGCGGAGCGAAGGTGAAGTTGTCGATCTTCACCTCTATATCCGCAGCCCGCGCCGAAGCAGCAGGAAAGGGAGCCGACGCGGCAAGGACCGCGACCGCAAGCGCGGTCACGACGCAGATGTTCCTTGCGATTTTCGTCATGATCCGGATGTTCCGCTTCAGCCCTGCAACGGCTGGTCAATGATCGCGAGCCTTTGCTGCCCACGCTTGAAGGTGACATCGGTGATGCCGAGAAGCGAACGCAGCTTGTCGTCGGCGACTTTCATCGGTCCCGGCGAGGGTGCCGCGCCCGGGGCCGGTTGCGGGAAGGCGGTCGACATGGCGGTATGAAAGGTGACGTTGCCCTCGACCTTCTGCATGATCTGGTGGATGTGGCCATTGAGCACCGTCACCGAGCCGAAGCGCTTGAGATAGTCGAGAGCGCGCGCAGAATCGTCCGTGCCCCACCCCCACTGCGGGTAAACGGTCCAGAGCGGGATGTGCGCGAAGACGATGATCGGGGTCGACGCGGAGCGCCCCTTGAGGTCGGCCTCGAGCCATTCGAGCTGGTCGTTGCCGAGATTGCCAAGGCCGCCGGCCTTGAGATCGACCACATTGACGAGACCGATGAAGTGCACGCCGTTGGCGTCGAAGCTGTACCAGCCGGCACCCTTCGTGCCGCGGCCATAGCGCTCGCGATAGAGCTTCTGCTCGGCATCGATGATGTCGTGCTCGCCTGGCACGTAGTGCACGTCGGAGCGAGCCTGCGAGATGATGCGATCGGCATCGTCGAACTCGGACAACTTGGAGAGATGGGTGATGTCGCCAGTATGAATGATGAAAGACGGCTTCACCGGCAAAGTCTTGATTTTGTTGATCGCCTCCTCGAGCGTGCCGAGGGCGTTGGGGTTGGCCGGCTTGTCGAAACCGACATGGCTGTCGCTGATCTGCAGAAACGTCAGTCCACTCGGTTCCGCGGCCGTCGCCTCGCCGATGATGCCCATCGAACGCGGCACGCCAGCCGCGATCGTCCATAGGACGCCAGTACCGGCCCAAGTCATGCACTCCAGGATTTTTCGCCGGCTGACGCCGGTCTCGTCGTGATCAGATGTCATCGCCAATCTCCCTTGCAGCCGTGATTGCTTACAGGGGCAAGATCAGAGATCAGCGAGACTTATTCCCATTTTTTTTCCGGAGTCCTTCCCTCGATAACCCTTCAGTGACCAGCTCATGAGGCCACTTCAAATAGCTTTGCTCCAAACTGCAGCGCGTCGAATCCATCACGATGCCGTGATGCTCGTCGAGATGCACATGGGACATCGCCACCCAGATCTGATGGGCCGTTCAGTTGCGGGAGACAATTGACACTGACGTGAACCGCACAACTCACGAGCACACGAAGACTTGTACCGAGCGAACCCCATTCGAGTGCGAGCGCGGAAATAAACGCCGCGTTCCCCGATCCAGTCCGCAGAAGCCGCTTCCGGCTTCGACACGAGGAGAATGACAATGTTGACCAAGATCACCCTGGCTCTTGCGTTTGCGTTCGCCGTCATCCAGGCCGTTCCGGCGGCTGCCGGTCCCACGACCTGCGGGTCCGACACGTTTCAGTACGACAGCTCGGGCGCCACTGTGGGCCCCTACTGCCACTGAGTCATGCGGGCACGATCAATGCCGCAACATCGGAAGATGACCGGCCGAGCCGGCCATCTTCTCTGCTGGTGGGATCAGCCAGTGCGCAAGGGGTTGTTGATAGCCTGCACTCTTGCTCAAGGCCGCCGGACCCCACTCCGCAGCGCGCGCTCGAATAGAAGTGAATCGGTCGGTGTCCGTCGCGGAAAGAAGCGCGGATGCAAACCGAGCGAATCCGATTTCAACCAAGCTGGGGAATAAACGCCGCCCTGTTCGATCTAGTCCGCAAAGGCGATGTGCTTCCGACACGAGGAGAAAATGATCATGTCGGCCAAGGTAACGATGGTTTTTGTTGCCGCTTTCATTTGCATTGGCGCTCCCCGCGCTTGCCGCGGGCAACGGCAAACGCGACAACGAGTACACCTACAAGCTCGCTCAGTACTGCACACCGCAAATGGATGAGCTTCCGGGCATGACAAGGGTTTTCTGCTAAGCATAGCGCGATGACAGCGGCCGCATCGCTGGCGGCAATGCAGCAGGATTCGAGCTGGCACTACCGCGTACGCAGGCTGGCGGTCTCGGCCTCGAGCGCGGCGATCGGATTCGAATTTCGTCCTTTAAACAGCGCCATAGAAATCACCCTCCTATGATACCGCGTCTTCGAGATCAACAAGCTCATCTTCCAACGCACGACGCCGATCACGCAGCACTACACGTTGCTCCTCCAAGTCGAGAAGGCGCTGGTCGATGCGGTCGAGCACGTCGTCAATACGCGTGATCGCGTTCTCAATTTCGAGCTGTCGCGTTTGCCTCGTCATGGCACTGTCCCACGGAGCTTACTTCGCTCGCCCTCGCTCCGTGCCAATTGTTTGTATACAAACAATAGCACCGCCATCAGCGCCGCGCGACGATTTTGCAAATTATCGGGGGGCGAGGCCGGCCGAGGCCCATCGCGCCGGTCTTTCGAGCCAAGTCCTGAGGCCGTCAGGGCGGCTGTCGAAGGTCCGCTATTGGGGGCAAACCGGAAAACATTTGCTCGTTCGGAGCCTTACCGGCTTTGCCGAGTAGGCCCGGGGAATTTCACCCCGAGCCTCTCACAGATCCGGACTTGACACTCTCGCGTCATCCGGCTCGTGCCACCGCACGAAGGCTGCCGCCTTCCGTCGAGAATTGGAGCTCCTCCTGTTGCCAGTT
>WNEY01002647.1_pt1 | contig 13179 bp, 10 predicted proteins | sample 5400531 | NCBI WGS metagenome assembly WNEY01 (sample SAMN13153338, study PRJNA577476) | soil metagenome | isolation source: 200 cm saprolite under Douglas fir tree site 1 | place: USA:California | collected 2015-04-18
CGATGCGATAATGTGCCAGAAGGTCGCGTGCGGTCGGCGGCGACGGCGCCAGCTCGAACAGCCGCTCGAGCGTGCGGACCTCGGCGCGCTTGTCCTGGATGTCGCCGTAGTGCCTGGCCAGGAGCGAGACCGCCGCCGGATCGTTCGGGCGATCGGCGACGAAGCCCTGCATCACGCGCGTCGCCCGGTCGATCTCGGCGAACGACATGTAGAGCTTGTAAAGATGCAGGACCGCGTCGACCTCCCGCTTGCCTGCGCGATAGCGGGCCTCGAGCGCCTTGACGGCGTCCTGGTTGCGGCCGTCGCGGACCAGCATGGTCCATTGCTCGCGCTCGCCCGGCACCATGGCGACCCCCGCGGCCAGCGCCACGGCGGTCAGCACGGTGATGAGGGCGATATGACGGAACATCAGCGTCCACCACCGGCGTCGGAGCAGGCGACTTCGATCTCGAGCGGGTTCATGGCATCGGCGTCGGCCGTGAGCGCGAGCCGCCCGTCGTCGCCGACTTCCATCTCCTCGTCCCACACGGTCTCGCGGGTGTCGCGGACGGAAACATGATAGAGGCCGGGCTTGAGCCCGCCCCAGGTCATCTGCCCGGTGCCGTAGCCCTTGGCCATGACCGTGAAGCCGCATTCGCGCCGCCGCAGGTCGCGGAACGTCCAGCGGCCGTCGATCAGGTGCGGCGCGGAGACGTCCGCGGTCTCGCCGCTATCCGGGCCGAGCGCGACGATCACTTCGTCGTGCGCCTCGTCGAGCGCGACGTAGAGCGAGCTCCCCTTCTTGCGTTGGCCCAGCACGCCGACGCTGCGGGAGAAATCGACGGCGAGATCGGCGACGTCGTCGAACCGCAGGGTCTGCAGCGCGCCGCGGTTCTGGACGAGCCAACTCGATTCGCCCAAAGCCGTCATCTGGGTGGAGAAGAAGCCGTCGGCGATCGCCGCATAGTGCGACGCCGCGATCGGCGTGATGGTGGCCTGCCGCGCGGCGTCGAGATGGTGACGCACGCCTGCGAGCCCTGCTGCCCGCTCGCCCGCGAACATGTGGTAGTAGACGTTGATCGGCTTGAGGCGGCGCGGATTTTCGGTGGCGCCGACGGTAGCCTCGAGATGCAGGAAGCCGTGGTCGCGGCCGCCGCCGTCGGTGATGTAGATGTAGTCGTTGGCGTTGCCGGCATAGATTTGCCGCTCGTTGCCGGCGGCGCGCGATATCGGCGAGAGATAGCTGATCGACGGGTAGTCGGCGTCATAGCGGGAATCGCCGCCGTTGAGGTTGCGCAGCCCCAGCCGCCGCGTCCGCGCGATCGCGCCCTCGAACGGCTCGGCGCCGCCGCTCCAGAGATAGAGCGTCCCGTGCTTGCCCTCCGGCGCCATCTCCTCGGCCGCGGTGATCGCGCCACGAATTTCCTGGTCGAGATCGAACGGGAAATCGCTGTAGGCGCGGGGCGGGTCCTCGTCGGCGAATTTGCCTTCGGTCTCGCCACCCTTGCGCGCCAAGCCGGGAAACAGCTTCCGCGCAAAACGCCGCATGCGGTCGCCGAGCACCGCCTTCCATTCGGTCTCGTCGGGACCGATGAGGCGCTCTTCCAGCGCCCGATCGTAGTTCTCGAAGAAGCTCCATTGGTAGGGATGGGTGTAGGTATGCGTCGCCACCTCGACCTGCGGCAGGGCGTAGAGCTCGCGCGCGGTCGTCCGTGCGGCTTCGGGGGTGCCGTACTTTTCGTCGATATCGGCGCCGATCACGCCGATGGAGACCGGCAGGTCGGGATAGGGCGCGATCAGCTCGCGCAGGACGACCGCGGCGGCGATCGTCGGCTTGTCGCGGTAGGCCTCGATATAGGTGACGTTGTTCCAGCCGTCGCCATCGATATGGCTGAACCAGAGGCGGCGGCCGGACAGCGTCGTCACGTCGGGGATCGGCATCAGCTCCGCGCCGAAGGATTTGTGGAAGAAGGCGAACGGATCGATGATCCACTTGGTGCGCCCGGTCCCCGGCTCCTCGTAGACGAAATATCCGTTGGCGGCGTAGCCGCCGCGGCTCGAGGTCAGCACCACGCTCGACGCCAGCACCAGATTACCCTCGCGATGCTCCAGGACGAGGTGGGAGGACACGTCGGAGCCGAAGGTGCCGACGATCGGAAACGCCGGCAGCACCGGGTCGAGCGGACGCTCGAAGCCGATGAGTTGATCGCGATGCAGGATGCGCGTGCGATAGGTGATGTCGACTGCGCCGCCGCTCAGGCCGAACCCGATCTCGGCGAACAGCCGGTTGGCGTCTGCGAGCGACGTGTTGCCGGACGGCAGGGAGCTGTCGCCGAGCACGACGACGCGGACGCCGCGCCTCACCTGGTCCTGTCCCCAGAGGTAGAACAGCGCCGGCGGCGCCCGGCGGAACCAGGTGATCACTCCGCGGAGATTCTCGCTCCGCTCCGCGCTCGGCAGCCCGGCATTGACGTCCCAATAGCTGACGACGAAGCCCATGTGGTTGAGCGGCATTTCGGCGAAGCGGTGAATCCGGGTCTGATCCGGCCGCGCCTCCTCGCGGCTGTCATAGACCGCCAGGATCTCGCGCTTGACCGGTTCCGCGCTGGCTTCATCGGCCGGCGACTGCGCCCGCGCGATCGGCAGCAGCAGCAGTGCGCAGGCCACGAGCAGGATCGATTGTGCAAGTGCGACACGGAAGGAAACGCGGCTACGCATGACTGACCGCACCAAGCCCGCCAATCGCGTCCAACAGATGTCGAGAATACGACCGGCTCCCGCCTGGACCGGCAAGATGAACAAATATTCAAGATCGAACAGGCCGCGTTCTACTGTCGGAATGGTTCCGCGATGCTTGCGAAATACCTTGCTCTGCGCCTGCATGTCGTCATGTCCGGACCGGCTCGCGGCGGCGAATCGTTGCGCGTGGCGGCCCCGCTGTTCCCCAGATCTATGGCTAACCAGTTGTTGGTTCAACTGGTTTTCTGTGCGTTCGGACGGCGGCCGGCATCGTGGGCGGCCACCGGGCCGTTCCTGCAACCGTCCGCGTCGGCGGTTACGTCCCGATAGAACAATGTTTAGCAATACAGCCGCGGGCGGTCGAGAGAGCTTGGCGCCGCAGATCCGTCGGCTTGCGACATTCGCCGCCGGTTGTTGCTTTCGGGTCGCCCCGAGCGGTCCTCGCGACTAGAGGTTGGCGTGCTCGCATACCATTCGCGCGTTTTGCGCCGTCCCATTCGCCGACGGGGATGCTAGGATGACGGCCGGCAAGCAGCCCCTCCAGGATCGATCATGCCCGAATGCTACGTTGCCAAAGCCTCCGAAATGCAGGACGGCGACCGCCGCATCGTGGTCGCAGGAAATGCCGAGATCGGCGTGTTCTTCAGGGACGGCGCCTATTTCGCCTACAGCAATTACTGCGTCCATTCCGGCGGCCCCGCTTGCGAAGGCGTCATGATCAACAAAGTGGTCGACGTGATCGCGCCCGATCGCACCTACCAGGGGCAGGCCTTCGGCGAGGACGTGCATTTCGTCTGCCCGTGGCATGGCTACGAGTTCGAGTTGAAGACCGGCGAATGCGTCGGCGACCGGCGCCTGCGATTGAAGAAGTTCGAGGTCGTCAAGCGCGGCGACGATGTCTACGTGATTGCCTGAAATAGATAAGGAGAGGCGCCCATGGATATGGCCCGCAGCGAAGTGCGCAAGCTCGTCGGGGACGACTACACGACCGGCCAGCACCTGGAGCATGCCGCCCAGCAGGCGCGCGAGCGCAACTACCAGGACTTTTTGATCGTCGACGTGGACGCGCATCACTACGAGAGCGAGTCCTACAAGGACGTGTTCCAATACATCGAAAATCCGGTGATCCGTCACCAGGCGCTCGAGTCGTCCAAGCGCGGCCAGCGCGCCTCGATGCTCGGCGGCACGGTCGGCTATCAGGACATCAGCGGCCGCATCACCCGCCATGATTTGCGCCGGCACGATATCCAGCGGCACGACAAGGCCGGCGGCAAGCATCGCGATATCGGCATGACGCTGGAATGGATGGACGCGATGGGCGTCGACTATTCCTGCCTGTTCCCGACGCCGATGCTGTTCCTCGGCCTGCATCCCCAGGTCGAGGTCGAGGTCGCGATGTGCCGGGCCTATAACCGCTGGCTTTGCGAGCGTATCCTCGCGAACGAGCCGCGCATCGTCTCGATGCTGTATCTGCCCTTCAACGATCCCGAGGCGGCCTACAAGACCGTCAAGGATTTCGGCGACAAGAAGGGCGTGGTCGGATTCATGGTGACGTCGCCGCGCTACAAGCCGGTGCACGACAACGCCTACGTCAAGACCTATGCCTTGCTCGAGGAGATGGGCAAGCCGATCGCCTTCCACGCGGCCTACAATTGGAACGACCAGTCGCTGGCGCTGACCAACCGGTTCATCTCCGTGCATGCGCTCGGCTTCATGTGGTTCAACATGGTCCACATGACCAACTGGGTGGTCAACGGCCTGCCCGAGCGCTTCCCCAAGCTCAAGGTGATGTGGATCGAGAGCGGGCTCACCTGGGCTTATTGTTTGATGCAGCGGCTCGACCACTCCTACATGATGCGCACCTCGGATTGCCCCTCGCTCAAGCGGCGCCCGAGCGAATATATGCGCGAGATGTATTACTCCTCGCAGCCGATGGAGAAGCCGCGCGACCGCTCGATCCTCGAAGCCACGTTCAAGATGATCAACGCCGAGACCCAGCTGATGTGGTCGTCGGACTATCCGCACTGGGACTTCGATCTGCCGAGCGTGATCTACGACCTGCCGTTCCTCAGCGACGCCGGCCGCCGCAACATCCTCGGCGGCACCGCCGCCAAGGTGTTCGGGCTCGATACCAAGCCGGTGAAGAAGATTCCGTAGGGGGCTCGCGCTGGCTGGCCAAGGGCTGCGCGAAAGTGCGCGCCGAAGCTGCCGCGGTATCTTTGCTTGCGGTCTTCACTGTGTTTTCCAGATCGGCCAAATCGGCTGGCGTGCCAATTGCATTTTGTTCATAATCAGACGGTTATGGCGGCTGCAAGATCGGCCAAAAACGGCAGCCTGTTCCCGCGCTTGTTCTCCCATAGCTGACGATGGAGACGCCCATGCGCCTCGGCATGTTCATGATGCCGCTGCATCCCGCCGGCCGGCCGATGCACGCCTATCTCGCCGAGGATACCGAGAAGGCGCTGCTGTTGGAGAAGCTCGGCTACGACGAGCTGTTCATCGGCGAGCATTATTCGGCGGCGACCGAGCCCTATCCGTCGCCGCTGATATTCGCGGCGAGCCTGGTGCCGCGCACCGAGCGGCTCATCTTCGGCACCGGCGTCATCAACGCACCGCTGCATCATCCCGCCATGGTGGCGGCGGAGACGGCGCAGTTCGATCACTTGAGCAAGGGTCGCTTCATCCTCGGTATCGGCTCCGGCTCGACGCCGACCGACAACGAGATGATGAACGTGTCGCCGGACGCCCGCGAGCGCGGCAAGATGCTGGCGGAAGCAATCGAGATGATCGAGCGCATCTGGACGAGCGATCCGCCTTACGACCTCGGCGGCACCTACTGGAGCACGCGCATCAAGGACACCATCAACCCGGCGCTCAACTTCGGCTGGTTGCCGAAGCCCTACCAGAAGCCGCGGCCGCCGATCGCGATCCCATGCTCGACGCCGGATTCCGCCTCGGTGAAGGTGGCAGCCCGCAAGGGCTGGAGCGTGATCTCGAGCGCGCTGCTCTCGAACGCGGACCTCGCCCAGCATTGGGCCATGTATCGCGAGGGCTGCGAGGCCGCCGGCCGCGCGGCGAACGGCAAGGATTGGCGCGTCTGCCGCACCGTCCATGTCGCCGCGACCGACGAGGAGGCGCGCGCCCGCGTCTACAGCGCCGAGAGCGGCTACCGGCATTTCTACGGCCACATGCACAAGGTCTACAGCCAGCTCGGCCGGCTCGGCGTGCTCAAGGCGCGGCCCGACATGCGCGACGACGAGGTGACGGTCGACACCTTCATCGAGCAGCGCACGATCTTCGGCTCCCCCAAGACAGTGCTCGCGGAGCTGATGGAGTTGCGCCGGGTGGCCGGGCCGTTCGGCACGCTGCTCTTGAGCGCCATCGACTGGTCCGGCCCGAACGCGGCCTGGGAGCGCGAGTCCCTGAGCCGTCTCGCGCAGGAAGTCATGCCGGCCCTGCGCGCGCAGACGGCGGCGGCTTGACGCGCGATCTACTCCGTCCCGGCGATCCCCACCTGCTGCACCAGCTTGCTCCAGCGCACGATCTCGCTGGCGACGAAGCGTTGCAGCTCCTCGACCGACGGCGCGTCGACCGGGATGAGCCCCATCTTGATCATCTGCTGCCAGACCTCATCCGAGGCGATCACGCGCTTGAGCTCGGCATGGAGCTTGTCGACGATCGGCCGCGGAGTGCCGGCCGGCGCCACGATCAGGTGCCAGGACACCGCGTCGAAGCCGGGAACGCCGGCCTCGGCAATGGTCGGGACGTCGGGCAGGACGCCGACGCGCGCCAGCGAGGAGACTCCGAGCGCGCGGAAGCGTCCTTCGGCCAACAGCGGCGGCGTGATCGCGGTGTCGGCGAAGAACAGCTGCACATGCCCGGCGAGGGTGTCGTTGAGCGCGGGCGGGCCGCCCTTGTAGGGCACGTGCGTCATCTCGATGCCGGCCATGGTCTTGAGCATCTCGCCGGCGAGATGCGGCGCGGCGCCGGTGCCGGTCGAGCCGAACGAGAGTTTGCCCGGATTGGCCTTGGCGTAGGCGACGAGCTCGGCCATCGTCTTCGCCGGCACCGCCGGGTTGACCACCAGCACGAACGGCACCCTGGTATAGAGCGCGACCGGAACGAAATCCTTCACCGGGTCGTAGCTGAGCTTCTTGTAGAGCGTGACGTTGGTGGTCAGCGTGCCGCTCGGCGCGATCAGCAAGGTGTGGCCGTCGGGCGCGGCGTGCGCCACGGCATTGGCCGCAATGACGGTGCCGCCGCCGACGCGGTTTTCGATCACGACCGGCTTGCCCAGCCGCTCCGCGAGCTTCGGGGCGAAGGCGCGGGCGATGATGTCCATGGCGCCGCCGGCGCCGAGCGGCACCACCATGGTGATCGCCCGGGTGGGGAAGTCCTGCGCCGACGCCGTTTGCGCGATCGCGATCGCCGCGATGCCGGCTAACAGACAACGTCGCGAGAAATGCATGCCGCGCCTCATCCCAGTTCCACGATCTCCTCGGGAAACCGGTGCAGGCGTTCGCCCGGTCCGTCGTTCTCGATCAGGTAATTGTCGCACACCCACGAGGTCGTGTTCTTGTGGACATAGGTCGGGTGTACGACGATGTTCATGTTCTTTTCGATCGCCATCGGCTCGTCGTTGCGCACCAGCGGCCGCTCGACCAGGTCGTAGCCCTGCCCGTGGCAATAGAGCCGCGCCTCCTCGGGCCGGCCGTTCCTTCGCATGAAGGCATTGTACTCGTCCCAGATCGTCTTGCAGGACGCGCCGGGCTTGAGCAGGCCGAGCGTGAAGCGGCGCGCCTCGAGCGTGAAGGCGAACTCGTCGCGCATGTGCTGCGGCACCTTGCCGACCACGCAGGTGCGGCCGAGCTCGGTGTAATAGCCGCCGGGGCCGGAATCCTCGACCAGCAGCATCACGTAATCGCCTTCGCGGATGACGCGGTTCTGGAAGTGGCGCTGGGCGATCTGGCAGGGCGTGCCGATCGGCCCCGAGGCGCAGAGATAGATGCCGTTCTCGCCGCCGTGCCGGCGGCTGTAGCCTTCGGCGATGCCGGAGACGTCGGCTTCCCGCAGACCCGGCTCGAGCGCGCCGAAAGCCGCGCGCATGGCGCCATCCTGCATGCGCGCCGTGCGCTTGATCAGCTCCATCTCCTCCGGGCTCTTGATCACCTTGATGCGGTCGACCAGGTTGCTGGCGTCGACGAATTTGCTGTTGGACAGGCGGCCGGTGCGCAGATGGTCGACCAGCGCCACCGACATCTGGTAGCCGCCGACCAGACCGATGGTGCCGCCGGCGTAAGGCGCCAGTGCCTTGCCCGCGAGCTCGCCGTCGTAGGCGGTGTAATGCGCCGACGCGTAGCTCGGCGTCGTCATCCAGGTCTTCACGCCGCGGCGCACGCCGTCGCCTGCCGGCGGCAGCTCCTTCACCATGCCGAACGGCCCCTGATTGACGATGGTCATGGCCTCGTCGCGCGGGAACACCACGGTCATCGGGTAGCCGTTGGTCGCCGGCAGGTCGGTGAAATACTTGACGTAGCCGCCCATGTGATCGTTGTTGTTCTGCATCAGCAGGACGTCGATCTTCTCCGCCTCCATGGCCGCGCGCACAGCGGCCCAGCGGCGCTCGAGCTCGGCGGTCGAGATCGGGGTGTTCAGACGCTCGGACAGATTCATTCCTGCATGCTCCTGCTGCTCACGGCGGTATCGTTCAATTCTAGTGGATTCACTCGGCGGCCGCGACGTGGGTGGCGGCTTTGCGATAGCGGCTCTCCGGGCGCTTGAGCCCGAGGTTCTCGCGCAGCGTCATGCCTTCGTATTCGGTCCGGAACAGGCCGCGCCGCTGCAACTCGGGGATCACCAGCGTGACGAAGTCGTCGAGTGCGCCGGGCAGATACGGCGGCATCACGTTGAAGCCGTCGCACGCATCGGTCCGGAACCACTCCTCCATGACGTCGGCGATGTGCTCGGGCGAGCCTTTCACCACGAACTTGCCGCGCGCGCCGGCGACCACCTGGGCGGTTTGCCGCAAGGTCAGGCTCCCGCGCCGGGCGATGTCCATGACGTGAAGGATGATGCTCTTGCTCGAGGTCTTGGTGGGCGCGATCTGCGGCATCGGCCCATCCATCGGATAGCCCGACAGGTCCGCGTTGCCGAGGATGGTGGAGAGGATCTCGCGCGCCACGATCGGATGGGTGAGCGAATCCAGATACTGCTGCTTCTCGTCGGCCTCCGCCTCGGTCCGCCCCACGACGGCGCTCAAGCCCGGCATGATCTTCATCTCGTCGGGGGAGCGGCCGTGCTGGGCCAACCGCGCCTTGAGCTCGGCGTAAAAGGTCCGGCCCTGCTCGAGGTTGAGCGGCGCGCAGAAGATCACCTCCGCGAATTCCGCCGCCACCCGGATCATGTCCTCCGATCCGCCGGCCTGCACGATCACCGGGCGGCCTTGCGGCGCGCGCGGAACGTTGAGCGGCCCGCGCACCGCGAACCAGTCGCCCTTGTGGTTGAGCGGATGCACCTTGGCCGGATCGAGAAAGATGCCGCTGTCCTTGTCGCGGATGAACGCGTCGTCCTCCCAGCTGTCCCACAGCCCCACCACCACCTGCGCGAATTCGCGCGCCCGCTGGTAGCGGATGCCGTGCTCGTAGTGCTCGTCGCGCGAGAAGTTGTAGGCGTCGGCCGTCTGCCCCGATGTCACCAGGTTCCAGCCGGCGCGGCCTTGGCTGATATGGTCGATCGAGGCGAACTTGCGCGCCACGTGGTAGGGCTCGTTGTAGCTGGTCGATGCGGTCGCCACCAATCCGATGCGCGTGGTCACGGCGGCGAGCGCGGAGAGCAGTGTGATCGGCTCCATGTTGGCGATGTATTGCGCCGAGCGCGCGAGCGCGTCGGGATGCGCCTCGCGCACCGAGATGTTATCGGCGAGGAACACCATGTCCATCTTGGCGCGCTCGGCGGTGCGCGCGATCTCGGCGTAATGCGCGAAATTCACGCCGGCATCCGCTTGCGACTGCGGGTGTCGCCAGGATGCGACGTGATGCCCGGTCGGATTGAAGAAGGCGCCGAGCCTCAGCTTTTCGCCCGATCTGCGCATGAGTTCCGTTCCTGCATCGGAAACGAGTGCCGCGATCATGAAGAGAGTTCGTTGACGAGTCAACGATATCGGTGCATCGTTTCCTTTGAACGCGGCGAGCCCGGTCGAAGCCGGGCCGGATAGGGTGGCGGGAGGACGACGCCGGGAGGGCGACGCCATGATCAGCCTTCGATCGATTCTGTCGGGCGTTGCGGCGGCGACGGTCTACGTCGTCGGCACGATCTCCGTGTCGGCGCAGCCCCATCCCGATAAGCCCATCCGGCTCGTCGTCCCGCAGGCCGCGGGCGGCCCTTCCGATACGCTCGCCCGGCTGACCGCGCACCACATGGCGCTCGAGCTCAAGCAGACCGTGATGGTCGAGAACGTGGCGGGGGCGGGCGGCACGCTCGGCGCCAAGGCGGCCGCGACCGCGGCGCCCGACGGCACGACCTTGCTCTGGGCCTCATCCGGCACGCTCGCCATCACGTCGAGCCTGTACAAGAAGCTCAGCTACGACCCGGCCGCGCTCGTCCCCGTCGCGTCGGTGGTGAAGCTGCCGCACGTCCTCGTAGTGCCGACGAGCGTGCCCGCGACCACGGTGCGTGAACTGGTCGCTTACATCAAATCCAATCCCGGCAAGGTGAACTTCGGCGCCGCGCTGGGCACGCCGCCGCATCTCATGGGGGCGCTGTTCAAGGCGAGGGCCGCCGTCGACCTCACCTTCATTCCCTACAAGGGCGCGGCGCCGGCGATCTCGGATCTGCTGGCAGGACAGACGCAGTTGACGTTCGACGCGCTGACCATCCTCCATCCCCTGATCGTCGAAGGAAAGCTGAAACCCCTGGCGATCGTCGACACCGTCCGCTGGCCGCGCCTGCCCGACGTGCCGACCATGGCGGAAAGCGGTTTCCCGGATTTCACCATGGTCTCGTTTTCCGGCGTTCTGGCGCCTCCCGGCACGCCCCCGGCCGTGGTCAAGCGGCTCAATGCCGCGATCAATGACGGACTGCGCTCTCCGGCCAGGCCGCGCTGGCGAGCGAAGCGAGCGGCCAGCGCGGCAAATCTATAGTGCGCGCGCCGGACACTCGCCCTGAACCGGGCTCGTCGGCGCGCGGGCGAAAGCCTCGAGAAATTCAACGTCGCGATCAAGCTCGGATCGCCGGAGGATTGCGCCGCGCACATCCGCAAGGAGGGGCCGAAATGGGCGGAGCTGGTCGAGCTGTCCGGCGCGTCCGCGCAGTGAGCTGAATCCGTCAGTCGCGCGCGGTCTACCGCTTCGCTGCGCCGGGCGGCGGTCCGGCGTCGATCTTTCCGGAAACGTACTGCATCAGCTTGTCGAGAATGCGATGCAGCTTCGTGACCTCCGCCTTGCTCAGCGACCTCTCCAGTTCTTTCTGCAGCGCCTGCCGCAGCGGAATGATTTGATCGTGCCCGCGCTCGCCGCGCCGCGTAATGACGATGAGCGCGCTGCGACGGTCCTTCGGGTCGACGCGGCGGCTGGCATAGCCCCGCGCGATCAGGCCGGCGCAGGCGCGGCTGACCTCGGCTTTGTCGGTGCGCAGGCGCAGGCAGAGTTGCCGCGACGTGGTTGGAGAGAACGAATACAAGTTCGTCAGCACGCGCCATTCGGCCAGCGTCAACCCGGACTGGACGGCGAGCGTAGGACCGGAATAGCGGTCCAGCAGCCGGCGCAGAATGCCGATCTTGTAGATGAAGGACCGGTGCGCGGGGGAAGCTCTCCGACCCGCGGCGCTTCCGGCACCGGCCGTTGCCTTGTTTTTTCGCCGCGTCCCCATGATCCAGCGCGCGCTCACTCCGATCCCGCGAGCCCGGCCTGCTCGATGACCTTGCCCCAGCGCACGATCTCGCTCTCGACGAAGCGCTTCATCTCCTCGGGCGACGGGCTCAGCTGCGGCAGCGCACCGTCCTTGACCAGGGCGTCGGTCACCGCAGCGTCGCTCATGATCTCGCGAATATGGCCGGCAAGCTTGTCGACGACCGGCTGCGGCACGCCGCCGGTGGTGGTCACCGTGTGCCAGGAGGCGGTGTCGAAGCCTCCGACGCCGACCTCCGCCAGCGGCGGAACGTCCGGCACCGCCGGCACGCGCTCCTTCGTGGTTACGCCGAGCGCCCGGATTTTTCCGGCCTGGATCAGCGACATCGCCGGCGGCACGTCGCAGAACATCATCTGGATGTGGCCGCCGACCAGATCGTTGAGCGCCGGCGCCGAACCCTTGTAGGGAATGTGCACGAGGTCGAGGCCGAAAATGCCCTTGAACATCTCGGCGTTGAGATGGTGGAAGGTGCCGGGCCCGGGCGTGCCGAAGGAGATTTGCCCCGGCTTCTCTTTCGCGAGCTTGACCAGGTCCGCGACCGATTGGATCGGCAGCGCCGGATTGACCACCAGCACGAACGGCACCCGCGCGAGCAGAGCGATCGGAGCGAGCTCCTTGCGCGGATCGTAGGGCAGGTTCTTGCGCATGGTGACGTTGATCGCCAGCACCGTGCTCGACGCCATCATGATGGTGTAGCCGTCGGGCGGCGCGTGGGCGACCGCGGCCGCGGCGGTGACGCCGCCGCCGCCCGGGCGGTTCTCCACCACGAACGGCTTGCCCAGGCGCTGCTCGAGCCTCGCGCCCAGCACACGAGCGAACAGGCTGGTCACGCCGCCGGGCGCAAAAGGCACGATAAAGCTGACCGACCGGCTCGGATAGTCCGACCCTTGCGCCGCCGCCGGTGCGACGGCCAGTAGCGCCGGAAGCAGCACAACGTAGTGCGGCAGGGATATCATGCGATCGTGGCCTCTCGTGTCAGGACATCTAATCGCGCGGCACTCCGATCGACAAGCTCCGCGACGCGGTCCATTATCGGCATTTCCGGGAGAACATCGCGATGGCACTTCGCCGCCGACAATTCCTGCAACTGGCCGCCGGCGCCGCCGTGCTGCCGACCCTCTCGTCCGCCGCAACGGCGCAAAGTTATCCGACGCGTCCGGTGACCTTGATCGTCTTCGTTCCCGCCGGCGGCACGCCCGACATCATCGCGCGCCTGATCGGCCAATCGCTGTCGCAGCGGCTCGGCCAGTCGGTGGTCATCGACAACCGGCCGGGCGGCGGCGGCAATCTGGCGCTCCAAGCGGCCGCGCGTGCGCCGGCCGACGGCTACACGCTTCTCCTTGTCGCCACCCCGCATGCCGTCAACGTGACGCTTTATGAGAAGAGCACCGTCACCGTCACGCGCGACATCGTTCCGGTCGCAAGCATCAACAACGATTCCTTCGTCCTGCTGGTCAATCCGTCGTTCCCGGCCAAAACCGTCCCCCAGTTCATCACCCATGCCAAGGCCAATCCCGGCAAGATCAGCCTGGCCTCGAGCGGCACCGGAAACTTGAC
>WNEY01002648.1_pt1 | contig 13173 bp, 13 predicted proteins | sample 5400531 | NCBI WGS metagenome assembly WNEY01 (sample SAMN13153338, study PRJNA577476) | soil metagenome | isolation source: 200 cm saprolite under Douglas fir tree site 1 | place: USA:California | collected 2015-04-18
GACCTCGAAGATCGGCGAGGACCAGATCTTCTACTGCAAGCAGCGCGGCCTCTCCGCCGAGGACTCGGTGAACATGATCGTCAACGGCTTCTGCAAGGAAGTCTTCAAGGAGCTGCCGATGGAGTTCGCGGTCGAGGCGCAGCGGCTGCTCGGCATCAGCCTCGAAGGCAGCGTGGGTTGAGATGCTCGAGGTCCGGAACCTGCATGTATCGGTCGAGGGCAACGAGATCCTCCGCGGCATCGACCTCACGGTTCGCGCCGGCGAGGTGCACGCCATCATGGGACCGAACGGCTCCGGCAAGAGCACGCTCGCCCAGGTCCTCGCCGGCCACCCGGCGTACACGGTGACCGAGGGGACCGCGCGCTATCGCGGCAAGGACTTGCTCGCCCTGAAGCCCGAAGAGCGGGCTCGGGAAGGCCTGTTCCTCGCGTTCCAGTACCCGGTGGCGATCCGGGGAATCACCAACGCCTACTTCCTGCGCTCGGCGCTGAACGCGATCCGCAAGCACCGCGGCGAGGAGGAGCTGGGGCCGGTCGAGTTCATGGACCTGCTCGGCGAGAAGCTCAAGGCGATCGGCTGGGACGACAGCTTGATGAATCGCGCCGTGAACGAGGGCTTCTCAGGCGGCGAGAAGAAGCGCAACGAGATCCTCCAGCTCGCGGTCCTGGAGCCGACCCTCGCCATCCTCGACGAGACCGATTCGGGCCTCGACATCGACGCCTTGAAGACGGTCGCGCACGCCGTAGGCGCCCTGCGCCGGCCGGATCGCGCGACCGTGCTGGTCACCCACTACTACCGCATCCTGACGCACATCACGCCCGACGCCGTCCACGTGCTGTCGGCCGGCCGGATCGTGAAGTCGGGCGGCAAGGAGCTGGCCATCGAGCTCGAAGAGAGGGGCTACGACTGGCTCCGCGAGGAGGCCGGGGTCGCGTGACGGGGATGGGGGACGTCGTGGGGCGTTACGTCGCGGCCTTCAAGGCGCTCGCGGGGAACGGCGCCGGGCGCGCGCCCGCGTGGCTCAAGGAGATGCGCGAAGCGGCAATCGCCCGCTTCGCCGATCAGGGCTTCCCGACGACGCGCCAGGAGGAGTGGCGTTTCACGAGCGTCGCGCCGATCGCGGGAGCGCCGTTCACCCTGGCGCACCCTCAGGCGGCCCGCGCCGCGTCCCCCCGGGACGTCGATCGCCTGCTGCCGCGCGGCGCCCGCCGCCGGCGACTGGTGTTCGTGGACGGCCGCTGGGCGCCCGCCCTCTCGGCGCTGGACGGCCTGGGCGCGGGCGTCAAGGCGGGAGGCCTCGCCGCCGCGTGCGAGAGTGACCCCGAGGTCGTACAGCGGCATCTGGGGCGCCACGCCGGGCTCGCGGGGGGAGCCTTCGCCGCCCTCAACACCGCGTTCCTGAGCGACGGCGCGTTCGTCCACGTTACGGCCGGCACGGTGATGGACGAGCCGCTGCACCTGCTCTTCCTCTCGACGCTGGGCCGTGCGGGCGAGCCCACGGTGTCGCACCCCCGCACACTCGTCGTCGTCGATCGGGGTGCGAGCGCGGCCGTGGTGGAGACGTACGGAGCCCTCGGGGACGGCGTGTATTGGACCAACGCCGTGACGGAGCTCGTTCTCGACGACGGGGCGCGCGCCGAGCACTCGCGCGTGCAGCGCGAGAGCCGCCAGGCCTACCACGTCGCAACGACACAATCGCACCAGGGTCGCGACAGCGGGTTGGCGCTGCACCCGATCGCGCTCGGCGGTGCCCTGGCGCGGCACGATGTCAACGCCGTCCTGGCCGGCGCCGGCGGGCACCTCATCCTGAACGGGCTGTACCTGCTCGCCGGCCAGCAGCATGCGGACCACCACACTGTGATCGATCACGCCCAGCACCACTGCGAGAGCCACGAGTACTTCAACGGCGTGCTCGACGACCGGGCGCACGGCGTGTTCAACGGCCGCATCATCGTGCGACCCGGCGCCCAGCGGACCGACTCGAAGCAGACCAACAACAACCTCCTGCTGTCCGAGGAGGCCCGCGCCGACAGCCAGCCCCAGCTCGAGATCTACGCCGACGACGTGAAGTGCACGCACGGGGCGACGCTCGGGCCCATCGATCAGACGGCGCTGTTCTACCTGAAGAGCCGGGGCCTGGGGGAGACCGAGGCCCGCGCGCTGCTCACCTACGGCTTCGGCACGGAGATCCTGGGGCGCATGCGGGCGGTGGAGGTCCGGGCCCAGCTCGACTACCTCGTGCGCGCGTGGCTGGCCCGCAGCGCCGAGCGGCGCCAGGCGGCGTGATGCTCGACGCCGCTCGGATCCGCGCGGACTTCCCGCTGCTGCAATGCCAGGAGAACGGGCGCCGGCTCGTCTACCTCGACAACGCCGCCACCACGCAGAAGCCCCAGGCCGTCCTCGACGCCGTTCTCGACTACTACCGCACGAGCAACGCCAACGTGCACCGCGGAGCGTATGCGCTCGCGATTCGCGCCACCGAGACCTACGAGGCGGCGCGCGAGCGGGTCGCGCGCTTCGTGAACGCCTGGGCCAGCGAGGGTGTGGTGTTCACCCGCGGCACCACCGAGGCGATCAACCTCGTGGCGGGCAGTTACGGGCGGGCCCAGGTGCGGCCGGGTGACTCCGTCGTGGTCACGGCGATGGACCATCACTCCAACCTCGTCCCCTGGCAGATCCTTTGCCAGGAAAAGGGGGCGACGCTGCGGATGGTGGAGATCACCGAGGACGGGCGGATCGATCTCTCGGACTTCGGGGCCGCGCTCGAGCGGCGGCCGAAGATCGTCGCTTTTCCGTACGTGTCGAACGCGCTCGGCACCGTGAACCCGGCGGCCCAGCTGGCGCGGCTGGCGCACGCGGTGGGCGCGGCTGTCGTGGTCGACGGCGCCCAGTCCACGCCGCACGTCAAGGTGGACGTGCAGGCCATCGACTGCGACTTCTACGCCCTCTCCGGTCACAAGATGCTCGCCCCGATGGGCTCCGGGGCGCTCGTCGCGAAGCCGGCGCTGCTCGACGCGATGCCGCCCTACCACGGCGGCGGCGAGATGATCTCCAAGGTCTGGGACGATCGCTCGACCTACAACGCCATCCCCCACAAGTTCGAGGCGGGGACCCCGAACGTAGAGGGCGCGGTCGGGCTGGCCGCGGCGATCGACTACCTCGAGCGCATCGGGCCCGACCGCATCGCCGAGCACGAGCAGGCGCTCGCCCGGGCGGCGATCGAGCGGCTCACGCAGATCGACGGCGTGACGGTATACGGCCCGCGCGATCACCGGGCGGGGGTCGTGTCGTTCACCTACGGCGACATCCATCCCCACGACATCGCGACCATCCTCGATCAGGACGGGGTCTGCGTCCGGGCCGGGCACCACTGCACGCAGCCGCTGATGCGTCGGCTCGGCGTCGCCGCGACGGCGCGCGCGTCGTTCTACCTCTACAACGGCCTGGACGACGTCGAGGCGCTCGCGGGCGCGCTCGTGAAGGCCGGAGCCCTGTTTGGATACGTCCCCGCCTGAGCCGCAGCTCAGCGCGCTCTACCAGGAATTGATCCTCGATCACTACCGGCGGCCCCGCAACAAGGGGGCGCTGGAGAACCCCACGCACGCCGTGTCGCTCAACAACCCCCTGTGCGGCGACGAGATCGACCTCCATCTGCGCGTGGACGGCGACGTGATCCGTGACGCGCGCTTCGTCGGCCGCGGCTGCTCGATCAGCCAGGCGTCGGCCTCGATGATGACCCAGCTCCTGAAGGACAAGACCGTCCCCGCGGCCCTCGCGCTCGCCGCGCGAATGGGCGCGATGATGCAGGGCGACGAGACGGCGACGCGGGACAAGACGCTCGGCGAGCTGCGGGCGCTCGCCGGCGTCTCCAAGTTCCCCGTCCGCATCAAGTGCGCCCTGCTGCCCTGGAACGCCCTGACGGACGCGCTCGAACCATAACGACACGCATTAGATTAGCGGCGCCATGAGCGCCCCCTACCCCGTGCTCGTCCTCGACCGGGTCACCAAGCGGTTCGCCGGTCACACCGCCGTCGACGGCCTGTCGCTCACCGTGCCCGCCGGCGTGATCTACGGGCTGCTCGGGCCCAACGGCGCCGGGAAGACCACGACGATCCGCATGATCATGGACATCCTCGAGCCGGACGAGGGGACGGTGCGTCTCTTCGGACAGCCGGGTACGGGGCGCGACCACTCGGCGCGGATCGGCTATCTGCCCGAGGAGCGCGGGTTGTACCGCAAGATGCGCGTGCTCGACCTGCTCGTCTTCCTCGCGGAGATGAAGGGAGTCGAGCGGCGCGCCGCGCGCGCTCGAGCGCTCGAGTGGCTCGACCGGCTCGGCCTCGCCGACTGGCGGCTGCGCCGCGCCGACGAGCTCTCGAAGGGGATGCAGCAGAAGGTGCAGTTCATCTCCACCGTCCTGCACGAGCCCGCACTCGTCGTCCTGGACGAGCCGTTCGCCGGGCTCGACCCCGTGAACGCCCAGGTGCTCAAGGACACCGTCCTCGAGCTGCGCCGCCGGGGGGGCACGATCCTCTTCTCGACTCACATCATGGAACAGGCCGAGAAGCTGTGCGATCAGATCTGCATCGTCGCCCAGGGGCGGAAGCTGGTGGACGGCCCCCTTGGCGACATCAAACGGACCCGAAGCGGACACCATCTCATCATCGGGTTCGACGGCAGCCCCGGGACGGCGGCGCAGGTGTTCGCGGACAGACGGCTGGTGACCAAGGTGGACGACTACGGGCAGTACGCCGAAGTGGAGCTCGCGCCCGGCGCCGACGCCCAGCGGATTCTCGCCGCGTTGGTGAGCTCGGGGGCGCGGCTGTCACGGTTCGAGCTCGTGGAGCCGTCGCTCAACAAGATCTTCATCGACCTGGTGGGCCCCGCGGCGGCGCGGCAGGAGGCGCGGCCCGATGCGTAAGGCGTGGGCGGTGGTGCGCCGCGAGTTCGTCGAGCGAGTGCGGAGCAAGTGGTTCTGGTTCTCAGCGCTCATCGGCCCGCTGTTCTTCGGCGCGATCGTGGTGCTGCCGGTGCTGTTCGCCGGCGGGGGCGGCACTCGCACGATCGCCGTGGTGGACGGCACCACGCGCGGGTTCGGGCAGCGCGTCGCGGAGACGCTGACCGGCGGCAAGGTGTTCCGGGCGACCCGCGTGTCGCCGAGCGCGGGCGTGATCGATTCGCTGAGCCAGGAAGTGGGCGCGAAGCGGCTTGACGGGTTCCTCATCCTCACGGACGCCGTCGTCGAGACCGGCGCGGCGGAGTATCGCGCCTCGAACGTCTCGTCGTTCCGCGACATCGCCGAGCTGCAGGCGGTGCTCAACCGACTCGCATTCGCGACGCGGCTCGAGCGGCAGGGGGTCAATCCCTCGGTCGTGAGTCGCGCGCAGCTCCGCATCAACCTCGAGACGAAGAAGATCTCCGGCTCGAAGACGACCGGCGAGAGCGCGGCGCAGTCGTTCTCCCTCGCCTACCTCATGGCGATCCTGCTGTTCATCGTCATCACGGTGTACGGCGTGAACGTGATGAGCTCCGTGCTCGAGGAGAAGACGACCCGAATCGTCGAGGTGCTCGTCTCGTCGCTCCGGCCGTTCCAGCTGATGCTCGGCAAGGTGCTGGGCGTGGGCGCCGTGTCGGTGTTTCAGTTCCTGTTGTGGGCGCTGGGCGGCAAGCTGCTCCTCACGCAACGACACGCGCTGCTGTCCCGTTTCGGCACCCCCGAGGACGCGGCGCAGGTGTTCCAGGCGCCCCACGTGTCGGCCGCCACCGCAGGGATCTTTCTGGCGTACTTCCTGGGCGGGTTCTTCCTGTATTCGGCGATGTACGCCGCCGTGGGCGCGATGTCGGGGACGGAGCAGGAGGCGCGCCAGGCTCAGCAGCCGGTCATGTTCCTCCTGATGATCGCGTACCTCTCGATCTTCGGTCTCGTCAACGATCCAAGCTCGGCGTACGCCACGACGCTGTCGCTCGTTCCGTTCACCGCTCCGATCGCGATGCCCGTCCGCTGGGCGGCGAGCACGGTGCCGGCGAGGGAGCTCGTGGCGTCGCTTGCGCTGATGGTGGTCGGCATCATGGGGGTTACGTGGGTCGCGGCCCGGATATACCGCGTCGGGATTCTGATGACCGGCAAGAGACCCAGTCTGAAAGAGCTCGTTCGCTGGGTAAGGGCGTAAGCAGACGCCGAGACGGCTAGACGTCGAGGTAGACGCCGAGTCGCCGAGACGCCTGAGTGGACGTGAGGGTCGAGTCGAGCGGCACAGGAAAGGCACGGCATGCAAGATTCTGATGCCGTGCCTTCGTCGTCCTACGGTAGGTTCCACCTGTGGCCCACTACACGACTCTCAAGGCATGGCAGCATGCCCAACGGCTGGCGGTTGAGTGCGTCAAGACGGCTCGAGGGTTTCCCGACTACGAGCAGGGCGCGCTGGCCGATCAGCTGCGCCGAGCCTGCTACAGCGTCCCGCTGAACATCGCTGAGGGCAACACCCGACACGGCTCGCGTGCGTACCGCCTGTTTCTGGACACCGCACGTGGCTCGCTAGCCGAAGTAGAGACGATCGTCGAGATGGCCAGAGAGCTCGAATACATCACGCCCGCCCAGTTTGGACGGCTCGAAGCGTTAGTCAACGAGACGGGGCGGACCTTGTACGGGCTGCTGCGGAAAGTGAGCGGGGCGGCGGTGCGAACCCCTTCCTCCTAACGCCTCACGTCCACTCAGCGCCTCGGCGCCTGCGCGTCTACCTCGACGTCTCATAGTCTGGGTCGGTATTATTCAGTCCATGAACATCGACTACGATGTGATCGTCGTGGGAGGCGGTCATGCCGGCACCGAGGCCGCCGTCATGGCCGCTCGCCTGGGCGCCCATGTCCTCCTGCTTACCTCCAACCTCGACACGATCGGCCAAATGAGCTGCAATCCCGCCATCGGCGGGATCGCCAAGGGCACCGTGGTACGGGAAATCGACGCGCTCGGCGGTGTGATGGGCCGCGCGACCGACCGCGCCACGATCCAGTTCCGCATGCTGAACCGCTCCAAGGGTCCCGCCGTCTGGGCGCCGCGCGCGCAGTGCGACCGTACGCTGTACCGCCGCGCGGTGCGCGCGCTGCTCGAAGGATTCCCGAGCCTCGACATCGCGCAGGGAATGGTCGCGCGGCTGGTGGTCAACGGCGCGCAGACGGGCGGCGTCGAGACGACGGACGGACGCCGGCTCACGGCGCGCGCGGTCATTCTCACGGCGGGCACCTTCCTACGCGGCCGCATCCACTTGGGGACGGACATGCAAATCTCCGCCGGCCGTGCGGGAGATCAGCCGGCCGTCGAGATCGCGCAACATATTGCTGCACTTGGCCTTACAGTGTCACGCTTCAAGACCGGCACCCCCCCCCGCGTGGACGGGCGCACGGTCGACTGGTCCCAGGTCGAGCGCCAGGACGGCGACGGTGCTGGCTACCGCTTCTCCTTCTTTGAGCGCATCGATCTGCCGCGGCAGCTGCCGTGCTGGATCACGTGGGCCGGGGAGCCAGTGAAAGAGATCATCCGGCGTCACCTCAGTGAATCCGCGCTGTACGGCGGGGCGATCTCGGGGCGCGGTCCCCGCTACTGCCCGTCGGTGGAGGACAAGATCGTCAAGTTCCCCGACGCCAAGCGCCATCAGGTCTTCCTCGAGCCGGAGGGTTTGGACACGGCCGAGCTGTACGTCAACGGGCTGTCCACCTCTCTCCCCGTCCCGGTGCAGTTGGAGTTCCTGCATGCGGTCCCCGGACTCGAGCGCGCGAAGATGACCCGACCCGGGTACGCGATCGAGTACGACTACTACCCGCCGACCCAGCTCACGCCGTGGCTCGAGACGAAGGCGATCGAGCATTTGTTCTTCGCGGGCCAGATCAACGGGACGACGGGCTACGAGGAGGCGGCGGGCCAGGGCGTGGTGGCGGGGATCAACGCGGTGCGGCGCATCAGGGGAGAGGAGCCGGTGGTGCTCGGCCGAGACGACGCGTACGTCGGAGTGCTGGTGGACGACCTGGTCACCCGGGGAGTGGACGAGCCGTATCGGCTGTTCACGTCGCGGTCCGAGTTCCGACTGCTGCTGCGCCAGGACAACGCGCTGCGCCGGCTGGTGCCGCTCGCGGAGCGGCTCAGTCTGTTGAGTGTCGGCGAGCTGCGCGTGGCGGAGCGGCGCCTCGAGGAGGAGGAGGAAGTGCGCGCGGCGGCGCACGAGACCACGATCACGCCGCCGCAGGCTGCAGGGCCGCTGGCGGCGACCGGGACGACGCTTGCCGCTCCCGAGCGGGTGGCGTCGGTGGCGAAGCGCCCTGGTGTGTCGCTTGGCAGGTTGCTGGAAGCGGCGGGAGTGGGGCTCCACTGGAGCGAGGAAGTGGTCATGTCGGCGGAGATCGATCTCAAGTACGCGGGGTATTTGGCACGGGAGCGCGACGCGGCGGCGCGGCTGGAGGAGCTTGCGTCGTTCGTGTTGCCGCCGGACCTGCCCTACCCCGAGCTGAAGAGTCTTGCCACCGAGGCTCGGCAGAAGCTCGAGCAGGTGCGCCCGACGTCGCTGGCGCAGGCGGCGCGGGTGCCTGGGGTTTCGCCGAGCGACCTCCACAATCTCGTGGTGGAAGTGATGCGGCGGCGTCGCCGGGTCGCCTGACGTTCAAGCCAGCAGTGGTTCGATGGGCGGCGCGGGGGTGTTTCACGTGAAACTTAGCCTTGGCGTTTCACGTGAAACCGACTATATTGATGAGCCGCCGGCGCAGCTATTATATAAGTTATTGTGAGATCTTCACTTACGATGTCACGCGTCGTTGCGATCGCAAATCAGAAGGGTGGCGTTGGTAAGACCACCACGGCCGTAAACCTCGCGGCCTCGCTCGCCGCCGCCGAGCGCAAGACGCTGCTCATCGACGCCGACCCGCAGGCCAACTCGACGAGCGGCGTCGGCATCGAGCGCGATCGCATCCGCCACTCGCTGTACGACGCGCTGCTCGACGGCCGCGCGCTCGCCGAGACCCGCTTCCCGCACGTGCACTTCCCGTTCCTCGACCTGGTGCCCGCCACGCAGGATCTGGTCGGCGCCGAGCTCGAGCTCGTCGGCGTGCAGGCGCGCGAGACCCGGATGCGACGCGCGCTCGCCCAGCTGCGCGAGCAGTACCAGTACGTCATCATCGACTGCCCGCCGTCGCTCGGGTTGATCACGCTCAACATGCTCACGGCCGCGGACAGCCTGCTGATCCCGATCCAGTGCGAATACTACGCGCTCGAGGGATTGTCCCAGCTCCTGAACACCGTGAAGCTGGTGCAGCGGAACTTCAACTCTGCCTTGTCGATCGACGGAGTGCTGCTGACGATGTACGACTCGCGGCTGAACCTGTGCAAGCAGGTGGCCGAGGAGGCGAAGGAGTACTTCGGCGCGCAGATGTTCGACATCACGATTCCCCGGAACGTGCGCCTCGCCGAGGCGCCGAGCTTCGGGAAGCCGATCCTCCTGTACGACGTGCAGTCGGTCGGCGCGAAGACGTACCTCGCGGTAGCGCAGGAGCTGATCCGCCGGGTGGAGCGCGGCCATTCCCCGCCCTCCCCCGCCCTGTCCGCCGCGGAACCGTTGCCGGAGGTGCCCGCATGACGGAAACCGCGCTGGGACGCCGTCGCCTCGGCCGTGGCCTCGAGGCCCTGCTGGGGCCCACGCGTGAAGAAGCGGAGCGCGAGGGCAGCCTCGTCGAGCTGCCCATCAAGGACATCCGACCCAATCCGTTCCAGCCGCGCCAGGACGTCGATCCGGCCGCCCTCGAGGAGCTCGTGTCGTCGATCAAGCAGGTGGGGCTGCTGCAACCGGTGGTCGTGCGGCGCATGCCGGGCGGCGACGGCGGCTACGAGCTGATCGCCGGCGAGCGGCGGCTGCGGGCCTGCCAGACGCTCGGTTGGGAGCGCATCCCCGCCGTGCAGCGCGACGCGGATGATCGCACGCTGCTCACCCTCGCGCTGATCGAGAACCTGCAGCGCGACGACCTCTCCCCCGTGGACGAGGCGCGCGGCTACGAGCGGCTGATCGCGGAATTCAGTCTCGCCCAACAGGACGTGGCGGACGCGGTGGGGCGCGATCGGTCGACCGTCGCCAACGCGCTGCGGCTGCTCAAGCTGCCCGAGGCGGTGCTCGGCATGCTGCACGAGGGCCATCTCAGCGTGGGGCACGCCCGGGCGCTGCTCGCGCTCGACGACGCGCGCACCGCGACGACCCTCGCGCGCGAGGCGGTGGCACAGGGGCTCTCGGTGCGCGAGGTCGAGGACCGCGTGCGCGGGGGCCGCGCGCCCGAGCGGCGCCCGCGGCTGAAGCGCGGGATGGGGCAGGCGCCCGAGGTGCGGCGCGTGGAGGAGGCGCTGCGCCGGCGACTCGGCACGGACGTGCGCGTCACGTTGCGCGCGCGCGGGAAGGGGCAGCTCCACATCTCGTTCTACTCCAACGAGGATCTCGCCCGCGTGCTCGAGGTCATCCTCGGAGCGCCGTTCGACGGATGAGGGAGCGCGGTGTCACGATCGTCGTCCACACCGACGGCGATCTCGCTTCGCGGCAGTACCGGCTGCCGCTGTGGGTGTTCGAAGCAGGAAAGTGGGGAGCGCTGGTGATCGCGCTGCTCGTCGTCCTGTTCTTCGCGTTCGCCGGGCCGATCAGCCGCGCGGCCGCGCGGGTCCCCGGGCTCGAGCGGGAGGTGACGCGGTTGCGCGACGAGAACACGCAGGTGCAGAAGCTCGCCGCCGCCCTGAACCGCGCCGAGGCGAACTATCAGGAGCTGCGCCAGCTGCTCGGCGTGAAGGCGCCGCCCGAGCGCGTCGTCGTTCCCCCGGGGGTCGAGCTGATGCACGCGGTCGCGGTACGCGCTCGGGCGCCAGCGTCCTCGCCCCGGTACGGCAGCGGCCCCTCCACTCCTTCGCACTGGCCGCTCGACGTGCATGGCTTCGTGACGCGCGGCCAGGTGCGCCCGGGTGATCCGGCGGAGTCGCACCCGGGCATCGACATCGCGGTGCCGGTCGGCACGCCGGTGCGGGCTGCGGGAGGCGGCGTGGTGGCGGCCGCCGGCATCGACCCCGCCTACGGCCTGTTCGTGCTCTTGCGGCACGCCGCCGGGTATGAGACGATGTATGGGCACGCCTCGCGGCTGCTCGTCCAGGAGGGCGACTCGGTGCAGGCGGGGCAGGTGATCGCCCTGTCCGGCAGCTCAGGGCGCTCGACGGCTCCGCACTTGCACTTCGAGATCCGCCGCGAGGGCAAGTCCCTCGATCCGCTCACGGTGGTGACAGAGGAGAATTGATCAATGGCGATCTTCACCGAGAAGGGTCACGGCACGCCCGAAGGCGAAGCCGGCCTCTCCATCATCGGCGCCGGAATGCGCGTGGTGGGAGACATCACGGCCGAGGGCGTGGTGAAGATCGAAGGCGCGGTCGTGGGCACCGTCCGCGCCGGGCGCCAGGTGCTCGTGGGGAAGGGGGGCGACGTGGAAGGCGACATCGTCGCCCGCGAAGCGATCATCGGCGGTGAAGTGCGCGGCTCGATCCGCGCGGAGGAGCGCATCGAGATTCAAGCGGGGTGCGTCGTGCACGGCGATCTCGCGACCCGGCGGCTGTTGGTGCAGGAGGGCGGCGAGATCAACGGCGTGGTGCGGATGGGGGAGGGCGCACTCGAGCAGGAAGGCGCCCCCGCCAAAGCGAACTTCTGAGCGGCGACATATCCACATCCCTCCGTTTCCGGTATGTGGATTCTCTATCTCTCTAATCCCTCACCAGTTACGGGCGCGGCCGTGTGGGAATCTCGGTCCCGACAGGACGCACTGTCTGTAATATGCCGAGATAATGTCGCTATACTGTCACCGGCTCCTCCCGTCTGGCCAAGCCCGCCATAGCTGATGCAACTCGTCGAACTCACACGTTACCTGGATGATTACCTCCGCATCCGGGACGTGCCGGATGCGCCCGAAGCGCTGAACGGCCTGCAAGTCGAGAACGCGGGGCAGGTGACCCGCATCGCCGCCGCGGTGGACCTGTGCGAGGCGACGGTGCAGCTGGCGCTCGCCCAGCGCGCCGACCTGCTGCTCGTCCATCACGGGCTGTTCTGGAGTGGACTGCGACCGCTCGTGGGGCCGGCCTACAAGCGAGTGGCGGCCCTCGTCACGCAAGGGATCGCGCTGTACAGCGCCCACCTGCCGCTCGACCGCCACCCGGAGGTCGGCAACGCCGTGCTGCTCGCGCGGGAGCTGGGCGTGACCGTGCGGGGCGAGTTCGGGGAGTACCGTGGGACGATGGTGGGAGTGTGGGGGGAGATCGACACGAGTCGGGCGGATCTGGTGCGCCGGCTCGCGACCGCGCTCGGCGTCGCACCGCGCGTCCTCCCGTTCGGGGGTGAGCGGGCGCGACGCGTGGGAATCGTCACGGGAGGTGGCGGCTCGATGATCGCGCAGGCCGCCGCGGCGGCGCTCGACACGTTCATCACCGGCGAAGGCGCGCACCACACGTACTTCGACGCCGAGGAGCTGAAGTTGAACGTGTGTTACGCGGGCCACTACGCCACTGAGACGCTCGGCGTGAAGGCGCTGGCGGAGCGCGTCGCGAACAAATTCGGGCTGCCGTGGGCGTTCCTCGATCATCCCACGGGGTTGTGACGGGCGCCGCAGAGCCCCGGGGCACGGTCCCGGGGTCAGTCCACCCGGGACGAGTTCTAGCGATCCTCTCCGTCGCCGAGCTCTTGGCGATGGCGCCGTGGTTCAGCGCGTCGGCCGTCGCGCCCACGCTTGGTCGGGTGTGGCACCTGACGCAATCCGGCGCGGCGTGGCTCACGATCTCGGTGCAGCTCGGCTTCGTCGCCGGGGCGCTCGTGTCCGCGACGCTCACGCTCGCGGACGTCTGGTCGGCGCGGCGGCTCGTCGCGGCGTCGGCGGTCGTGGCCGCGATCGCGACCGCTGGCGTAGCGGCGGCGCCGGGAGCCGGAGTCGGACTGGCGTGTCGCCTGCTCACGGGGGCGGCGCTCGCCGGCGTCTACCCGCCGGGCATGAAGATCGCCGCAGGGTGGTTTCGCGAGGCGCGCGGTTGGGCGATCGGCATTCTGGTGGGTGCGCTGACGCTCGGTTCGGCGCTGCCGCATCTCGTGCGCTGGGCGGTGCCGGCCGACGCGTGGCGCGCGGTGCTCGGCGTC
>WNEY01009714.1_pt1 | contig 13172 bp, 8 predicted proteins | sample 5400531 | NCBI WGS metagenome assembly WNEY01 (sample SAMN13153338, study PRJNA577476) | soil metagenome | isolation source: 200 cm saprolite under Douglas fir tree site 1 | place: USA:California | collected 2015-04-18
CCTGGGATGCCGTCTGGCCCGAACCCTGGCCGTTGGAGCCTGAGCTGTTGCCGACCTGGGATGCCGTCTGGCCTGAACCCTGGCCGTTGGAGCCGGCGCTGTTGCCGACCTGGGAGGCCGTCTGGGCCGAGCCCTGGCCGGTCGAGCCGGTGCTGCTATCGGCTTCGTCTTTGTCGTGTGACTTCTTGCTGGCCTTGGTGCGGTCGTCACCGTTGCCTGACTTGCCACCCGCGACGTCACCGCGTGAGTCGGAGTTCCCTTCGCCTGCTTCCTTGTGGTTACCGTTGCCTGAAGCTGTCATCGAGGCGGCGTTGCCCTTGCCCTTGCTCGAACCAGCGTCCTTCGCGCTGCTGCCGGATGACGACGATGCATTGCTGCTGCCGGCGCTCGCGTGACCGTTTCCGCTGCTCTTTACGCTCGCGTCAGCGCCTGCGTTTGCGCTGCCGTTCGAGTTGGCGCTGCTCGACTGCCCAGAGCTGGAAGCTTTGGTGCTGTCGCCCGAGCTGGCTTTCGGCTCAGGTGCGGATGCATGGCTGCTGTTGCTGCTCGACTGCCCAGAGCTGGATGCTTTGGTGCTGTCGCCCGAGCTGGCTTTCGGCTCAGGTGCAGATGCTCGGCTGCTGCTGCTCGACTGCCCAGAGCTGGAAGCTTTGGTGCTGTCGCCCGAGCTGACTTTCGGCTCAGGTGCAGATGCATGGCTGCTGCCATTGCTCGACTGGCTGCTGTTGCTCTGACTCGACTGGCTGCTGGCTTGACTTGTCTGGCTCGTCTGATTGCTGCTGCTGTTGCTGTTGCTGTGACTCGCTTGGCTGCTGGCCTGACTTGTCCCGCTCGTCTGGCTGCTGCCGCCTGCTTTCGCTTGGCTGCCGCTGCCGGTCCCGCCCCCGCCCTTGCCTTTCCCTCCGCTGCTGTCGCCGTCACCGCCGCCAACGTGACTCTCGTTTTTCGCCGTCGGGCTGTCCTGGCGCTGAGCCACCGCGGAAGCACTCGTATGGTCGCGTGCTTTGCCCTGGCCATTGGAGTTGTCCGATGCCAGAGCCGGAGACGTGCGAGCAAGCATGAGGAGAAGTCCGGCCATGAGGACGAACGCGTTGACGGCCAGGCGCCGCGCGAGCACGGGTCGACTGGCTAAGAACTCGCCGAACGCTTCCAAATGCCCACCTCCACGTGGAAATGAGCGATTGCCTGCCGCCATCCTGGACACCAACCCCTCAACCCAGAAGGGATATGTCGCAGAACGCCCCGCTCAGCGTTCCCTTGTTGGGCAATACGCTTGAAATGGAAACGCGAACTGCATCTTTAGTAACCATGGAGGCGGCGACCGACAAGGAGTCGGTCGCCGCTTTCGTGGAAGAAACGCTGGCTGGTAGCGGCTGGGAGGTCGAATCCATCCGTCACCGTGTGGACCGGGTGGACCCCCCCAATTCCTACTGGTCGGTCTTCGCCGTCGACATATATAAGGACGGGGAAGAACGTGACCTGCGACTTGTCGCCCGGGGCGCCCTGAACCCTGAGGCCTGGGAGAAGCTCAGCGCACGCCTCGAGCGGCACGGAGCCGGCAACCCGTGTGACCCGATCAACGGGATCGGCTATCCACGGCTGTTTCCCGATACCTGGCATGCCTACTGGTTCTACCCATACGACCTTTCGATGTCCAATCTGCCCCTCGCGAACGACCCGATCCGGATGGCGGCCGTTCTGTTGGGGCTCGACAAACCCGAGGACATGCTGGCCGGGGCGCGACACATCGAGGTCGAGCGTGTGCGCTATCTCCCTGAGGTCAGCGCGATCCTGCGCTACACCATCGACGTCGGCGGAAGCCGAAACGTGATTTTCGGCAAGGTCCAGCCAGGCCGGCGGGGCCTTCGCACGAACGGCATCGTGGAGGGCCTCTGGCAAGCCTCGGCCAAGTACCCCGGATTCTTGAAGTTGCCGCGGCCCCTGGGCTATGTCGAGGAGATGAACATGCTCATCGAGGAGGGCATACGGGGCAAACCACTCGGTGGAAGTCGGACAAGCGCCGAGTTCATGCTCGTGCCCGAAGCGGCGGCCGAAGCACTGGCCGTGATTCACGAATCACGCGTGGACAACGATGAGCGAATCACGATCGAGGCCGAGCTGGCACGCCTCGACAAGGTCGCGGAGAAGTTCGCATACGTCCATCCGGATGGTCACTTCTTGCTCAGAGACCTCATCACCCACATGCGGGAGCGGGTGCAGAGGACAGTCGAAGAGGAATGGCTACCGACGCACGGCGACCTCAAGTACGACCAGTTCATGGTCCATAACGACGAGTTCACGCTGCTGGACTTTGACTATTACGCGACAGCTGAAACGAGCTATGACCTGGGGAAGTTCTGCGCCTACCTGGTGCCGTCCCGTCCCAAAGACTGGAGGGATTCGGTGGCTGTGGAGGAGGGGCGTGTCCGCTTCATCCACCGCTACCGCGAGCTGCGACCCCATGCGACGCTGCAGCGATTTGGGGTTTACGAGGCGCTCCAGTTTGCGCTGCGGGCCATGTCCGCGATGTGGATGCAGAAGCCAGGGTGGCATCGAATTGCGGAAACCTATCTCGTCCTCGGGTTCGAGCGTCTGAAGAGCCGCCTTCCCGAATAGCCGCTTCCGCGGATGTATCCAGTCCTTTACAAACCTTAACCCAAACGCGCGCCGGATAGTCCGCCGCCGCCCGTCACACTCTGCCGTCTGCTATGCGGCTAGGTTCATGGTTCGGGGGAATCCTCATCGCGGTCGCCGTCGCCACGATCGGCGCGGTCACACTTGCCCCACATCACGCCAGTGGCGCGCCGGCTCTGACCGCGTCGCGCCAGGCCGCGGCAGGGACGTCGTTCAGCGCTTACGACCCGGTGCCCGATCCTCCACACAAGATCGACCCGCCGAGCCCCGTCGAGGTCGCCGCTCCCTCCAATCCTGCCGCCGGTGAGCCGCCGGCCGCGCGACCGCCCGCGTCGCAGCCATCGATCGTGGTCAACTCCACGCAGCAGGCGCTGATCAACCAGGACCGGGCCGCGCACGGACTTGCTCCCCTGACGTGGAGCGGCTGCCTCTACAACGTGGCAGTGAGCAACGCGAGACGCATCGCCGCGCAGGGCTCTCTAACGCACACCAACGGACCGCAGGTTGACCTGTCGTGTGGTCTGGGCCATCAGGCGGGCGAGAACATCGGCTACTGGTCCGGTGGAATCAACGATCCGAAGCTCAACTCCATGTTCATGGCGAGCCCCGACCACTACGCCAACATCATGGGCCCGTACCACTACGTCGCCACCGCGTGGGTGGTCGCAGCGAACGGTTACGCCTACATCGCCGTCGAGTTCAGCTGAACTCGGATCTCGGGTAGCGCGAATTTAGCGAGCGTTGTTCTGACGAAGCGCTCAAACGCGGATTAGGTCCGCCCCAGATGAGCGCTCGGAGGAGGAGCGCGAAGGGTGTCATCCCGACCGGTCGCTGGCCGCGGCCAGCAATCGCCCTGGCTCCGTCCGCTGGCATGGCTGTGGGCCAAGAAGGCGTGGATCTCCGCCGGGGTTGGAGCGTTGCTGATCGCCACCACGGTTTACGTGTTGTGGGCGATCAAGGACCTGCCTGACCCGAGCCAGAACGTGCTCGCGGCGGGCGACGTGATGGTGCTCGATCGCAACGGCAAGCTGATCGAAGACTGGAGTCCGGCCGGTCACTACCACGTCACGCTGCAGCTCAAGGAGATGGGCCCCTACGCGCCCAAAGCCGTCCTCGCGGCCGAAGATCGCAACTTCTACAACCATGGCGCCATCGATCCCATGTCGACGGCACGCGCCGCATGGGTCGACGTCACATCTGGCGGGCTGCACCAGGGGGGCAGCACGATCACGCAGCAGCTGGTGAAGATCCAGCTGCTCACGCCTCAGAAATCCGTGACGCGGAAAGTCCAGGAGATCGTGCTGGCGATCGCGCTCGAGCAGCGGTACTCCAAGGACCAAATTCTCGGCATGTACTTGAACCGCATCTATTTCGGGCACGGCGCCTACGGCGTGGGCGCGGCGGCCCGGACGTATTTCAACAAGGACGCGAAGGACCTTTCCCCGGCGCAGGCGGCGTTTCTCGCCGGGCTGGTCCAGGCTCCCGCGGCGTACGACCCGAAGGTCCATTACGACCTTGCTCACCAGCGCCAGCTCTACGTCCTCGCGGGCATGGTGTCGACGGGCGCCCTGACCTCGGAGCAGGCCGACAAGGCAGCCGGCGAGGACGTCAACTCAGAGCTCCAAATCCAGTCGACCGCGCGTCAGAGCAAAGCGCCCCATTTCGTCGACCACGTGCTCGTCGACCTGGAAAAGCTCTTCGGCTCCGCCGCGGTGCAGCAGGGTGGCATCGTCGTGCGTACCACGCTCGACCTGGACCTGCAGCAGGTTGCCGCTGCGGCTGTCGCCAACGGCGTGCAAGACCTCAGCCGCTTCAACGTCAACAACTCCTCGCTCCTGGCCGCCGATCCGAAGACCGGCGAGGTACGGGCCTGGGTCGGGTCGGCCGATTACGGCAACGACGCGATCGGGGGCCAGTTCGACGTCGTGCTCTCGCCGCGCCAGCCGGGATCGTCTTTCAAGCCGTACGTGTACGAAGCGGCCCTGCGCGACCACAAGATCACATGGGCCACGATCCTCCACGACCGGCTGACCAATTTCAACGGCTACATGCCGCGCGACTTTGACAACGGCGGCATGGGCGACATCAAGGCCAGCACGGCCATCCTCTACTCCCGCAACATCCCGGCGGTGCAGGTCGGACAGATGGAGGGGATGAACAACGTGGTCGAGCTCGCCCACGCGATGAGGATCAAAAGCAAGCTCGAGCCATATCTCTCGACCGCGATCGGCGCCAGCGCGGTGACCATGTTCGAGCACGTCCAGGGGTATCAGACGTTCGCGAACATGGGCCAGCGCGTCGACCTCCGCGTGATCAACGCGGTGCAGGACTCGAGTGGACATACCGTCTTCAAGTACGAGAACCCCACCAGCACGACGGTCCTCACGCCAGCCGAAGCCTTCCTGATGACGGACGTGCTGAAGAACTACCAGTACACATGGGGCTTCGGCTGGAACCGCCAGATGGCGAGCAAGACCGGGACCAGCGACAACGGCAAGGGCGGAATCCCGGACTCCTGGATCCTGGCCTACAACCCCGACATCGTGGTGGGGGTGTGGATCGGAAACACGGCGCCCAACGGTGGAGGTGGACTGATCCGGGCGTATGGTGAAAACGTCGGGCTCACGATCATGAAGCGCTTCGTCAACGGGCTGCCGACGAGCATGCGTGCGTGGTACCAGCGTCCGCCGGGAGTCGTGCAGGGTTGCGCCGGGGACGCGCAGGATCCATTCCTCCAGGGCGCCTGCACCGCGACGCCAAGTGCGTCTGCGTCGCCCAGTCCTTCGCCAAGCGGAAGCCCTACGGCCCTGCCATCGATATTGCCGTCGATCCTTCCTTCACCCTCAGCATCGGCGTCGCCGTCGCCGTCACCGTCGGCACCGCCATCGCCGGCCGCCAGCCCGCCCGCAGCGGGACCGCAACCATCCCCGAGCTGATGCTGGCCATGAGAAATCCCGACCCTCCGTTCCTGGACAGCGTCGAACGCCGCCGGCCCGGCACATCGCTGCGCACCTACGTGACCCGCACGCTGCCCCACAGCTCGACCATCGTGGTCGCCAACCGGGCGCCCCACGAACCGCGACCCGACGGCGGTTTCACGCGCGGCGCGGGAGGCGTCATCACCGCGCTGCTCACGCTCGCCGAGGTCACGGCGGCCGACTGGGTGGCGTGCGCTCGCAACGACGCCGAGCGTGCGCTCATCGAGGAGCGCGGCACGACGTGGCAAGCGCCTCTCATCCGGGGCGAAACCCGATTGCACTACGCGACCCCCACGCCCGAGCAGTACGAGCAGTACTACTCGGTCATCTCAAACCCGGTGTTGTGGTTCGTCCAGCACTATCTCTGGGACCTCGCGCACCAGCCGGTCATCAACGGCCGCATCCACCGCGCGTGGAAGAACGGCTACCTAGAGGTCAACAAGCAGGTCGCACGCAAAGTGGTCGAGGTGGCGGGGGGGCTGCCCGGGAGGCCGCTGGTGATGGTCCACGACTACCAGCTGTACCTGGTGCCGAAGCTCGTGCGCGAGCAGCTGCATGGCGCGATCATCCAGCACTTCGTCCACATCCCGTGGCCGACGCCGCAGTACTGGAAGGTCCTGCCGCGCGAGATGCGCGACGCCATCCTCTTCGGCCTGCTCGGCTCCGACATCGTCGGGTTCCAGACGAGTCTCGACGTACGCAACTTCTTGATGACTTGCGAAGAGAACGCAGGCCTGGCGGTGGACGAGCGTGAGAAGGCGGTGCTGGTGGACGGGCGCGTCGTCTACGCGCGGGCCTATCCGATCTCCATCGACGTGGCGGGCACGACCCGGCTCTCCTACTCGCACGGCGTCATGGTCGAAGAGCGAAAGCTGCGCGACTGGCGGCCCCAGCACCTCATCGTGCGCATCGACCGTACAGACCCCTCGAAGAACATCATCCGCGGCTTTCTCGCCTACGAGAAGCTGCTCGCGCACCATCCCGAGCTGAAGGGCCGGGTGCAGTTCTGGGCGTTCTTGCAGCCGTCGCGGCAGGACGTCGCCGTCTATCGGAACTATGTGCGCAAGGTGCGGCAGACAGTGCTGCGCATCAACGCCCAGTACGGAGCGCAGGGTTGGCAGCCGATCCGGCTTGAGCTGGGCGAGAGCGTGCGCAAGGCGATGGCCGCGATGCGCAACTTCGACGCCCTCGTCGTCAACTCGGTGTACGACGGCCTCAATCTCGTGGCGAAAGAGGGCGCGCTGGTGAATCGCTCCGACGGGGTGATCGTGCTCTCCGAGAACGTGGGAGCCCATGAGGAGCTGCACCAGCACGTGCTGACGGTCAACCCTTTCGACATCGAGGCGACCGCGAACGCCATGCATCAGGCGATCGTGATGGGGGTCGAGGAGAAGCGTCGCCGCAACGAGGGGGCCCGCGAGGTGGTGCGGACGAACGACATCGCGCGCTGGATCACGCGCCAGGTCCAGGACATCCGGGACCTGGCCGCTGCACCCGGGTTGAGGGCCGGCTAAAAGCCTCTAGGGCGGAGACCGCCGGACCGCTTGGACACCGTCACGTTGCGGTAGAAGACGATCTCGACGAACCGAGCGATGGCCCATCCGAGCAGGGCATAGACCAGGATCGCCACCACCACCGACATCTCGAGCAGCGACTGCTCGTTGCCGATGGTCGGCAGGAGATTCTTGAACGGGCCCAGGAAGACGTTTGTCACGGCGTAGATCCAGCTCGCGAAGGCGGCGTGAGGGTTGGCCCCCAGCAGCTTGAGCACGAGGCGGATGACCAGCAGTCCGTCGATCACGCCGAACGCGAGATAGACGAGCTGCACCGCGCGCCAACCGGGGTTGAACGTGCTGACCACCTCCGCCTCGCTGGGCGGCACTCCCGGATCCTCGCTCACGACCCGGTGCTCGTGGACTTGCCCGGTCGCCGGATCTCTTTCGATTTCGGCGTCCCTTCGTTCCATTGCGTGTTACTCCCTTGACCTGTGAAAAACGATGAACGGGACATCAAGGGAAACGCCCGGGCGGTTGGTGCCACCCGGGCGCGTCAGGGGAGGTAGTGAACTCAGTTACCGGATCAGGTCGGATACCAGAGCGGGAGGCTGGACAGGGCCTCGTCCTGGTCGACCCATTGCGATGTGCGGCAGGCGGCTGACCGTGGCGCACCACGCGGACGCGAACTCGGTCCCGGCCGTGCCGTTGCCGTAGTAGCCGGGAATGTATCCAGCCTGGCGAATTCCGTCGTACCAACCCTCGATGAAGCCGCTGTCCACGTTGCCCGCTCCCGGGCAGGCGGCTCCGTAGGGCTCGATGTCAATCACGATGAGGCGGCCTTTCGGGATACCCAGGCTTTGGGCCGCGATCGTCGCCTCGACCGCATAACCGTGGCCGGTCTCGTAGTAAGAGACGTTCGAGCAGTTGTAGTCGTTGTAGATGGGAAGGATGCCCATGTGGTTGCTCGCGGCGAGGGCGATCTCGTTCGAGCTGATTCCCGGGCAAACCGTGTTCGTCAGGTATCGACCCCAGAAGTCTGGCGTGCCAAGGGCACGGACGACCGCGGGGTATAGCTCCTGGCCGGTCGGATCGCCGGTGAAGGCTTTGCATGAGTCCACACCCCACAAGAGCTGCGTGGGTCGAACCGCGTCGGATTTGGCCTGGATGTCGACCAAACCGGAGGTGGCCGGAGCCGTTGCGACGTGCAAGACCTTGCCGATCAGGGTTGGGTTTGCCGCCGGCACGGCGCCGATGACCGCGGTGTAGGACGGCGTCGTCCCCCCGCTCATCCACGCCTGCACGCTGCAGGTCGTGCCCGTCTTGCAAGCGTGGTCGACAAGGTGTCCCTGCTGGTCGTAGATTCCGACGACCCACGGCGTGGCCCCCAGGTCGGCGTTGGTCGTCGCCTTTAGGTAGACGGTTCCGCCGGTCTTGGGGCCGATCGAGGTGGCCGACAGGCTGACCCCCAACCAGGTGACCTGGACCGGGCGCGAGACAGCTTCAGGCTTGCCGGTGACGTAGCCGACGATCTCATGAGTCGAGCCTGCGGTCTGCTTCATGGTGGTCGTGCAGACGGTGCCCTGGCTGCAGTACGTGATACGTCTGCCGGCAGCGAGGTCGTAGATCTCGAGCCAGCGGCCTGACTGGCGGACGTCGATGGTCGAGGTGGCGGTGATAGTGATGCCCTGTCCCTGTCCTGCGATGGCCCGGCTTGCGGTGATCGTGCTGTCCAGCCAACCGACGCTGACGTGGTTCGACGCAAGTGCATTTGGACTGTTCGGGATCTGAGTGGTCGGCGGTGTCACGAAGGCGGTGAACTTATGAACACCGGAGGTCGCGGCGTAGGCGACTGTGCACTGGCTGCCCTGAGGACACGCTCCGACCAGGGTACGTGAGGTCTCGTCGAAGATCTCGACCGCGAGATTGGTTCCGCTCACTGTGGAGCTGGCTGTGGCGGTCAGGAGGGCCTGCTGGCCGGCGCGCAATGTCTCGCTGTCCGTGCGCAGCGAAATGCGGGCAGGCGCCTGGTGACCAAAAGGTTCGATGGGCACGCTCGGCATGACCACCGGGCTGGCCTCGGCTCCTCCGCGGGCCGCGGCGATCGGCGGCAGCAAGGTGTCGCTACAGGCGGCGGGCGTTGTGGGCAACGGCTTCTCTGGTATCGAAGCGCACGCCGCCTGGTCGGCCGGCAGCGCAGGAGTGCCCGGTGCCGTGTCGGTCGGTGACATGGCGGCGTCGCATGCCGCGGCGGGGCCCGAATCCAGGCACTGGTGCAGGCCGGCTGGAAGGCTCAAGTCAGAGTCCCCGGCGGGCGCCTCGGTCGCGCAGGCGGATTCAGACCCGCAAGACGACCGAACGGCGTGCAGTGCTGGCACGGACAGGACCGTCGGAGCAGCGGCGAAGGAGACGAAGGTGAGCTGATTTGTGACGGTAATGAAGGCCAAGGCGAAATGGGCGTTGGGACGCGACGGGAAACTGGAGAGAAGCTGTCGAAGAAGATGCACTGATACCCCCGTTCGGCGCACACCCACCAACAGGTGGCGCAAGATGACGGGGGGAACCTACGGTCGGCATGCCAGTGCACCCACGGCATGACGGTTAAATAGGTTCAAGCATTGTGAATTGGATTGAAAATGGACCAAAACCCAGCATTTTGGCCCGGAGATCGCCGCCGCAGGCGGCAAGAAGACGAAGCAGCCCGGGGCAGGGGACTGCTTCTGCTAGTTAAACGTCGATTCGGCTTGAGCTAACCGAGGTCCCGGCTAAGGGCTGGCGTGGACCGCGCCCAGGACGTTTCCGTACATCAAGCCGAGGGTGAGCAGCCCGAGCAGGGATAGGAGGACGAGCACGAAGGTGCGGGCATACGTGTCGACGAGCCAGGACTCTTGGCTCGTGTCCGAGTCCGCGACGTTCCACCGCCGTCCGTAGAGGCCGGCGCGGATCGCGAGCCCGATCGTCACCCCGAGGATGATCAGAAGTACTGCCATCGGTATCAGCCCGTAAATCGATGAAGTCGAGGGCGTGGACGCCGAGCGGGTCAGCGTCCGCGCCATCCAGACAACGCGCCGGGAGCCAAATGTGAACAATTCGCCGGGACTTCATTACGGACGCGCGGGCCGGGCGTTCCCCAATACTCCCCCCGGCGGGCGCGTTCTTTAAGGCGTGGAAGTGCCGCTGCTTCTCCAGTTCTCGATCGCTCTCTTCGCGGGAATGGTCGCGGCAACGTTTGTGCCACCGGTCAGGAGATCGATTCCCAGGTCGGTCGAGGTCTTCCTGTGGATCGCCTTCGTGACCGCGTGTGTGCTGGGCGTGATGAGCATCACCGACCCGAACGCACGTGAGCTCAGCGCGTCGGCCGCGTGGGCAGCCGACCAGATCGTGAGCACGCTCATAGGGCTGATGTTCGGCGGTGTTGGCGCATGGGTCTCGGAACACAGGTTTTCGATCGCGAGCTGGATGATCATCGCCGCGGGCGCGGACATCTTCGCCCTCATGTTCATCGGTTCCTGGAGGAACTCCCGCGCCTGGCAGCCGCGCGTCCGGCTTCGCGAGTGGATGGAGCTGCCCGTGCCGGCGCCCGTGCCGGCGCGGAGCGTCGTCTTGACGGAGCCGACCGCGGACGTGAACCGCAGGCTTGCGGCCGGGAGTGCCGTCGTGGGCGCGGCCGTGCTGACGAAGATGGTCGACGCGTCAATCTGGTTTCGCCATGTGATGCTGCCGCGCGAAGCGCGTCGCCTCGCCAAGGCGGCGGAGGTCGGCCGGGTCGAGTCGCATGCCCGCCTGGAGTCGCTTCGCGAAGCCAGCGCGCATCTGCAGTATGCGGCGCGCGCCTGGTACGCGGCCGCCGGCGAGCCGGCGGTCAACGGGATCGCCGTCAAGGCGACCGGCGCGGCGCGAGCGGCTCAGCGCAGCCTCCGGCCGGCCAGGTTGCGGCCCGGCCAGGTCATCGACATCCAGGCGCTCCTGAGCGCGCAGTCCATCGGATGGTACGGGCCTTTGAGCGCGGGACCCATCGAGCCCCCTCTCGGAGAACAAGATGTCCCTGAACCGCCGGAATCAGACCGTCTGGCCTCGTAGGCCAAACGGCGTGCGGCGGCGCGCCAGCGCGTCGGAGGTTCTCACCAAGGGCAGGGTTGCGCGACCGGCCGGTTGGATGGTGCGGCTCGTCGTGCTGCTGGTGATCGCGATTCCCAGCTTGATCATCACTTCCCCCGGCTACATCGCCTTTGCGGACAAGCTGCCGGATCCGACTCAGGTGACCTCCACGGTGCCCGAGGACACGCTGATCTACGCGGCGGACAACAAAACCCTGCTCGCGGACCTACATCCGCCTGGTTACCAGAACTACTACGAGCCGCTTTCCGAGATGGGCACGCTCCTGCCTGAGGCGGTCATCTCGATCGAAGACCATAACTTCTACCAGGAGCCCGGCATCGACCCCCAGGGCATCGTGCGCGCGTCAGTGGTCGACTGGCAGTCGCGATCGACCGCGCAGGGCGCCTCGACGATCACACAACAGCTCGTCAAGCTCCGGCTGGTCGGCAACGAGGCGAGCCTTGACAGGAAGGTGCGCGAGGCACTGCTCGCGTTCCAGATCGAGCGCCGCTACACCAAGGCAGAGATCCTCGAGTGGTACCTGAACAGCGTCTTCTTCGCGAACACCGCGTGGGGCACCGCCGCCGCCTCGAAGATCTACTTTCACAAGCAGACCAAGGATCTCGACCTGGCGCAGGCTTCGATGCTGGCCGGGGTGATTCGAGGACCGACGCTCTACAACCCGCTCATCAACTGGACCTCGGCGAAGCAGAGGCAGAAGACGGTGCTGGACGCGATGATCCGCGATGGCAAGATCACCGCGAGCGATGCGGCCACTGCATTCGCAGAGGACATCGCGCCGCCCGCGCACATGTTCATGCCGGAAAACCACGTGGTGGCGCCCGCGTTCGTGCGCTACGTGACAGGCTTCCTCGTCAACAAGTACGGCTCGGACGTCACCTATACCGGTGGATTGCGCGTCATCACGACCCTCAACCCAAAGCTGCAGGAACTTGGTCAGGCAGACGTGACCTCGTACATCAATGCGATTCGTTATCGCAACGTGACCCAGGGCGCGCTGGTCGCCCTCGATCCGACCACCGGGGCGATCGTCGCGATGGTCGGATCGGCGAATCCCGGCGGCTACGGTGGGCAATACAACCTGGCGGTGTGGCCGCCGCGCAACCCTGGTTCGTCGATGAAGATCTTCACCTATACGGCTGCCATCAACAGCGGCAAGTACACGATGACGACGCCGATTGCCGACAGCCGCTTCGTTTATCGGGATCCCGTCTCCGGCGAGGCGTATTCGCCCGTGAACTACGACGGCCGCACGCACGGCACGTGCCAGTTGCAGGCTTGCATGGGCAACTCGCTCAACATCCCGGCGGTCAAAGTAGAGCTCGGCATCGGTGTGTCCTCGGTGGTCGAGATGGCCCGTGCGATGGGGGCGCCCCCCTACCAGCTCCATGGGACCGACGCGAACGGATTCCCCAACTACACGACCGACGACGCGCTCAACACATACGGCCCGTCGTTGACGCTGGGCGGCTACGGCGAGACTCCGCTGCAGATGGCGACCGGCGCCTCAGTCCTGGCGACTCAAGGCCTTCTGCGTCAGCCGTATGCCATCGAGGTGATCACCCGCGGTGATCAGGCGGTCTACCTGCACGCGTTGGACCCCGGAAAGCGCGTCGTCGATGCTCGGGTCGCATACATCATGCAGACGATCATGTCCAACGACAACAACCGGGCGATGATCTTCGGCCGCAACTCGCTGCTCACGTTGCGCGGACGCCACGTCGGCGTGAAGACCGGAACGTCGGACTCATTCGCCGACGCGTGGACGGTCGGTTACACGCCTCATCTCGTGACGGCCGTCTGGGGCGGCAACGCCGACTGGCGCGTGAAGATGACGAAGAACTCGGACAGTTACTTCGTGGCCGCGCCGATCTGGCACAACTTCATGCAGGAGGCGCTCGATGCGATGGGCCAGGGCGACGAGTGGTATGCCGAGCCTGCCGGCCTC
>WNEY01002649.1_pt1 | contig 13169 bp, 8 predicted proteins | sample 5400531 | NCBI WGS metagenome assembly WNEY01 (sample SAMN13153338, study PRJNA577476) | soil metagenome | isolation source: 200 cm saprolite under Douglas fir tree site 1 | place: USA:California | collected 2015-04-18
CACATCCGTGAGTTCACGTATGTTGAGAGCTAACGGCAATTTGGCCGCGGCCGTTCAGTCCGCTCCGGCCACCAGCCGCCGGCCATCCGGCGGGCGCACCGGTCAGTTGACAGATGCGCGCACGCAGGGTCGTCTGGCGGAATGGCTATATGGACCTTGTTACCTGGGAGAACACCGATCCGGGATCGCTTTCCCGGCGAACTGACCCGCGACCGCCCACGGTTGCGGAAGAACTATATGTCGACGGCCGCGCCCGACTGCGGTCCCCGGCGAGCGTGCTGGTGGCATCCGGGTTGCTCGCCCGCGGCGTACCGGCCGTACGCGAGCCCGTCTTCGCCAGGACCGCCGGGGACAGCCGCGATGCCGGGCAGCGTGAGACGGTGCTGGGGGCAGACCTCGGCGGTGGCATCGGGCTGGCGGTAGCCGCGGGGACGTCCTGGCATCAGGCGGTCCGCGACGTGCTCACGCAGTGGCTTGCGGTGGCGGGGGAGCGCACGGTCTTGCTGCCGTTCCCGCGCTCGTTCTGTGCGGGCGTGGAGCGCGCCATAGGGGCCGTCGAGCAGGCCCTTGCCCAATGTCACGGGCCGGTCTACGTACGTAAACAGATAGTCCACAACACCCATGTGGTGGCCGACCTGGAATCGCGCGGCGCGATCTTCGTCGACGAACTCGATGAGGTGCCCGCGGGCGCCACCGTAGTTTTCTCCGCCCATGGCGTCTCTCCCGCGGTGCGGCAAGAGGCGGCCGGCCTAGGTCTCGCCGTTATCGACGCGACTTGTCCTCTTGTCACCAGAGTTCACGCGAAAGCACGCCGGTTCGCCGTTCGCGGCGACACGGTGGTCCTGATCGGTCACGCCCAACACGAAGAGGTCGAGGGCGTCGTCGGCGAGTTCCCTGAGGCGATCACCGTGGTGGCCGATCGCGCGGACGTGGACGGCCTGGAGGTGCCCGACCCGGACCGGGTGACTTACCTTACCCAGACCACCCTCGCCATCGATGAGACGGCCGACACCGTGGAGGCGCTCCGCGCCCGGTTCCCCAAGCTGCGCGAACCTGGTGCTGCTGATATCTGCTATGCGACCACCAACCGGCAGCTAGCTCTGGCCGCGGTGGCCGAAGAGGCCGATCTTGTGCTGGTTGTGGGATCGGCCAACTCATCCAATTCAGTGCGCTTGGTCGAGGTCGCCCGCCGCCGCGGAACCCCGGCCTATCTGATCGACAGTGCCGCCGACATCCAGGCCAGCTGGCTGGCCGGGGTGCGCACGATCGGGCTGACCGCTGGCGCTTCCGCACCGCCCAGCCTGATCACCACGATCGTCGACGTCCTCGCTGGCCTGGGGCCGGTGCGCGTCGAAGAGCGTCAAGCCGCCCAAGAATCAGTCCACTTCGCCCTGCCATCCCCTGTGAGGTCCAGATGACGACAATGATGATCCCGGCCCTGCCCGAACACCACTCTCCTGCTGTAGCCCTGGAGTCGGTTGGCCCCGATGACTTGCTATCAGGAGCACCGCTCGCGCGGTTGCGAGCGCTGCCGGGCGAGCGGCTGCCGGAGCTTGCCGCCCAGATCCGGGCGTTCCTGATCGAGAAGGTCGCCGTGACGGGCGGTCACCTTGGCCCGAATCTCGGTACGGTCGAGCTGACGATGGCGTTGCACCGGGTGTTCAGTTCCCCCGCCGATGTGCTGCTATTCGACACCGGCCACCAGGCTTATGTGCACAAGCTGCTGACCGGCCGGGCCGGCGGCTTTGACCGGCTGCGGAATTGCGACGGCATGTCGGGTTATCCCAATCGGGCCGAGTCGCCCCATGACGTGATCGAGAACTCCCACGCTTCGACGGCGCTCTCGTACGCCGACGGATTTGCCAAGGCCTTCCAGTTGCGTGGCCAGGCCGGCCGGCAGGTGGTGGCTGTGGTCGGCGATGGCGCGATGACCGGCGGTATGTGCTGGGAAGCGCTGAGCAATATCGGCGCCGCCCCCGATCGCCCGGTCATCGTGGTGCTCAACGACAACGGGCGCTCGTACTCTCCCACCGTCGGCAGCCTCGGACAGCACCTGCGGATGCTGCGGCTGGCGGCGGACGGCGTGCGCCCGTTGCGATCCGATCGCGGCAACCTGTTCACTTCCCTCGGGTTCGCCTACCTGGGCCCAGTCGACGGCCACAATACTTCTGAGCTGGAAGCGGCGCTGGGCCGGGCAAAGAATCTGGGTCGCCCTGTGGTCGTGCACGCGGTGACGGTCAAGGGCAAGGGGTATCTGCCGGCGGAGGAAAATGAGGAGGACTGCCTGCACGCGGTCGGAGTCATCGACCCGGCCACTGGCGCCGCCCGCGCCCCGGCCCGCCCGTCGTGGACGCAGGTGTTCGCCGAGGAGCTCACAGCGATCGGTGCTGACCGGCCCGATGTCGTCGCGCTCACCGCGGCGATGCTGCACCCGACTGGGCTTGGCTCCTTTACAGCCCGCTTCCCCGACCGCGTCTTCGACGTGGGGATGGCCGAGCAGCACGCCGTGACCAGCGCGGCCGGCTTGGCCATGGCCGGGTTGCACCCGGTGGTGGCGATCTACTCCACCTTCTTGAACCGGGCTTTCGACCAGGTGCTCATGGACGTCGCCCTGCACCAGCTGCCGGTTACGTTCGTGCTGGACCGGGCCGGCGTCACCGGCCCGGACGGCGCTAGCCATCACGGCATGTGGGACGCTTCCTGGCTGCCGATAGTGCCCGGGATGCGGGTGGCCGCTCCCCGTGACCCAGGGCAGTTGCGGGCACTGTTGCGAGAGGCCGTAGACGACGACACCGGCCCCACCGTAGTCCGCTACCCCAAAGCCACTGCTGGCCCCGACATCCCCGCCTTGCGCCGGGTCGGCCACGTCGATGTGCTGCGCGAAGACCCCGATGCCTCGGTCCTGCTCGTCGCCGTCGGCTCGACCGCGGATGCCTGCCTGGCTGCGGCCACCGACCTAGCCAGCCACGGCGTGCCCGTTACCGTCGTTGATCCCCGCTGGATCGCGCCGCTTGATCAGGAACTTATCCGCCTGTCCCGGCAGCACTGCCTCACCGTCGCCGTCGAGGACACCACCGTGACTGGGTCGCTCGGCACCCGGCTCGGCCCGGCCGCGAGGGCGTCCGGCGCTCCCGCGGATGTGATCAGCATCGCGCTGCCGCCGCGGTTCCTGCCGCACGACTCGCGCGATCGACTGCTGAGCGCCCATGGCCTTGATCCCGTCGGCATCACAAACGCCGTGCTTGCCGGGCTAGGGGTACCGCGCGCGTGGTCAGCCTGCCGCGAAGGGCTCGCGTCATGACTGCCATCAGCCTCCCGCTGCCAACCATCAGGGCCACCGAACCGCGACCCACCCTGGTGCCTCGCCGGTCCTGCCGGCAGATCATGGTGGGCAGGGTGCCGGTGGGCGGCGACGCTCCGGTGAGCGTGCAGTCGATGACCACTACCCTCACCGCCGACGTCAACGCCACGCTGCAGCAGATCGCGGAACTGACCGCGGCCGGCTGCGACATGGTCCGGGTAGCGGTTCCGTCGCAAGATGACGCCGACGCGCTGGCGCAGATCGCCCGTAAGTCACAGATCCCAGTCATCGCCGACATACACTTCCAGCCCAAATACGTGTTCGCGGCGATCAACGCCGGATGCGCGGCGGTGCGCGTCAACCCCGGAAACATCAAAACCTTTGACGACAAAGTGGGAGAAATAGCTCGCGCGGCTGCTGACGCCCAAGTTCCTATAAGGATCGGCGTCAACGCCGGCTCGCTGGACAAGCGACTGCTGGCCAAGCACGGCCGGGTTACCGCTCAAGCGCTAGCGGAATCCGCGCTCTGGGAAGCATCGCTGTTTGAAGAGCACGGCTTCACCGACCTGAAGATCTCGGTGAAGCATCATGACCCCCTGGTGATGATCGATGCCTACCGATTGCTGGCCGCGGGCTGTGACTACCCGCTGCACCTGGGCGTCACCGAGGCCGGACCTGCCCCGCAGGGAACCGTCAAGTCCGCGGTCGGGTTCGCGATCCTGCTCAGCGAGGGGATCGGAGACACGATCCGCGTCTCGCTGACCGCGCCGCCCGTTCAGGAGGTCAAGGTCGGCCAGCAGATTCTTCAATCACTCGGCCTCAAGGAACGCCGACTTGAGATCGTCTCCTGCCCCTCCTGCGGCCGCGCCCAGGTCGACGTTCTCGCCCTCACCGAGAAAGTGGCCGCAGCGCTGGACGGCTTCCCCTACCCGCTGCGGGTCGCGGTCATGGGCTGCGTTGTGAACGGGCCCGGTGAAGCCAGGGAAGCCGACCTCGGCGTGGCCTCAGGAAACGGCAAGGGCCAGATCTTCGTACGCGGACAGGTCGTCGCCACCGTGCCCGAGTCCCAGATAGTTTCCACCCTCGTCGAGCACGCGCTGAGCCTCGCCGAGGCGGCCCGGGTCGAGCTAGCCAGCCAGCCGTGACACGGGTAGGACCGAATGGAGCTGGTTGCGTGAGTGGACGCCGAGCTTGGGGAAGATCTGGTACAGGTGGTAGCTGACGGTGCGGTGGGAAATGAATAGCTGCTGGCCGATCTCGCGGTTGGACAGGCCTTCGGCGGCCAGGCGGGCGATCTGCAGCTCTTGTGCGGTCAGCAGGCTCCACGCCTCGGGTTCGCGGTGGGGGCTGGTCTCGCCGGCCGCGCGCAGTTCCTGGCGGGCACGGTCCGCCAGGCGGGGAATGCCCAGTGCCTCGAAGCTGTCGCGGGCGGCGCGCAGCGGTGCGCGGGAGTCGGCCGCTCGCCGCTGTCGGCGCAGCCAGCTTCCGTACCAGAGCTGCAGCCTGGCCCAGTGGCCGGGCCAGGCTATGAGGCTGTCCTCTAGCGCTTCCAGGTAGTGGGCCTCGGCGGTATCGTCGCTTGCGGCCAGCGCCCGTGCGTAGGCGAGTTCGGCTTGCAACAGCGGACCCGAAGTGGCCTCGGCTAGCGAGGACAGCGTGGCCAGATGGGCGCGGGCTGAGTCATACTGGCCGATGTGGAGCGCGGCTTCGATCAGGTCGCTCAGAGCCCAGCTGCCGACCAGCGGCTGATACCGAGGGTCGCCAGGCTCAAGTAGCCGGCTTAGCTGCTGGAACCCTTCTTCGTAGTGCCGGTGCGCTACCGCTCCGTGACCAAGAGCGAACTGCGCCAGGGCCAGCAGCGGGTTGGCATCCATGGGCAACAGCACTGCTTCAGCGTCGTGTGCCAGCGCCTCGGCGGCGTCGAAGTCTCCGCTTTGCGCCGCGACCGCCGCCTGCGCCAGCTGCGCCGCGGCCGCCCAACGGCGCATCCCATGTTCGCTCGCCAGGCGGAAGGCCTCTTCGGCCGCGGTCGTGGCCAGGGACTGCCGGGCCAGGTGGACCGCGGACCACGCCTGGGACACCAGCGCCTGGACGAGCAGGCCAACCCGGCTCTGCGCGCGCAGGCCACGGACGGCCACGTCGAGGAAGGCAAGGGAGCGGTCTTGGGCCCAGACCCCCGTGGCGGCGGCACCCAGGACGTAGGTGCCGACCGGATCGGCGGCATCTGGGTGCAGGCGTGAGAGCCGGCTTACCACCAGCGGTGCCTGCCGCACTGGGTCAGCGAAGGCCAGCAGGGTAAGCAGGACCGGATGGCCGGGCGCGAGTGGTATCCGCTGCGCGAGGGCGACCATCGCACTTCTGGTCGGCTGGTCCGGGTTCCCCCACCAGAGCCGCAAGGCGATGGCGGCCAGCAGCTCCGCCGCCCGCTGGGCCTGCCCACGCGCAATCAGCTGCCCGGCCATCTCGGCGAACGAGCCGAATCGCGCCGACCCCGACCAGGCGTTCTCGGCGGTCGCCTCGCTCAGCCAGTCCACCAACGACCGCTCCTCGGGCGGCAGCGCCAGTGACTGCGCCGCCCGCAGGTGCTGTCGGCTCAGTTCCGGCAGGCCATAATCAAAGGCAAGCTCGGCTGCCCGGCGCAGGCGTCGGCCCTGGCTGGCCGGCTTCTCCGACAGCTCGGCCGCCCGCTTCAAAGCACTCAGTGCGACCGCGACGGCTCCCCGGCGAACAGCCCGTTTCGCGGCGTCATCCAGGAGCCCGGCCACCTCCTCGTCCGCGGCCACGGTCGCAGCCGCCCGGTGCCACACCTGACGGTCGGACTCACCGGTGAGCACCTCTGCCAGCGCGGCGTGCACCGCCTGCCGCCGCGACAAGCTGGCCATCTGGTAAATCGCCGCCCGCATCAGCGGATGGCGAAAATGCAGCCGCGTCTCGTCGATCTCGACCAGCCGGGCCTCGACCGCAGGCTCGAGCACATCCATCGTCAACTTCTGGCCCGCCAGTTGGCCGGCAGCGCTCAGCGCCTCCGCGAGAGCGTCGCTGTCATTGGCGGCCGCGGCCAGTAGCAACGACCTGGTCGCGGATGGCAGCCTGGACGCCTGGGCCGTGAACGCCTGGGCCAGGCGTGTCGTCAGCGGCAACCCTCCGGGCGGGAGCGTGCGAGCGTGGTCATGCTCTTTCTCCAGAGCGCTCGGCAGCTCCACCAACGCCAGCGGGCTGCCCATCGCTTCCGCGAGCAGGCGCTCGCGCGCGGCCTGGGGCAGGCCGGGAGCGTTTGCGTCCAGCACAGCCGCCGCGGCTTCCGGAGGCAGCCGTTCCAGCCGCAGTCCGTCGAGCCCAGCGCCGCTGAATGGGCTCTCGCGCCCATCGGGCACCGCGGCCAGCATCAGGGCCGGCGCCGCCGCCAGCCGTCGGGCCACGAAGGCGAGCACCGCACAGCTTGGCTCGTCCAGCCACTGCGCGTCGTCGATGGCCAGCAGCACAGGGGAGTGCTCGGCTGCCTCATCGATAAGCTCGAGAGCCGCCAGGCCGATCAGGAACAGTTCGGGAGCGTCGGCGTCTGACAGTCCAAACGCCGCGAGAAGCGCAGCTCGCAGGCGGCCGGGCAGCTTGTCGGCCGTGGGCATGACGGGTTGCAGGAGCTGGTGCAGGCCCGCGAACGGCATTTGGACCTCTGTCTGCACCCCGGCAGCGGACAGGATCTGCACCCCGCGGCCATGCGCCTGCCGCGCGACCGTGGCCAGCAGGGCCGATTTCCCGATCCCGGCCTCGCCGCTGACGACCAGAGCGCCGCCAGCGCCCTTGATGAGACGGTCGACTAGCTCATCAAGTACGCCAATCTCACGCTCGCGACCGAACAGACGGGCCGCCGACGAGTAAGCAGCCACTCACGCGCTCCCACATTCCACAGGTGTACGTCAATTCGTGGTGTGGCACAAGCATGGCACTGTTTGCTAATTATACACACTTCCGGCATGGCCCTCGAAAGGGGCACGAATACCCGATTCGGGGTCGAGGGGACCGAGAATCGGGGCCTTATGGTGAAAAGCCCGATATGTACCAACGGTCGCCTAGCCGACCATTATGATACTGTCGGGTTATGTCCGGTCTGCACCAGGATCTACTTGTGGGCCGGCATGCCGAGCTACTGCGATTCCGCAAGCTGGTCCGAGACCTCGCCCTCGGCGTTGGTGCCGTGGTGCTGGTCGAGGGCGAGCCGGGCGTCGGCAAAACGTCAGTAGTTGAGAGCGCTATCCACGGCGGTGCGCTGGCGGGATGCCAGGTGCTGCGGACCAACGGCAATCCGCTGACCGAACCACTGCCGCTTCGCATGATCCTGAAATGCCTGCGGGTAGAAGATCTGCCCGGGGATCCAGAACGTGCTGAACTGTCGGCCCTGTTGCGCGGCGACGCGCCTGGAGTTGCGGGCGTGTTGTCTGGCGATCGCATCCTCGCGGCGGTCGAGCGAGTGATCGTGTTGATCGAGCGGATGAGCGCTACAGCTCCGGTCATCCTGGTCTTGGACGACCTCCAGTGGGCAGACGACACAACCCTGGACCTTTGTCGGCGGCTGACTGGCATGATCAACCAGCTTCCGCTGCTTTTGGTGGGCGTGTGTCGGCCGGTGCCACGTAGACCCGGACTGAACCGCCTGCGGCAGAGCATCAGCGACCTCGCCGCCAACGGCCACGCCGATCTGCTCAGCATCCCGCCGTTGCCGCCCGACGCCGTCGACGAACTGGTCGGCCGGATAGTCGGCGCTCCTCCTGGCCCCCGGCTACGGGCGCTGATCACTCAGGCGGCCGGCAACCCGCTGTACATTCGCGAGATCCTGCACGCGCTTACTCGGGAACATGTGCTCGATCGCGGCGATCAGACGGTCGATGCCCGCCATTCTGCCGCCGAGTCGCTGCCTGACTCGTTGACCGCGACGATCGACGGTCGGCTGGATTTCCTGTCGGCCGCTACGTTGGATCTGCTGCGCATCGCGGCGTTGCTCGGCATCGATTTCGCCGTCGAGGATCTGACTGTGGTGCTCGGCAAGCCGCCTGCCGAGCTCCTGCAGGGTGTCGAGGAAGCGATGGCGGCCGGCGTGCTGACCGAGTCAGATCTCGGGCTGCGATTCCGGCACGGGCTTATTCAGCTGGCCTGCTACAACCGCATCCCCCGTCCATTGCGTATCCCGCTGCACCGGCAGGCCGCACGCGCCTTGAGCGACAGCGGAGCACCGTTGGCCAGGGTGGCCGAACAGGTCATCCCCTCCGCCCGGCTGGTCGACAGGTGGCTGTTCGACTGGTTGTCGGCCAATCTGGCGCAGTTGACCGCGCAAGCGCCCGGGCTGACCGCCGACCTGCTGCGTGACGCGATCCGCACGGTCGGCAGCAGCGACCCGCGCTACGCCCGGCTTGCGATCGGCCTGGTGCGCGCCGAGTTGCTGCTTGGAAACAACGCCGAGGTGCTCGAGGTCGCCGAGACTTTGCTCGGCTCGCTCGCCGATGCTGAATCAGCTGCGGAGATCAGCTGGATGGTGACCGTTGCGTGCCTGCGCAAGGGCCTGGTCGCCGACGGGCTGCGGGTCGTCCACCGGGCGTGTGCGGCCGCCGATCCGGCCTCGCCGCTGCTGCCGCTGCTGCGCGTGGCCAACGCCATACTTTGCGCGGCTACAGGCGATCTCGACGAAGCTCAGGCCATCCTCGACGAGGTGTTGGCCATGATCGACACCGCGCCGCCGGGCAAATTCGACGACGGGTTCCTCCTTGGTTACGCCTTGCACGCGTCGTCGCTGGTCGCGGCGTATCAAGGAAACAGCGATCGCGTGGTAGACCTGCTCGACCGCGGCCTGGCGGTGCTGGCCGCCGACTCGCCGCATAACGACCTGCGGCTGGCAATGCGCTTCAACCGCCTGCTCGCACTGCAACATCTCGACCGGCTGCCCGACACGGAACTAGTGGCCAGCGTCGTTCGGGACATCGAGCAGTCGGGAAGTGCGCTGGCCGCCGTCATGCATGCCATGGTGGCCGAGTTGTACCTGCGCTCCGGCCGGTGGACCGAGGCGCTCACTGAGATCGAGTCCGCGGGCGATACCGGCGACAACGAGATGACTGCGCTGCTGTGCGGCGGGATATCCGCCTTCATCAGTGCACATCGCGGCGACTGGTCCTCGGCGCACCAGCAGTTGGCCGCCCTGCAGGGCTACAGCCTGGCCAACGCGCAGGAACGGAACAACGCGGGCTACCTGTTGATGGCGCGGGCCGCCGCAGCCGAACATGACAGCGGGCCGGCCGGGGCCCTCGCGGTGCTCGTCCCCACGCTGGAGCCCGGCAACGCTGCCGGTTACCATGTCCGGCATCTGTGGCTACCCGAAATCGTCAGGCTGGCTCGGCTTACCGACGACAGCGCGCTGGCCGACCAGTCGTTGGCAGTCGCCGAGCGAGAGGTAACTCAGGAGCCGTCATCTAAGGCCAAGGCAATCACCGCGGGGCGGTGTCGGGCGCTGGTCGAAGGCGATACAGCCCCGTTGCTCGCCGCGGCCGAATACCACCAGTCCGTGCGCCAGCTGCTGGAAGCCGCCCGCAGCCTTGAGGATGCCGCGGTTGTCGCGGCCGCAAACGGCGACTCCTCGACTGCTCGCGTCGCGTTTACGCAGGCCGTTGAGTTGTACCAGGACCTCGGCGCCGAGTGGGACTTGAGCAGACTGGATGGGCAGATGCGCATGCACGGTCTGCGCCGAGGCCGGCGATCAAGACGCGCTGGCCCCACGACCGGCTGGGAAAGCCTGACGCCGACAGAACTCAAGATCGCTGGACTGATCGCCAGCGGCTCGTCCAATCCGGACATCGCCGCCGAGTTCTACCTTTCCCGGCGCACTGTCGAGACCCATGTTTCTCATATCCTCACCAAGATCGACGGACGGTCGCGCAGCGAGATCGCCAGGGAGGTAGCCCGCCACACGAGTCCTCAGCCCGCTTAACATCACGAGCTGACCAGGCCGCGTCAGCCGACCCAGTGGGGCTCGGTCTGGCCCGCGGGGGATGGCTTTGGGTGCTGATGCCGGAAGATGCGCATGGCCGTTTCCTCTCATTAAGTCAGGTGACCCGTGAGCACCTCTTGTCTAGGGGCGGTGCTTGGTCACACCATCAACCTCCCCCAATGCGCTAACGCGGCGCTGACGCCCGGCAAACGCCTGCCTTACGCGCGCCATGCTCCGACTGCAGGCCTGACTGGCCGGCGGGTGTTTTCTGCTTAGAAGACCGCCAAAGCGATGCCTCTGACCTGGCCCGACGCAGGTCAGAGGCATCGAATCATGCCCGTGAGCGACCGTGAGCCCCCGTCGATCACTACCCGATCGGGCACGCCACGGGCACGTCGGCAACCCCTGTAGCCTCTGGCCTGAGGACGGCGCCATGGGGCCTGCCTGGTCCGGACGCCTATGCTAAAGGCATGAGCGCCGCGCACGACATCATCGAACTGCTCCCTGATGACGTCCACGCTGAGGTGGTTGAAGGGGAGGTCATCGTGAACGCCGCCACGCCGGCAGGGCGACACGCGAAGATTGTCCTCGCGGTACGCCGGGCGTTCGCCCGGCATGGCATCGATAACCTTTTTGAGAACACGACGCTCCTCGTCGAACCGGGACGAGTCCGAGTACGTGCCGGATCTCGCGCGCTGGCCAGAGCACCTCATTGATGGTGACAGCTGGGAGTTCCCCGCGCAGGAATGCTTGTTCGCGCTTGAAGTAGTGTCCGGCGACCGGCCGGCGAGACGGCAGCGGGACTATCAGAAAGCATCTGGCTACGCGCGCGGCCAGGTACCGGTCTTCCTCCTCATCGATCCTGTGGAGCAGACCTGCACGCTGTTCACTGAGCCGAGATCCGGCGGATACCTGGTAAAGCAGATCGTGAAGTTCGGGGAACCAATCCTCATCCCAGCCGATCAAAACTCGATCGAGTTCCAGACTGAGAACCTCTAACCAAGCCAGAAGCGTCCTGCAACCTTTACTTTTGCCCGAAGCCGTTCTGGCACGGCGTATTCCCTGCTCAGATGCTGGACTCGTCGCCGAGCTTGGCTCCCGGCTCGATCTTCTCCAGGAGCAGGGCTCCGGCCGTCAGGTCCGGGGGTGGCGGTTGCGGGCCAGGGGCCCGAGTTCCAGCAGCGTGCGGGGGTGCCGGGGCAGTACAGGTTGCCATTGGCGATGATGGTGCCGTGGTGGGTGCCTTTGGGGCCGTGGTCGTGGGGGTGGAGGTCCTGGACGAGGGAGGCGCCGGCGGTCCGCATGAGGATGGCCCAGGCGGCGGCGTCGCGGTGGGCGGCGCAGTCTCTGGTGCCGTGCGGCGGGGGCCGGGAGAACGATTCCAGGTCGGTCCAGTCCACGGCCAGCGACCGGCTGGCGTCCTTGAATTCCCGGGGGACGGAAGCTTCGAGCAGGTCGTCGCAGATTGCCTGCAGTTCCGGGGAGGACAGGCCGTCGGGCTCGTCCTTGCCGACGGCGGCGGCAATCAGGCTGCAGGTGTACTCGGCCTGCCGGAAGGTCAGCTGGTGCGGGCCGTGCTTCCAGTCCGCCCGCACGCCCAGCCGCCGCTGGTCGGGCTCGGGCAGGCTGGTCAGCGCCTGGTGAACAAGGGTGAGGTGAGCGGGCCGTCCGTCGGCTAGGGCCAGGCACATGCCGGCCAGCAGCGTGCGGACCTCCAGCTGGCGGGAGCGCACCCCGGCCGGGAGCAGTGCCTCGATCCGCGGCCCGACTCCGGACGCGTCGATGATTTCCTCGCATGCCTCCAGCCTGATCATGGCCGGGCGGCCCCGAGCAGCCGCACCGCCGCATCTTCATCTGCGGGTTCGAGCCCGGCGGCTAGGTCTCCGAGCCGCTGGGAGCAGCTGATCCCGGCGGCGGTTATGAAGGCACCCTAGCCCGATCAGCCCTGCGGCCTCGGCGAGCCAGGTCGCGCGGAGCCGGCTGGTGTCCAGACGGGGCAGCCCGCCTCCGCCTGCCAGGCTTGCCGTCAGGCGGGTGGTCAGGTTCTGCCGGGACGGGCTGGCCCAGCCGGGCACCCCGCTAGAACACCCGCCCGCCTGCTGCACCCAGCAGACCATCACCATCCCGCCCGACGTCGATCCTGGTGGCCAAATCGAGCTCTATGCGGCGAGGCCGAGTTCGGGGCGTGCCAGGTGGCTGGTTCGCTGCCGGTCCAGCGGGGTGGCGGTCCAGAATGCCTCCAGCCGGAGGAGGTTGAGCGCGCAGGCCATGTAGACATGGTCGAGGCGGGTCTTGGGCAGGCCGCGGTAGCGGGCGCGCCGCCCGCCGTGGCTGGCAGCCTGGTGCATGGTGCCTTCGACTCCGGCGCGGCGGGCGTAATCGGCCTGGAAGCCGATCGTGGTTTCTGCGGTGCGGGCGGTGGCCTGGGCTTCGGCCAGGTCGCGGGGCGGCAGGGAGAGTTGCCGTCGCCTGCCGCTGGTGCACTGGCCGCGGGATGGGCAGGGGCCGCAGTCGCTGGCCGAGAAGGTGGCCACGATCGCGTCCTTGCCATGCTGGGTGCACGGCGTCCAGGTCGCTGCGGTCTTGCCTTGCGGGCAGGTGACGGTCGTGGCGTCGTAGTCGATGGTGAAGTCGGCGCGGGCGTAGCCGTTGCCGGCCCGGGCTTGCGCGGAGGTGTCGGCGAGCAGCGGGCAGATCAGCGCGATGCCGTGCCTGGCGAGCTCGGAGACCACGAGCGCGGCGCTGAGGTATCCCTGGTCGGGGTAATGACGTCCCGGGGCCAGGTTCTTGCCGGTCAGGTCGTCGTGGATGGCGCGGGTCATCTGGTTGCCGGTCACCGTGGCATCGGTGGTGGCCACGTGGGTGATCAGGTTCGGGAACACCAGGTGCGCGCAGCCC
>WNEY01002650.1_pt1 | contig 13168 bp, 10 predicted proteins | sample 5400531 | NCBI WGS metagenome assembly WNEY01 (sample SAMN13153338, study PRJNA577476) | soil metagenome | isolation source: 200 cm saprolite under Douglas fir tree site 1 | place: USA:California | collected 2015-04-18
AGGGAATGCAGCCGGTCCGCTTCGGGCGGATACCCGAGCAGCTCGCTGCTTTGAACCGCGCGCACATGGCCGTGCACGAGCTGGTCGTCGAAGCGCTGCTCGAGCGCGATCGGCAGAAGGCCAAGTACGCGTTGATGATCGATCCTCTTACGGCTGCCGTCTGTTCGCTCGAGGAGATCGACCGGCTCTTCGAGGAGATGTGGGAGGCGGAGCGGGCCTATCTCGTGCCGTTCGAGTAGCGCCGGCGATCGGAGGCTGGGACGGCGACGCTGCGAGGGCCGCTCGGCCGCGCCGGCGATTGATTTACCGCGGTGCGGCTGGGGGCGGGAGCCGGCTGGCTCTGCGCGGTCAGCCGGGAATCCGGTATCACCGCATTCGAGGGCGGCGAGGGTGCTCCGCTTCCGATGACGTTGGTAGCGGTCACCGTAAAGGTATATGACGTACCGTTCGTCAGCCCGTAGACGACGGCCGTGGTCGCGCTCCCGCTCACAACGACCTGTCCCGACGGCGAACCCGTGACCTTGTAGTTCTGGATCGGCTGGCCGCCATTCGCCGGCGCGGTCCATGTGACCTGAGCTCCGCCGCTTCTTGCCGTTGCGGTGGGAGCGGCCGGCGCCGCGGGCACCGTTCCGGCCAGCGCCGAGTTGGGGTCGACCATGAGCGCTGATTCGTCGACCGCCTCGAACTGACTCGCCGGTACCTGCTTGAGGTCCGAGATCATCTGCGGGTACGGGCCCGAATTCCAGCCCGCGTCCTCGGTCCCCGTGAAGAACCAGTCCGATCCGTTGTCGGCGACTATCAAACCGTAGTGCTTGAATGCGGTGAGCACCACCTGGGCCTCGTGCCCGAAACCGGAGATGTCGTAGCTCGCCTTCAGACGGAACCGCGCGCCCATCGGCGGCAGGTTGGGATTGTTCGCCGAACCCGCCTGGTGGCGCGCCGGCCAGAGGTAGCTCTTGTCGCTGTTCTGGACTGTGAAGCGGATTGCGTGCCCAATCAGGCCGGCCTGCACCTCGTCGAGCCGCACGAGGCCCGGAAAGATAGGCAGGCCCGCTGCATCGGCCGACGTCCAGGTGTTCGGACGCAGCTGGTTCGAGCCGAGGTCGAAGATGGCTCCCGAGCCGGCGGTGCTGGGACCGTTGTAGTTCGTCGCGAAGGTCTCGTACAGCTTGCAGGTGTTCTTGTTGATCGAGAGCAGGTGGGCGTCGCTGCCTTGCTCGATCAGCAGGTCATTTCCATATGGGTAAGGGCCGGGATCGCTTTCGGTTGCGTACTGGAAGGTGAAGTTGGTCGTCGCGTGCGTGTTGTCGACGACGTTGAAGGGGATGCCGTAGGGAGGGCCGCCGAAGTCGGGATGGAGGAGGCGGCCCCCCGTCGCCCCGGTCGACGCCAGCCAGGCGGCGCTCTGGGAGTGCACCGGCATGCCGGAGATGTCGGTGTTCCAGATGTTGCTCGCCGGAAACACGGAACAACTGGTACCCGGCACGTTGGCGGCCAGGGCGGGGCGGGTCTGGATCGCCACCAGCGCGGCCGCGAGCACCATTAGAGCCGCCGAGGCAACCAGCCGGGTATTTCTCATCCAGTACGGAGAACGGTCCGAACGGAGTCTTTCTTGTCGCGCGATATCCTTGCGGGCAACATGGCAACGGCGTTCCGGGGCTGGCCTGAAGAGTGTCAGCGCTTCTTCATCGGCCTCGAGCTCGACAACTCCAAGAAGTATTTCGACGCCCATCGCGCGGTCTATGAAGAAGCGGTCAGGGGCCCCATGGTGGCGCTGATCGAGTCACTCGAACCGGAGTACGGCCCCGGCAAGGTGTTCCGCCCCAACCGCGACATCCGCTTCTCCAAGGACAAGTCGCCTTACAAGACCAACGTCGCGGGCTACGCGGGGATGGGGGGCCGCGGCGGTTACCTGGCGCTCGACGCACGCGGGCTCACCGTTGCCGCGGGGCGTTACGAGTTGACGCCCGCGCAATTGACCAAATATCGAAAGAAGGTCGCAGGCGACTCCACGGGGGCGCCGCTGGCCGCGATCGTCGCCAAACTCGAGAAGGCCGGCTACTCGATGGGCGGGGAGGCTCTCAAGCGCGTCCCGGCCGGGTGGCCGCAGGATCATCCCCGGGCGCGCCTGCTCCGCCACAAGCTGATCTACATCTACAAGGACTTTGGGCTGCAGCCCTGGTTGGGCACGGCGGCCGCCCGAAAGCAGGTGGTCAAGGTCTGGACCGACGCGGCGCCCCTCAACGACTGGCTGCAGCGCAACGTCGGCTGACGATCAGTCGGATCGCCCACCCGCGGGTTGCGTCCGGCCGGTGATGTGTAGCCAGAACCCCTCCAATGTCGGACCGCCGACGGATGGACGCCTGATCGCCGTGATCGCGCGCTTGCTCGTGGGTCCTGGCAGCCGAACGAGGATGCCTGACTTGAGGTCTGCGTCAACCGCGAGGAGCGGCAGCGCCGCATACCCCAGCCCGGCAAGGGCGGCAGCGCGAACGTACTCGGGGTGACCGAGGCTCATGCTTTCGGAGCGGTCGTACGCCTCCCCCACCATTTCCCGCACGTTCTGCTCGGCGGACCACGACGGTCCGCGGCCGAGGTAGCGGTGATGCATCAACTGGGCCGCTGTGATCCGGCGCAGCCGAGCCAGCGGATGGTCCTTTTGGACGACCAGGATCAATTCGTCGTGGGCGAGCACGGCCGCCACCAGGCCCGGCTCTGGCCGGCCTTCGATAACGCCGCAGTCAATCGCCCCAGCCACCACCTGGGCGTTGATCGAGGCCGACGGCTCGACGATCACGCTTAGCTGAACCGCAGGGAAGCGCTGCGCGAAACCGGCGAGCCTCGCGGGCAGGTAATAGCTGGCGCAAGTCGGGCTTGCGCCTAGGTGCAGCGAACCTGCTTGCAAGTGCTTCATCGATTGGGCGGTTTCCTCCAGCACCTCGAGCGCTCGCAGCGCGGCACGGCAGGTCACCGCAAGGCTGCGACCAGCGTCGGTGAGGCGTACGCCGCGGCCGTCGCGTTCCAGCAAGCGAAGTCCGAGCGCTCCCTCGAAATGGCGGAGCTGTTGGGTTACCGCGCCCTGGGTGAGGAACAACGAAGCGGCGGCCTTCGACACGTGCTCGGTTTCAGCCACGGCCATGAATGAGCGGAGCTGCTCGAGGGTGAAGCTCGGTTTCCTCATCACGACATATTAGTCAGGCTTATATAAATCATTACTAGTCATAGCAGCGAGATGTATTAAGTAAAGCTGAAGTCGAGCGTTATGCCCTACGTTGTAACGCGCTCGTTCGGAGCAGAAAGGAGGTGAAGTCTTATGCGTCGTCAGGGGTTCCGCGCCGGTGACATGCGCCAGCGTGGACAGGGGATGGTCGAGTACGCGCTGATCCTGGTTCTCGTTTCGATCGTGGTCATCGTAATTCTGTTAACCATGGGGAACCAGATCAACAACGTGTTTTCGAACGTGGTCGCCGCGCTCGGCTAGGCCAAGCACCGAATCTTTGAATAGGCCGGGCGTAGCGCCCGGCCTCTTGCTTTAATTGCGGCCGGTGACAAGTCCGTGGTGGCGAGGCGCGGCCTTCTACGAGGTCTACGTCCGGAGCTTCGCGGACTCCAACGACGACGGCATCGGCGACCTGCCCGGCATCGCCTCGAGGCTCGACTACTTGAAACGCCTGGGCGTCGACGCGGTCTGGCTCACGCCCTTCTATCCCTCACCGCAAAAAGACCATGGCTACGACGTCGCCGACTACTTCGACGTCAACCCGGAGTACGGCACGCTGGCCGACTTCGACCAGCTCGTGGCCCGCGCCCACGAGCTCCGGCTCAAGGTCCTGTGCGACCTCGTCCCCAACCACACCTCCGACCAGCATCCCTGGTTTCAGGCCGCTTTGAGCTCACGCGACGATCCCCACCGGACCTTCTACTACTTCGCGGACGGCAAGCCGGACGGATCGCCGCCGAACAACTGGCCCTCGGCGTTCGGCGGCCCCGCGTGGACCCGCGACGAACTCAGCGGCCAGTGGTACCTGCACTTGTTCGCCCCCGAGCAGCCCGACCTGAACTGGTGGAATCCGGAGGTCCCGGCGGAGTTCGAGCGCATCGTCAGGTTCTGGCTCGATCGTGGCGCGGACGGCTATCGCATCGACGTCGCATCGGCGCTCTTCAAGCGCAAGGACCTCGCCGACGTGCCGATGGTCAAAGACCCCATCAGCGGCATGGTCCGACCCGACCCGGCGTTCCTCATCACCGACCAGCCGCAGGTGCACGAGGTGTATCGAAAATGGCGCCACATCCTCAACGAGTACCAGCCTCAACGCGTGCTGGTCGGAGAGATCTTCGAGCCCCAGCGCCAGTCGCGCTACATCCTCCCGGACCAGCTCAACATGGCGTTCGCGCTGATCCGTGTGCCTTGGGACGCTCACGCCTGGCGCCAGTCGATCGGCATCGACATGAACGCCTTGCACGGACCCGGGGTCGCGCCGAGCTGGACTCTGTCCAACCACGACGTGGTCCGCCACGTCACGCGCCTGGGCGGTGGCTCGACCGGACGAGAACGCGCGCGTGCTGCCCTGCTGCTGCTCCTCGGCCTGCCCGGCCAGGTCTTTCTCTACCAGGGCGAGGAGCTTGGCCTCGAAGAGGCGGAAGTTCCGCCTGAAGCGCGACAGGATCCGCTGTTCATTCACAGCCAGGGCCATCACCAGGGGCGCGACGGCTGCCGGGTGCCACTCCCATGGAAGAAGGGCGAGCCGAATGCGGGCTTTTCCGTCGCTGATCCGTGGCTGCCGATGCCACCAGGATGGGACGGGTTTGCGGTTGAGGCTGAGGAGGCGTCGGGCACCTCGATGCTGTCGTTCTACAAGCGGGCGCTCGCCCTGCGCCGCCGCCTGTCGCCCTGGCTGCCGGCCTCGATCGGCTGGGGGCCGGCACCCGCCGGCGTGCTGACCTATCGGCGAGAGCGCCTGACGGTGGCGTGCAACTTTCTCAGCCGCCCGGTCAGGCTTCCTGCCTGTGGCCGTCTCGTGCTGGCGAGCGCGCCGCTGGCCGCTGTCAGGGACGGCCGGCTCACGCTGCCCGCCAACTCGGCCGCCTGGCTCGACTCTGTTTCAGGGACCTGAGTAGGTCAGACTGGAAAAACCCCGGTTCAGGAGCAATTCGGGACGTGACCCGGCCCGGTCTTCGTCTTTAACCTCCCCCTAACCAAGGATTTCGACTGCAACCGCTACAGTGGTCCGGTGGCGGTTGGAGCACACTCAGACCCGGAGCCGGTAGGCCCGGCAGCCCTCTCAGAGGCCCCTCGATTCCTGAACCGGGAGCTGTCCCGGCTGGACTTCGACGAGCGCGTCCTGGCCATGGCCGAGGACCCCAATCTGCCCCTGCTCGAGCGGGTGCGGTTCCTCGCCATCTTCAGCCAGAACCTGGACGACTTCTTCCAGGTCCGCGTCGCCGGCCTCAAGGAGCAGGTGCTGGCGGCCGTCGCCGTGGCGTCGCCAGACGGTATGTCGCCGCTGGAGCAGCTCAAGGCCATCCGCGGCCGGGTCGAAGGACTCGTCGAGCGGCAGACCCGCCTCTACAACTCGGGTATCGTCCCGGCCCTCGCCGCCACGGGCATCGCCATCGTTCGCGGCGACGAGGTGAGCAAGAAGGAGTTGACGCAGCTCCACACGGTCTTCAGGCAGCAGATCTTTCCAGTGCTGACGCCGCTGGCTGTGGACCCAGGCCATCCGTTCCCGTACATCTCCCACCTCTCGCTCAACCTTGCGGTTACGGTCCGGGATCCACAGCGTCGCGAGCATCGCTTCGCCCGCGTCAAGGTGCCGCCGGTGCTGCCTCGCTTCGTCGCGCTTGGAGAGGACTCCCGATTTGTCCCACTCGAGGACGTCATCTCGCTCCACCTGCAGGCGCTCTTCCCTGGCATGGACGTGATTGCGCACCATCCATTCCGGGTCACGCGCGACGGCGATCTCGACGACGTCGACAGCGATGCAGAGGACCTGCTCGCCGCCATCCAGACAGAGCTTCGCCGCCGCCGCCGGCACGCGCGAGTCGTGCGCCTGGAGGTCGACCCCGGGATGTCGGCAGAGGTGCTGGAGCTGCTCACCCGCGAGCTCGAGCTGCAGCCCGCCGACGTCTACCAATCGGACGGATTGCTCGACCTCGGCACCTTGAGTGCACTGTGGCAGCTCGACCGGCCGGACCTGAAAGAGGAGCCGTGGACGCCCGCCACCCAGCCACGGCTGCGTGGAATCGGCGCCGAGGTCCCGGATCTGTTCGCGGTGCTGCGATCGGGTGACGTGCTGGCGCACCATCCATACGACTCGTTTGCGACTTCGGTCGAAGCCTTCATCGACCAGGCCGCGAGCGACCCGAACGTGCTCGCCATCAAGCAAACGCTGTACCGGACGTCCGGCCCGGCGAGCCCAATCGTGCGCGCCCTCATCAGGGCGGCCGAGTCCGGGAAGCAGGTGGCTGCTCTCGTGGAGCTGAAGGCTCGCGGCGATGAGCAGGCGAACATCGCATGGGCGAGAGCGCTCGAGGAAGCCAACGTGCACGTCGTTTACGGATTGGTGGGCTTGAAGACTCACGCCAAGGTGACGCTGGTGGTGCGTCGTGAGGGCAAGAGCATCCAGAACTACGTCCACGTCGGCACCGGTAACTACAACCCGAGCACCGCTCACGGATATGAGGACGTGAGCCTGCTCTCGGCCGATGCCGACCTGGGGGCCGACGTCACAGAGCTGTTCAATCTCCTCACCGGATACAGCCGGCAGCATCGCTACCGCAAGCTGCTGGTGGCGCCGTCGAGCCTGCGCTCGGGCATCACCCAGCTCATCGAGCGCGAGGCGAAGCCGGCCGGCCGCATCGCCATCAAGGTCAACAACCTCATCGATCCCGACATCATCGATGCGCTCTACTCGGCGTCTCAGGCCGGGGCGGAGATCGACCTCGTGGTCCGGAGCATGTGCTCGCTGCGGCCTGGCGTCGCTGGACTGTCAGAGAGGATCAGGGTCCGTTCCGTCGTCGGCCGCTTCCTCGAGCACTCGCGCATCTTCCGTTTCGGCGGCGGCGCCCAGCCCGATTACTACCTCGGTTCCTCGGACATCATGCAGCGCAACCTGGACCGCCGCGTCGAGGCGGTGGTCCCGGTCACCGATCTGAAGCTGTGTGCCCGACTCGACGAGATCTTCGAGATCGAGCTCGCCGACGACGTCCTCGCCTGGCAGCTGGGACCCGACGGCTCGTGGCAGAAGGTGCCTACGGAAAGTGGACTCAACGCGCACAAGCGCTTCCAGGAGCTGGCCCTGGAACGCGCGCGTGGCAACGGAGTGGTAAGCCTCATCAAGCATGCTTAAGCCCCACGAATTCGGAGCCTGCGGCTGGAATTCGCGAGGACCCCATTAAAGAGAGAGAGGTGAAGCTCGGGGCGGGCCCGGCGTTTCACCTCCCCGACCTCAACGGAGTCGTCGACGGCGTGACCGTCACCCCGCCCGAAGTCGTCCGGCTCGAGACGGTCTACTACGACACCTCCGACCTCCGCCTGGCGCGGTGGGGCGTCTCGCTGCGCCACCGCGCGGGTGAAGGTTGGACATTAAAACTTTCTCCCTCTCCCCGTCAGGGAGAGGGGCGTGAGCAAGCAAGGCTGCTGGAAAGGGATGAGATCACCTTTCAGGATGGGACGAAGAAGCCCCCGGCGGCCGCGCTAGCGCTGGTGCGTGCTTACGTGCGGACGTCCGAGCTGGTGCCGGTCGCCCGACTGTCGACGCAGCGCCGGCGCGTCCGTCTGGTGGGGAGAGACGGCAGCCGGGTCGCGGAGGTCGTCGACGACGAGGTCTCGGTGCGTGACGGGCGCCGCGTCGCTGCCCGATTTCGCGAGATCGAGATCGAGGTCGCGGGCGCCAATGGCAACGAAGCCATCGTGGCGCCGCTCGTCGAACGCCTGCGCGCCGCCGGGGCGGGAGTTCCGGACCCGACTCCCAAGCACATCCGCGCCCTTGGCCCGCGCGCTATGGAGCCCCCGGAGGTCGCCCCACTTCCGGTTACCCCGGACTCGCCCGCGCGCGACGTCATTCGGAGCGTGCTCGCCGAAGCGGTCGCGGCGATCCTGCGCAACGACCCGCTCGTGCGGTTGGGCACTGATCCTGAAGGCGTGCACCAGGAGCGCGTGGCGACGCGCAAGCTGCGGTCGCACCTGCGCACGTTCGGCCCGCTGCTCGAACCTGAGTGGTCCGAGCCGCTGAGGTCAGAGCTCGGCTGGCTCGCGTTGGCGCTGGGCGCTGTTCGCGATCGCGAGGTGCTGCTGGAGCGCCTGCGCGAGCGTGCTCAGTCGCTGCCTGCCAGCGACTTGAGGTCGGCCGCAGCCCTGCTGCACATCCTCGAGCTCGAAATCGATTCGCTCAGGAAAAAGCTGTACGCCGACCTCGACTCCATGCGCTACATCGACGTGCTGGAGCAGCTGGTCGCTGCGGCGCATTCGCCGAAGTGCACGCTGGAGGCAGACCGGCCGGCATCCGCGATGCTCCCTCCACTGGCTACCGGTCCGTGGCGCCGCCTTCGCAGCGCGGTCCGGCAGCTTCCCGAGCAGCCCACGGATCCCGAGCTGCACCGCATCCGCATCCTCGCCAAGCGTGCCCGCTATGCGGCTGAGGCGGTCGCCCCGGTGGTCGGACCTGGCGCCACGGCGTTTGCCAAAGCCGCCGCTAAGGTGCAGACGATTCTGGGCGAGCACCAGGACAGCGTCACCGCTCAGGCCTGGCTGCGCGCGGTGCGTGTGACCGGACGGCGCGCGTTCGTGGCGGGCCAGCTGATTGCGCTGGAGCACATCGCCGCGCAGACGGCTCGCAAGGATTGGCTGAAGGTCTGGCAGTCGCTCGACCGCAAGCCCCTACGCAAGTGGATGCCGAGAACTTCCGCTGACGATTCGATGGCGTGAGTGTTTTCTATTTCGTCCGACACGCCAAAGCCGGCAGCCGGAGCCACTGGAAAGGCGACGACCGTGTCCGCCCCCTCAGCAAGAAGGGCGTCAAGCAGGCCGAGGCGCTCATCGACATCTTCAAGCCGTTCAAGATCTCCGCGATCTACTCGAGCCCATACCTCCGCTGCGTGCAGACTGTTGAGCCGCTCGCAAGCGATCGTGGCCTCGAGGTCCAGGAGGCGCCCGCCCTGGCCGAGGGCCGGGGGCTGCGCGGCGCATTCGAGTTCATGAACGATCCGAAGCTGGATGACATCGTCCTGAGCACGCACGGAGATGTGGTCTGGGAGCTCGTCGAAGACCTCGTCCGGCGTCGCGTGATCAAGCCGGGAGAGGGCGGGTACGAGAAGGGCTCGACCTGGGTGGTCGAGGTCCGCGGCGGCAAGCCGGTGCGAGCGCTCTTCATCCCTGCCCCGTGAGCGCGCTGGGGTAAATTGCGCTTGTGACCGTTACGCTGCGCGGCGCCTCCCTCGACGAGGAGCAGGTCGTCGCGGTGGCGCGTCATGGTGAGAAGGTCGCGCTGTCCGCGGCGGCCCGGGCCAAGATGGAGCAGAGCCGCGCGAGGGTGCAGAGGGCGGCGCAGTCGCGCGAGCCCGTTTATGGCGTGTCGACGGGGTTCGGCGCTCTCGCCGGCACCCGTGTAGCGCCGCTCCGCCAGCCCGAGCTTCAGCTCGCGCTCATCCGTTCCCACGCGGCGGGAGTCGGTCCCCCGGTCGACGTGGAAGTGGTGCGGGCCACGATGCTGCTGAGGGCGCGCACTCTTGCGATGGGCTTTTCGGGCGTGCGGCCGGTCGTGGCCGAAGCGCTGATCGAAGCGCTCAACGCTCGCATCACGCCTGTGGTGCCGCGGTACGGATCGGTCGGATGCAGCGGCGACCTCGCCCCTCTCGCGCACATCGCACTCGCGCTCGTAGGCGAAGGCGAGGTCGTGAATGCCGAAGGCGTCAGACAGGCCGCCGCGCCGGCCCTGCGCGCTGCGAAGATCAAAGCGCTGAAGCTCGAGACCAAGGAGGGTCTCTCCCTGATCAACGGCACGGACGGCATGCTCGGCATGCTAGCTCTGGCATGCAGCGACGCCGAGCTCTGCTTTCGGGTCGCCGACATCACCGCGGCGATGTCTGCTGAGGCGCTCCTCGGCACCGACCGTCCGTTTCAGCCCCACCTGCACCAGATCCGTCCCCATCCCGGGCAGGTCGCGAGCGCCGCCAACCTCGCACGGATGATGCGCGGGTCGGGCATCGTCGCGTCACATCGGCACTCCGCGCATGCGGTGCAGGACTCATATTCGGTGCGGTGCAGCCCACAAGTCGCGGGGGCCGCGCGGGACACACTCGAATTCGCACGCAGGACGTCTGCGGTCGAGCTCGCCTCGGCGATTGACAACCCAGTGGTCCTGGAAAACGGCGAGGTGGAGTCGAACGGCAACTTTCACGGCGAGCCGCTGGCGTTTGCCGCCGATTTCCTGGCCATCGCCGCCGCCGAGGTAGGCGCCATCGCCGAACGCCGCGTCGACCGTCTCCTCGACCCCCACCGCTCGGAAGGCCTGCCGCCTTTCCTCGCGGAGGAGCCGGGCGTCAACTCCGGCCTCATGGTCGCCCAATACACCGCGGCCTCGCTGGTGGCCGAGAACCGCCGCCTCGCCGCGCCGGCGAGCGTGGACTCGGTGCCCACCTCGGGCATGCAGGAAGACCATGTGTCGATGGGTTGGGGCGCGGCGCTGAAACTGCGCACAGTGCTCGACAACCTGACCAGCATCCTGGCGGTCGAGCTCGTCGCGGCCGCTCGCGCTCTCGATTTGCGCGCACCCCTCTTGCCGGCGCCTGCGACTGCCGCGGTTCGCGACGTTGTGCGCAAGCACATCGCCGGCGTGGGTCCGGACCGCGTGCTCGCGCCCGAGCTGGCCGCGGCCGAAGCCCTCATCCGCAGCGGCGCGGTCGTGGCGGCCGCCCAGGCCGTCACGGGCCCATTGAAATGAGCTCGTCGCGCGTCGTCCGCGCGCCGCGGGGAACCGAGCTGAGCTGTCTTGGATGGCCCCAGGAGAGCGCGATGCGGATGCTTATGAACAACCTCGATCCGGAGGTCGCCGAGCGGCCCGCGGACCTTGTCGTTTACGGAGGGACCGGCCGCGCCGCGCGTTCATGGGAGGCGTTCGATGCCATCGTCCGCGAGCTGAAACGGCTTCAAGGCGACCAGACCCTCCTCGTCCAGTCGGGCAAGCCGGTCGGCGTTTTCGACACGCACGAGTGGGCGCCGCGTGTGCTCATCGCCAACTCGCTGCTCGTGCCCGAGTGGGCGACATGGGATGAGTTCCGCCGGCTCGAGGCGCTCGGCCTGACCATGTACGGGCAGATGACCGCGGGGTCGTGGATCTACATCGGCACCCAGGGCATCCTCCAGGGCACCTATGAAACATTCGCCGCGGTCGCGCGCAAGCGCTTCGGCGGCTCGCTGGCCGGTACGATCACGCTGACCGCGGGCCTGGGCGGCATGGGCGGCGCCCAGCCGCTCGCCATCACCCTCAACGGGGGCGTGGCGATCTGCGTCGAGGCCGATGCGGAGAGAATCCAACGCCGCCTCGACCATGGCTACCTCGACGTGCGTGCAGTCGACCTCGAGGACGCGCTGCGGCTGGCGCTTGAATCCAAAACCAAGAAGCGCCCACTTTCGATCGGGCTGCACGGTAATGCCGCAGAGGTGCTGCCCGCCCTGGCCGCACGCGGCTTCGACGTAGACGTTGTCACGGACCAGACCTCCGCTCACGATCCGCTCAGCTACATCCCCGCGGGCGTCAGTGCCGAAGACGCGCAAGAGCTGCGCCTCGACGATCCGGACGGATACGTGCGCCGCGCCCGCGAGAGCATGGCGCGCCACGTCGACGCGATGATCGACTTCCTCGACCACGGCGCCGAGGTTTTCGACTACGGCAACAGCCTCCGCGCGGAGGCGAAGCTGGGCGGGAGCACGCGAGCATTCGAGTTTCCGGGCTTCGTGCCGGCATACATCCGGCCCCTGTTCTGCGAAGGCAAGGGGCCGTTCAGATGGGTGGCGCTTTCGGGTGACCCGGACGACATCGCAGTCACCGACCGCGCGATGGTCGAGGAGTTCTCCGATGACGCGGCCCTTGTGCGCTGGATCATGGCGGCGCGCGAGAAGGTGAAGTTCCAGGGGCTGCCGGCGCGTATATGCTGGCTCGGCTACGGCGAGCGTGCCCGCGCGGGCCTGCGCTTCAACGAGCTCGTCCGAAGTGGCGCCGTCAAGGCTCCGATCGTCATCGGCCGGGATCATCTGGACTCGGGCTCCGTGGCGTCCCCGTATCGCGAGACGGAGGCGATGCTGGACGGCTCGGACGCCATCGCCGACTGGCCGATCCTCAATGCGCTTCTCAACACCTCCAGCGGCGCGTCGTGGGTGAGCGTGCACCACGGCGGTGGGGTGGGCATCGGCCGCTCGATCCACGCCGGGATGGTGGTGGTTGCGGACGGCACTGCTGAGGCGGCGCGAAAGCTCGAACGCGTGCTCACCAACGACCCCGGCACGGGAGTCATGCGCCACGCAGACGCCGGCTACGCGCGCGCGATCGAAGTCGCCCGCGAGCGCGGCGTCCACATCCCAATGGCTTGAACGGATCAGGCGTCTGGCATGCCGATCAGGCCTGGCTCGGCCACCGCGCCGACGATGTGTTGATCGAGGTCGAGGGTGGCCGCATCAAGAGCGTGACCGAGGGAGTCGCGGCGCCGGCCGGCTCTATTCGACTCGAAGGCTGGACGATCCCCGGCCTCGCCAACGTTCACAGCCACGCGTTCCAGCGGTCTCTGCGCGGGACCACTGAATCGGGTGGCGGCGACTTCTGGGAGTGGCGTCGCGAGATGTATCGGGCGGCCGAAGGTTGGGACCCGGTCACGTATGCAAAAGAGGCGAGGGTTGTCTTCCAGGAGATGGTGGCGGCCGGGATCACAGCGGTGGGCGAGTTCCATTATCTGCACGAGCACGGCAACGGCCTGGGCGAGGCGCTGCTCGATGCTGCTCGCGCGGTGGGGATACGAATCACTCTGCTCGACGCGTGTTATCTGCGCGGCGGGCTCGACCGATCGCTGGAGGGCGTCCAGCAGACGTTCTCAGACGGCGATGCAGATAGGTGGGCGGCGCGCGTCGGTGAGCTGAAAGACAGCGAGGGGGTTCGCATTGGGGCGGCGATCCACAGCG
>WNEY01002652.1_pt1 | contig 13163 bp, 11 predicted proteins | sample 5400531 | NCBI WGS metagenome assembly WNEY01 (sample SAMN13153338, study PRJNA577476) | soil metagenome | isolation source: 200 cm saprolite under Douglas fir tree site 1 | place: USA:California | collected 2015-04-18
GAGGGGATCGTCTGAATCGCATCGATGATGCGCAGAGCGACCCCTCCGGCACGCGCGCGTCGAGCGCACCAGATGCCCAGCGGCACTCCGGCGACGACTGCCGCGCCGACCGCGATGACCACGATCAGGATGTGCTCGCCGGTGGCGCGGAGAATCTCTTCAGTCATACTTGCAGACTCGCTGCGCTGACGAACCGCTGCACGAGCGGCAGCGGCTGCGCGGTGAATTCGGGTGCCGGACAATCGGCGACGACGCGCCCTCCGTCGAACAGCACGATCCGCTCGGCAACTCGGAGCGCCTCCGGCAGATCGTGCGTGACGAAGATGATGGTCACGCCGCTCCGCAGCGCGCGAAAGGCATCCTGCAGGTCGCGGCGGACGATCGGGTCGAGAGCGCCGAACGGCTCGTCGCACAACAGAAGCAACGGCCGGGCGATCATCGCCCGCGCGATCCCGACGCGCTGCTGCTCGCCCCCGGATAGCGAGCGTGGATAGCGCGGGCCGAATCGGTCCAGCGGCAATTCGAGCTGCGCCAGGATCTGTTCCGCGGCGGCGCGAGTCTTGTCCTCGTTCCATTGGAGCAGGCGAGGGACAGTGGCGACGTTCTCGTACACAGTGCGGTGGGGGAAGAGTCCCGATCCCTGGATGATGTAGCCGGTCCTGCGGCGCAGCGCGATCAGGTCGCTCGTCGAAAGTGCGGCATCGTCGACAAACACTTCGCCTGATGTGGGCCGAACGAGTCCATTCACCAGGCGGAGCGTAGTCGTTTTTCCAGCACCGCTGCGGCCGATGAACGCCACCGCTTCGCCCGAAGCGATGCGCAGATTGATGTCGTGCAGGATCGAGCCGACGGAAACGTCCCGAAGCTCGACGGCAGCAGCGGCCATTCACGAATTGTAACGACTAGAATCGCCCGCCATGCCGAAGCTTCGCGAATGGTATCGGCGCGTCGTTCCTGAACGAGCGCGACGGATCGTCCGAAAGCTCGCGCGCGAAGTGCCCATCCGCCTGATCGATTCACCTTCTGATCTGCGCGACAGATTCCGCGGCGGCGCCGCCGCCCTCCCTCCGCCCGCCCTGAGGGCGTCGGTGGGCATCGACAGCTCGCGGTCGCACTACGTGGAGGTCGGGCGGGGGGTGGTGGAGGCGATTCTCCGCGCCGCGCCGGCAGAAGGAAAGTGGCTGGACTTCGGCTGCGGCTCGGGTCGCGTCGCGCGGCATCTCAGCGCCATCGATGCGATCGCCCTCACCGGTGTGGATGTCGACCGACGCGCTGTGTCGTGGTGTCTGCAGCATCTGCGCGGCGACTTCCGCGTCATCGCGTCGGACCCGCCGCTGCCCTTTGCCAGCGAAACGTTCGATGTAATCTGTGCAGTTTCGGTCTTCACTCATCTCGACGAGGCGGCTCAGTTGCGGTGGCTGACTGAATTACGGCGCATATTGCGGGCGGGCGGCATGCTCGTCGCGTCTACACACGCTCCCGACCTGACGTACAACCGGCCGGACCTGACGGCCGTGCATCACCGACAGCTTGCGACAAATGGATTCACCTTCATTCGCGGCAGCGGCGGCTTCAGCGAGGAGAGCGCGTTCCACAGCGGCGCCTATGTCGCGCGGGTCTGGCGGAAATTCTTTCAATCGGTCGAGCACCGGCCGCACGCGCTGATGGGATATCAGGATCTGACCATCTGCGTCGCTTAGAATCAGAGCACTCGAACATGATCGGCCGCACGATCTCGCATTACCGGGTTCTGGAGGCGCTTGGCGCCGGCGGGATGGGCGTCGTCTATAAAGCTGAAGACACGAGGCTCGGCCGGCTCGTCGCCTTGAAGATGCTCTCCGACGTGCTGTCGAAAGATCGCCACTCGCTGGAGCGCTTTCAGCGCGAAGCGCGCGCAGCGTCGGCGCTCAATCATCCAAACATCTGCACGATCTACGAAGTGGACGAGGCGGATGGCCAGCCATTTCTGGTCATGGAGCTGCTCGAGGGGCAGACGCTGCGAGAGGCCGGTCGTCTGGAGAATGAAAAGTTGATCGATGTAGCGATCGAGTTTGCCGACGCTCTGGCGACCGCCCATGAGGCGCACATCGTCCATCGCGACCTGAAGCCGGCCAATCTCTTTCTCACACGTCTCGGACACTTGAAGATCCTCGACTTCGGCCTGGCCAAGCAGGTCACCGATGATTCGGCGACGGCAATCCGCGACCTGACCGCCGCCGATACGACCGTTGGCACCGTGGCTTACATGTCGCCGGAGCAGGCGCGCGGTGAAGCGATCGATGCGCGGACGGATCTGTTTTCATTTGGCGCGGTTCTATACGAGCTGGCCACCGGTTCGCGAACCTTTCCCGGCTCCACGACAGCCACGATTTACGATGCGATTCTGCATCGCGATCCGCCCGCGATCCGCCACGCGGTCCCTGGTCTCGGGCCGATCATCCTCAAAGCGCTGGAGAAGGATCGCGAGCTGCGCTATCAGTCAGCAGCAGACATCCGTGCAGACCTCAGGCGCTTGAAACACGACTCCGGTGTGGCCGCTGCGGTCAAGCCGCGGACTCCCTTTGTCTGGATCGCCGCAGCGATAGCCGTCGTGGCGATCGTCGCCGCGGTTGCGTTGTGGCGGCTGCGACCGTCGACAGCGCCGCCATCGAGCAAGCAGACGACCATTGCTGTCCTTCCCTTCGCCAACCTCGGCGGCAGCCGCGATCGCGACTATTTGCAGCTCGCGCTTCCCGATGAACTGATCACGATTCTCAGTCACAGCCGCTCGCTTGCCGTGCGGCCGTTTGCGATGACGCGCAAATTCACGGGCGACATCGATCCACAACAGACCGGAAAGAATCTCAGCGTTGCCAACGTGATCACCGGACATTTCCGCGACAGCGGCGAACGTATCGCCGTCACGCTGGAGGCCATCGACGTCGACAAGAACGATGTCCTGTGGCGCGACTCGCTCGATGCGCCGGCCACGGACCTCATCGCCATGCGCACCGAGCTTTCCAATCGCATTCGCACGGGTCTTCTGCCGTCGCTGCACCTCACGGAAGAAGGTGAGCCAAACCGGCCGCGAAACGATGAGGCTTACGCGTTGTTTCTGCGCGCGGCGGCAACGTCAAACGATCCGGAACCCAACAAGCAGGCGCTGGCGACTCTCGAACGCGTGGTCCAGCTCGACCCGGCGTACGCACCGGCGTGGGCGGCGCTCAGCGCTCGCGCCTACTACGACGGCGAGTACGCCGATGGCGGCCTGCCGGCGTTCGAGCGTGCTGAAGTGGCGATCCGTCGCGCATTGTCGATTGATCCCGACCTCCTCGACGCAGCAAAACGGAAAATCATCATGGGCGTGGAGAAGGGTGATCTGGAAGACGCCTACCGGGAGGCGAAGGATCTCCTCCATCGCCGTCCTGAAAACGCCGACGCCCACTTCACGATGTCCTACATGCTGCGCTACGCCGGATTGCTCAACGAGTCTGCGACCGAATGCGACCGCGCTCTATCGATCGATCCGACCAATGCCGGCTTCCGCTCGTGTGGCATCACCTTTTTGCGGCTTGGCAACATTCCGCGCGCAAAGCAATTCATTCAGCTCGATGCCGGAACAGCGTGGAACCGAAGCCTGATGATTTACGTGCTGCTCCACGAAGGCGATCCCGATGGAGCGCTCAGAATCGGCGAGAGCGGACCGGGGAACCGTGTGGAAACGAACTGGTGGCCGATGCTTCGTGCTTCTCTCATGAAACATCCTCAAAAGGAAGTCAACCAGGAAGCGCGTCGGGTCAGCGCGGCCATGATGAACTGGCGCGACAGTGAACCCATCTACTACACAGCCGAGATCATGGGATTCATCGGTGAGACAGAAGAATCGCTTCGGCTGCTGCGACGCTCCGTGGAGAAGCGTTACTGCGCCTACCCGGCAATGGACGCCGCCCCCGCGTTCGCACAGATCCGCGGCACACCGCAGTTTCAGGAAATCCGGCAGATGGCCGTCTTCTGCCAGCAGCGTTTTCTTCAGTTTCGCTCGCAGCTCCCGCCTTAGAATCAGTTTTGCAAGGAAGCTCATCAGATGAGCGACACGTTGACCCTCCCGTACGCGGCGACGGAGGCCCGGGCGCCCACAAAGCGGATCCCCGTGGCGGTACTCGGGGCCACCGGCTCCGTCGGGCAGCGCTTCGTGCAGCTGCTAAATGGCCACCCCTGGTTCAAGCTCCACGAAGTCGTCGCCTCGGAACGCAGCGCGGGGAAGCCGTACGGCGAGGCCGCCGACTGGCGTCTCGACACGCTGATGCCGAACGATGCCGCCGCGCTTCCCGTGAAGTCGCTCGGCGCGGACCTGCAGTCGCGGCTCGTATTCTCCGGACTCGATTCCTCGGTTGCTGGCGAAGCGGAAGACGATTACGCGAATCGCGGCTGCGTCGTCGTCTCGAATTCGCGCAACCATCGCATGGATGCCGACGTGCCGCTGCTCATTCCGGAGGTCAATGCGAATCACATCGGCATGATCGAGCGGCAGCAGAAACGGCGCAGCGGGCGCGGATACATCGTCACCAATCCGAATTGCTCGGTGGTTGGCCTGGCGATGGCCATCGCGCCGATCGAGCGCCTGTACGGCATCAAAGTCATTCACGTGACGACAATGCAGGCGATCTCCGGCGCCGGCTATGCTGGCGTCGCGTCTTACGCGATCCTCGACAACGTGATTCCATACATCAGCGGCGGCGAAGAGGAGAAGATCGAATCCGAGCCGCGCAAAATCCTCGGCCAATACGAGAACGGCCAATACATCGACGCGTCATTCCGCATTTCCGCACAGGTCAATCGCGTGCCGACGATCGACGGCCATCTCATGACCATTTCGCTCGGATTGCGAAGCGGGAACTTCGTCAACCTCGATCAGGTGCGGGAGGCGATCGACAATTTCCGCGGAGAGCCGCAGCATCTGCGCCTTCCCTCGGCGCCTCGCAAGCCGATCCACTACGTCGCCGGCGACGATCGCCCGCAGCCGCGCCTCGATCGCGACCGCGAGCACGGCATGAGCATCTCGATCGGCCGTCTCCGTCCATGCCCGCTCCTCGATCTGCGCATGGTCGCGCTGGTGCACAACACAATTCGCGGGGCGGCGGGAGCGGCGATTTTGAATGCAGAGCTGTTAGAGGCGAAGGGGATGCTGTGATCGCCAACCGAGGTCGCGCATGATTGTCGTGAAATTCGGCGGCACGTCCGTCGGCGACGCGCAGCGCGTGGCGAACGCGATTGACATCGTCGCGGAGCGGAAAGACCGGAAGCCCATCGTTGTCGTCTCGGCGCTCGCCGGTGTGACCAACGACCTGGTCGCGGCGTCCGAGGCCGCGCGCGAATGCAACATCGATCGCGTCAACGAGATCATTGCCGCCGTGCGGCAGCGGCACGAAGACGTGGCCATGCGGCTCGTGCAGCAGAAGTTCGATTTCTTCGAGTCCTTCATCAAGCAGCTCGACAAGCAGATCGATCAGATCCACACCATCCTCCGGGGCATCGCGCTCCTCGGCGAGATCACGGCGCGCGCGAAGGACAAGGTGATGGCCATCGGCGAGAAGCTGTCGTCGGTTCTCTTCGCCTATTCGATGATGATGCGCGCGCTTCCCGGCGAGCACATCGACTCGGAAGAGGTGCTCATCACCGACAGCCGGTTCGGCGAAGCCAATCCACTGATGGAGGAGACGCGTGCCGCCGCTCGTCGCGTCCTTCTTCCGCTGATCGAGCGCAATCTGATTCCGGTCATGGGCGGCTTCATCGGCCGCACCCGCGACGGTGCCACGACGACCCTTGGCCGCGGCGGATCGGACTACAGCGCGGCGATCGTCGGCGCTGCTGTTGGCGCGGAGGAAATCCAGATCTGGACGGATGTCGACGGCATGATGACCTCCGATCCGCGCCTGATCGCCAGCGCGCGAATGATCGATCGAATTTCCTACGTCGAGGCTGCGGAGCTGGCCTGGTTCGGCGCGAAAGTGCTCCACCCGCGCACGATCGCGCCCGCCGTGGCGCAACACATTCCCGTGCGCGTTCTGAACACGCACAACGTTTCCAGTCTGGGCACGCTGATCACCGAGGAGGGGGAGACGCGCGACGCGGCGGGGCCGCGCGCCGTTGCGGTGAAGCGCGGCGTCACCGTCGTGCACATGACCTCCAACAAGATGCTCGGCGAGCATGGTTTTCTGGCGCGGCTCTTCGCGGTATTCGAGCAGCTGGAGATGTCAGTCGACCTCATCACCACGTCCGAGGTCTCGGTGTCGGTGACGATCGATGAGAAGGAGCATCTGCCGCAGTTGATCGAGCGCCTGGCGCCGGTCGCGGACGTCGAGGTCCGCGAGAATCAATGCATCGTGGCCATCGTGGGGCGCAATCTGATGCGCGACTCGATCGTCGGATCGCGCGTCTTTGAAGCCATGCGCGGAATTCCGATGTCGATGTTCTCCCTCGGCACTTCGGGGCTCAATCTGAGCATCGTCGTCGATGAAGCTGACGCCGACCGATCGGTGCGCGCGATTCATGCAGTGCTGTTTGAAGCGGCTGTGGGAGCGGCATCGTGAGCTACGTCATCCTGAGCCGCGCAGACGGCGAAGGATCTCAATCCTCGCTGATTGAGATTCTTCGCTGCGCTCAGAATGACGGTCAAGGAGCGGCGTCGTGAAGCTCGCCCTTCACGGCTACGGCAAGATGGGACACGCAGTGGAGAAGATCGCCCGGGAGTCAGGACACGACGTCGTGGCGATCTTCACGTCGTCGAAAAAGTCGCAGTTGAACGGCGCGGAGGTGGTGATCGACTTCTCGCAGGGAGCGGGCGTCGACGAAGCCGTGAGCCTGGCCTGCGACAATCGTGTCAGTCTGGTGATCGGGACGACGGGTTGGAACGATCGTCTCGATTTCGTGCGCAAACGCATCGAGCAGGCGGGCATCGGATGCGTGTATGCGTCCAACTTTTCTCCCGGTGCGAATGTCACTTTTGCGCTCGCCCGCCGGGCGGGAGAGCTATTCAGACGCTTTCCGCAGTACTCCGCCGGAATCGAAGAACGGCATCATGCGCAGAAAAAAGATGCGCCGAGCGGGACCGCGTTGCGGCTGGCCAACGAAGTGAAGAGCGCGAGCAGCGGCAAGCTCGATCCGCCAGTGGTGGCATCGCGGGTGGGAAGCGAGTTCGGCTTGCACACGCTCTTTTTCGACTCGCCGGATGATCTAATCGAGATTTCGCATCGGGCGCGCGGGCGGGAGGGATTTGCCAGAGGCGCGGTTTTGGCAGCAGAGCTGGTCAAAGACCGCAAAGGTTTGATTCGATTCGATGAATTGGTGATGTCATGAACGATCAGAAGAAGTTTCGCGGAGTCGGCGTGGCTCTGGTCACGCCTTTCAAGTCGGATTCCTCTCTCGACGAAGCAGCGCTCGAGCGGCTCGTCGATTTTCAGATCGAGGAGGGGGCGAATTTTCTCGTGCCCTGCGGAACGACCGGCGAGAATCCGGCGCTGACGCATGGCGAGCATCGCCGTGTCGTGGAGATCGCTGTCCGGCGCGCGAGCGGGCGCGTCCCTGTCCTCGCTGGGGCTGGCAGCAACTCGACGCAAAAGGCCATCGAGCTCGCCGAACTGGCCATGGACCTCGGCGCCGACGGCGTGCTGACGATCACGCCTTACTACAACAAGCCGACGCCGGATGGCCTCCGCCGTCATTTTGGAATGCAGGCGGAAGCAATCCAGAAAAAGCGCAGCGGCTTCCCCATGGTCATGTACAACGTTCCGGGACGCACCGGCGTGAACATGGCTGCGGCGACGACGCTGCAGATCGCGCGTGAGGTACCGAACGTCATCGGCGTGAAGGAAGCGTCGGGCAACATGGAACAGATCCTGTCGATCCTACGCGATCGCACCGAGGGTTTTCTGGTGCTCAGCGGCGATGACGCGTGGACGCTTCCGCTGGTGGCCGCCGGCGGCGACGGCATCATCTCCGTTGCAGCGAACGAGATTCCACGGCTGATGAGCGACATGACCACCGCCGCGCTGCGCGGCGATTTCGATCGCGCGCGCGCCGTGCACAATCGCATCCTGCCGCTGATGACCGGCAACTTCATCGAGTCGAATCCGATCCCGGTGAAGGCGGCGATGAAAATGCTGGGCATCATTCCCACGGATACCGTCCGCTCACCTCTCGCGCCGATCACCGAGGCGAATCGAAAGAAGCTCGAAGGCATTCTTCGGGAGTGCGGGCTGACGCTCAAAGCGGTGGCGTAATGGTTTTTGGAGTGCGGTGCCTGGGCACCGCTTTTACGCCGACAGCTTGCTGTCGGCGGCCGCGGCAAGCCGCGGGCGACAAAGCGGCGGCAAGCCGCCGCACTCCAAGGCGCTCGGGATAAACTTAACAAAATGCTTCCGATTGAGGAACGCGTGCACACGCTGAAAACCACAGCGGACCGCACCGAAGCGGTGAAGACGATCGGACTTTTTCTGGCGGAATTGGAGAGGGGGGCGATCCGCGCGGCGGTCCGCGACGCCGACGGCATCTGGCACGTGCAGCCGTGGGTGAAAGAGGGAATTCTGGCTGCATTCAAGTTCGCAGTGCTGGCCGAGTTCGCGTCCGGCTCGCTTTCATTCGTCGACAAAGACACCATTCCCGCGCGGCGCTTCAGAGTCCAGGACGGTGTGCGCATCGTCCCTGGCGGTTCATCGATCCGCCGCGGCGCCTATGTGGGCAAAGGGGTGGTCATGATGCCGCCGGCGTTCGTGAATATCGGAGCGTTCGTCGACGAGGAGACGATGATCGACTCACACGCGCTGGTCGGCTCGTGCGCGCAGATTGGCAAGCGCGTGCATCTCAGCGCCGGGGCGCAGATCGGCGGCGTGCTCGAGCCGGTCGGCAACATTCCGGTGGTGATCGAAGACGATGTCATTGTCGGAGGAAATTGCGGAATCTATGAGGGAACGATCGTCCGCGGCCGCGCGGTGATTGGAGCGGGAGTGGTCATCACCGGATCGACTCCGGTCTACGACGTCGTCCGCGGTCAGATCTACCGTCGCACCGCCGAGCGTCCGCTGGAGATTCCGTTCGGCGCGGTGGTGATTCCCGGCGCCCGCCCGCTCAAGGGAGCTTTCGCGGAGCAGCATCGGCTGGAGATCGCTACGCCGGTGATCGTGAAGTATCGGGACGAGAAGACCGACAGCTCGACCGCGTTGGAAGAGGCTCTCCGGTGAACCGCGCTTCGCGGACCGCGGACCGCGGACCGCGGAGCGCGAAACGCCTCGACGGCATCGAGATCTCGTTAATCCGCCAGATCAACGCGCTGGCCACGTCAGATTCCCTCAACCTGGGCATCGGCGAGCCGAACATCGAGCCGGACGAAACGCTCCGCGCGCTGGCCGCGAGAGCGGCAGCGACCGGCTCGTGGCATTACTCACCAAACGCCGGGACGCCGTCGCTCCGAAAAAAATTGTGCGAGCGGATCGATTTCAATCCGAAAAACGAAATCTGCATCACCGCTGGAACGGAGGAAGCGCTCTACGCGATTTTTCAGGCCTATGTGAGCGACGGCGACGAGGTGCTGGTACCGAATCCGGGATTCACTTCCTATCCGACCCTGGCGAAGCTCGCCGGCGGCATCCCGGTGCCGTACTCGATCGAACCGCCCGGCTGGAAGCTCGACGCGAAAGCGGTGCTCTCGAAGGTTACGACGCGAACGAAGCTGATCGTGATCAACTCGCCATCGAATCCGCTGGGCTCTGTCGTCGACCGCCAAACGCTCGAAACGATTGCCGCGGCCGGCCCGCTCGTTGTGAGCGATGCGATCTATCGCCACATCTGGTTCGATGCGCCACCGCCATCGATGCTGGGCATCGGCCGCAACGTGATCGTTGTCGACGGCATGTCCAAGAGTCACTCGATGACCGGGCTGCGGCTGGGCTGGATTCTCGCTCGTGAAGAGGTGATGCAACCGATCGTCACCGCCCACCAGTACATCGCCACGTGCGCGTCGGTCTTTTCGCAGCAGCTCGCGGAGATGATCCTCGATGCGCCCGAATGGAACGCTTCGTGGCTCGAGCGCGTGCGCGCGCAATTTGGCCAGCAGCGCGAAGCAGCGCTCTACTCCATCGAGCACGAGCTCGAGGCGAAGATCCCGCCGCCTGCAGGCGCGTTCTACGCCTTTGTGCCTGTGCCCTCTTGCGATACAGAGATGTTCGCCCGAACGCTGGCCACCGACGCCGCGGTGCTGGTGATTCCCGGCGTCGCCTTCGGCAGCGCCGGCGAAGGGTTCATTCGCATCTCGTTCGCCGCTTCCCCGGAGACCATCGGAGCGGGAATCGAGCGAATCGGCCGCTGGTTGCGCGCCGCCGGACGATGAGACGCCCCCGACTGGTTACTGAACGGCGTAAACTGATACCGGCCTCACGCTTGCAACGGGTTTGGTAGGGTTCGCTACGCTGGAGATGGTTGCCAAGGCACAGGTCATCGAAGAGAAGCTACCCGTTCCGCCGGCGAAAGACTCCGTCGCCGCGGCGGAGGTCTCCCTCTATCGCAACATCCTGAAAATCAAAAAGGATCACAACCTCGAGGCTCTGGGCATCGCCTTCTACGACGCTCATACGACGATCCAGTGGGCGTACGACGGCGATCACTATTTTCACGCTGCCTCCACGATGAAGCTCGCCGTGCTCCTCGGCGTCTTCCGGCAGCTCGAACGCGGCGAACTGACGCTCGATGCGCCGGTGCACATCCGCAATCGATTCACCAGCATCGTCAACCAGGAGCCATTCATGCTCGAACTCGGCCACGACGACGATCCGGACGTGTACGGCCATCTCGGGCGCACGCTGACGGTGCGCGAGCTGGCCTACTGGATGATCACCAAGTCGAGCAATCTGGCCACGAACCTGCTCGTGGAAGTCGTGGGAATCGAGACCATTCAGCGCGCGCTCGACGAGCTGGAGATCGATGGAGTGAGGATTCTGCGCGGGGTGGAGGATCAGGCCGCGTTCGACGCAGGCCTGAACAACGAGGTGACGGCGAACGGTCTCCTGAAAATTCTGCGGCTGATCGCCGATGGCAAAGCGTATTCGAAGCAGTCGAGCGACGAGATGCTGAACATCCTTCTGGAGCAGCAGTATCGCAGCGGAATTCCAGCCGGCCTCCCCAAGGACACTCGCGTTGCACACAAGACAGGAAACATCTCCACGGTGCATCATGACGCCGGGATCGTGTTCGTCGAGGATCGGAAGCCTTACGTGCTGGTCATCCTGACCCAGTTTCCAGCGGAAGCGGTGCGGGGGACGGCGGTGGCTGACGTTTCGCGCGACATCTACAACACGATCGCCGGAATGACGTATGAGTGAACCGCAGCAGATCAAAGTCGTCGATGCCTTCGACCTCGACGACGAGCTGCGATCGCTGCTCAAACCGGGAGAGATGGTTCGCGACGAGGAGGGACGGCGTCATCGCCTTCCGCGGTACTTCTATGAGGTCCCTTCGCATGACGCAGCCGTGCAGATCCGGCTGACGCCACACTTTGGTCTCAACGAATTCATCCTCGTCGATCTCAAAGAGGCGCCGCGGCTGCAGCAGTTTCCGCGATACATTCCCTGCGCCGTCCGATTGCTGGCGTTCTTTCTCGAGCAGTTTCGCAGCGCGGCCGGCGGTTCCGTCCATATCGCGGTGAATGGCGGCTACCGTTCGCCCGGTCACAAGATGGCGTTCCACGCGACAGAACACATGTGGGGTACAGCCGCCGATATTCATCGCGTCGGACCGAACATCCTGAAGACAAAGGAGCTCATCGAACGCTTCAACGACGCCGCCGAAGAGCTGAGCGACGACGTCACGGTGATGCCCTACGGTCATGAGACAGGAAAAAATGTCGACGACCACATTCACATCGACCTCGGATATGTCTTGGTGATTCCCAGGGAGATCAGCGAGGATCGGATGGAAGTGCCGCAGGAGAATCGTCCTCGATTCGCGTTCGAAGAGCGTCGCCGTCGCGAGCGTAGAGCGCCGGCGGTTGCCGTCTCAGGAAACGAAAAACCCGAATAACAGTCGCGTACGGCAGGCCTGCCGTTTGCTTAGGTTGGCCTGCAGTTCTGGTCGCCCTGCAGTCCAGCCTCGCCCGGGAAGGCTCCCGCCATGCCGCTGAATTGGAAAGACGAGATCGGAGGTGAGCGGGTCCCGCAGAGGACCTGGCTCCGGATGCCCGTCATCGGCATGGAGTCGGAGTTCAACGTCTGGCTGGATGAAGTGGAGATCGATCCGAAGAAATACTGGAGACATCCGGGAGCCTTCATCGATCGCCCGCTGCTGCCACGGGAAAAATCGTCGCTGCAATTGCCCACCGGCGGTGCTGTCTATTTCGATCGGGGAGTCATCGAAGTCGTCACGCCCGTGATCGAGCTGGCCCCGCACAGCACCGCCCGGATGGTGCGCAATCTGTGGGAGCAGATCGGATTCGTCCGCGACCAGTTGACGAAGTGGGAAAAAAGGACCGGGCATACGGTCAGGCTGAAGGCTTACAGCACGCATTACAACGTGTCGTTCGAGATTCCGAAATCGGAGCAGGGACCGAATCGGAACATTCAGAAGCTGGCGCTGCTCCTCGCGTACATCCTTCCCGTACCGGTGATGATCGTGGCCGGCAACCGGCGTTCCACTGGAGTCGGAGTGCGGCCGCGCATCAACCGCCTCGAAGTGACGGTCGATTTCACTCCCGATCCGGGTCTGATGGTCGCCGCGGCGACGCTGATCGTCGGTATCGTTCGCGAGGTGATGTCATGGACGACGTACGATCTCTCGCTTCTGCAAAAACTTCCGATCCCGGTGATCGCCGGGGTGGTTCCCGGGAAGCACACGACGCGCAAAGGATGGTTGACGAAGGATTTCCATTATCCGCAGAGCCCATATACCGCAGACATCAACGCGCGGATCTGGACCACGCAATACGGCAAGAAGCGCTCGCTGCGCCAGATGGCGAAGCAGGTCGCCTGGTATTTCCGTCGCGCGATTCGAAGATTCTCGGATCCGTTCAGCTTCCGGCTGCTGTTCGCGATTCTCGACGGCCGCGCGCCGTCGATGCTCGAGCTGATCGACCGCCCGACAGCCTATGAAGATGTCGGCCATCTCTGCCGGTGGGGAATGGTGATTCACGAGTTGAAGAACTA